>Ga0082335_1002511_pt1 | contig 33960 bp, 29 predicted proteins | sample Subgrocontami58m_FD_72375 | JGI IMG/M metagenome (GOLD analysis project Ga0082335, IMG submission 72375) | Subsurface groundwater microbial communities from S. Glens Falls, New York, USA - GMW37 contaminated, 5.8 m (SPADES assembly) (version 2) ... | reverse complement strand
CCATTATTTCCATGGGATTGCCCCTGCCACTGGTGTAATGAATGAATCCATTGATTTGGGTGGTGCAGCGCCCAGCAGTCCCGTAGTTGGAAGCGATGGTGTCTATGTCGGCTCGTTTGCCTCCACCATTGAATACACCAAAACCAATGGCGGGCATAAAGTCATTGCCAAAACCGATAGCTGGATTTGGGGTTCGCCTTTGCTTGACGGCCAAACCCTTTATTATGCTGATTTGAGCGGAAAAGTTTATTCATTAGACCTTGCCAGTGGAAACCAAAATTGGGACATCGTGCAACCGGATGGACCCATCGTGGCGAGCCTGCTTGTCGTGGACGACCAGCTTTACGTTGCGACCGAAGCGGGCACTCTCGTCGCTTTGGATCGAGATGGGAAGACCGTCTGGGAAAAAACAGTCGGCGGTAAAATTTACACCACACCCGTTGTTTCGGGTGATTTGATTCTCGTCGCGCCGTACCAAGCTGATTTTGTCCTCGCCGCCTACGATGCGGCGGGCAAGCAAGCCTGGACTTTCGTACCCGAGAAATAAGGAACCTGACCCATGTGGGAAACTATTATTATCCAACCGATGACCAACCTTTTATTATGGATCTATGACTTCTTAGGAAATGGTCCGCATATGTTTGGCTTGGCGATCATTTTGTTTACGATCCTGATCAAATTGATTACCTGGCCCTTAAACGCCTCGCAAGTAAAAGGCGCGCAAGCTATGCAGGCATTACAGAACGATAAGGAATGGCAGGATATCCAAAAGAAATATGCGAAGGATAAGGAAAAACTCGCGCAGGAACAAATGCGAATTTACAAAGAGCGCGGCATCAATCCTTTTGCCTCCTGCCTGCCGACACTCGTTCAATTTCCGATCATTATTGGTTTATACCAAAGCATTACGCGCGCGCTTTCCGTCACACCGTATGATATGCTGAAACTTGCGCGGACGATCTATCCCTTTCAGAATGTGGAAGGCATCATCCCTCTCAACAGCAAATTTCTTTGGATGGATCTGGGTCGTCCCGAATCCATTCAGATCCTCGGCTTTGCATTGCCGACTCTTGCGATCATCGTGGCGCTAACCACTTATATTCAATCCAAATTGACCATGCCCGCTTCGACCAATCCCAATGATCAAAGCGCCCAGATGACAAAGATGATGAGCATTTACATGCCGCTTATGCTGGGCTGGTTCGCTTTAAATTTTGCGTCGGGCATTGCGGTTTATTTCATCATCAGCAATGTCCTGGGTGTTGTGCAATACGCCGCAACAGGCCGCGCCAATTGGAGCAATCTTCTGCCGGGTGGCGGCAAAAAAATATCTTCTGCCAAAAAAAAGTAGGGAGACACCATGAGTGGAACTACACTTGAGATCATCGCCCCAACCGTTGAAGAAGCCCTCCAACAGGGTTTGTCACAGCTTGGCTTAACGGCTGATGCAGTGTCGGTGGAGGTCCTGGATTCGGGTACAAAGGGATTATTTGGACTTGGCGGCCGTCAGGTGCGTGTGCGCCTGACGGTCAACCCATTGCCCGGGGAAATTAAACCTGTGGTGGTTTCATCCATCACAGATGCAAGAGAACAATCCAAACCATCGCCTCGAACGAACCGTAAGCCTGCTCCTGCAAATAAGGCAGAGTCAGCGCCGAAGGAGAAGGTCGCCAGTCCGAGGCCTGCTCAAAAGAAACCTGAAGATGAAGCCCCGATCATTGCCAAAACAGTAGTGCGGACAGACCATGACCAGTTATTGGATACGACAGAAGAACTTGTCTCGAGATTGATCCATTACCTCGGTATGAAAGCGCAAGTTACTGCAAGCTATGATCTTGCCAGCACTGAGGACCACCGCAATATTCAAGTGGATGTGCGCGGGGATGATCTCAGCGCTCTAATTGGCCGCCAGGCAGAAACATTATCAGCGTTCCAGCATATTGCTTCATTGATCGTCGGCAAACAGACTCAGCAATGGGTGCAGTTGACCGTAGATGTTGAAGGTTATCGTTCCCGCCGTGAAAAGCAGATCCGGCAACTGGCAAATCGCTTGGCTGATCAAGTGACGAAGATGGGCCGTAAAGTAACCATGGAACCGATGACTGCCAACGAGCGCCGTATGGTGCATATTGAGTTACGCGGTCATCCGGCTGTGTTCACAGAAAGTGCAGGCGAAGAGCCATACCGCAAAGTTGTAATTTTTCCGAAGGAATAAAATCACGAAATATTTCAGAAAGATCGCCGGGAGGCGGTCTTTTTTTTCTTGCCTCTTTCTTCATTGATGAGAGCAGAAAGATGAAGGAACATATTACCCCTACGGTATAATCATGCCATGTTGGAACCCGCCTCTCTTGAACCCGTGGATTATTTGGTGATAGGTCATATAGCCCAGGATGTTATTCCCACAGGCAAACAACTTGGCGGAACGGTTTTATATTCAGGATTGACAGCTCGCGCCCTGGGTTTACGCGTGGGAATTGTCACCTCGGCAGGCGAGGATGCGCCATTGCAGGCTTTGGAGGACATTCAGATTGTCAATGTGCCAAGTGAACATAGTACGACATTTGAAAATATAAAAACAGAAAGTGGACGCGCTCAGATACTGTATCATCAAGCCGCGCCAATTCTGCTCGATCATATTCCGCAGGCGTGGCGAAGTACTTCGATCATTCACCTCGCGCCGATTGCCCGTGAATTGGATGTGACTTTGGCCCTTTCAGGAAAATTATCCGCCTCATTGCTGGGAGTCACCCCGCAAGGTTGGATGCGCAAGTGGGACGAATATGGTCGGGTGACGGCTTGTGCCTGGGACGCGTACGCGAGCGAGCAGATCCTAAGTCAGGCGGGAGGCGTGGTGATAAGCGTGGAGGATATTAACTACGACCTGGAACTGGTCGAGTTGATGGCGCACCAAACACAGGTGTTTTGTCTCACCGAGGGTGAATCTGGCGCGGTTTTGCATTGGAATGGAGATCGTCGTCGTTTTCGTCCGACAGTGGTGGAGGAAGTGGATGCGACTGGCGCGGGTGATATTTTTGCGGCGGCCCTTTTTGTGCGTTTGTTAGCGACTCATGACCCGTGGGAGGCGGCGCGGTTTGCGACGAACCTGGCGGCTCATTCCGTGACGCGTAGTGGCTTGGACGGAATTCCCACACCCCAGGAAATTGAAAGCTGCTTGATGGAGGTTTTATCTTGACGAAGATCTACACGTTGGCGAATCAAAAAGGCGGAGTTGGGAAGACGACTTCCGCGATCAATATTGCGGCATATCTCGCGCGGCTTGGGCAAAATGTGCTGGTTGTGGATCTGGATCCGCAAGCAAACGCCACCTCTTGTTTGGGCGTGGACAAACTGGGAGTGTTTGGCGGTACCTATGATGCCTTACTGGGTGAAACCAATATTTTTCCGTATGTCTTATTAAATGAGCGTTTGAAATTGTCCTTGTTGCCTGCCTCGCCCGCCTTGGCGGGCGCTGAAGTGGAGTTGGTGGATGAACTGGCGCGTGAGTTTCGTTTGCGAAAAGCCGTGCTTTCGATCTCAGATCGATACGATTATGTGCTGATTGACTGTCCGCCTTCCCTGGGTCTGTTGACTGTGAATGGGTTGATGGCGGCCATAAATGGTGTGATCGTGCCTGTTCAATGCGAGTATCTCGCCTTGGAAGGGCTTGGCCAATTGACTCAAACCATTGAACGTGTGCGTTCCGCGTTGTTCCCTGAGCTGGTGGTGCGCGGCGTGGTGTTGACCATGTACGATAATCGCACCAATCTTTCCAGCGATGTGGTTGCAGAAGTGAACCGTCATTTCCCGAACCAGGTATTCAAGAGTATTGTGCCTCGCAGTGTGCGTCTCGCAGAAGCGCCCTCGTACGGATTGCCGATCTCAGAATATGCGCCCGCATCAATGGGGGCGCTGGCCTATGAGGCTGTGGCGAAGGAATTGTTGAAGGGTGATAGGGCAAAGTGATCTTTCTCTTTCGGAGGCCTGTCTTGAGGATGTTCCACTAAACCCTGGAAGAGCAGTTTGTTAATTTTTTAAGGAGCAATTATGGCTCAACGAAAAGGACTTGGCAAAGGATTGGAATCACTTATTCCCACCGGCGGGAAAACGCCATCAGCATCTTCTGGCGCTGGCGGCGTTCAGGAATTGGCCGTGGAATTGATCAAGCCCAATCCGCGCCAGCCGCGTTTGAAATTCCAAGAAGAAGAATTAGCCGAGCTGGCGGCGTCCATTCGTGAACATGGGGTGATTCAACCGCTCATCGTTTTGCCAAATGGGGATGGTACTTTTATTTTGATCGCAGGGGAAAGACGCTGGCAGGCGGCGAAAAAAGCAGGCTTGCCGACCGTACCCGCCATCACGCGCCAGGCGAATAACCAGGAACTGCTTGAGATCGCTTTGATCGAAAACGTCCAACGCGAGGATTTGAATGCCATGGAGGAAGCTGAAGCCTATCGCCAATTGGTGGAGGATTTCGGTCTTTCGCATGAGGCGGTTGCCAAACGCGTGGGAAAAAGCCGTGTGTCCATAACGAATACTCTGCGCCTGCTTGGGCTCGCGGAGGTTGTCAAACAGGCCCTGGTGGACGGCAGGATCACAGAAGGCCATGCGCGCGCATTGTTGATGCTTTCCACACAGAAGGCGCAAGCCTCAGCCTTGCAGACATTATTAAATCTTTCCTTGAGCGTCCGTCAGGCGGAAGAATTGGTGAGAAAACTTGCCGGGCAGAAACTGATCAAGGCCAGGAAACCAGTCCGCAGCGCGGATGTGAACGACGTGGAGAAACGCCTCCAAAACAGCCTCGGGACGAAAGTCGCATTAAAGCACGGGAAAAACGGCGGTACGGTCACAATCTATTATTATTCAGATGAAGAGTTGGATGCGCTGTTGGAAAAATTAACGTAGCCATGACGCTGAAGTACAGGAGCTTGCTCTTGTACATCGGAACGCATGTTGTCCGACTCCAGAGGTGATAAGCATAAACTTGCCAACCATGAAACTCCTGTACAACGCAAATATTCACACACTCGATTCAAACCATCCATCTGCCTCTGCGATTTTGATCGCAGGCGGAAGGATTATTGCAATGGGGCAGAAGAATACGTTGGAAGGCCTTGCGCATGGCAGGGTGGAAAGGCAGGATATGAAAGGCAAAACCATTTTGCCGGGCCTCACCGATGCGCATATTCATATTCAGCATTACGCCTTGGGACTCACCAGGGTGGATTGCGAAACAAAAACAAAAGAAGAATGCCTGAGGCGCGTGGCCGAACGTGTCGAACATTCCAAACCTGGCGAATGGGTGCTGGGACACGGCTGGAATCAAAATGAATGGTCATTCCCCTCTTCCTCTGGGAGAGGGCAGGGTGAGGGCGGCGGCGAGTGGCCGGCTGCAAGTGAACTCGATGCGATTGCCCCGCATAACCCGGTTTATCTCACTGCAAAATCCTTGCACGCCGCATGGACAAATACAACCGCGTTGAATCTTGCGAACATCACCAATGACAGTCCCAACCCAAAAGACGGCGCAATTCAACGCGATGCCAAAGGACAGGCAACAGGCATCTTGCTGGAAACCGCCATGGGGTTGGTGGGCAGCGTTGTCCCTGAACCAAGCATCAAAGAAATTGAACAAGCCATTCAAACTGCCCAACCCATTCTATGGAAGATGGGAATTACCGGTATTCATGATTTTGACCGCCGTGATTCTTTTATGGCCTTGCAATCCTTGCACGCGCGTAATAAACTAAAATTACGCGTCAATAAAAACCTTCCCGTTGAAAGCGTTCAGCAAGCCAATGAGCTGGGTTTGCGCACAGGTTTCGGCGATGAATGGTTGTGGATCGGTTCTGTCAAAGCTTTTATGGACGGCGCGCTGGGTCCGCACACCGCTGCCATGTTCCAGCCGTATGAAAATGAGACTGAGAACAAGGGCATTCTCAACATGGACGGCGAGGAACTTTTTGAACATTGCCGCAAAGCGGCCGATGTGGGCCTGAGCATGACCGTCCACGCCATTGGTGACCGCGCCAATCATGAAGTTCTCAACGCCTACGAACAGCTTCGCAAATACGAAACCGAAAAGGGACTGCCGCATTTGCGTCACCGCATCGAACACGTGCAGGTCATTCATCCCGACGACGCGCCGCGGCTTGCAAAACTCAATGTTATCGCCTCCATGCAGCCCGTTCACGCGCCCTCTGATATGTTTGCCGCAGACCGCTTCTGGGGAAATCGCTCCGCGTTTGCCTATGCCTGGCGGACGCAGCTCAAATATGGGGCGCGTTTGGCTTTCGGATCGGATGCGCCTGTCGAATCACCAAACCCGTTTTTAGGATTGCACGCAGCAGTTACGCGCCAAAGGGCGGACGGTTCTCCCTCCGCCGAGGGCTGGTACCCCGAACAAAAATTGACTTTGGCTGAGGCATTATCCGCCTACACTTTTGGCGCTGCCTACGCCGCCAATGCGGAACATCGCCTTGGCAAACTTGCTGAAAATTATCTTGCTGATTTAATCGTGTTGGATCAAGACCCCTTCAAAATTGAACCCGCTGCGCTGTTGATATTAAAAGCAACTGCGACAATGATAAACGGTGAATGGGTATTCCAATAAATTGTTAATGGAACAAACTATGGCAAAGAACCTCTCGAACCTGAGCCCAGAAATGTTGATTCCCCGCATGGGCGAATATATCATCCAGAAAGGTTTGATCAGCGAGGCGGACCTGCAGGAGGCGCTGGCTTATCAACGGGAACGAACTTCACAAGGGAAACCATACCTGCTTGGTCAGGCATTGATTGACATGAATCTGTTGGACCGCACCATGTTGGACCAGGTTGTCACCGAACAGCTCATTCAGTTACGCTCCGCTTTGCAAGCCGCGAACCGCAATCTGGAGCAAAGGGTAAAAGACCGCACGGCAGAACTTAATGAAGCCCTCAACCGGCTTTCCGAACTCAGCCAGATGAAAGCAAATTTTGTGGCAAACATCTCGCATGAGCTGCGCACTCCGCTTACACACGTAAAAGGTTACCTCGAATTATTGATTACAGGATCTTTGGGGGACGTTTCAGAGGATCAGCGTCACGCCTTGCAAGTCAGCCAGCGCGCTGCCGCAAGGCTGGAAGGTTTGATCGAAGATTTGATTATGTTCTCGCTGGCCTCGCGCGGCGAGATGAGCATGAAATTGGATCTTGTGGATATTCACCAGCTTGTCTCGTTTGCAGTTCAATCTGCCCTGAACAAAGCGGAAGAACGCAGCGTTAAATTGCTGGTGTCTGCTCCCGAACACATTCCTGCAGTGCAGGCCGACCCCGATAAAATTACCTGGGTGGTGAAACAACTCCTTGACAACGGAATAAAATTCACCCCGTCGGGTGGAAGTGTGGCTATCAGTCTAAAAGAAGAAGGGCAGAACCTGATCCTCATTTCTATTACGGATACAGGCATTGGCATTCCACCGAGTCGGCTGAAGGAAATTTTTGAACCATTCCATCAACTGGATGGTTCCTCCACCCGCCATTTTGGAGGTACTGGGCTTGGTCTTTCCCTTGTGCGCCAGATCGTTGAAGCGCATGGTTCCATGTTGGATGTGCAATCTGTGGAGGGGAGAGGCACGACCTTTAAATTCCCATTGATGGCTGTTCGTAACGAATAATGGATATATCAACCCTTTCGCTTTTGCATAATATCTTTCAGGAAGTTCAGGGTACACAGGATTGGAAAACCGCTCTGGATACTTTGTTTGTTTCTTTGCGCGGATCCTTTGTCTTTGATAATGTTGCGATTTATCTTCTCAACCCGCAGACCAAGGGATTGGAAGTTGTGTACGCGCGTGCCAAGGGCCGCGGCAAGAAAGCCGAAGCCGATGCTGCGTGGGGATCGAGCACAGCAATTGATGTGCTGGCATCGGGGAAAACGATTCTGCATTTACCCTCGCAGGAAACCAAGGGTAAAGACCGTGTGGCGCAGGCGAATTTACTGGGCATCCCTTTAAATATTGGATCAAAATTAAGCGGGGCGCTCGTATTCGTTCGTTTTGGCGGACCTGAGTTTTCTGATCTGCAAATTCAGATTGGCTCTTTGCAGGCGTTTTGGTCTGCGGCAGTGATCGAACGCAGAGATTTACAGGAGGCACGCGCTGAATTGGATTCTGTGCAAAGGCAAATGCGCTTCCAGGATGATGTTGTCTCCACGATCTCTCATGAACTGCGAACACCGCTTGGCTTTATTAAAGGTTATACAACCAGTCTTTTAAGACAGGATACAATTTGGGATGAAACCACCCAGCGTGAATTCTTAAATATTATTGATGAAGAAGCCGATCAGTTAACCCGATTGATTGAAAATATGCTCGAATCTTCGCGTTTGCAAAGCAAAACTCTTCAGTTTAAATTCACTCAAGTTAGAATGGATGCGCTTGTCCGTGATATGGCCACACGGGTGAATTCGCGCTACCCGGAGTTAAAGATCACCTTTGATGTTCAGCCCCTTCCACCCATACAAGGCGATGGTTTTCGTCTTTCACAGGTCTTTGAGAATCTATTCAGCAATGCCATAAAATACGCGCCTGACTCCGAGATCAATATCACTATGCGGATGGGCGATGGCAGGATCCGCATCACCTTTGCCGACAATGGGAAAGGCATCCCCGAGGACTATCTTCCCTTTATCTTTGAACGATTTTATCGTGTTCCTGGAGAGCGCACTGTCTCAGGCACAGGACTGGGGTTGTATATTTGCAAGCAAATTGTTTTGGCACATCATGGTAATATTTGGGTGGAATCCGCCTTAAATAAAGGCACAACCTTTTATATTGAACTGTCCATAGATCCACAGCTTTGACCCATATTATTTAGGGCCTGTATGCAAAATCAACATAACTATGTCATTTTGAGGAACGGAGCGACGAAGAATCTCTACCTTTGCCCGAATTCACCCGATTTAGGGCGAAACGGGACCCTTCGCTCGCCTCTTCACTTCGTTCAGGGCTTCGGCTCAGGGTGACACAAATTTAATTTGTACGCACACCCTAGTCTTATGAATTAAGGAGATTGTTATGGCCAAGCGCATTTTGATCGTAGACGATGAACCTCGTTACCTTCGTCTTTTGGAAGCGAACTTGGGAACCGAGGGTTATGAAGTGGCTACTGCAAAGGATGGTCTTCAAGCTCTGGAGGTGTTTTCAGCTCAACCGATTGACCTGGTGTTGCTGGATGTAATGATGCCTGGTTTGGACGGCTTTGAAACCTGCCAGCGCTTGCGTGAATTCTCAAATGTGCCAATTGTGATCCTGACAGCACGAGGCGAAGCGCAGGATCGTGTACGCGGGCTGGATCTTGGCGCTGATGATTATCTCGTAAAACCTTTTTCTGCTACGGAACTGCTTGCGCGCGTACGGGCTGTCCTTCGTCGGGCACAGCCTCCTGTTGAAACAAGCCACGCGCGCTTCTTTACCCATGATGACTTAAAGATAGATTTTGCCCGCGCAGAAGTTTGGCGCGGCGGAAATGCCATTTCACTTTCTGCAACAGAGTATCGACTCTTATTGCAGTTCGCACATAATATTGGAAAAATTCTCACCTCGGAGGAATTGCTCACGAGCGTGTGGGGCGTGGAATATAAAACCGATAAAGAGATTTTGTGGGTAAGTATTGCCCGCCTGAGACAAAAACTTGAGGAAGATGCTCACAACCCCCGACATATTGTCACGCGATCCGGACTGGGCTACTTGATGACTCCAAATGAAGTGTAATGTGCATTTATAAACATGGAAAAGGAGGTGTATGATGCTTGGAAATAAGATCTTGATAATTGATGCAGATGTTGTCAGCCGAAATTTTGTTGCTCACAACCTGGTTGAGCAAAAATATGATGTCATTCAGGCCGGTTCGGGCAGGCAGGGTTTGATTTTTGCATGGCGTGATCATCCCGACCTTGTCATCATTGACCCGACCCTTGCTGATCTCCTTGGAGAGGAGTTGGCTGTAAAACTAAGACAGGATCCGCGCACTGCGGATATTCCCCTTATTGCTCTCGGCAGCGACTCAAATTCGGTTCGTATTAAATCCTATCTTGAAGCAGGTTTCAATGAATATATTACCAAATCCGAGCAGGCTGTTTCCATTCTAAATGAAACCATAAGCCGCCTGCTTGGACATACGAATGCCCCCATGAAGCAGGGCGGATTGCTGATGGTTTTTCTAAGTGCGAAGGGTGGCACCGGTACTTCGTCCTTGTGCGCGAACATTGCCATGAACATCTCACAAAACAAGCCGAAGGCACGGCTGGTCGTTGCAGATTTGGTACTGCCGATCGGCTCCATTGCTCCGATTGTCGGTTATGAAGGAGAGCAAAATATTGTCACAATTACGGATATGTCACCGGAAAACACGACCCCGGAGTTTTTTAGCAAAGAATTACCGGAGATGAAACCCTGGCGTTTTAATTTGCTGGCTGGTTCACCAGACCCTGAAAGCAGTAACCATCTCAACGTAGGGAGAATATGGGATATTGTGAACGACTTGAAGGCCTCCTATGATTATGTGCTGGTGGATATTGGCCGGGCTCTTTCGAAGATCACCTTGCCGCTCATCCAGAATGCGGACCTTGTGGCTTTAATCATCAGCACAGATACAAGCACGGTGTCATTGACAAAGACTTTATTGGATTACTTAAAAAACAAGGGTGTCAGTGCTGGCTCGATTCATTCGATCCTGAATCGTGCGGCGGGCATGGAAGGATTGAGTAAGGCAGATGCAGAAAAAGCGTTAGGGAACAAGATCATGACGACCTTTCCATATCTGGGTAGTAATTTGGCTTTTGCCAATAGCCGCCACCGGCCGTTCTCATTGGAGTTTCCGAAAAATACAGCAACCATTATTTTTCAAGATGCGGCCAGGGAAATGGAATCTTTGGCGGGTAAATTACGTCGGGTGTGATTTATTTTCAGACCTTAAGTACAGCTTACATCTTGTCGGCTCTGCTTAGGAGAAATGATAATATTGAGACAAGGGATTTGTAACCCATGGGAGCATTACGATCATGATTGAATATGATGAAAAGGGAAAGTTCTTCACGGATGTGGTCACAAAAGTGCCCGTCCCATCCATTCTTCAAACCACAACTCATCTGATTCGCGGTCTTATTCACGTAATAAAAGGAGCAAGATTTAAAACTGAGATGGAGGGCACTGAACAATTTATCGCTGTGACCGAAGCAAATGTCTATGATGTGGATGGGAAAATAATATACCAGAGCCCGTTTCTTGCGGTTCAAAAGAAACAAATCGTGTGGGTTATGCCTGTTGGGGAAGATGAAAACAAGGTGGCAAAAGAATGAGTACCCCAAGTTCCAGTACGCCTCAAAGGCTGAGCGGCCAGGACCTGATAAAACTTAAGAAATATTTGGCTGATCATTTATTGCGCGCCATGGAACTGGAGGGGGTCGCTGCCTCGCACCGCAGTTCTTTTATTCAGCAGAATATTTCCAATGTATATGAACAAACTCAATTAAGGCTCCCTGAAGATTTGAAAAAAGATATATTCGGACAGGTAATAGATGACCTGCTTGGCTTAGGGCCGATCCAGGTTTTGCTTGATGACCCTGAAGTTACTGAGATCATGGTGAATGGCCCTAAGAAAATCTATATAGAAAAGAAGGGGCAGCTTACCAAGAGTAATGCTGTTTTTGATGATGACGATCATGTCCTTCGCATCATAGACCGCATTATCCTGCCTCTCGGCCGCCGCGTGGATGGCGATTCCCCGACAGTGGATGCGCGCTTGCCTGATGGTTCGCGTGTGAATGCCGTCGTGCGCCCTGTTTCGATTGATGGTCCCTCGATTACGATCCGAAAGTTTCGCAAAGATAAATTACAGATCAGTGATCTCGTGGCTTTTGGATCACTGACACCACAAATCGCGGATTTTTTGGCAGCCTGTGTAAAGGCGCGCTTGAATATCGTCATTTCTGGAGGCACCGGCTCTGGTAAAACCACATTGTTAAACGTTATCTCCGGTTATATTCCCGAGAATGAGCGCATCATTACAATTGAGGATGCCGCGGAACTTCAACTTCAGCAGGATCACGTCATGCGCATGGAAACAAAATCCGCAAATGCGGACGGTCTCCATGCAGTCAGTATTCGTGAGCTTGTCAGGAATTCACTACGTATGCGCCCGGACCGAATAATCGTGGGGGAGGTACGCGGTGGGGAGGCATTGGATATGCTTCAAGCCATGAATACGGGTCATGACGGGTCCTTGACCACGGTACATGCGAATACTCCGCGAGATGCGATCTCACGTATTGAAACCCTTGTGCTTATGGCAGGCATGGATTTGCCCCTTAAAGTGGTGCGCCAGCAAATATCATCCGCGGTCGATTTGATCGTACAGCAAACGCGTTTGAAAGACGGCCAAAGGAAGGTGACGGCTGTCACGGAAGTTGCAGGCATGGAAGGCGAGATCATTGTGCTAACCGACGTGTTCAAATTTATTCAGACAGGCGTCGCTACGGACGGGAAAGTTCAAGGTGAATTAAGCGCCACTGGAATACGCCCCAACTTTACGTCGCGCCTCGAAGCGGCTGGTTATAAACTTGGTGCAGAGATATTCGCGCCAAGTCCTTCTGCCAATCAGAACTCGCGGCGCTGAAACACTCTGCTATAATCCAGGCATTCAACCCCAGATGAGGAAATATGAACAACGCTCAAATCACCATACGTGAAAAGAAACTAGGTTTGCTGATTCGAAATGCACGCATGGCAGAACGCCGCAGTATAAAAGAGTGCGCAGAGGCTATTGGTATCAAGCCAGGGTTGTTTCGCGCTTACGAAGAAGGACGCCGCTCCCCATCCCTGCCCGAGCTTGAAACACTCGTTTATTTCTTAAAACTTTCGATTTCACAATTCCTAGGAAAAGAGACCTGGTCTGAAGCTGTAACTTCGCTCGAATCAGTGGACTTGCCACAATTGATCGCCTTGCGTCAGCGCATGATTGGGGCCTTAATGCGACAGGAACGGACAAGTGTAAATATGTCCATTCGTCACCTTGCTTTGGAAACAGGGATTTCACAGTCGAAATTGAAATCATATGAATTGGGCCAGCGTGCCATTTCTGTACCTGAACTTGAAAGCATACTTGCAGTCATGGGCAGCCGCATTGAAATTTTCTTTGATCAAAGCGGCCCGGTCGGCCAGTGGATGAACAGCCAGCGCGCCATGCAGAAAATCCTTGAATTGCCTGAGGAAATGCAGGATTTTGTCTGCCAGCCGGTCAATCGACCCTACCTTGTCCTGGCTATGAAACTCAATGAGATGTCCAAGGAAAAATTGCGGTCTGTTGCAGAAGGCTTGCTCGATATTACGCTTTGATGGTTTCGAAAAAATCCCGATTAAATCCTTAAATGATACTTGAACCCGCACAGCTCGAAGCGCAAGGAAAAAGCGCTTACCAGAATAAAAAATTCAAAGAAGCCGTTGATTTATTTCGTCAAGCTGCAGAAGGGTACACTTTGGAAGATGCTAGTTTACTGGCGGCCGAAATGAAGAACAACATGAGCGTTGCTCTCTTGCAGGCCGGCCAGCCGCAAGAGTCGCTGGATGCGGCGCTTGGCACGGAAAAAATTTTCGCACGCGCAAACGAGATCAAACGCCAGGCCATGTCATTAGGGAATCAGGCTGCAGCGCTTGAGGCTCTCAAACGTTACGATGAAGCCTTTGCAAATTATGAACTTTCTGCTGAGTTATTTAAGCAGATCAATGAAGGCGACCTGCGCTCGATGGTCATGAAATCCGCCGCCGGGTTAAAACTTAGAACAGGGGGTATCTCCGAATCGGCATTTAAGATGATCGGTTCAATGGACGCAAAACAAACCCCAGGTTTTTTTGAGCGCATCCTGATTTTCTTCCTACGTCTGATCAATAGAGCATGATCAATCTTAGCCTACAAGTTCGGCACGCGGTACCGCAGGATCATCGCCAGATTGCCAACCTTCTCTTACATGAAGCCAACACACACCGTCACTTGGATTGGCGACCTGCGCTGGAGTGGGTCGGTTCGCAAAATTATTGGGTGCTGGAAGAAGATGGGCGTATCACTGCCGCCCTCGCTTGCCCTGAAGATCCTCCGCAGGTGGCCTGGATACGCCTCTTTGCCCACCAACCGCATCTCTCTGGACTTGAAACCTGGACCGCCCTTTCGAGAGTTGCCTTCCCTGAAATTATCCGCACCGACCCGCAGGCGCAAGTCGCTGCGATTGTAATGAAGCAATGGTTTCAAAACATCCTGTTCTCCCACGGTTTTGAATTAAAACAAAATATTGTTTTACTGCATTGGAGCGGTGACACGGCCAGAACATTTAATGTGCCTCAAGGAATTAAAATACGCCTCATGCAGCAATCGGATTTATTTGCCATCACAAAAGTTGACCTGGCTTCGTTCGGTCATTTTTGGCACAACACCTTTGATGCGCTTCAAAGAGCGTATTCTCAGGCAGTCTATGCCACAGTTTCCGAAGACGGTTCGGGTGTGATCGGCTATCAGATCAGTACGGGGAATCCGTTTGGGGCTCACCTTGCCAGGCTTGCGGTCCTGCCTGAGGCGCAATGCAGGGGAGTAGGCGCGGCCTTGGTGAATGACCTGATCCAGCGCATGAACATTCATCAAAGCGCAAGGCTTTCCGTTAACACACAGGCGGATAATGCCGCATCTTTAACGCTTTATGAAAGGATGGGTTTTAAACGCACGGGCGAATATTTTCCCGTACTTGTATTCCGCCCGAGCATAACGCCTGCATCTGCTTCATAACCCTGGGTTTGATTCGTGAATGTTTATTTTGGGCGGATGCCAAAGAACACGATATGAAGAACGCGCCCACCGTACATTGGCCGCGTAGCAATGTGAATTTAAGATCTCACCTTTGGAGGATGAAATGAAAAATCACGAACTGACTTGGAAGACGCACGATGGTTTGGATATTTTTGGGCAGGTATGGGAGCCGACGGCATCCCAGCCCAAGGCGGTTATCTGCCTGTTACATGGTCTGGGTGAGCATAGTTCCCGGTACGCCCATGTCGCTGAAGCATTTGGCAGGGAAGGTTACGTCTTGTTTACATCAGACTTGCGCGGGCATGGCCGTTCCGGCGGCGCGCGGGGACATATCTCATCCATTGAAGATTTTATGAAGGATATGGATGTGTTAATAGAACAGGCTCGTACAAGGTATGCAGGCCTGCCGCTCTTTCTATATGGACACAGCCTTGGAGGTATTCAGGTTTTGTATTATGGACTGCTTCGTAAGCCGAAAGTGAAGGGAGTGATCGCCACGAGTTCGGGATTGCACACCGCTCTCGAGAAACAGAAAATGAAAGTTGGCATTGCAAATGTATTGGGGACAATTATGCCAGGTATTTCCCTGGCGAGCGGGCTCGACCCGAAAAGCATTTCGCGTGACGAAAAGGTTGTGCAGGCTTATATCAATGACCCGCTTGTGCATGATAAAGTTTCGCTTGGCTTTGGTAAGATTATTCTTGGAGTTAATAAATGGATATTGGAACACGCAAATGATTTTTCGCTTCCATTGCTGCTTTTGCATGGCACGAACGATCTGCTGGCATTCCCCTCCAGCAGTATTGAATTCGCCGCCCCGTTGAAGGAAAAATGTACGCTGGTCTTATGGGATAATGCTTATCACGAACTTCACAATGAACCAGAACAGGCTGAAGTTTTCAAAACAATAATACATTGGATGGATTCCCGCTTGCGGGAATAATCATTAGAGACTATTAAAGTTTTACTGGACAAATCCATTTCAGCATGGGAAAATCAACAACAATTAATTTAAAACACAGGAGCTGGTTAGTATGAGCAGCAATAAAGAAATGAGCAAGCGGCAGGTACGCCGTGATCAGATACGAAGAAAAGGACAGCGTTCTCGCCTATTGGGTATAGGTCTTATATCCGTCGGCGCATTATTTTTGGCTTTTTTATTCATTTACCCAAATTTCAAGCCCATCGGTGACGTATTTTCTGCGCCGCTTGTTTCCCGCACGAATGTGGATTTCAACGCAGTCGGTGACCCTGAAGCTCCGATCAAGATCGAGGAATATTCTGATTTTCAATGTCCTTACTGCCGCAAATTCTTCGAGAATACGGAAGCGCAGTTACTAGAACGATTTGCCGCCAACGGCACTGTTTATTTTGTATATCATTCCTTCGGCGACTTCATTGGCGCTGAATCTGGCAGGGCAGCGGAAGCGGCTTACTGTGCTGGCGATCAGGGTAAATTCTGGGAAATGCATGATATTATTTTAGTCAACCAGACTGGCGAAAATGTCGGCGCATACTCAGACCGCCGTCTTTTGGCATTTGCTGAAAAAATTGAATTGAACATGGACGATTTCCGTTCGTGTTTCAATGGCGGCAATTATAAAAGCCTGATCGAAGAGGATTTGAAGAACGGTATCCTTGCCGGTATTCAGGCGACTCCCTCATTCTTGATGACCTACACTGTAAATGGAGAGGCAAAGACAGTATTGATCGAAGGCGCCCAACCAATTGATGTCTTCCAGGAAAAGATCGATGCCGCTCTGGCCGAGATGGGTCAATAAGGAGCCAATTCCACCTGGATCCTGATTATGATCATTTTTGTTGAGCTCGTCTATTTCCGATCCAATGCCCTGAACCTGTGAATAAGATAAAGCGCCAGTCCGAATAGGGCAAGCGCGTTGGCTTGGTGGGTCAACGCGATCACGATGTTGACGTAAGAAAGAATGGTGAGTATCCCTAGAATGATTTGCAGAGCAACCAAACCTGTCAGCCATTTGAATCCATTTAGGATGTCGGCAGGGTAGTTTTGTTTGTTGACCATGTAATACACTACGGATACCAGGATCATTCCCAGCCACCCAAACCAGCGGTGGATGAAAACAATCGTCTGCGGGGATTCAAACAAGTCGCTCCATGCATTAAACAGGTTGGGTGGGATTATTTTTCCAAACATGAGAGGCCATGTATCTGAAACATGACCCGCCTTGAGTCCAGCGGTCATTCCGCCGTAGGCGATTTGAACAAGCAGGACGACGGTTGACCACAACGCCAGTTTCGACGGCAATGACCATCTGGCTTTTTTGCTCGAATCGTGGAAACCGTATTTATGCCCGAGCGCCGTCCACAAGGCGATGCTGAAGAGGGCAAGCGCGAAGAGCAGGTGGGTGGTGAGGCGGAAGTGGCTGACGGCGGGGCGGTCAACCAGTCCGCTGGCGACCATGTACCAGCCCATGAAAGCCTGCCCGATAAAGAGCAGTCCCATCACAATATAAATGCCGAATTCCTTGAATGGGATGATTTTCTTGAAAAGGAAATAGAGCACAGGAATCGCATAGAACAAACCTGCCAGGCGCGCGATCAGGCGGTGGACCCACTCCATGTAGAAAATGAATTGATATTCCGGGAGCGTCATGCCGGTGTTGATCTTGATGTACTCCGGCGTGAGTTGATATTTGGCGAATTCCTCCCGCCAGGCTTGCGCACCGATGGGGGGCATCACGCCGCTGATGGGATTCCATTCGACAATGGAAAGCCCCGAGCGGGTCAGGCGGACAAATCCTCCGAAGATAACGAGAAAGGCTACCACGAAGCTAAAAATAAACAACCATTTCATGACGGCGTTGTTTTTGGTTTTTGGCATGATATTTCTCCGGTGTTGATGAGGTCTCATCCGGCTCGACCTGCAAATCACAAGGATTATAGCACGCAGGCTTTTTGAGCCGTTAAAACTTTTGTCACAAGCCGGGTGACTATATGCCATAATGAATAAGCACTTCGAAACAGGAGCAGGTCCGCATTAAGGGTGAAGCCCAGAAAAGAAAATACCCATCGATTGCGATGGGCATCCTGTAGTCCTAGGAATTTTTCATTTGGTTGAGGATCTGGCGGTAATTCTCCACCTTCGGTGGATTCATCAATATGATTTGATTGATGACCTCCATGGCTCCCTGCTTGTCCCCTTTTTGCATGAGGGTTTCAACGAGTTTATCAAGCACGGTGATCGCTTCATTTGTAAGGCCTGACCGGTGCAGTTGTGCTGCGAACGTGCGTTTTAGCAGAGGTTGATCTTCATGTTCTTCGATAAGATCCTGGAGAAAGATAATTGCCAGTTCGTTATTATGCTGGTTCTCCAGGTGATTGATGTAGTTCTCAATTTCGCTCAAGGCTTTATCCGGCTGATTCATGCGCAGGTTGAGTTCGACCAATTGTTTGCGCGCCCCGTCGTCATCAGGATCGAGCGTACGTATCTGTTCATAGACACGCAAGGCTTGTTTCCAATCCAGGCGTTGCAGGTCAATATCTGCCATGCTTTGCAGGATGCGTATGTTCCATTCGCTGTTGGAATTGCCTTGTTGTACCATGCGCAGAGCGGAAGTGTAGGTCTTTCGCGCCAGATCCAGCTCGGCCAGACGATAGTAGATCTCAGCCAGTTCCACATTTTCTTGGATGGCGTCATTGGTTTGCCCACGTTCCACCAGTTGATCAATGAGTCTGGTGCGTGAGTTGATGTCCATCGGTGAGAGTTGAATGATGCGGCGCAATAATTTTGTGGCTTGTAGACCCTCGCCGCGCGCGCTGTAGGATTGCGCAACAACGCTGAATTTTGTGATCGCGTCAGTTGTGCGGCCTTCCTGAACGAGCAGGTCGCCCATGAGAATGTGCAGGGGCAGGTATGTTGGCGCTTGTTGAACGGCGTCGTAGGCTTCACCCATTGCAGTACGCAAACTTCCCATGTGCGCCAGTTGGTTGATGCGGTTCATCGAGTCAAGCACTGAACTTGATTGTGCCTGTAAAATAACATCTGCAAGCGGGGCCAGCATGTTGCCATCCTGTTTTGGCATCTGTTCGCGTATTTTGTGAAGTTGCTCACGCCAATTCGGCCGCATGAGCAAACTGTTGATGTTTTCGCACACTTTACGCAGCTCTGTTTCATCATCCCTGCTCTGATAGGACTCCATCAGTGGTTCATATTGCTGGCGGATGTCATCTGATTGTTCGGCTGGGACGATCATTGAATCGGCGAGCTTCAACGCTTCCAGATATTCCAATACGGCTTCGCGGAAGTTGGATTTTCTCACGAACAATTGCCCAAGGAGCAGGCGGGTTCCAAGTGCATAATCAATATGTTTGACGGCATTTTGTAATAAGCGTTGCGCGCTTTCGAGCCGTTCCCCCTTGAAACGTAAAAGACCAAGGTTGAAATATAGGGACGGGTGTTTAAAGCCCGCCTCCAGCGCGCCTTCCAGTTCTTCCACCGCCTGGGTTTCGCGGCCTTTGCTTTGCGCGTCAATTGCCTGACCGAGATGCCGGATTACTTTGGTCTGCTCGGCATGTTGTATGGATATGCCGCCTGTACCTTTCATGAATGCGGAACGTCCGGGGCGTTCCTGCGATGAGGGGTTTTCATCGGAATATTCGAAGAGTAACTCTGCCAGCCGGGTCAATGCCTTTTGGCGAGCTTCAGATACCGGGTCCAGACCGGAGGAGGTTCGCGAAGCGTGAGACGGTTGGAGTTGTTTGACCTGTGCCATGCGGATGGGACCCGTCCCGCCTTTGCCGCGGATTGGTTGAGGAAGCAGCTGTCCGGCTTTAAGTAAAGTTTGCGCTTGTTTTACTTCGGGACTGTCTGGCAAGAGAGACCGGGCTTTTTCCACCATCTCCTTTGTCTTTTCGGCGTTACCTGCGTGCTGAAGGATGCTTGCCACAGCAAGATACTCCGTCACCGCTTTTTGTACGTGCCCAAGTTTTTCATGCACTTGCGCCAGGCGCAAATGTGCAAAGGTATGTTGAGGATTCAAATTTGTAACGCGTACCCAGTTATCGAGCGCTTTTTGAGTGTCCTGTTGTTGTAAATAAAGATCGCCCGCGCGAAAGGCGGCGTCAATTGCATTTTTTAAGTTGCCGAGTCTTTCAGAAAGTTGCGCTACTTTTTCCATCGGCAAGGGGTCATCCGGCGAGATCTTGGCCACGCTCAAATATATCTGTAAAGACTCTTCGAGTCTGCCAAGTTGATAAAGCGCCAACCCAAGGCTGTTGAGCGCCTTGGGTTGATCGGGAATTTCCTGCAGAGCGCGGCGATAGGCACTGACCGCCTTATCCCATTCCTGGTCCCAGGCGGCGGAGTGGCCTTCGTTCATTGCTTTTTGAAAGATATCATCTCGTTCGGGCATAATTGATATTCTGCTTTCGCAATTGCGATGATTTTTTATCGGTATTGGAATTATAACCGTGTCTGCGCAAGAGACCCTAAAGGTTTTTCAAGAAATTCAGGGATGAAAATTTGCAAGGAAACCTTTAGGGTCTGGTTATTTTAAAACGGACATTTCGCCCCAATTCGCACCCGCTCTTGCCTCTGTTTCGAGGGGGATGCTCAACGGGTAGGCATTTGCCATGGTTTCCCGCACAACTTGGGCGGTCTTTTGTATTTCACTTTGTGGACATTCCAGAACCAGTTCGTCGTGCACTTGTAAAAGCATTTTGCCTTTCAAACCGGCGGCTTTCAAAGCGGATGGGATTTTGAGCATGGCGATCTTCATAATGTCTGCGGCCGTCCCTTGAATGGGAGCGTTGATGGCTTCACGTTCTTCGCGGTTCTTCATTTGCACATTAACCTTGCCTTGCAAGGCGGGGAAGTAGCGCCTGCGCCCGAGCAAGGTTTCCACGTAGCCGAACTCCGCGGCTTGTTTTCTCATTCCATCCAGATAATTTTTTACACCGGGGAATTTTCTAAAATAAGCTTTGACAAAATCCTCTGCTTCAGCCAATGTCAATTCGGTCGAGCGCGTCAGACCGAATGCCGACATGCCGTAGATCAACCCGAAATTGATGGCTTTTGCATGACGGCGCATGTCTTTGTTCACCTGATCCAGTTCAATATCGTAGATGGCGGCGGCGGTGGTGGCGTGAATGTCTTCTCCCGCGCGGAAGGCGGACAACATGGCTTCATCTTTTGCCATGTGTGCGACGATGCGTAACTCGATCTGTGAGTAATCTACTGATAGCAAGGTGTTGCCATCATCGGCGATGAATCCGTTGCGCACACGGCGTCCGGTATCTGTGCGGATTGGGATATTCTGCAAATTTGGATTGTTGGAGGAGAGACGTCCGGTTACTGCGCCGATCTGGCTGTAGGAAGTATGCACACGTCCAGTGTTTTTATCCACTGCACTGGGCAGTGCATCCACATAAGTGGATTTCAGTTTCGAGAGTTCGCGCTGTTCGAGGATCCAATCCAAAATAGGATGTCTGCCGCGCATGGCCTCCAGCACATCTGCCGAAGTGGAATAAAAGCCCGTTGCTGTTTTGCGTCCTTTGTCAGGTGGTTCGAGCCGCAGGTGATTGAAGAGAATATCTGAAAGTTGTTGCGGCGAGTTTATGTTGAAGGACTTACCCGCCAGGTCAAAAATTTGCTTTTCAATTTCAGCGAGGCGTTTACCCATTTCCACGGACATTTTGCCGAAAAATTTTGTGTCGATCAACGCGCCTGTCATTTCCATATCTGCCAGCACGGCAGTCAGAGGCATATCAATTTCATTCAGAATTTTTGTGCCGTTCACACGTTCCAATTCCTTTAGCAAAATTGGCATCAGGCGCAGGGTGGTCTCGGCATCGGCGGCCGCATAGTTCGCGGCAGTTTCAATCTCCACATCCGCCATGCTGATCTGCTTTTTACCCTTGCCGATCAAATCTTCGATGTGAGTCATTTCCCCGCCAAGACGGAACGCCGCTAGATTTTTCAACCCGAGATTACGCGAGGCAGGGTCAACAATGAATTCGGCCAGCATCGTATCGAAGGTGAGCGGGGATGTGATAAGACCATAACGCGTGAGCAGGATGTGGTCATATTTTGCGTTGTGCGCTATTTTGCCGATCTTTGCATTCGTCATGGATGGCGTCAGTGCAGAAATCACCCTGTCAATGGGAAGATTATTTCCCGAAGTATGACCGACGGGGATGTAATAACCCTGTCCTTCCTTGATGGCAAGCGAGATGCCGACAAGTTCTGCTTTCATTTCCTCTGTGTCGGTGGTCTCTGTGTCAAATGAAATTACTTTTACTTTTGATAGTTCCTGGACGAGATCATTTAATTTATCATCTGTATCAATGGTAATAACTTCAATGTTCGATGGTTGCGGAGAATAAACAGCCTGCGGTTGGTTGACGAACATGGTCAACTGACCGCTTTTGGTTTTTGCGGATTTGGGTGCCGCGTCTGTGGACTCTGTCACGCCGCCGCCGCTGATGCCTGGCACTTTGCCTAGAAGCGTGCGGAACTCCATTTCCTTGAAAAAGGCTTCAAGTTTGGATGGGTCGAATGGTTTTATTGCGGCATGTTCAAGGTCCAACTTAAGATCAAGATTGATCTCAATCCGCGCCAGGTCACGACTCATGTAAGCCGCATTTTTATTCGCCTCGAGTTTTGCCTTCCAGCGATTTTCCACCTGATCTATGTTTTGATAGATCGCATCCAATGTCCCAAATTTTTCGAGCAAAGCAGTCGCTGTCTTTTCGCCGACACCTTTTACGCCGGGGATGTTATCGGATACGTCTCCCACCAGGGCTTTGTAATCGACCACCTGGTCTGGGCGCACGCCCAATTTATTGATGACATCCTGATCTGTGATGTAAGTCTGGTCATCGCCGGCAAGATAAACAGCCGTGCGCTCGTTAACCAATTGTAGCAAGTCTCTGTCGCCTGTGATGATCTTGACGCCCAATCCTTGTTCAGCGGCGATCTTCGCGATGGAACCAAGCACGTCATCTGCTTCGAAGCCCTCCATTTCAAGGCGCGGAATATGAAAGGCATCCACCATTTCGCGGATGCGTTCGATCTGCGAACGCAATTCATCAGGCATTTTTTCGCGTGTGGCTTTGTATTCGGGGAAGATCTCGTCGCGGAAAGTTTTTCCCACATCAAATGCCACTGCGAGATATTCAGGTTTTTCCTGTTCGAGCACTCGCACCAGTTCACGCGCAAAACCATAAATGCCTGCGGTGGGTTCGCCTTTGGAGGTCTGCCAGCGCTGACTGCTTCCGCCAGCGGTCAGCGCAAAGTACATGCGATAGGCAAGGGCATGTCCATCAATTAAATAAAGTGTAGGGGGCATAGAAGGTCCAAAGATTTCGGAAGTCTGATTTTATACCTTTTCGGGACTAAACTACCAAACGGGCAAAAAAATAAAGCGCAGAGTTGATTATACTCTGCGCTCTGAATTTATTATTGACACTAACGTGCCTGGATTGGGGTTCCATCCTGTCCCTGGCCCTGTCGTTGGCGGGTTTGGAGTATGTAATCCCGCACGAGTTGTGGAGGATGGGGATATGTGCCCACCATAATAAGATAGCCCAGCGCCCAAAAATCACCGGATGGGTTTTCTTTTTTTAGGCGGGTAAACTCATTAAAAATTTTATCTGATGTTTGTTGGCGCATGATATCCATGAGATAAGCTGGGGAGGTGGTTGGCGGCACATCGACCACCCATTGCAGATACTCAGGACGCACTGCCAAAAATTCCATCCGCCATCCAAAGGCAACACAAATATTTGGCAGCCATTTACCAAGATTTTCTGCCAGGTCACCGATAAGGTAATGTGTTGGAAATCTCGGAACGATCAGACATGCGTAACTAAGATGGTACAAACCCTCTGTTATTGGTTCCAAAATAAGTTGGCGCGCTGCTTCAGTTGTCGGGCTTGCGCGGGTAACATCCAAACCACCAAGTGGAGGCTTGGCAATTGGAGTTTCAGGTTTTTGCTTTGAATGGGTTGGCGCGGAGACATTCAATTTATTCAAAGATGTTCGGGATTCTGCATTCAAGTCCTGAACAGGAGGTTGATCTGTCATAATCAGATTGTTTAATTTGACAACTGGAGGCTCTTCGCCAGTGGAAACTGGAGCATTTGAAGGAGCGTTTGACATGTGGGTTTGGTCAGTGTCAATTTTTTCTTTCTGATTAGGAAGATCCAAGTCATGGGTGGATGCGGGTTCGGGATCAGGAGAAGGGATGTTGGTGAGGATGTTTGAAATTGGGGCAATTTTCAGCGCGTCGCCTTCATCCATAACGCTGGAAATATCAATATCTTGTTGTTGCGCGGGTTCGGGAGGTTTTTGAGATTCGATTTGTTCTCTCCCAAAGTTATTGACGAGTTGACTCGCTTGAGCGCGGATGGTGCCGAAGGGAGTTTCTGCATCGAAAACAAATGCAAGCACAGTCTCAGCAGTCAGGCGGGTAGCGTAGAGCATGTGCTCAGCTTTTGTACTTTCAAGGCGGATAAATCTGAGCAGGTCTGAACCTTTTTGTCCATCCCAATTGCGTGAGACGGTTTGAGCCACTTCCATTGCAGCGTTCTGCGAAAGGCCGCCAGCATACGCCCATAAATCATTTTTGAGTGTAATCAAAGCGGCTTGAGCGGATGATTCCAAAGTCAGGCGGGTGAGGTGTTGCGCGGCTTTGGTAACATCACTGAGCCAAAGCGGGCTGGGCTCTACGCCAACTTGGGGAGTGGTTACGGGTTCGGGAGGATTAATTGCAGTCATAAAATTTGACACACTAAATGGCTTGCGGACGAGAATCCATGGGCGCAAATAATTAATGGGAGCAGGAGTTGCTTTGTCATCAAAAAGGATGATGAGTTTTATGCCTTGGCGGATGGTGCGTAGGGCATAGCCGATTTCATTTACCCAGTCCTCGCCAAGAGCAAAATCAAGCATTACAAAGGAAGCGTCAATCTCTCCTACGCGTAAAATGGCAGACGACTTATTGTTAACCACATGGATACGGTAAAGGCCCGTCTCTTCTAATGGGCGACGAATCGTATCTCCAAGGCTGGATGAGGGGGTAACGACAAGAATATCCGTTGGCATTTTTAAGAAGTTTATCACTTATAACAGGCTGAATCAAGTTGCACAATGGGAAAAAACATGGCGTTCTTATCAAGCCAGAATAAGGTCATTTACATGATGGTAATCCTGCCTTTCCTTTGGCATCCCATTCCATAGCAGATGAGCTCCAGAGGAAAAAGCGGACTATGTAAGGCAGCAGCCCTCAGTATATTAAGAGTCTTTAATTAGGTTGTTGGGATGTTTCAGGGCGTATCCACCCTGGTGGACGTTGCCAGGGCAACCCGCCATTCAGTATGACAGACACCATTTTTGAAAATCCACCTTTCACAGGGTGTCATAATCCGATTGCAATTCTTTAATGCCTAACAATGCCATTAACACTTCTGGCGGGATTTCTGCATCAGGCAGGTCTGTTTTGTAAAGTTGTTCATTTTCAGCACGTTCACGCAAAGAGCGCCATAGCACCTGGCGTTCGTCGCCGGCTACAACAAGGTCATTAATCGTTTTTGCATGTAATAAATACTCACCGGTGGAATATAAAAAGGTCAACCGTTTCCATTTGTCTGCATTGATGGGTTCCTTTAATTTCTCTAAACTGCCAATTTGGATTTTGTAATATTCTTCCTTGGCGCGTGAATGATCTGCTTCATCCTGCAGTAGCTCGCCGCGAGTAGTCAGTTCATGCCCGTGGACTGGCGCAACGAATTCAATTTTCCCGCCGCGCTCGCCAAATGCCGAAGGCTGGTAAAAAGCCAGATAGTTAACGGCCACAACTTTGGGCGCGGTGCGAAGCGGGATGCGGTACCATCCTAGTAGGCGTGCGATTTCCATGTCGCGTGGAGTAGGAAGCAGACAGACGAGGATTAAATCGGTTGGTTTGAGCATGAGCTAATTATAAAACATGACAGTCACCTTTAAGGTGACTGTCATGTGATTTAAGAAATCCCAACTTCCTTGTTGAATTCCATGATTAGTTCATCAATTTCATCGGCTTGTTTTTGTACGTCGGTCCAGTAGTGTGGCTGATACCATTGCTGCTCGATCTCTTCGTAGGTTTTGCCTTGCTGTTCGACCCAGGTATAGTATTTCAGGTTATGCACACGGCGGCGTTCGGGATAAGTCAACTCGAGCATGTTGTCTGTGAGCTGGCCGTGCAGGTAGCGGGCGAAATCTGCGGCGGCGTCGCGCTCGCTGTATTCGCCGAATTCCTGGTGCATTTCATGCAGACGTGAGCGATAGAGTTCCATCGAGTCGGTGAGGACGGTGATCATCACATCATTTTCATCCATCTCATAATACTTAGCGACTTTGATACAGGAAAGTACATTCGAGATGCCAGAGAAACCAAGCAGATCAAGATTGGAGATGATCGATTCAGGAACACCTTTTTCTGCAAGATAGGCGCGTCCGTTTTCTTCATTGAAGAGGCGCGAGATGTTGACCACGGCATTATCGTCAATGGCTGTGACAAAATCAGTGTTCTTCGTATTATGTATCCACGGCACGTGCTTATCGCCGATACCTTCGATGCGATGCGAGCCGAATCCGTTTTCCAAAAGTGTTGGGCATTGCAGGGCTTCGCTTGCCACGATCTTGCTTTCGGGGAAGACTTGCTTGAGATAATCGCCGCTGGCAATTGTCCCTGCTGAACCCGTCGCGGATGCCATGCCGCGGAAGCGATTGTTCCTACCCATTATCTGCTTGAGCGCTTCTTCCATGGCGTGACCTGTCACTTCGTAGTGCCAGAGATAGTTGCCGAATTCTTCGAATTGATTAAAGATCATCAGGTCTTGACCTGATTTTTTTAACTCCCAGCATTTGTCGAAGATTTCTTTTACATTGGATTCGGAACCAGGTGTCTTGATCGTTTCGCCTGCAACTTTGGCAAGCCATTCGAATCTTTCTTTAGACATACCCTCAGGTAAAATGGCAATGGATTCACATCCGAGCAAAGCGGAGTCATATGCGCCGCCGCGGCAGTAATTGCCTGTGGAGGGCCAGACTGCTTTCTGGGTGGTCGGGTCAAACTGACCTGTCACCAGTCTCGGCACCAAACAAGAGAACGCAGCGCCGACTTTATGCGCGCCCGTCGGAAACCATTTTCCAACGATAACGATAATGCGTGCCTTGACTCCTGTCAGCGAAGACGGAAGTTCGAGGTAGTTGACCCCGCCAAAGCTTGTCCTGAGCGAAGCGGCGTCCTGAGCTTGTCGAAGGGTCGAAGGGGTCCCGCCTGAAGCGGTGGGTTGGTTGTGCCAGTTTATGCGGAATAGATTGCGTGGGTGAATATCCCAGAGGCCGATATTCTTTAATTCATCCTTAACTTTCCCTGGGATTTTCGAAGGGTCTTTCATCTGGGCATACGTAGGAATAATGATATTGCGCTCTTTCGCGCGTTGAATGGCGCGGGCGCGGCGGTCTTTGTGAATGGTAAGGTCAATGGTAGTCATGGGATTCTCCTGATTTTAGTTGTCAGACAACTTTATTATAGCGCACATCAGTATAAACGGAATATTTTTATAAACAAGACTTTCGCTTGAATCTATCCTTCGACTGCGGATTTCGTAAGAATGCTCAGTCCTCCGCTTAGGACGAAGATTCTCCTCGCTGAGCGGAGTGAGAACACGCTCCCTTCGATAAGCTCAGGGCAGGTTTTGCCCGAAAGAAGTCGAAGCGCACCATGACAAGCAAAACCATAGTCTTTCTTCTTTCTTCCTATAACCCCAGCATCTTGCTTACAACCGAAAGCAAAATCCCGCCCGCGATCACACTCCCTAGTTGACCTGCCGTATTTGCGCCCATCGCATGCATGAGAATGAAATTATTCGGGTCTTCGTCGTTTGCTGTTTTCGCCGCCAAACGTCCAGCCATTGGGAAAGCGGAAATTCCCGCCGCGCCAATCAGCGGATTGATCTTGCCGCCTGAAAGCGCACACATCAATTTACCGAACAACAACCCCGCAACTGTATCAAGTACAAAAGCAAACAGACCCAGCACCATGATCTTGCCAGTATCCAAATTCAGAAACGAAACCGCGCTCATTGTTGACCCAATTACCAACCCCAAAAATAGTGTGGCGATATTGATGATCTCGTTCTCTGCGGCTTTGCTTAATCTATCCACAACGCCTGACATTTTGAGTAAATTTCCAAGCATGAGCATGGAGATCAACGGCGTGGCTTCCGGCACCAATAAGCCGACCACCACTGTCAAAACGATCGGAAAGAATATCAACATTGTTTTTGATATGGGTTTTGGCGCATATTCCATTTTGATCGAGCGTTCTTTTCTTGTGGTCAGTAATCTCATCAAGGGCGGTTGAATAATGGGGATCAAACTCATATATGAGTATGCGGCAACTGCAATGGGTGCGAGCAACTCAGGCGCAAGTTTGGTTGCAACGAAAATCGAAGTCGGTCCATCAATTGCGCCGATGACTCCAATGGATGCAGCTTGATTCAAAGGAAAGCCTAAAACAATGGCCAGGATGAGCGTGCCGAAGATTCCAAATTGTCCCGCCGCGCCGAGCAATACCATGCGCGGTTGTGCGAGCAACGGTGAGAAGTCAATCATCGCGCCCACGCCGATAAAGATCAAAAGAGGAAATAATTCAGTTTTAATTCCCGCATCATATAAAACACCCATCATGCCTTCAGCGGCGGTCATGCCAGCCAGCGGAATATTTGCAAGCAGGCATCCAAATCCAATCGGTAATAACAACACAGGTTCTATCTCTTTGAATACTGCGAGATAAATCAAGATCAACGCAGCAAATATCATCACGCCGTTGCCAAGTGTAAAATGCGAAAAGCCTTTCAATAGTTCTGGTAGCAAGTCACTTAAATCCATAAGATTCCTCTTACGCATTACGGATTTCGTAATACGTGATTCGTGATTCGTAAAATCAAATCCAAGCAGCCTCGCCCAGGTCTGCAAACTTGATCAACGCCTGTTTATGCGCCACACTTTGTCCTGCGCTCACGAGCACTTCACTTACCGTTCCGCTGTACACTGAGCGAATACTGTTCTTCATCTTCATCGCTTCGATGACCACCACCACCTGCCCCGCCTCCACTTTTTCACCTGCCTTCACAAAAACTTCGAGCACCGTCCCTGGCAGTGGCGCAGTTAAGGCATTCCCACTTAATGCAGGATTGGGAGAGAGCGAGGCGGCTGGAGCAGGATGCGGGTCAAAGGATTTTTTCTCCGCTTTCGCCTCCGTATCTTTTCTTGTTTCAACCTGACCAGCATTCTCGGGCATTACCTCAAACCGTTCACCATCCACATATGCAATGACAGGTCTTGCGTTGATGTTTTCAATTTCAACTTCATAGGTCTTATTGTTGACTGTGATTTTATATTTCATGAAATCTCCAAAAGACCTCCGAGGTCTTTAAGACCTCGGAGGTCTGAGAAATTAATGCCTTCTGAAATTTCCCTTTTGAGCGCGTTGACTCGTCCGCATTCCCAACTGCCAGGCAGAGACAATTGCCGTGGGCGGCTCAGGCAATGGGTGCGCGGTGGATTGTCCCTGCTCTGCAAGCGCAATCGCCACAGCAAGTGCGGCCGCTTGCAGCTTGAAATCTGCCTGGGGAACAGGAGCAGGCGCGGGGGAATTCGCGCTGAGCGTAGTCGAAGCGCCTTTATCCGCAGCGAACCGAGTCAGCAGAACCATCATCAGCCACAGCAAAAGGATCGCACCAAAAACAAGTCCCATGCCAAGGGCCGTGATTTGGAGGGAAAGTAAAATGTCAGTCATATATCAACTCGTGTATGTCGTTGCGAGGGCGCTTTTGTTTTTTGCCCGAAGCAATCCCCAACTTAATGAGGAGATTGCTTCGTCGGGGAGAGCGCCCTCCTTGCAATGACATATTACACTGGAATATTCCCATGCTTCCGCGGCGGCGCGGGCGCGTACTTATCACGCAAAGCAGATAGCGATGCAATGATTTTTGGTCTTGATTCGCGCGGCTCAATGATGTCATCCACATAACCAGTGGATGCCGCGTAATATGGATTATTGAATTTCTCGCGATAGTCTGCGGCGAGTTTTTTTCGTTCTGTGGCGGGGTCTTCCGCAGTTTCAATTTGTTTCTTGAATAAAATATTTGCCGCGCCTTCCGCGCCAATCACCGCGATCTCAGCCGAAGGCCAGGCATAGGTGACATCGGTCCCGAGATACTTGCTGGACATGACCACATACGCGCCGCCATAGGCTTTGCGAGTGATGATACAAATCTTTGGCACGGTGGCTTCGGAGTAGGCATACAAAAGCTTTGCGCCGTGACGAATAATGCCGCCATGTTCCTGCGCGATACCAGGCAGGAAGCCAGGTGAGTCAACGAAGGTCACCAGCGGAATATTGAAGCAGTCACACATGCGCACGAAGCGGGTCATTTTATCGGCGGCGTCGATATCAATTACGCCTGCCATGATGGCAGGTTCCTGACCCACGATGCCAACGCTGTGTCCGCCAATGCGCGCGAGACCAACGATTGCATTGCGCGCCCAATCAGGTTGAATTTCAAGGAAAGAATCTTTATCAATTATTTTTTCAATGACCTGATGCATTATATATGGCTCGACCGCTTCAAGCGGAATGATGCTGTTTAGTGATTCATCCATGCGCGAAAGATCATCATTTGTTTTCACATATGGCGGATTCTCTACATTGTTTGAGGGCAGATAGGAAAGGAAGTGCCGCGCCATTTCAAGCGCAGCTTTTTCACTCTGCACACTCAAATGCGCCACGCCGCTGACCGAAGTATGCACACTTGCGCCGCCCAATGATTCTGAGTCGATCACCTCACCTGTTACAACTTTGATCACATCCGGCCCAGTCAGAAACATGAACGAGGATTTTTCCACCATGATGACCATGTCTGTCAGGGCGGGGGAGTATGCTGCACCTCCCGCGCAAGGCCCCAGCATTACGCTCACTTGCGGCACAACGCCTGAGTATTGTGCGTTGCGTCTGAAAATCTCGGCATAACCACCCAAGGAACGCACGCCTTCTTGAATGCGAGCGCCGCCTGAGTCGATCAGCGAAATGAATGGAACGCCATTGCGTACTGCCAGATCCATCACACGGCAAATTTTGTGCGATTGCATTTCGCTTAACGTACCGCCGTAAATTGTAAAATCCTGGGAATATAAATAAACTGTCCGCCCGTTGATCTGTCCGTAGCCTGTGATGACCCCGTCACCGTAAAACTTCTCCTTGAGCAGGCCCAACTCGTCACCCTGGTGTGTAATGAATGGTTCGATCTCGTTGAAGGTGCCGGGATCGAGCAATAACCCAACTCGTTCTCGCGCGGTCAATTTGCCTTTGGCTTTTTGCTTTTTGTTTCTTTCCTCGCCGCCGCCTTCGAGCGCCTTGGCGCGGATCTGGCGTAGTTCCAATATTCTGGGATCTTCATTTGCCATGGGTATACCTCATAAATAAAAGTATAACGGTGCCTTGTCAGACAAGCCAGTGATGGATGACATACACGAAATAGGATAATCCGCCTCCTCTTTTGCTGGCAGTTGATTCTGGTTTATAGGCTTCTATCACCTTTGAGTTGACTCTCCTTAGTCAATGACCATGGACGATTGACCATAAAACCATTCTCCATCGTCTATTGTCCATTGTCCATGATCAAATGAATGCGCGGGTCTTTTACTAAAAATATAAGAATGCCGATCATCACAATGGAGAGAACAATTGAAATTGAAAATGTCGGAATAAAGCCTGCTGAGTCTACGATCCAGCCGCCGATTAAGGGAGCGATGATGGTGGCAGGGGCGGTGAGCGTTTGCGAGAGACCGATATAATGCGGGCGTTCGGCTTCAGTGCCGAAATTCACGGTCATAGCCATGCCGATCGTCCAAATGGAGACGTTGGCCAGACCTGCAAGGAAGAAGATCGGGTAGAACCATGTTATAGAGACTGCGTTCCAAGCCAGAATGGAGCTGAGTAATGCAGCAAATGCACCGAGGATCAGCATGGCGCGTTGACCAATACGGTCGCCGATCCAACCCATGCTGATGTTGCCAATGGTTTGTGAGATGGTGAGTGTGGCTGTGAGGAAGCCCGCAGTGACGGCATCCATGCTGAAATGACGCAGGGCGTAAATGATATAGAACAAGAATCCCATGGTCGCGAATTGAGAAAGAAAACGCGCAGTGAGAAACCACTTGAAATTTTTATCTTTGCGTAATATTTTTTTTGAATCGTCCCAGAAGCGGGTCTTTTCTTCCGGGATGATTTTTTCAGTATCTTCAGGCTCGCGCGTCAGCGCGAGCGCGAACCAGGACAGGGTGAAGAAAATGCTTGCGATGAAGAAGCAGGCTGCAAAGTCCAGCGGTGAATCGAGATAGTCCAAAAGATAACCTGCAATGACAGCTGATCCGCTGATAAAGAGATTTGCAATGCCCGCTTGAGATCCAAAAAAAGTTCCGCGTGTTTCGGGCGGGATGATCTTTGAGATCATGCTTGTCCACGAGTTGGCGGTGAATCCGCCGCCGAGTCCCTGCCAGGTGAGCAGGATAAAGGTCATGATGAGACCTGCCTGCAAGCCGATGGTGGGAAGTAACAAGGCCACGATGGCGAAGCCTAAAAATGGAACACGTTCGTGAATGGTCATCATCAAGACATGCCGTTTATATTTTCGTAAACGGGAGACGTGACTGGCGGTGAAGAGCTGTGGTAATTGCCAGCCGACGGAATGAATGGCGGGGACAAGGCCGATCAATAATGCTGATGTAGTCATCGAGGCGACAAAGAGGGGCAGGATGGTGCCGAAGGATGCAAAGCCCAGCGCCGCACCAAAGAGACTTCCATCCCAAAGGTTGACGGTGATATTGTGCTTCAGGTTTTGACGGACGTCTTTTTCCAAAGTGGTGAGCATGGATGGATTGTACCTAATAAAAAGTTACTTTTGTAATCGCTTAAAAATTACACACAAAAGTTGACATTCAAGGATAAAAAATTGTAAAATGTAATTAACAAAAAACGAACAATCGTTCATTTTTGCAGGGAGCGCCGTTATGTCCGACCTTAGATTGGGAATTGATATCGGCTCCACTACTGCCAAGGCAGTGATTCTGAACAGGGATAATGTTTTGCTGTTCTCTTCGTATCGCCGTCACAATGCCGAGACGCTGCAAACTGTGCAGGCGATGCTTGGCGATGCAAAAGAAAAATTTGGCGATGTGAACGTGGATGTTTTGATCACAGGTTCTGCAGGGATGGGAGTATGTGAAAGGTTCAGCCTGCCCTTTATTCAGGAAGTGATCGCTTCGGCTGAGGTAGTACGGCAGCTTTACCCGCAAGTGAAAACATTAATTGACATTGGCGGTGAAGACGCGAAGATGATCTTCTTCAAGGACGCGAACGCGGGCATGCCCGACATCCGCATGAACGGTTCCTGCGCGGGTGGGACGGGTGCATTTATTGATGAGATGGCGAGCTTGTTGAATGTGCCCATTGCCGATCTGGATGCGCTTGCCAGCAAACACACAACAATCTACCCAATGGCTTCGCGCTGCGGCGTGTTCGCGAAGACGGATCTGCAAAATTTATTGAGCCGCGATATTCCACGTGAGGATATATCCGCTTCTGTCTTTCACGCGGTGGTATTGCAGACCCTGGCAACTCTGGCGCGTGGGTATTCTCCCAAGCCGTTGATCCTGTTCTGCGGCGGACCGCTTACATTTTTGCCCGCGTTGAAAAAATCTTTTATGGAAGTCTTGCGCCTCACCCCCGACGATGTGCTGGATGTGGACAACGCGCAATTTCTTCCTGCGATTGGTGCGACTCTCGTTAAATCATCCACAAGTGAAGCATTCACACTGACCTCTTTAATGGAACGACTCGATACTGAACGGCAACATGCAACCGCCAATCAAAACCGATTGCCCGCGCTGTTCAAAGACCAGGCGGATTATCAGGAATGGGAAGCGGCACGGATGCGTCACAGAATCGAGCGCGTGGATATTGCGCAACTTAATGGCGATAAATTATTTCTCGGCGTAGACTCGGGTTCGACCACGACCAAGCTTGGGTTGATTGAGGAACAGGG
>Ga0082335_1002510_pt1 | contig 33965 bp, 25 predicted proteins | sample Subgrocontami58m_FD_72375 | JGI IMG/M metagenome (GOLD analysis project Ga0082335, IMG submission 72375) | Subsurface groundwater microbial communities from S. Glens Falls, New York, USA - GMW37 contaminated, 5.8 m (SPADES assembly) (version 2) ... | reverse complement strand
GGTCGGGTGGGCCAGGTGGGTCGGGTGGGCCAGGTGGGTCGGGTGGGCCAGGTGGGTCGGGTGGGCCAGGTGGTGTCCGGCTTCAGCCGGACCTCAACACCGTCAGCGCGCGGTTCCTTGGCAACCGCGGCTTTGGGAAGCCGGCCCCGCGATGGATCTCTTCCAGGTGGACAACGCCGGCCAGTTGTTCATCTCACCGGCGATTGAGGACTGGGCGGCGGTCGCGCGCCTGCGCGACCGCCGCCCGGGCGCGCTGTTCAACGACGGGTTCGCGCCGTGCCTCGCGTCTCTGGATCCGTCCGCCCCGCTGAGCACCTGAACGGTTCGAACCGGGTGAATCGAGGATGCGCGCACCACGCGCTCATCCATCTATCAGTAAACCCTCGGCGACTGGGCAGGAGAAATGCCGCACCTGGAATGTACTTGTGCGGAGTTATCGTCGCCGGGCGATCTGGCGGCCACAGTGACTTTGACAAGAACAGGCGACAATGGAATCGGCAGCGAGACAGTGTTTCCCGGCCACCATTTGCATGACACCCGGCACCTACAGCGCACAGATTCCACAACGAATCGTCCGCTATCCCGCAAGCGCGAAGGACAGGTGGGAGTCCCTGCGAGCTGCATGGAATGCGTCAGGCCGAAAGGATTGGTCAGCCTGGGCGGAGTTCGAACCTGTCGCGAGCGCGCCAGGGTTCGCCTTCGCGAGTTGGGAGGGCGGGTACTTCGCGGAGGCGCTGGTCGCAAAAGAGCTGCACGACGAGGGCTACACCTGCTGGCAAGCGAACATGTGTCACTTGTTTTTGAAGAAGAATCGACAGGGGCAATCGAAGGAGCAGACAGACATCGTTGAGCGAATGCTGGCAGCGGAAGGGTACCCCCGCCTGAGGGACTACAAGCCACGACTGGGTTTCAAGCCCCGCGATCTCGACCTCACCGCCCACCACCCCCGACATGGTTGGCGATTCTGCGAAGTGAAATGGAAGTCCGAAGGACTCCGACCCGGGCAGCTGGAGACGCTCGCGTTCCTGCACGACCTCTTGGAGGCAACTGTGGAAGTGGTGCGGGTTGTTCCCGAGTGGCATCCGGCGAAATCGGCAACGCAGTTGGACTGCACATACACCCTGACTGGGTAAGCGAGCGGCGCTGATCTCGCGACGAGTGAAGGCGACATCCGCTCGATCAGGCTCCGAAACATGGAGGGCGAAGCGAGCTCCATTGCATGGCGAGGAGGCGAGGACTCACCGTGATTGCGTGCGGCCCCGATGTCGTTGACGAAGCCCTTCGGGCCCCTCGCCCGGTCCTCGAATAGCAGGGAAATCCTGTGTAACGCCGATCTGACGAGGAACGCCGGTCGTGCGAAGATTCCTCGCCGAAACGCGACTTTTCAGGTGCAATCGTCCCACGGAACGTGACGGGCGCGGGTTGAGTTCCGGATCGGAACAGCTAAGAGGGGTCACCTCGAGGACCAGAGTTCAAGACGATCGTCCTGCAATGTGCCGGCAGCGGATCGACGGGCGCGATCAAATGGTTTTACCTTTTTGACGATTATGCGTCTCGCAGAGTAGCTGTGGGTTTCGCTCGCTGTTGCTGCCGCCTTCCGCAAGCGGAATGACATGGTCGAATTCGAGATTCTTGTTGCTCCCGCACTTTACACATCGTCCCCCGTCGCGTCGCCAGACGAACATCCTCACGTCCTCAGGAATCGGCTCGCGCTGAGCCGACGATGTCCCATCGAATTTCTTGAATTTCTCAAACTCCTTGAATAGCTCAATCTCTCCCTTCATCTTCTCGAACGCTTTCTGCTGTTTGAGAACCGCGTGCTGGACTTCCGTCATTGCCAACCCATCCCGATCCCTCGCCGGAGCGTCTGTGACTTGAACGATCCTGTGGCGATAGACCCACAGATCACCTCGCGTGACTCTCGAAGTGTCGGGAATAATGATCCCTCCGATCCCTTGCGATTTTCTCGTCAACTGCACAGGCTCATTGACCTGACGGGCATTTTGATCCGGAGAGAATTCGAACTCCGAGAACTCCTTGGGCAAGCAATCGTCGGCCGTCAGCTCATCGACAATTTCGATTTTCATTTTCATAATCGGCTCGTGGTGTGGCCCCAGCCAAGACGGGCGCCAGCGCCATCGGCTTGCAGCACATGTTCGGGCCGGGAAGCTATGGGACCGAGTGCATCCACCTGGCTGCATAGGTTGCGGCCGGGCCATGGTCCGTCCGCAGCGCGACCAGCTGAGCGGACCGGCGCAAGTCGACGAGGCGTTACATTGTCGGCCTCGGCGAGGTGTCGCCGCAAGTCGCGAGTAACGCCGCAGGGTTAGGAGTATCGCGCCCAGTGCGGATCGCACGGGGTGACAGGCTCGATGAGTTCTTCGGCGACGCCGACGGAGGAACTCCGCGCGCGCCTTGGCAGCTGAACCGTACGAGCCGCTGAGGCGGATCCGGGCCGGTTCACGGATGAACCTGAACATGCCGCTGTCCCGCCGCGCCCGTCAGCTTGCCTTGGCGCCTGTCGTGTGCTCACCGTGTGCGGGCGCTCTGCCAGCCGGCGTCCGACGTCGTGACGCCAGAGGCGATCGCCGTCGATCCTCCGCTGACCGCCGACGCCTACGTCCCGATCACGGGCGCGCAGAGTCGACTGGATCGTGGACGGCACGGTGGCGTGGCGCAGCGGCCCCGGCTTGCTCGGGCGTGTGGGCGGCAAGGTGTGGGACGAATTCTGGCCGGACGTCCGCCGGCACTTCCCGAGATAGTCAGCGGCTGAAGCGTTCGGCGGCCCGCGCACGCGCGGCAGCCACGACCTCCTCGCGGTTCCGCAGCGCCGCGGCCGTCGTCAGCGAGTCGACGAGCCGCCGCGCGATGGCCGACACGTTGTCGATCGCCTGCTCGAACGCGGCGTCGTTCGCCTTCGACGCGCGTTGAATCCGCTCAGCTTCCGCACGAACTGCAGCGACGCCGCGCGGATCTCCTCGTCGTTCGCCGGCGGATCAAAGTTGAACAGCGTCTTGATGCTTCGACACATGTCGGCCCCTCGGATACTCGACGTAGTGTGCCGTTTCAAAGTGGCACGGCCTGGTCAGCAGCTGCCCACCTGGCCTACGCGACCCACCCGACCTACCTGGCCTACCCGACCCACCCGACCTACCCGACCCACCCTGCCCGCCTAGCGCGTCAGCTTGCGATACTTGATCCGGTGCGGCTGGTCGGCCGCGGCGCCCAGGCGGCGGTGCCGGTCCGCTTCGTAATCCTGATAGTTGCCCTCGAACCACACCACCTGGCTGTCGCCTTCGAACGCGAGCATGTGCGTCGCGATGCGATCGAGGAACCAGCGGTCGTGGCTGATCACGACGGCGCAGCCGGCGAAATTCAGCAGCGCCTCCTCGAGCGAGCGCAGCGTGTCGACGTCGAGGTCGTTGGTCGGCTCGTCGAGCAGCAGCAGGTTGCTGCCCTTCTTCAGCAGCTTCGCGAGGTGGACGCGGTTGCGCTCCCCACCCGACAGTGTGCCGACTTTTCGCTGCTGCGCTCCGCCCTTGAAATTGAACCACGACACGTACGCGCGCGACGCGACCTTGCGTTTGCCGAGCTCGAGCTCGTCGTGGCCGCCCGTGATCTCTTCGAACACCGTCTTGTTCGCGTCGAGCGCATCGCGGCTCTGATCGACGTAGCCAATCCGCACGGTTTCGCCGACCCTGAGCGTGCCCGCGTCGGGATCTTCCACCCCCGTGATCATCCGGAACAGGGTCGTCTTGCCGGCGCCGTTGGGACCGATGACGCCGACGATGCCGCCGCGCGGCAGCGTGAAGTCGAGGTTCTCGATCAGCAGGTTGTCGCCGTAGCCCTTCTTCACACCGCGCGCCTCGACGACGATGTCGCCGAGACGCGGCCCCGGGGCGATGTAGATCTCCGCCGTCTCGATTCGCTGCGTGGACTCTTCACGTAGCAGCTCTTCGTACGCGTTCAGCCGCGCTTTGCCTTTCGCCTGGCGCGCCCGCGGCGACATGCGGATCCATTCCAGCTCGCGCTCGAGCGTCCGCTGCTTGCGCGTCTCCGCCTTCTCTTCCTGCTGGAGGCGGTTCTTCTTCTGCTCGAGCCAGGACGAGTAGTTGCCTTCCCAGGGGATCCCGCGCCCGCGATCGAGCTCGAGAATCCAGCCGGCGACGTTGTCGAGGAAGTACCGGTCGTGCGTCACGGCGACGACGGTGCCGGCGTAGTCCTTCAGGAAGCGCTCGAGCCAGGCCACCGACTCCGCATCGAGATGGTTCGTCGGCTCGTCGAGCAGCAGCATGTCCGGCGACTGCAGCAGCAGCCGGCAGAGCGCCACGCGGCGGCGCTCGCCGCCGGAGAGCGTCGTCACGTCGGCGTCGGGGGGCGGGAGGCGCAGCGCGTCCATGGCCAGCTCGAGCCGCGAGTCGAGGTCCCAGGCGTTCGACGCGTCGATCTTGTCCTGAATCTTCGACTGCTCCTCGAGCACCTTCTCCATCTCGTCCGGAGACAGGTCCTCGCCGAGCCTCGCGTTCACCTCGTCGTAGCGCGCCAGGAGCGCTTTCGTCTCGGCCACGCCTTCCTCGACGTTGCCGAGCACGGTCTTCGCCGGATCGAGGCGCGGCTCCTGATGGAGGAAACCGATCGTCGTGCCCTCGGCTGGAAACGCCTCGCCGATGAAACGCTGATCTTCGCCGGCCATGATCTTCAGCAGCGAGCTCTTACCCGCGCCGTTGAGGCCGAGAACGCCGATCTTGGCGCCGTAATAGAACGACAGCCAGATATCGTCGAGCACTCTGGCATCGGGCGGGTACACCTTCCCGAGACCCTTCATGGTGTAGATAAATTGAGGCATAGGAAACGTGTATTGTACATCGAACGCAAAGCGCGCTAAGCACGCAAAGCCAAACGCCTTGGGTCTTTGCGGCCTTTGCGGGCTTCGCGTTCCACGTGCCCATGTCCATTCGTCGCATCCTCCACGTCGACATGGACGCGTTCTACGCGTCGGTCGAGCAGCGCGACAATCCGGCGCTGCGCGGCAAGCCGCTCGCCGTCGGGGGCCACCCGGATCGCCGCGGCGTCGTCGCCGCCGCGAGCTACGAGGCGCGCGCGTTCGGGGTGTTCTCGGCGATGTCGATGGCGAAAGCCGTGCGGTTGTGCCCGACGCTCACCATCGTAGGGCCGGATTTCGCGCGGTACAAGGCCGTGTCGAGCGCGGTGTTCGCGATCTTCCGCGAGGTGACGCCACTGGTCGAGCCGCTGTCGCTCGACGAGGCGTATCTCGACGTCACCGAGAACACGTGGGGAGAAGCGTTCGGTACTGCCGTCGCCAGGAGGCTCAAAGCACGGATCCGCGCGGACACCGGGCTCACGGCATCGGCCGGCGTGGCGCCGAACAAATTCCTCGCGAAGATCGCGTCGGGCTGGAAGAAACCCGACGGGCTCACCGTGATCAGCCCCGACCGCGTCGAGCCGTTCCTGCAGCAGCTGCCGGTCGGTGCGCTCTGGGGCGTGGGCCCGGTCACGGAGAAGAAGCTGCGCGCGCGCGGCATCGAGCGGCTCGTGGACGTTCGCGCCGTGGAGCTGAACCTGCTGCGCGACACCGTCGGCAGCCTCGCCGACTGGCTGCGCCAGCTCGCCCATGGCGTGGACGACCGGCCGGTCGTGCCGAACCGCGAAGCGAAATCGTCCGGCTCGGAAAACACGTATCCCGAGGACCTGACCAGCCTCGACACGATTCGCACGGAGGTCGCCGAGATGGCGACCCACGCGATCGCGTGGCTCTCGCGGAAGCAGCTGCTCGCACGCACGGTCACCCTCAAGGTGCGCTACGGCGACTTCACGACCATCACGCGCAGCCACACGGATCGGCCGACGCGCGACGAGACCGACCTCACCATGCGAGCCGTGCGCCTGCTCGAGAAGACGGACGCCGGGCGACGTCCGATCCGCCTGCTCGGCGTCAGCGTGCACAATTTCTGCGGAGAGAGCGATCCAACCGACGAACCCGATCGCCTGCCATTCGATGACGAAACCAGCTGAGATCCGGGGCCTACCCGCCCTTCTTCTCCAGCCGCACCGTCTTCAGGTCGATCCGCGCCTTGGGCGTCTCGCCGTCTCGGGGCGTCGCCTCGATCGCCTCCACGGCAGACATCCCATCGACGACCCGCCCGAACGCCGTGTACTGACCGTCGAGCGCCGACGCGGTCCCGGTACAGATGAAGAACGACGTGGTCGCGCTGTCCGGAGCGTCACCGCGCGCCATCGACACGATGCCCTTCACGTGCGTCGTGTCGTTGAGCTCGGGCGGCAGGTTATGGACCAGCTTTTGCTGTTTTTCCGTGAGCGCCGCCGTGCGGCTGGCGAGCGCGCCCGTCTGGATGACGAAGCCGGGCGCCACGCGGTGAAACGCCATGCCGTTGTACACGCCTGACGCGGCGAGGCGCATGAACTGACGAACGGTGTTCGGCGCCTTGTCGGTGAAGAGCTCGATCGTGATCGGGCCCGCGCTGGTGTCGAGGATGGCGCGATACGCGGCAAGCTCCTGCGGTGTCTCGGTGACGAACGGCTCGGCCGGCGTGTCGCGGACGGTGACGTGCCGAATCTCGATGCGATCGATCGTCATGCCGTTCTCGTCCACCGGCGCTTCGGAGATGTGCTGAAGGACCTCGATGCCGTCCGAGACGTGACCAAACACCGTGTACTGGTTGTCGAGCGACCTCTGATCGGCGAGCACGATGAAAAACTGCGCGCCCGCGCTGTCGGGCTTCCCGGGCACGAGCACCGCCGCGACGGATCCCCGGTTCATTTTCGCGGCGCGCGCTTCCGCTTTCACCTCGTTCAGCCCACCGGTCCCGTACAGCGCGCGCCTGGACGGGTCCTTCGTCAGCGGATCGCCGCCCTGCACCATGCCGTACTTGATCACGCGGTGGAAGATCGTGCCGTCGTACGCGCCGTCCGCTGCGAGCTTCATGAAGTGCGCGGTCTGATTCGGCGCCGACTCCGGGGCGAGGTCGATCACGAACGTGCCGGCGCTCGTCTCCACGACCGCCTGCTTCGGCGGCGTTTGCGCCACAACGGTCCGGCTGAAGCCGGCCACCACCGATGACACGACGGTCCGGCTGAAGCCGGACACCACGAGAATGTCCGGCTTCAGCCAGACCGCGGCGACGAGGATGCACCCGACGACAAAGCGTTTCATGGGTTCACCGGCGCGTCGATGATCCGACGAGCATGCCAGATGTAGTGCAGGCTCGAGATGATCGTAATCGCGAACGCCGCGTAGACGAAGACATCCACAATCAGCGAGTGGTAGCCCAGATAGTTGAACAGCATCGCCGCCACCGCGGTGAGGATGTAGGTGGCCGTCGCGATCTTGCCGAACATCGACGGCCGGAACGTGCGCGGACCGATCGCCAGGTTCACAACCGCGACGGTCAGCACGATGACGACGTCGCGGCTGATGATGCAGACGGTGAGCCAGATCGGGAGGCGGTTCATCAGCCCCAGCCCCGGCAGCGTCAGCACCACGAAGGTCGTCACCAGCAGCAGCTTGTCGGCCATCGGATCGAGCCACGCGCCGAGGCGCGTCTTCTGCCCCGAGACGCGGGCGATCAGGCCGTCGAGGCCGTCGGTCACGCCAGCCGTCACGAAGACCGTCAACGCCCAGCCGAGACGACCGTAGACGACGAGGATGACGAACGCCGGGATGAGCAGCATCCGCAGCAGCGTGAGCTGGTTCGCAAACGTCAGCGCGCTCATGGCAGCCCCGCGAGGCCCTCGATCGTCGCGACCGCGTCGATGGCCTCCGCGCCGGTCACCGGCCGTGACGGCTGAAAGCTGTTGTCGGGACCCGTCTTCATGACGCCGGCCGCGACCGCCACCGACGCCGCCGGGTACGCGAGATGGCCCGGTGAGAGGTCGCTGAATTTCAGCCGCGCCGACTCCCATGCCTTCGCCATGCCCGGATTCTGCACCGCGATTCGCGCCAGCAGGCGCGCGATGGCCTGCGCCAGGTCGGTGCGACGCACGACCGTGCGCGGCTGGAACGCGTGGTTCGCGTACGGCTCCATGACGCCGGCGCGCGCGACGGCCATGATCCAGGTCGCCGCCCAGTTGTTGCGGACGTCGGTGATGAGCGCCGCGTCGCCACGCCGGCCGCTCTGCAGCAGCGGCGCGAGCCGGATGCCGATGAGCGCTGCCAGGTCCGCGCGGGTCAGCTGCGCCGCCTGATCGATGGCGTGGAACTCGGCGGGCAGGCGCAGGAGCGCCGCCCGCGCGCGGACGCCGTCCAGACGTTTCTCGACCTCGGCGTTCGGCTCGATGGCGAGCGCGTCGGCGTACGCCTTCGCCGCGCCGTCGAGATCCTCGCGACTCTCGAGCAGCTCGCCGATTTGCGCGTGCGACGTGGCGTCGCTCGGATCGAGCGACACCGCCTTGCGGAAATACTCGAGCGCCGCGCCGGCATTCCCCTTCCGCCGCTCGATACCCGCCAGCTCGCGGTAGAGGAACGGGCTGTCGGGCGAGCTCGCGATGGCGCTGGTGTACGCCTGAAGCGCTTCGTCCAGCCGGCCGGCCCGCGCGGCCTCGCGCGCCCGCGCCAGTCCCTGCTCGACGCCGCGGAACCTGAGCACTTCGATCCGGCGGGCGAGATCGGCCAGGCTCGGATCGGCGGCCACCGCGGCCTCGAACGACGCGAGGGCATCGGCCTCGCGGTTGAGCGCCAGGAGCGCCTGGCCCCGACCGACGAGTGCCGCGACATCGCGCGGCTGCTGCTCGAGCACGCGATCGAAGCGCGGCACCGCCGCCTTCGCGTCCTTGCGCGCCAGCTCCACGTAGCCGAGCGATGTCTCCGCCGGATAGAACGTCGGCGCCGCCTTGAGGGCAGCGGCGAACTCCCGCTCCGCGGTTTTCAGGTCGCCGGTCTGCAGGAACGCCCACCCCCGTTGCTGGCTCTCGGCCACCGGGCTGTTGGCAAACGAGGCGGGCATCGCGGGCCGCGTGAACTCGGGGAACTTCGGTGCGGTCACGACCGGCGCCGGCACGATCCTCGGGGCGCACGCGCCCGCGAGGAGGCCGAGACAGATGACGGCCGCGAACAGAGGTTTCCGCATCACGAAAAGTTTACTCCGCCTTCGCTCTCTACCCACTGCCGAGCCGGCTGAGCAGCCGCCGGGGCACGTCGGCCGTGATCGACACCTGGCCGTCGCGAGTTTCATGGAGCACCACGTGGGCGTGCCGGTAGAGGCGGGCGATGCGCTCGCGGTCGGTCGCGCTCTCGGGATCGAACGTCAGCGTCACCCGGCGCACATCGAGGGCCAGCCGCGACGTGATGGTTTCCACCAGCTCGTCAATCCCCTGCCGCTGCAGCGCGGAAATGCAGAGCGCCGACTCGTCCTGGTCCTGCAGCCGCCGCCGCTCGTCCGGCGTCAGCGCGTCGCACTTGTTGTAGACCTCGAGCATCGGCACGTCGGTGGCGCCCACCTCGTCGAGGACGCTGCGGACGGCGTTCATGCGGCGATCGCGGTCGGGCGCGGCCGCGTCGATGACGTGCAGCACGAGGTCCGCGTCGGCCGTCTCCTCGAGCGTCGCGCGGAACGCCGCCACCACGGCGTGCGGCAGCCGATCGATGAACCCGACCGTGTCGGACACGAGCAGCTCACGGCGGTCGGGCAGCCGCAGCTGCCGCACGAGCGGGTCCAGCGTGACGAACAGCGCGTTGGAGGCTTCCGCGTCCGCCCGCGTCAGCACGTTGAACAGCGTCGTCTTGCCCGCGTTGGTGTAGCCGACGAGGGCGACGGTCGGCACCGACGTCTTGTGACGCCGCTCCCGCAGGTGCGTGCGGCGCTTCCGGACCTGCTCGATGTCTTCCGAGATGGCGTGAATGCGCGTGCGGATGCGCCGGCGATCGGTTTCGAGCTTCGTTTCGCCGGGGCCTCGGGTGCCGATGCCGCCGCCCAGCCGCGACAGCGCCGCGCTCGAACCGGCGAGCCGGGGCAGGAGGTACTTCAACTGCGCCAGCTCGACCTGGAGCTTGCCCTCGCGCGTGCGCGCGCGACGCGCGAAGATGTCGAGAATCAGCTGCGTGCGATCGACGATCTTGCGGCCGACTTCCGCTTCGATTTGCCGCAGCTGCGCCGGCGTCAGCTCGTTGTCGAAGATGACGAGGTCGACGTCCATTTCGGCGGCGGAGGCGGCCAGCGTCTTGATCTTTCCAGAGCCGAGGAAGGTCGAGGCATCCGGTTTGGGCCGTTCCTGCAGCACGCGCAGCACGACGTCGGCGCCCGCCGCGTGCGCGAGGCCGGCGAGCTCGTCCATGGATCGCTCCGCCTCGAGCCGACGCGCGTGGCCGGTGATCAGGCCGACCAGCGCGGCCCGCTCGGGCCGCGTCACGCTCGCGCGGCTGGATGTCGTGTGCGTTCGCCGTGCAGACATGCTTGGATCTCGTCCCACGAAATCGCCCCGGCCCGCACCAGCGCCGGCTCGGCACCCGTGAGGTCCACGATGGTCGACGGCGCGCCGCCACGCGTCGGACCCGTGTCGATGAGCAGATCGATCCGATCGCCCAGCGCGCGCTCGACCTCCGCGGGGTCCGCCGTCGCCTGCGCCCCGCTGATGTTCGCGCTCGTCGCCGTGATCGGGCGGGCGCAGGCCGCGCAGATCGCACGTGCCACGGCGTCGGCCGGCACGCGCACGCCCACCTTGCCGGTGCCGCCGGTGACGTCTCGGGCCAGCGCGGACGGGGCGGCGACAAGCAACGTCAACGGACCCGGCCAGAACCGCGCCGCGAGGCGTTCAGCCGCGGGCGAGAGACGGCCCAGGTGCGCGGCGACCTGGCCGGCGTCAGCGGCGATGAGCGGCAGCGCCCGCTCGGCCGCGCGCCCCTTCACCGCAAACACGCGCGCGACCGCGTCGGCGGAAAACGGATCGGCCGCGAGGCCATACAGCGTGTCGGTCGGCAGCGCGACGAGGCCGCCGGCGAGAATCCACGAGGCGGCTTCCTGAATCGCATCACGCTGGGGGGAACCGGGGTCGACCAAGACGCGGCGCATGGTGTCATTATGCGATCGGACCGGAACCCGCATCCACCATCCTCCGCCGCACGGCGAGCGCGAGCATCGCCATCATCGAGAGGTCCACGAAGAACACGACCCGGATGGACGTGCCGCCGAGAAAGCCCGCGATGAACGGGCTGCTGGCCATGCCGACCAGCGACGCGCTGGTCAACACGCCGAAGCCGGCGCCGTGCGCGCCGGGAGGGATCACGGCGCCGGCCGCGCTGTAGGACGCGGTCATCGCCGCGCCGATCCCGAGCCCGAGCAGCACCGACGCGACGCCCATCACCCACAGGTTTCCCGACCCGCCGAACATGCCGCACCCGAGCGCCGCCACCGCGGCTCCACCGCCGATCACCACACGGCTCGTATGGCGTTTCAACAGCCTGCCGCAGAAGTGGTGGCCCAGCGCCCCCGCGCACGCCATGATCGAGAACAGCACGCCCGAGACGATCGCGACGCGTTCATGCGTGACGCCCATTTGCTCGACGTAGAGCGGCAGCACGGGGCCGAAGCTGCGGTCGACGAACTGCAGCCCGAAGATCACGCCCATCATGAGGATGAAGTTCTGAAACGCGAGCACGCTGCGGAACGTCACGCGGCCGGTCTCCGGCGCGTCTGCCGGTTGCGCGTGCGTGGCGCGGTCGTCGTACATCATGTGCACGATCACGAGCCCGATCCCGTAGAAGAGCGCCGTGGCGATGAACGCACGGCGCAACCCCACGACGCCGGCCAGCACGCCGCCGATCACGGGGCCGACCCCTGGTCCGATGCGCTGCGCCGTCTGCACGAGACCAATCGCCTGCGGCATGCGATCGCGCGGCGCCGATTCCGCGGCCATCGCCACCGACAGCGATCCGTAGCCCGCGAAGAGCCCCTGAATCGCGCGGAGGGCGAGGACGTGCCACGCGCGCGTGACGTACGCCATCGCCGCCATCAGCACGACGAAGCTGACGAGCGACCGCTCGACCATGATCTTGCGGCCGTAGCGATCGCCCAGCCGGCCCCACGCGGGCGCGAGCAGCGCCGTGAGCGCCGGCGTCACGCCGAGGCTCAGCCCGGTCCACATCGCGATTCCGCCGACGTCGGTGACGCCGAGCTGGCCGATGAACAGTGGAAGAAACGGCATCACGAGCGTGAAGCCGGTGTAGCCCATGAACGAAGCGGCCGTGACGGCGAGCACATTCCGCCGCCAGGCGTCGGGATTCGGGGCTCGGGATCCGGGATTCGTCAGAATCGTATCTTCACGTCGGTGGCCGGCGCGACGTGGATGCTGTCGATGAAGCGAATCTGGTGCGGCTCGTTCTGCATGATGACCGAGCTGGTGCGGGTGCCGTCGCCGAAGAACCGGACGCCTTTCATCAGCGTGCCGTCGGTGACGCCGGTCGCCGCGAAGATGATGTTCCTGCCGGGCGCGAGGTCCTTCGAGCGGTACACCCTCTTGAAATCGGTGATCCCCATCGCGCGGCACCGCTCCTCGTGCTCCGGTGTGCTGACGACCAGGCGCGCGAAGATCTCGCCGTTCAGGCAGCGCATGGCGGCGGCCGTCAGCACACCTTCCGGCGCGCCGCCGGTCCCCATCACCGCATGCACGCCCGACCCGACGACGGCGGCGGCGATGCCGGCGGAGAGGTCGCCGTCGCCGATCAGGCGGATGCGGGCGCCCGTCGCGCGGATCTCCTCGATCAGCTTCTCGTGACGCGGTCGATCCAGCACGATGACCACGAGGTCGTCGATTTCGCGGCCGAGGCAGTCGGCAATCGCCCGGAGGTTCACGTGCACCGGCGCGTCGAGGCTGACCGCGTCCTTCGAGCTCGGCCCGACGACCAGCTTCTCCATGTAGATATCCGGCGCGTGCAGCAGCCCGCCCTTGTCCGACGCCGCGAGCACGGCGATCGCGTTCGCCGCGCCGGTCGCGCACAGGTTCGTGCCTTCGAGCGGATCGACGGCGATGTCCACCTCGGCGAAGCGCACGGGCTTCGGTCCCAGGATCTCCTTGGCGTGGATCATCCCGACTTTTTCGCCGATGTAGAGCATCGGCGCTTCGTCACGCTCGCCTTCGCCGATGACGATCGTGCCGTCGATCGGCACGGTGTCCATCACCCGGCGCATCGCCTCGACGGCGACCTGATCCGAATGGTGGCGGTCGCCCTGCCCCATCGTGTGCGCGCACGCGATGGCGGCCTCCTCGACGACGCGCAGGAACTCGAGCGAGAGATCTGAATCCATATCAGCTCTTCACGTCCGCCTGGTGAGGCGGCAGCTCACACCGCGTCGGGCGATCGACGCGATGACCCAGCAGGTAATCGGCCTGCATCAGCTTGTGAATTTCGCGCGTGCCCTCGTAGATGACCGCGCCCTTGCAGTTCCGGTAGAACCGGCCCACCGGGTACTCGTCGGAGTACCCGTTCGCGCCGTGAATCTGCACGGCGTCGCCGGCGGCGCGCTCGGAGGCGACCGTGGCGAACCACTTCGCCAACCCCGTTTCCCGGGTGTTGCGCGTGCCGTTGTTCTTCAGCCATCCCGACCGCAACCAGAGCAGCCGCGCCGACTGATAGTCCGACTCCATGCCCGCGATCATTTCCTTCACGAGCTGGTGCTGGCCGATCTCGACGCCGAACGTCTTGCGCTCCTTCGCGTACTTCACGCTGGCGTCGCGGCACGCGCGAATCAGGCCCGTCGCGCCGGCGGCCACGGTGTAGCGCCCCTGGTCGAGCGCGAACATCGCGATCTTGAAGCCTTCCCCGACGCGCCCGAGCACGTTCTCCTCGGGCACCTCGACCTCGTCCAGCGTGAAGAAGCCGGTGTTGCCCGCGAGGATGCCCCACTTCTCCTTCATCGGGCCGCTCGAAAACCCCTTGAACGTGCGCTCGACGATGAACGCGGTCATACCTGACGGATCGCCCGTCTTCTTCTTCTCGAGATCCGTCCAGGCGATGACCAGGAAATTGTCGGCGACGTCGGCCAGGGAGATCCAGCTCTTCTCGCCGTTGAGCACGTAGCGATCACCCTGCTTGATCGCCGTCGTCTGAATCGCGCGGGCGTCGCTGCCCGCGCCCGGCTCGGTGAGCGCGTAGCCCGCGAGCTTCGTGCCCTGCGCCTGCGGCACGAGGTACCGCTGCTTCTGGTCCTCGTTGGCCCATGTGAGCAGCGAGAGGCAATTCAGCCCCGCGTGCACCGACATGATGACGCGGAGCGAGGTGTCCAGGTATTCGAGCTCCTCGCTCGCCAGTCCCAGGCAGATGTAGTCCATGCCGGCGCCGCCGTAGTCCTGCGGCACCGAAATGCCGAGCAGCCCCAGGTTCCCCATGCCGCCCAGAATGCGCTCGCGATCGAAATAGTGCTTTCGATCGTTCTCGCGGATGTAGGGCGCGACCTCGCGCGCGCCCCATTCGCGAACCGACTGTTCGAGCAACCGCTGTTCGTCCGTCAGGCTGAAGTCAATCATGATTCGTCAGGTAGGTCAGGTAGGCCGGGCAGGCCTGGTGGGGGCGGCGGGCGACCTGCCCAACCTACCCGACCCACCCGACCCATCCAACCCACCTGACCCACGGAAAAACGGGGAATCGTATCACGCGCGGCGGGCGACGCGCACGGACGCGCCGCGGCCGAGATCCAGGGTGGCGGCGGCGCTCTCGCCGTTGGCGGCGATCTCGAGATGGTCGGTGCTCCCGAACAGCGCGCAGACTTCACCCGGCGACGCGTCGGCGTACGTCGACACGACCTTGGACACCTGGTGGGCGCCGGCGCGGATGTCCAATGTGCCGCCGGCGAGCTTCTCGAACGCCTTGCGATCGATGTTGGTGATGAGATTGCCGAAGCGATCGACGCGCAGCACCTGCCCTTCGATGCGATCGGCGTCCGTCCGCGGCTGCGGAATGTCCAGGTGATGGATGGCGCCCGCCGGCCGGCCGAACGCGGCCAGGTCGATGCCCTTGGCCAGCCATGCGGCAGCCGGCGCGAAACGATCGCGTCCCTCGAACGTGCGGCTGATGGTCGGGCGCGCGTAGCGCCGCTCGGTCAGCTCGACCACGCGCCTGGGCGGGTGCTCGTCGAGCACCGCCGTCAGCACGCCATTGTCCGGCGCGACGAACGTGTAGTCCCCGCTCTCCGCTGCAATCCCGCGGCGCCTGGACCCGACGCCGGGATCGACGACCACCAGGAAGATGCTGCCGACGGGGAAATAGCGATAGGCTGCCGCCAACTCGAGCGCCCCCGCGAGAACGTCGTGCGCCGGCAGGTCGTGCGAGATGTCCACCAGCGTGGCTTCCGGGCAGATCCCGAGCACCACGCCTTTCATCGTGCCGGCGTAATGGTCGCGCGTGCCGAAGTCGGTGAGCAGGGCGATGACCGGCCTGGCCATGGTCCTAGCTTATCGAAACGACGGCCCATCACGAAGGTGCGCCCGGACATGCCGGCCGGCCTCGTTGAACGCGCCGGCGAGCATGCTGAACACCAACCAGGGGGCCACCTCTGGCACCGGCCCTGATGGTCGGCCACCAGTCGCGGCGCTGTGTAAACATCCCAAACGGGTCTTATTGTTCGGTATATTCCGCCGCGCGGCCGCACGAAGCGGCTCCGCGATCCGGACGGTCACCTCAGGAGGGAATTGATGGGCTGGTTGGACCAGCGGCCAGGCACGCACCGCCTCATCATCGACGCCGTGACGAAGCACGGCGCATACTTCGCCGTGTGCGACACGGCAACCCACTTCCTCTCGACACAGCTTGCAGGGGCGACCGGTGGCGCCGCTGACGCGATCTACAAGGATCTGACCACCAACCTGATCCCGAACAGCCGCCTCGTTGCCGCCGGCGTGATGACGGTGACGCGATCCCAGGAACATGGTTACAGCGTGCTCCACGCGGGCTGATTCCGACGTCAACACGATTCATGGAGAGAAACATGCAGAAACTCATCGGCGTGGCCGCCGTCCTCGCGCTCACGAGCCCGCTCGTCGTCGCCACAGCGCAGACGCCAGCCGTTGACGATCAGGTGGCGCAGGCCGTGCAGGTACTGCCGGAGGACCTGCGCGCCGGTGCCACCGTGGTCACCTACGATCGGGCGACCGGCGCCCGCACGGTGCTCCGGCAGGGGACCAATTTCATCGAGTGCCAGCCCAGAATGGACGATGGCTTCACGCGCTGTTACAACAAGACCTTGGGGCCGCGACGCAATCTCGAGGCGAAGCTGAAGGCGGAGAAGAAGTCCGACAAGGAGATCCAGGAAGCCATGGCCGCCGCCACCAAGGCCGGCACCATCAAGCCGACGCCGTTCGGGACGATGTCGTACCGGCTGTACGGGAAGAAGGATCGCATCCAGCTGCTGTGGGTGCTGTCGGTTCCCAACGCGACGCCCGAAACGATCGGCGTGTCCGAGGGCAGTCAGCGCGACGAGGCCCTGAAGGGCCAGGGGGTGCCGTGGCTGATGCTCCCCGGCACTCCGGGCTCGCACATCATGATCCCGATCAACAAGTAGCAGCGCGTGGAGCGGCCATCGGGCGAGGCCGGTATCTGGCCGCGGTCCCCTCCGCCTCGATCGTGCGCATGGCCGGAGCGGGCGCCGCGGCGGTGAGCGCGAGCAGCAACAGGACGGCCAGGCTGAAATGATGGGCGAACAGCCGCGGTCAAGAGTAGTCTCTGCGCTGTGACTTCACCACGAACGGCCGTCGAGGACGCGCCGTCCTTCAATCTGCTCAAGCTTGCCGGCCCGGGCCTGATCGTCGCGGCCGCCGGCATCGGATCGGGCGATGTCGTGGCGGCCACGGTGGGCGGCGCCAAGTACGGCGTCGTCCTGCTGTGGGGCGTGGCGCTCGGCGCATTCCTCAAGTTCGTGCTGACCGAAGGCATCGCGCGTTGGCAGCTCGCCACCGGGACGACCGTCGTCGAAGGATGGGCGGAACACCTGCCGGCGTGGGTCAACGTCTACTTCGGCGCGTACCTCCTCGTCTGGACCGTCGCGGTGAGTGCGGCGCTCACCAACGCCACGGGGCTCGGCATCGCGAACCTGACCGGCGGCGCCATCTCGCAGCCGTGGGGTGCCGTCGCGCACAGCCTCTTCGGCTTCGCATTCGTCTGGTACGGCGGTTACAGCGGGTTCGAGAAGCTGATGAAGACCCTCGTCGCCATCATGGGCTTCAGCATCCTGACGTGCGCGGCCCTGACGCTGCATGACCCGCTGCCCGCTCTGCGCGGCCTGGCGATCCCGACGATCCCCGCCGGCAGCGGCGGCTATGTCCTGTCGATCATCGGCGGCATCGGTGGATCGATCACGATGCTGTCCTACAACTACTGGATGCGCGAGGAGAAGATGTCCGGGCCGCGGGCGCTCAGCTATGTGCGGGGGGACGTCGCCATCGGGTACGTGTTCACGGCGCTGTTCGGCATCTCGATCATGCTGATTGCCGACCAGGCCTTCTTTCGGCCGGGCGTGCCGATCACCGACGCGCAGGCGGTCCCGAAAATGGCCGAGATGCTCGGCACCATGCTCGGCCGGTTCGGCGTCTACGCGTACTCGGTTGGTTTCTGGGCCGCGGTGTTCGCGTCGCTGCTCGGCGTCTGGCAGAGCGTGCCGTACCTCTACGCCGACTTCTACGGCATTGTCGGCAACGTGCCGGCCGCGGCCCGCGAGGAGTTGACCAAGGTCACGTCGACGCCGTACCGGCTCGCGCTGATCTTCATCACGCTCGCGCCGCTGCCGTTTGCCTTCATCCGGCGTCCGCTGATCGTCATCGTCACCTATACGATCGTCGGCAGCCTGTTCGTGCCGTTCCTGGCCGCGACGCTGCTCTACCTGAACAATCGTGTGCGCTGGACCGAACCGGTGCCGCACAACCACTGGGCGACGAATGCGCTGCTCGTGATGATCCTCGCGATGTTCCTCGTGGTCGGCGCTCAGGAGATCTTCAACGCCCTCTGACGTCGCGCGCCTGCTCGACGAGGGGCGGTGGGGGCGCTACCAGCAGGCGCTCGTCGCGCTGGCCGCGCTCACCATCATCTTCGACGGCGCGGACATCCAGTTGCTCGGCGTTGCCGTGCCCGCGATGATGACGGACTGGGGCGTGGCGCGCAGCGCGTTTCCGCCGGTCCTCGCGAGCGGCCTTGTCGGCATGATGATCGGTGGCGCGCTCGGCGGGATCGCCGGCGATCGCGTCGGCCGGCGCGCGGCGCTGGTGGGCAGCCTGCTCGTGTTCGGCGTGCTCACGCTCGCCGTAGCCACGGTCGATAATCTTGCCGCGCTGGGGGCGTTACGGTTTCTCGCCGGGCTCGGATTTGGCGGTACGGTGCCGAACGCCGCCGCCCTGACGTCCGAATACGTCCCGCTTCGCCACCGGCCGTTCGCGGTGACGCTGACGATCGTCTGCGTGCCGATCGGCGGGACGCTGGCCGCGCTCTTCGCGTCCCAGGTGCTGCCCGCATTCGGATGGCGGGCGCTCTTCGCGATCGGCGGGCTGCTGCCGTTGCTCGTCGCACTGCTCATGATCGTCGTCTTGCCCGAGTCCCCCCGCTATCTCGCGAGGCATCCGGACCGGTGGCCCGAGCTCGCGCGGCTGCTCCGGCGCTTTGGCCACGATGTGGCGCCTGACGCGGTGTTCATTGACTCGCCGATCATCGGAGACGGCGCTGGGCCGGCGGTGGGCCGCGCGTCGCTCGTGGCGCTCTTTTCACCCGGTCTTCGCCGCGACACCGTCGCGCTCTGGGGCGCGTTCGTGTTCTGTCTGCTCGCGGTCTACACCGGATTCAACTGGGTGCCGTCGATGTTGACGGGCGCGGGCCTCGACGTCGCCGTCGCCAGCGCCGGACTCGCGGCGTTCAACCTGGGCGGCGTGGCGGGCGCGATCGCCGGGGCTCTCGCCATCACGAGGTTTGGGTCGAGGCCGACCATCCTGGGCATGGCGGCCGCCGCGGCTGCCAGCGCGGTGGTCATGACCACGATGCGCATTGCGGGCGACGCGGATGCCGGCGCGATCGTCCTCATGCTGGGCATCACCGGCGGCCTGATCAACGCGGTGCAGATCACGCTGTATGCGCTCGCCGCGCATCTGTATCCGACCGCCCTCCGCGCGACCGGGGTTGGTGCCGCCGCGTCGTTCGGAAGACTCGGCGCCATTTTCAGCACGTATGCGGGGGCGTGGACGCTGGAGGCGGGCGGGACGCGGCTCTTCTTCGGCCTGATCGCGGCCGCCATGGCGATCTCCGCCGCGTCGCTCGCGCTCGTGCGCCGGCACATCCCTCGCGCCGGCTGATTTCGCATCGGGCTGAAGTCTGCGCGCACGATGACACTGGTCGCCGACCGGCCGATCAACCGATTCGCCGATCAGAATCGCCTGGTGTACACGCCCTTGGCGGCGCCCCGGCGGTCGAGCGTCATGAAGCGCCCGGCCGGATCGAGCGGGTCGATCCAGTTCTGCGTGTAGACGAAGAAGATGTCGTTGCCCGGCGTCAGAATCCAGCGGAAACGCGACTGCCAGCCGAGCACGCGGCTCACCGAGTCGAACTGCAGGTTGTTCACCAGGTACATGAACGGACTGAACTGCGTGTCGGCTACCATCCGGTACAGTTTCGTCTCAAAGCTGCCCTCGACGAGATCGACGTCGTTGAGCTCATACGAGAGGTTGACCGTCACGCCCGGACGCGGCCGCACGCCCATGCCCAGCGCCACCTCCGTGCGGTCCCCGGACAAGAACGAGCCCCACTCGACACGCGGCTGCAGCGAGATGATGCGCTTGTTGGCGGTATTGCCGGAGATGCGGTATCGGGTGAACGTGTATTCCGAGCCCTCGGGCAGCGTGATGCCCGTGGAGATCGTGAACTCGTCTTCGAGCCGCTCATAGCTCGGCACGACGCTCACTTCCACGTTGTCGCCGCTGTGCATCTCGACGCGTGCCACCGTCAAGTCCAGCTCCCGGGTCACAGGGCGGTTCTTCGTGTCGGTGTAGAGGTCGAGCTCGCCGCCGAAGCCCAGCCGGCGGATCCACTCGTGCCCCCGCGGCCGCGGGTTGTAGCGCAGCTCCGGCGAATACTGGCGGTAGTCGCTCCGGGGCAGGAAACCCACGGTGGGGTTGACGTTCTTCTGCACCTCCTGGAATCCCATGCCGGCGTCCCACACGTCGTTCGGGTAACCGAGGCGCAAGCCGAACGACCGATTGTCGCCGGCCTCGTCGGGCAACGAGGTGATCCCCAGGAAGCCGGTTGCTTCGAGATTCTGGCGACCGCGGAATGTGGACGTGGCCAGGCGGAAATCGACGCCGGCGGTGGAGCGGGTCGGTACGGCTGTCTGGTCGCGCGTCGCGCGGCCCGTGTAGATGCCGCCGACATACGACTGGCGCAGGACCCGGCGGCGAATCCGGGCGACCAGGAAGTCCTCGCCCAGCGCGCCTTGATCTTCGCCCGTGCGCACGTAGAGGGCGCCCAGATCGAACCGGCCCGCCTGCCCCGTGAGCTTCGCCCCGCCGAGAACACGTTGCGGCTGGCCGTTGGCGTCCAGGCCGATGCGGCGGGAGAAGAACGCCGGCACCTGGAAATCAAAGAACGTGGCGCCATCCAGGAAGAACCCGCGCTTCTCCGGATAGAACAGCGGGAACCGCGTGAGGTTCACGCGCCGGGTGTCGACCTCGGTCTCGGCGAAGTCGGTGTTGATCGTGCCGACGGCGCGCAGGCTCGGCGTGATGTTGTAGGTCACCTCGCCGCCGATGTCCGCCGTCGTGTCGCGCGGCACCTCCGGGACGCGGCCGGGGCCGTCGGCGATCGTGCCCGCCACGTAGGGCTTCACCTCGAGCCCGTGGCCCTGGCTCACGTGCTCGAGCCCCACGAGCAGCCCCGCGTTCGACATGCGCCGCAGGCCCTGGTTGCGCTCGTGCCCCGTCCAGAGCAGCTCCTCGTTCTTGCGCCGGACCGTGCGCTGGAAGTTGATGCCCCAGGCGGGCGCGTTCGGATCGAAGGCCAGGGTGCGGAACGGGATGTCGATCTCGATCACCCAGCCAATCTCGCTCTGCCGCACGCGCGCGTTCCAGATGCCGTCCCACTCCCGGTTGTTCGACCCGCCCGGCCCCATCAGCGCGTCGGCCATCAGGCCCGCGGGGTTCATCTCGAAGAAGTACCCGGTCTGCTGGTTCAGGAACGTGTCCATCGTCCACATGAACCGGTCGTCGGCGCTCAGGAACTCATCCCGCTTGCGGGTGTTGCCCAGGAGCTTGTCCGGCTCGGAGTCGTGGCAGATCACCCCAAGATAGAGGTGGTCCTTGTTGAAGACGACGCGGACCTCGGTGGATTCGGTGGGCGTGCCGCCGAGCACCGGATCCTGCATCATGAACTCGCCCGCCGAGGTCGCGCGCATCCACGCCGGCTCGTCCAGCCGGCCGTCGAGCAGGATCTTCTCGTCGTCGCGCATGCGCTCGGCCGTGAGGACGCGACGGCCGGAGCGCATCACGTCGACGTGCGCGGACTGTTGGGCACCGAGCCGGGCGGCCGGCCAGAGGCAACTGGCCAGCGCGAGAAACAGAATTCGGCGCATCGTCACGTATACGTCCGGTGCATGGTCCCCGTTTACCTGTCCTTCAGAAGCGGAACAGCCATCTGAACTCTGACATTTCACGCGTCCGTGCGCTATGCTGGCGCGTCCGAGGTGCCGGGCCGGTGGAGGTTCAAATGCGATCGATCCGACTGGGGCTGGCCGGTGTCCTCCTGGTTGCCGCCTGTTCGCTGTACGCAGCGAACCAAACGGCGCGCACCGCCGGAGCGATCACGGTGTTCGAAGGCGCCCGCCTGATCACCGGCGACGGCAGCACGCCGATTGAGAGCTCCGCGTTCATCGTCGAGAACAACCGCTTCACCCGGATCGGCAGGAGGGGGCGGTTGCCGGCGCCAGCCGGCGCACAGCGCGTCGACCTGACCGGTAAGACCGTGATCCCCGCGCTGGTCGACGATCACGTGCACCTGGGCTACAGGAAGGGTCTGAGCATCACGGCGGACAATTACACGCGCGAGAATCTCCTCGATATCCTCGATCGCTTCGCGTATCACGGCATCGCGGCCGTCCTTGAAGCCGGCACCGGCCGCGGAGATCTTCCGTTCCAGGTGCGGAACGAAGCGCGCTCCGGCGCGCGATATCTCACGGCTGGTCGCGGCTTCGCGATGCCGAACGCCGGTCCGGGAGTGCCCATGCGCGACGCCGCGTTCGGCGTCACGACGGAGGCCGAGGCCCGTGACCACGTCCGGGCGCTGGTCGCCAGGCGAGCCGACCTCGTCAAGATCTGGGTGGACGATCGCAACGGCACCGTGGAGAAGCTGAGGCCGCCGCTGTATCGAGCCATCATCGACGAGGCGCACGCACACCACGTGCGTGTCATGGCGCACATCGCCAATCTGGAGGATGCCAAGGATCTGTTGCGAGCGGGCATCGATGGCTTCGGTCACCTCGTCCGGGATCGCGACATCGACGATGAACTGCTCGCGCTGCTCAAGCAGCGGCGGCACGTCTTTTTCGTCGAGACGCTGTGGGGCGAGCGGCGGGCCATCTACCAGGGAACGCCTGCATGGATCGACGACCCGATCCTCCGTGACACCTTGTCGCGTGAAGAAATCACGCAGCTCGCCGACTCGTTCTCGGCCGCCACGTCGCCGACCCCGCTACAGCGAGAGAGCGCGCGGAGGTTGCTGCGAAATGTCGCGACGCTCAATGCCGCGGGCGTCACGCTGGGACTCGGCACCGACACCGGCGGCGTCTCAGGCGGCCAGTACTTCGGCCTGGCCTCGCTCATCGAGTTGGAGCTCCTGGTGAGGGCCGGGTTGACGCCGGCCCAGGCGATTGTGGCCGCGACCCGCAACTCGGCGGATATCCTTGGACTCGATCAGCTCGGGACAGTGGCTGTGGGGAAGTCCGCCGACTTCCTCGTGCTCGAGGCGAACCCGCTTGAAGACATTGCCAACACGCGCAGAATCTCGTCGGTCTACCTGAGAGGAACCGAGATCAACCGCGCAGCGCTGCGAGCAAGATGGGCCGACAGATGATGGGACGCACACTTCGCGCAGAACCTCGGCAGGGTCGATCCTCGAAACAGGTGGCGGCGTGTGACATGCGCCATCGGCCGCGTCGATTCGAGTCCGTCCAGGGGATACAATCGCTGCGAAGACGGTGACATCGCGAGGCGCGTTCGCACTCTCGATTCTGGCGTTCGTCGTCAACGTCGCCGCCGCGCAGGAGGTCGATACGCGTCCGAGCGTCACGGCCCTTCCTCTGGCCGACGACGAGCGCATCGTCGTCGACGGCCGGCTCGAGGAAGCGATCTGGCAGCGCGCCACGCCGGCGACCGACTTCGCCCAGCTCGATCCGCAGAACGGCGCGCCGGCGACCGAACGCACCGAGGTGCGCGTCGCGTTCGATCGCGATCGACTCTACTTCGGCGTCCAGTGCTTCGACTCGGAGCCGACGCGGCTCCTGGGCAACCAGATGGTTCGCGACGGCCCCCTCGGCGCCGACGACCGGTTCATGTGGGCGCTCGACCCGTACTTCAACCAGCGCAGCGGGTACTTCTTCGAGATCAACCCCTCGGGCGCAATGGGCGACGGTCTCCTGGTGCCCTCGGCAGGCGGCACTGGCGGAGGATCGACCGGCCTTGGCTTCGGCGTCACGCAGAGCCGGGCGTGGGACGGCATCTGGCTGGCGCGCGTGCGTCGCCACGCGCGAGGCTGGACTGCCGAGATCGAGATCCCGTTCCGCACGCTGAACTTCGACCCTCGCGCGTCTGCGTGGGGCGCCAACTTCCAGCGAACCGTCCGGCGCAAGAACGAAGAAAGCCTGTGGACCGGCCACGGCCGTAACCAGGGCCTCTACAATCTGGCGAGCGCCGGCCGCCTGGTCGGCATCCACGACGCGAGCCAGGGTGTCGGGCTCGACGTCAAGCCGTACGTGATCGGCACCCACACCGACGCGCCCGGCAGCGGGCGGCCACCGGCGATCAAGGTCACCGGCGGCGGCGATCTCTTCTACAACCTGACGCCGCAGCTCAAATCGAACCTGACCATCAACACCGACTTCGCGCAGACCGAGGTCGACGATCGGCAGGTCAACCTCACGCGCTTTCCGCTCTTCTTTCCGGAAAAGCGGGACTTCTTTCTCGAGGGATCCGGCAGCTTCGACTTCTCCCGCGAACCGAGCTCCGATTTCACGGCGTTCTTCAGCCGGCGGATCGGCCTCGACGCCCGGGGCCGGCCGCAGAAGATCGAGTACGGCGGCAAGCTGACCGGGCAGGCCGGGCGCTTCGATCTCGGCGTGCTGCAGGTGCGCACGGCGCCTCAGGGCGACATGCCCGGCGAGGACTTCACGGTCGTCCGGCCCCGACGCCGGCTGATGCGCCAGTCGTACGTCGGGCTGATGTACACGCGGCGATCGACACGCGACTCGCTGCTGCCGGTGCGGCAGACCATGGGCGCCGACTTCGAGCTGGCGACGTCCCGCTTCCGCGGCTCGCGGAACCTGCAGGTCAGCGGGTTCTATGCCAGGACGCCGAGCGGCGCCACCGGCGGCACCGCGGACCCAGGGGGCAAGAACGCGATCTACGGGCTGCGGCTCAACTATCCCAACGACCTGTGGAACGCGCGCATATCGTACCGGGTCGTGGAGAAGAACGCCGATCCGGGGATCGGCTTCATCGAGCGCACCGATTATCGGCGCTTGAATCCGGTGGTGCGCTTCGGTCCGCGACCCGGGAGCCACCGGTTCATCCGGCAGGTGTCGATGGAAACGTGGGCCGAATGGCTCACGGACACGTCGAACGCGCTGCTGGGCCGCGCGTTTCGCGTCACGCTCGTCGACGTCAGCCTGCACTCGGGCGACAACGCGAGCGTGACGGTCAACCCGATCTACGAGCGGCTCGAACGCGACTTCCGCATCGGGGGCGTCACGCTGCCGCTCGGCAGCACGTACCAGTACACCCGGTACAGCGCGAACCTCAGCACGGCGAACCGCCGGCCGCTGTCGGGCACCGCGAACGTCCAGACCGGCACGTTCTACTCCGGGCGTCGCCGCGATGTGTCGGCCAGCGTGAACCTGCGGCCGCGCCCCGGCGTGCTCGCCACGCTGACCGCGCAAGTGAACCGGGTGGAACTGCCCGAACGCCGCTTCACGACGAGGATCCTGAGGGCGATGGTGAACACGCAGTTTGGCCCGTTCGTGTCCCTCGCCAACAACCTGCAGTACGACTCGGACAGCCGCCTCCTCGGGTGGCAGGTCCGCTTCCGCTGGATTCTCACGCCCGGCAACGACGTCTATTTCGTCAGCCTGAACAACTGGCTGGACGAGGGCGACCGCTATCGCATGGTCGATCGCAACACCGCCACCAAGATCGTGTTCACGCGACGGTTTTGACCCCTAGAAGCGCTTTCTCGCGTTCTTCAAGCAGAACGGTGGCAAGGGCATGCCGACGCGGACGTGGTGTTCCCCTCGCTCCGCGTGATGCACGTCGGCGACACGATGCAAAGGCGGCGGCCGTCAGCGGCGTCGACACGATCATCAACGGGCACAACGCGACGACGACCACGCCCGCCTTCGCCAAGGCTCTCTGCGCTCTCGGACATCCCTCGCGTTTCGCCACGCCGCTCGGTGTCACGAACAGGCGTCGAACGTGGCGAGCCCTCCACGAGAAGGGGAATGAGAAGTTCTGGAGCCTGTTCGGCGAAGTCTTCTGACGCCTTGGTGTGCAGCGTGGCGCTCTCCCGATGGTGTTATCCGCGGTCTTCGTGTATACGTTTCTTATATATGCGTGCGCCCTCTTAAACCTGCTGGATCTTCAGGGGAGGCTGTCTATGATTCATACTCTTCGGACGCTTGTCTTCATCGCGTGTACACTCTTCACCGCCGTCGCGCCGGCTCTCGCGCAACAACAGGGTTCCATCAGCGGCAAAGTGCTCGATCCGGACGGACTGGCTCTGCCGGGCGCCACCGTTACGGTCACCGAGCAGAACACCGGATTTACCCGGATGGTCGTCACGGCCCAGACCGGTGCCTACTCGGTACCCAGCCTGACGCCTGGCACCTACAGGCTGACCGTCGAGATGCCCGGGTTCAGCTCGCTGGAGCGGACCGACCTCGTGTTGACGGCGGGCATGGAAATGGTCCTCGACCTCAAAACGCAGCTCGCGGGCGTGCAGGAGAGTGTGACCGTCACGGGGCAGTCCCCGCTGGTCGAGCGGACGAGCAACAAGATTGGCGGCACCCTGTCGCGGAAAGAGATCGAGGAGGTGCCGTCGAACTTCCGGAACTTCACCGCGCTCACGCAGCTCATTCCCGGGATGACACCCAACCCGGCCGCATCGACCTTTGAGGGCGGACAGGTCGTGGCCAACGGCACCCCGTCGCAGCAGAACGTCTACCTGATCGACGGCATGTACAACAACGACGATCGCCTGGGCGGCAGCCAGGGCACGCAGGTGCGCGTCGTCCTCGACAACATCGAGGAATACCAGGTGCTGTCCAACCAGTTCAGCGCCGAGTACGGCGGCGGCGCGGGCGCCATCATCAACATGGTGACGCGCGGCGGCACCAACAACCTGTCGGGGCGCGCGTACACCTACTTCCGCGACGACAAGTTCAACAACCGGGGACATTTCCTTCCGGCGACGGCGGCGAAACCCCACGAGCGGACGCTGCAGGCCGGCTTCGGCCTCGGCGGTCCGATCATCAAGAACCGCGCGCACTTCTACTTCACTCTGGAGCGGGACAACGAGGACATCGCCGGGCAGAAGCGCTTCCCGGCGGCCGCGGCGCCCCTGGCGAAAGACATGGTGGGCGCGTTCACGGTGAGAGCCACGAACTACTTCGGTCGCGGCGACCTGCAGTTGAACGAGAAGAACTTCTTCAACGTGCGGTGGGTGCTCGAGACGGCGCCGACCCGCGGCGAAGGCTTCAACACCAACAACCAGACGATCGACGCGCAGACGTGGGAGAGCGACTGGGATCACCTCGTCAGCGGCACGCACACCACCGTCGTCGGCGATCGCGGGAGCAACGTGATCCGCGTCGGCCGCATCGGCGAGGAGCTCGCCACGGGCGCCCAGGCCTTCTTCGACGACAACGTCAAGTTCATCGGCTTTGCCGGGCGCGATCCGTATTCAATCGGACAGTCCAACACCCATCCGAGCTACGTCACCGGGAAGGGCGGCTCGATGGTCCGGACCCGCATCCGGACGTACGTCTTCGACGACTCGTACAGCTACTTCGTGCCGAGCCTGTGGGGCGGCGAGCACACCTTCAAGACGGGCGGTGGCATCAGCTTCAACCAGATGCCGCCGCGGACGACGGTCGATTCCGGTACGTTCCAGTTCAGGAGCGACGCGCCGTACGATCCGGCCAACCCGGCGACCTACCCGTTCCAGTTCGACGTCACCGTCGGTCCGCCCAACGTCGAGGGCTTCGATGTCTTCTCGAGGGATCGCCGCTACTACTTCTTCCTCGAGGACAAGTACCGGGTCAGCGACAACGTGACGCTGAACCTCGGGCTTCGCTACGACAATCAGCGCCAGACCCCGGACGGCAACAAGGCCTTCGCGCCGCGCGCGGGCGTCGCGTGGGACGTCACCGGATCGGGGAAGACGGTCGTGCGCGGCGGGGTCGGCAAGTTCTACGCGTCCCCGCCGGTCGTGCTCGACCTGGTCCTTCAACAATCAGGCGTGCTGACGCGTTTCCCGAACGTCTCGATCAACGACCCGAACAGCGTGGTCCTTCGACCGGATGTCATTCTGGATTCGGAGGGCAATCGAGGCGTGGCGTCGCTGAGCGCGGCGGGCCGGGCGGAGCTGAACCGTCTGCGCGACCAGGTCATCGCCGGTTCGACGTTCAATCGGAATCCGGTGGTGGACAGCGCGGGGCGCCAGTTGCCGTACACGGTGTCCTGGAGCGTGGGCATCAGCCACCAGGTCTTCAGCAACTCGGCGGTGGCGGTCGACTACGTGGCCAACGCCTCGCGAGATCAGCTGGGCGTCATCGATCTGAACGAGCCGGTGAATCGCGTCCGGCCTGGCGTGAACGTGTTCGATCCGAACGGCACGATCATCCCCGCCGCTGCGCGCGCCACGCCGTTTGCGCGGGTGCTCCAGGTCCAGACGAGCTCCGCGTTCGACGGCGACTACAAGTCGCTGCAGCTCTCGTTCAACAAGCGGATGTCCAGCCGCTGGAGCGGGCGCATGGCCTACACGCTGCAGCAGAGCCACTACGTCGGCCTCGGCAACCCCGATGCGCGGCGCGTCTGGCTCGACAACGACCCGCGCGCGGACTACGGGCGCTTTGTCTCCGACCGGCGCCACGTGCTGGCGACGAGCGGCACCTGGAACCCGTGGCGCTCGCTGAGCATCGCCACCGTGATCAGCGCCATCTCGGGCGCCGCGATCAACGAGACCGTCGGCAACGACGTCAACGGCGACGGCGACAACAACGATCGGCCGATCAAGGGCATCAACGACCTGACCATCCCCATCCGGTCCGAGACCGATTCGGCAGGACGCGCGGTGATCAACGGCCTCACCGGTCCAGGGTCGTTTCTGGTCGACATGTCGTTCCGGTACTCGATTCCGCTGAAGGCCGGATTCGACAGCCTCGACCTCTTCTACGACATCTTCAACCTGCTCAACCGGGAAAACCTCGTGAACCCGACGGGAAACCGTGCCTCGTCGAATTTCATGATTTCGACGGCCGCGCAGTTCGCCCGACAGATGCAGTTCGGTATCCGCGTTCGTTTCTGAGGAACATCATGATCGACTTCGGAAGGTGCGCGTCGATAGGGCGCGCAGGACTCGCGCTCGTGGCCATGGGGGCGGCGTGTCTCGCCGTCCCCGTCGTGGCGGCCGGCCAGCTGGAGCTGGCCGTCATGCAGGGCACGGTCCGGGACGATGCCGGACGGCCGCTCGAAGGGGTGACGTTCCGCATGCGCGATGGACGCGGCCGGGAAACCACGATCAAGAGCGACAAGAACGGGAAGTTCTATCGCCGTGGCCTGCAGGCGGTCGAGTACGAGCTCGTCGTCGAGAAAGAGGGCTACCAGCCAATCAACGACAAATTCAAGCTGAATGCCGGCACGGATCGGCGCTTCGATTTCAAGCTGGTGAAGGCCGCGCCCGAGGGCGCGGGGGACTTTGCGAAAGGAGTCGAGGCGTACAACCGGGGCGATCATCAGGCGGCGGCCCAGGCATTCGAAGCCGCCGTGCAGAAGGCTCCCGATTTGCCGGAGGTCCGCGTGAACCTCGCGCTCGCGTACTTCCGCCTGCAGCGAACGGCCGATGCAATCGCCCAGCTCGAGAAGGCGGCGGCGCTCGCGCCCGATTCCCCGCGCGTGCTGTTTCAGCTTGGCGGCGCGTACGTCGAGATGCAGGCGCTCGACAAGGCGGCGACCGCGTTCGAGAAGGGGCTGGCGAAGCAGTCAGATCCCAACGATCCCCTCGTGTGGGAAGCCACGGTGACGCTCGGCGCCGTGTACTTCGCGAAGGGCGACAACGACAAGGCGATGGCGCAGTTCGAACGGGCGCTGGCCGTCAAGCCAGACGCGGCGGCGCCGAAGCTCGGCCTCGGCAAGGTCCATTTCAGCAAAGGCGACGTGGCGAAGGCGCTGCAGCTGTTCCAGCAGGTCGCGGCCTCGGCGCCCGGCACACCCGAGGCGGCGGAAGCGGAGGTGTTCATCAAGGAGCTCAAGAAACCGCAAGACCTCTTCTGAGGCGGGTCAGACGCGGCCCCCGGTGTCCCGCCGCCGCCCCTGACACCGCTCGTCGCTCTTCGCTCCTCTCCCCCTCAGCTGTGAGACGTGAGCGGTTCATGCACCCGCGTGGCTCCCGCTTCGAGCGACGCGAGGATGAGATCGGCGGTCACTGGCGTGCGCCGGAACGCCTCGACGCCGATGGCGGCAATCAGGGCGTTCACGACCGCGCCGTACGCCGCGCCGACCGGCGGCTCGCCGACGCCGCGCGCCCCGACGGGCGTCTCAGGGTCCGGCAGATCGAGCGCCGCGAACTGGAACCGCGGCGCGTCCAGGATCGACGGCGGCTTGCTGTGATAGAAGCGGTTGCCGAGCGACAGGCCGTAGTGCTTGTCGTACACCCACTTGTGTCCGACGGCGTGGGCCATCCCCAGCATCGTGCCGCCGAACGCCTGGCCCTGGCAGTTTCTCGGGTGCAGCACGGTGCCGCAATCCGCAACGGCCGTGTAGTCGACGACACGGATCGCGCCGGTCTCGACATCGACCTCGACCTCGGCGAAGCCCGCTACGAACGACATCGTGTCGCCGTCGTGCGGAAACCCGTCCTTCGCCACGCCCATCAGGCCGAGGCCGGCGAGCGCCGTCGCCGACGCCTTCGTCATCGCGTTGATGTCCTTCGGCAGATCGTGTCCGTCGTACTCGGCGCCGATCTCGATCGCGCGCCGGGCCGCCTGCGCGAACGTGAGGCCGCGGCCCGGATTGCCCTTGCGATACACGCGTTCGTGTCCCACGTCGTAGTCGTCGGCCACGCCACCAAAGTCCTTCGCCGCAATCTCCCGCAGCTTGCGCTTCGCGTCGAGTCCGGCCGCCCAGTTCGCGCGCGTGTGGGCGTGCGTGGTCTGGCTGCCGCCCTGGCCGCAGCTCCACGGCAGGTTCTTGGAGGTATCGCCCCACGTGATCACGACCTTCTCCCAGGGCATATCGAGCGCCTCGGCGGCCGCCCGGGTCGTGTCGAAGACGGAGTTCATGCCGATATTCGCGCATGCGGTCTGGATGTACAGCTTGCCGTCGGGCTGGAGCGTCAGCAGGCCGTCGAAGCCGACCGATCCCGCCGAATACGCGCCGACCGCCACGCCGACGCCGCGCACCTTCGATCCCTGACGCACGCCGCTCCTGACCTTCCGTTCCTCCCAGCCGAACATCTCGGCGCCTTTGTCGAGCGCGTCTTTCACGAACGCGCTCGTGATGTAGCGCCGGCGCCCGTTCGGCTGCGGCGGACCCACCGGGGCCTTGCCGCTCGGCGCATTGATGCGATGAATCGCGACCGGATCGATCCCGAGTTGGCTCGCGGCCTTGCTGACCACCAGTTCCATCGTCGGCGCCATTTGCATGCCCGGCCCGCGCTGGGATCCTCGCGTCGGCGTGTTGGTCAACACACCGATGCCGCGAAACCGCATGGCCTTCGGCTGATAGAGCACGGAGGCGAGGCGCGCGCCAGACACGTGGTCGCCGCGGCCGTACGGCCCGGCGTCGGAAATGAGGAACAGATCGACGGCCGTGATGCGGCCATCTTTCGCGAACCCGGCCTTGGCGCGGCCGATCATGCCCGGACGCGCGCGGCCGATGCGCTGCTCGTCCTCGCGGGTAATTCGCATCATCACGGGCTGTCCCGTCTTCTTCGCGAGCAGTGCCGGGATAGGCCAGTGGATGAACGTCGACGCGCTCTTGCCGCCGAACCCACCGCCGCCGTACGGACTGATCAGCACGACTTGCGACCGGTTGAGGCCAAAGTATTGCGCAATGACCGGTACGGTTTGGGCGACGCCCTGCGTCGAGCAGTGCAGGTAAAGCTTGCCGTTCTGCCAGTAGGCCACGGCGCTGCGCGGCTCGAGCGGCATGTGGCTCACCGACGGGATGACGAACGATTCCTCGACGACGATCGCGGCGTCCCTGAAGCCCGCCTCGAGATCGCCGAACGACCACTGGTCGGAGTCGAGCACCCGGCCCATCGGCATCCGGCCCTGCTCCACTTCGGCGAAGTCCGCGTCGGTCCACTTCACGTCCACGATGCTGGTGCCCTGCAAGACATTGCCTTCGCGGCGCGCGTTGGGACCGCCCGGTCGCAGGCTGTCGAGCGGGTCGACGACGAACGGAAGCGTTTCGTACTCGACGTTGATGCGCTCGATCGCGGCGGCGGCGGTCTCCTCGTCGACGGCGGCGATGGCGAGAATCGGTTCGCCCTGATAGAGCGGTTCCATCGTGAGGGCCGCTTCCGCTCGCGCCGGCGGCGGCGCCGGTGCGGCCGCGGGTGCGGCAGCCGGAACCGCGGCTCTTTGCGCCCGCCCGGACCGGCCGGCCCCGCCCTGGAGTGGGTTGCCATCTTCATCCACAGCAATCCCACCCTGGCCCCGGCGTGCGCCGGGTGCGCCGGACCGACGGGCGCCGGCGTCAGGAGCCGCGACGGGCGCGGCGGCGGGAGCGGGCGCTGGCGGGGCCGGGGGACCCGATGGCGCCGCCACCACCGGGAGGTCAGCGGCCGTCAGCATCGCCCTGACGCCCGGCATCTTCAGCGCCTCGTCCGCATCGATGCGGCGGACGCGCGCGTGAGGCATCGGGCTGAGGAGCAGCCGGCAATAGAGCATCCCCTCCGCCCGAACATCCTCCGCGAACTTGGCCGCGCCGGTGACTTTGGCGACGAAATCCGGAAGGACGTAGTTGTGGCCGATCAGCTTGTAGTCAGGCACGTTAGCTCCTCCGCGATTAATCCGTGGCACGCTCCCGGTGATGTGCCGCTTCGGCAAGGACCCGACCGGGATGCGGGTCATGACTCACTTGACCTGCAATCTCGCCATGATATTGGCCTTCGGCCCGTACCCGACCGGGATGCGAGCCACCACGGCCGCCTTTTGCAGATCGACGACCACTTCCATGTCCTCGCCCTCCACCGCGACGTACATCAGCTTGCCGTCGGGCGTGAAGCTCATCCACTCCGGCCCGATGCCGACTTCCAGCTGGTTGACGAGCTTCAGGTCGGGCATCGAATACGCGTACGCGTAGCCGTAGAACTTGCTCAAGACCCACATGGTCTTGCCGTCCATCGTGAGGCCGATGCCATGCGCGGGCGCTCCCTGAATGCCCTCGAGGTTCTTCACCTTGCCAGGAATGTCGGGGAGCGTGATGCGCGTGATCTCCTTATGCGCGGCGAAATCGACAACGGCGAAACCGTGCAAGTCGGTGAGCTGGACGAACGCTCGCTTGGTCGAGCCGTCGGGCGCAGTCTCAAACGCGATGGGTCGCACGCCCTTGTCGAAGGTCATCACCCACTCCTGTTCCAAGGTTTGAGCGTTGATGACGGTCATCGTCTTGCCGCCGACCGAGGCGGTCACGCAGTACTTGCCGTCCGGCGTGATGTACGCGTAGTGCACGGAGCCCTTGATCGGAATGCTCTTCACTTTCTGCAATGTGGTCGTATCGATGACCTCGACCGCACCCGCCGCCCCCCCGAGCCCGATGAAGAGGTAGCGCCCGTCCTTGCCGACCGACAGGTGGTCGGGAGGGCCGTCGAGCGGGACGCGCTTCGTCACCTGAAAAGTCTTGGCGTCGACCACGACGAGCTCGCGGTCGGCCTGGCCGGACACGAACAGCCGGCTGCCGTCCACCGAGGCAGCGATGGCGCGGTTGATCTCGATCCCATGGACGATGCCAACGACCTTGTTCGTCTCCGGATCGATGATGTTGACGGTCGTGCCGGCGGAACTGTTCTGGATGATGCGAACGGCAGTCTTCGACTGCGCCGCGAGCGACACGGCGAGCGGCAGGAGGATCAGCACCAGCAGTGCACGCCGCAGGGTGTTCGTAGTGATCATTGCGGAAAACTCTCCCTTCTCTGTATCGCTTCCCCGCCTCGTACGGGCCGGTTTCTATTTCGCAGAACTGGCTGTCTGTCCGCGCACCCAGGCGGAGAGGGTCTGCCACTCCGGGTCGTTCTGGGAGGCCCAGTGCTTGGAGCCGATGTGGAACAAGTCGCCGCCCGCCGCGGCCGCGAGCGGCTTGGTGAGCAGGCGGCTCGCGAGCGGGTCGCCGGGCGCCACCAGGCGCTTGAGCTCCTCGAAGTTCTTGCGCGATTGCTCCTCATCCCAGGTGGCGGCGCCTGGCGAGAGGGGCTGCAGGCGAGGGCTCTGCCCGCCCCGATGGCAACTGACGCAGCGGGCGTGCTCCCCGCGCCTGGCCAGGAAGATGGGCTG
>Ga0082335_1002509_pt1 | contig 33974 bp, 27 predicted proteins | sample Subgrocontami58m_FD_72375 | JGI IMG/M metagenome (GOLD analysis project Ga0082335, IMG submission 72375) | Subsurface groundwater microbial communities from S. Glens Falls, New York, USA - GMW37 contaminated, 5.8 m (SPADES assembly) (version 2) ... | reverse complement strand
CGTCGACGGCCCGATCGGGGACCAAGCGGTGCGGGGCAGCCGTGCCGCGCCGGCGCCCCCAGCCGATGCCGGCGCAGGCGCGACCGACGGCGGCGGGGCACCGCCCGCAGATCCCACGCCGACTAATGCCGGAGCAGGACCGCCCGCAGGTGGCGATACGACTCAGACCGGCAGCGGTAGCACGCCTCCGTCGGACGCCGTGCTGGCGGATGCCGGAGCAGGAACGCCGGCTGGCGGCGATGCGACTCAGATAGCGAGCGGCGGAGCGCCACCCGCAGCTAGCGGGACGCCTGATGCCGGAATCACAGCGCCGACGGGCGGCGACACGACTCAGGCAGCGAGCGGCGGAGCGCCGCCCGCAGATACTGGGACGGCGGATGCCGGAGCGGGAACGCAGACTAGCGGCGATTCGACGCAGATTAGCAGCGGCAGCATGTCTTCGCCGAACGCTGGGCCAGCGGATAACGGAGCCGGAACGCCGACAGGCGGTGACACGACGCAGATTAGCAGCGGCAACACGCCGTCGCCGAACGCTGGGCCTGCGGATAACGGAGCCCGAACGCCGACAGGCGGTGATACGAATCAGTTGGCGACGAGCGCAACATCTCCAGCGGATACGGGGACGCCTGATCCTGGATCAGGAACAAAGACAGCCGGCGATGCAGTTCAAGTCGGCAACAGCGACGCGCCACCCGTAGACACCGCGCCGCCCGATGCGGGAGTAGGTACGCCGGCTGGCGGCGATGCGACTCAGATAGCGAGCGGCGAAACACCGCTCGCAGATACGGGAACGGCTGATGCCGGAGTAGCTACGCCGGCAGACGACGAGGTGGTTCAAGTCAGCAGCAGCGAAGCGCCGCCAGTCGCCGCGGAGCCGACCGGCGCGCAAGCAGGAACATTGTTAGACAACGGCACAATTTCAATTGCTAGCGGCGAAGAGGCTGTTGCGGACGACCCGCCATCGAGTGAAGTTCGTCCAACGCCGTTAGCTGATGGCGGCATAACGGCATCGCAGAATTCCTGGAGGGCTACCGTCCAAAGCCAGCAGGCCGCCCTCGCCGCAGCAATACTTCTGGCGGGCGCGATCGATTCAGAGGCTGCGCCGGTGTCGCCGCGCAAAGCCGCGAAACCGGTCGAGTTTTTCGGCGCACAAGCCGGAGGCGAACAGGCAGCGTCCGCGCCGAGCGTGGCTTCTTTCCTCGCCGCGCTGCAACCGGTGCAGCCGAGCCTGCAAACTTGGCTGGACAACTGGCTCGGGCCGCGCGGGAGGGCAAGCGATGGTGTGCGCGAGAATACGCCGACGCCGGCCGCCGAAGACGCTCAGTTCTCGGTCTTGCCGGAATCCGCGCCGCCAGGCGTACCGGGCGACATTCCGGAAAGGTCGTTCTCGGAGCCTCTTACGCCGGAGCAGATAACGCAACGCTACGAGGACATCAAGGCCTGGCTCGACGCCAACCCCGGAATCGAGCATGGCATTGCCGGCGCAAGCAGTGCCCTGCCGGAGAGAAATCTATTCGCATTTGTTGGCGCGGGCTACGCGGGCGATGCCGGAATAGCATCGATGCGAGGCTTCGGACAGACTGCCGGTATGGCCGTGCTCGACGGCCATGCGCTTCAACCCCTCCAAGGCATAAGAGAGGGATACACGCCGCTCGGTGTCATGTAGGCGGCTGCCACTAAATTGAAACATGATCCAATCGACCCACCTTGATTCGGACTTCCTGCCGTTCAGTGACGCGGCGCCGGCGCCGCTGCCGCGCGCAGTGCTGTACGCCGGGCTTGGCTTGCTGGGTACGCTGCTCTTCTGGGCTTATTTTGCGCCGCTCGACATCATCGCCGTCGCGCCTGGCAAGATCATTCCGCAGGGTTACCTGCAGATCGTTCAGCCGACCGAATCCGGCGTGATCAAGGAAATCCTGGTGACCGAGGGGGCACAGGTCAAGGCGGGCCAGGTGCTGGCGCGCATGGACGCGCGTCTCGCGGACGCCGATAGCCGGCAACTGCAGAATGAGCTGAAAATGAAGCGGCTGCAGTTGCGGCGCGTCGATGCCGAACTGGGCGGCGCGCCTTGGCGGCGGCTCGCGGACGATCCATCCGAGCTCACTTCGCAAGTTGAGGCACAACTGCATGCGCGCCGCCAGGCACACCTGGGCGCGCTCGAAATCGAGCGGGCCGTCTTGGTCAAGGCCGAACAGGATTTGAAAAGCGCCGGGGAGGTCGAAGCCAAACTGCAGAAGACCATTCCTTTGTTCCTGCAACAGGAGGCGGCATACGATCAACTGGTCAAAGACGGCTTTGCCGGCAAGCTGATGCATCTGGAAAAACAGCGCGACCGCATCGAAAAAGAGCAGGACCTGCGCGCGCAGCAATTCAACATCGCCAGCCTCAAGGCAACGATCAGCCAGGTGAATAAGCGGATCGCGCAGATTACCTCGAGCTACCACCAGCAATTGCAGAATGAGAGGATCGACGCCGAGGCGCAATATCACAAACTGCAGCAGGATTGGGAGAAGCAGTCCCATCGTCATGCCTTGCTCGAGCTGAAGGCGCCGCAACAGGGGATAGTGAAAGACCTCGCCACGCACACGCTTGGCAGCGTCGTTTCGCCGGGCACGGTCGTGATGACGCTGGTGCCGGGCGGCGATGAGCTGCTGGCCGAAGTATGGGTGACGCATCTTGATGCCGGGATGGTGGAGGTCGGGCAGGAGGTCAAACTGAAACTCACCGCGTATCCGTTCCAGCACTACGGCTTGATGAACGCGCGCGTCAAGCATATCAGCCCCGACGCGGGCGAGCCGTCGGACCAGAAAAGCGCAAAGACTGCCGGTATCCAGGATCAACCGGCTTCGGGTTTTCGCGCCCTGATCGAATTGCCGGAGCCGTTCATCCAGGCCCAGGGAAAGCGTCATCGGCTTTCTCCGGGCATGCAGGTCAGCGCCGAGATCAAGCTCGGAACGCGCACCGTGCTGCAGTATCTGCTCTCGCCGGTACAAAAAACCTTGCACGAGGCGGGGCGGGAGCGTTAGATGACTACAGGTCGCGGGCGGCAATGGGCCATGGGGGAGAATGGTTTCCCGCCGGCCATCGATAATCATCGCCGAACGTGGCGGCAAGGCACCTGGATTGTTGACATCACCCGCCTGGTCCATCACAATTATGTTGTTGAAAATTTCAACAACAAGAGAGACCCACATTATGAGCACCGTCAATTTCAGCGTTCCCGAGGACGTGAAACAAGCTTTCAACGAGACCTTTCAGGGCCAGAACAAGAGCGCGATCATCGCCGACTTGATGCGTGAGGCCGTAGAGCGCGCCGCGCGCAAGCAACGTCATCACCAAGCCATAACGCGAATTCTGGAGCGACGCAAGCATGCGCCGACCGTGACGGAGGAGGACATTCGCGCGGCGCGAGAAGAAGGACGTCCGTGATCCTGGTGGTAGATGCCAGCGTTGCGCTGAAATGGTTTTTGCATGTCCGCGACAGCGAGCCCGATCGCGACCATGCACTAACTCTCTTGACCGGCATCGACCATGACAGCGTCCAATTGGTTCAGCCGCCCCATTTCATCGCCGAGGTCGCTGCAGTGCTTGCGCGCGCTAAGCCGGAAGGAGCCGAAGATGACCTGCTGGATTTGTTGAATGTCGAGTACAGCACCATCGAAACTCCGGAGACCTATGTCACGGCACTGGAGCTCTCCGTCCGTTACCAGCATCACTTGTTCGACACCTTTTATCACGCCGTGGCTTTGCACGTCCCAGGCGCCAGACTTATCACCGCCGACCGGCGCTACTACGATAAGGCTAGCGGCGCGGGGCGAATTACCCTGCTTGCGGAGTGGTCGCCCGGCTGATCGAAGCGCTCGTGATCGAAAGCGCGGACGAGGTGGCCTCGAAGGTACACAGAGGTTGTTTCGGTCATTCTGAAACAACCTCTGTGTATTTCCTTGGTTCGGAGGCGCAATGTTCGCTTAGAATCCAACCGTTACCAATTCCGGCCGCTACCCATGCCCACCAATCCCTACGCTGAAAAAACCGTATTAGTTACCGGCGGCACCGGCTCGTTCGGCAACTTCGTCGTGCGCCGCCTGCTCGAACTGGGCGCGCGCGAGGTGCGCGTGCTCTCGCGCGACGAAAAAAAACAGCACGACATGCGCGTGTTCTACCAGCAGCGGCCGGACTTGAGTTTCATCATCGGCGACGTGCGCAGCGATGCGCAGCTCGACGAGGCCATGAGCGGCGCGCATATCGTGTTTCACGCCGCGGCGCTGAAGCAGGTGCCGACCTGCGAATATCACCCGATGGAAGCGGTGCGCACCAACGTGCTCGGCGCCAACAATCTGATCGAGGCCGCCATGCGCCATCGACTGGAAGCATTCGTCATGATCAGCACCGACAAGGCGGTGAAGCCGGTCAACGTGATGGGCATGACCAAAGCGCTGCAGGAGCGGCTGGTGATCAAGGCCAATCAGGCGCGCGCCAATCACGGTACGCGCTTCGCCGCGGTGCGCTACGGCAACGTGCTGCGCTCGCGCGGCTCGGTGATCCCGCATTTTCGCCGCCAGCTGCAGTTGAACCAGCGCATCACCATCACCGACGAGCGCATGACGCGTTTCCTGCTCACCCTCAACGACGCCATCGACCTGGTGCTGTATGCCGCCGAGCACGCCCAGGGCGGCGAGATCTTCGTGCGCAAAGCTCCGGCCGCGCGCGTGACTGATATCGCCGCGGTGCTGTCGGAAGCCGCGGGCAGGAAACTAGACTACAAGATCATCGGCATGCTGCCGGGAGAAAAACTCGCGGAAATCCTGGTGTCCGAAGAAGAGCTGCTGCGGGTGGAAAGCCTCGGTGACTATTACAAAATACTTCCCTGGTGGGACAAGCGCGCGCCGCATCAATTGGAGCGCGAGTACAGCTCGGACGAGCACCTCATCAGCAACCAGCCCATCGCCGAGCTGATCGAGCGCGCCGACCGCGAATTCGAAGCGCTGGAGATGGCCGGCGGCGAATTCGCCAAGTTCTAACAGACTGTTTCGGGATTGTTGCCCAAGCCCTGGAATCAGGCGGGCATGAGGGGAGCTATCCGCATATTTTGCGCTGAGCCCCGAGCTCGCTACCTGCCGCCGCCCCCGCAGAAATCGCTATTTGCACCGCTTTCCTCCTGCGTGTACAATTCGGTGTCCATTTTTGAACGCTCGGACGAATCCCCCCTCGGAGACAGCTGGAATGCCGGTACTCACCGATCTTCAACGCCTTGAACTCCTCAAGCTGCTGCAGGAGCAGCCGCAGATGAGCCAGCGCGACCTGGCGCAAGCCATGGGCGTGAGTTTGGGCAAGGCCAATTACTGCCTCAATGCGCTCATGGACAAGGGTCTCGTCAAGCTGGAGAGATTCCGCGCGAACCCGGACAAGCGGCATTACGCTTATCTGCTCACGCCGGCGGGGCTGAAGGAAAAGACCCGCATCACCCTGGAATTTCTCAGGCACAAGGTGGCGGAGTACGAAACGCTGGAAAGGGAAATCGAACAACTTCGAGGTGACTTGGAAAACCGTCGCATTCGATCCGTCGCGCTGTCCGAACGGCAAACGGGAAGCCAGTGATGGAAAGCGCGAGCAGCGAGTGCTGGTACGCCGTGTGCTGCAAGCCGCGCCAGGAATCGGTGGCGGAAGAAAATCTCTTGCGCCAGGGCTTTCGCGTTTATCTGCCGCGCATCCGCATCCGGCAGCGTCAGCGCGGGAAATGGGTCGACGCGGTCGAGGTATTGTTTCCGCGCTACATCTTCATTCGCGTCGATCCGCAGCGGCGCAGCACGGCCACGGTGCGTTCAACGCGCGGCGTGACCGGCCTGGTGCGCTTCGGCGGGCAGCCCGCGATCGTACCGGACTGCGTGATGGACGCGCTGATGCAGCGCGAGGACGCGGCCTCGGGTATGCATCAGGACGACCGCCCCGCGTTCAACGCGGGCGAGGCAATCAAGCTGGTGGACGGCCCGCTTGCCGGCATGGAAGGCGTATTCACCGAGCAGGATGGCGACAAGCGCGTGATCGTGCTGCTTGAATTGCTGGGCAAGGCGAACAAGATCAGCGTAAGCCGCGACTGGGTCGATCGGGCGGCGTAAGCCGCTGCTGTGCAACACATTATGCGAAACACGTTGGTGTTTTGCAGGGCGGTAGCGTGCCTGTTAGTGAAATGTTCGCGCGCAAGCTCCCTCCGACAGAAGCTTTGTGGGAGAGAGCTAGCTCGCGGACACAGGCATCGCGATCAGTCGCCTTGCCTGGACGCCCAAGGCGAAAAACGCTATGATCCGACTGACTTTTTTAGGCATCGACAAGTTTTCTCTTTTTCGTACATTTCCGGATAATTCCGCATGGTTGTGGGTTTGCGTTATTTCTTAATTTCGTCGATTCTCGCCCTGTTGCCGCTGACGGCGCGGGCCCAGGGGCTAGGGCAGGATTCGTCATTGTCGCAAAGAAGCACCGGCATCAGCCAGGGGCAGACCGCTGTGGTGCCTGCGCCGCAGCAGGGTACGGGCGTGGTGTCGCCCTCGATCGGCAATGCCGCGCTCCAGCGCCAGCAGCAGCGCGCCGGCCGCCCGGGCGAACAGCTCCTCGATCCGCGCACGCAGCAGCCTATTGACCCCCGCGCGCAGCAACTCCTCCAGCCGGAGGTCCAACTGCCGCCGGAGCGTATCGAATTCCAAGATTTCGTGGCCCAATCCACCGGACGCGACCTGCCGATCTTCGGCTCCGAGCTGTTCAAGAATGTGCCGTCAACGTTTGCCCCGGTGGACAATATACCCGTCACGGCCGACTACGCGATCGGCCCGGGCGACGAGATCCTGATCCGCGCCTGGGGGCAGCTCGATGTCGACTACGCGGCGCTTGTCGATCGCACCGGGACGATCAGCATTCCCAAAGTCGGCTCGATCAATGTCGCCGGGATCAAATATCAGGATCTCCAGTCCCATCTCAAGACCGCAATCGGCCGCATCTTCCGCAATTTCGACCTCACCGTGAGTCTGGGCCAATTGCGCGCGATCCAGGTGTTCATCGTCGGCCAGGCGCGCCGCCCGGGTTCATACACCGTCAGCTCCATGAGCACTTTGGTCAACGCGGTGTTTTCGGCTGGCGGCCCGTCGGCCAAGGGTTCGATGCGCAGCATCCAGTTGAAGCGCGGCAACAAGGTGGTCACCGAGCTTGACCTGTACGATCTGCTGATCGGCGGCGACAAGTCCAAGGATGCGCCGCTCCTGCCGGGCGACGTGATCTACGTTCCGCCGGTCGGCGCCTTGGTGGCGATATCGGGCAGCGTCAACGTGCCGGCGATCTTCGAACTCAGGAAAGACGGCACGCTGGCCGATCTGATTGCCTGGGCGGGCGGGTTGGCGAGCACGGCCTCGGGCCAGAAAGCCACGGTCGAGCGCATCGAAAACCACAAGGCGCGCGCGGTGGACGAGTTCAGGCTTGACGCACGCGGCATGCAGACCAATCTGCGCAACGGCGATCTGGTGACCATCTATTCGGTCACGCCGCGCATCGACAATGCCGTCAGCCTGCGCGGCAACGTGGCGCAGCCGGGGCGATTCCCCTGGCGCGAGGGCATGCGCATCAAGGACCTGATCCCGCGGGTGGACGCACTGCTGTCGCGCCACTACTGGCTGCGCAAGAACCAGACGGTCGGCCTGGACAACACCATAGCCGAGCTGCTGCGGCGAAACCAGGCCGCGGGCGTCGACATTCCGGTCACCGAACTGCTGAAAAAGAATCAACAAAGCCAGCAGGAGGAAGCGGATGCGACTGTGGCCGAATCGATGCGCAGGACGCAGATGGCGGCCGATGTCGCAACGGTCAGTTCCGATGCGATCAAGAAGGCCGCATCGGTGCGGCCCGATGCGGCGCCGGCGCGTCCAGGCCCGACCGGGCTCGGCATAGGACAGGGCATGCAGGCGGGGGCGCAGGAAAAGCCGGATACCACCAAGCGCGGCGCCAAGCTGGCGGATGAAATCAAACGCGATCTCAACGAAGTCAACTGGAACTACGCGGTGATCGAGCGCACCAATCCGAAGAACCTTGCCACGACCCTGGTGCCGTTCAATCTCGGCCGCGCGATCCTGGAGGGCGATCCGGCGCACAATTTATTACTGCAGCCGGGCGACGTGGTGACGATATTCTCGATCGACGATATCCAGGTCCCCGTCGCCAAGCAGACCAAGTACGTGCGGCTGGAAGGCGAGTTCGCCAATCCCGGCATCTATAGCGTGGAACCGGGCGAAACCCTGCCGCAATTGGTCGCGCGGGTCGGCGGCCTGAGTCCGAACGCCTATCTGTTCGGCGCTGAATTCACGCGCGAATCAAACCGGATTTACCAGCAGAAGAAACTGGAGGAGGCGATCAATCGGCTGGAGCGCGAAATCCAGAGCAGCGCGATCAGCCGCAGTAAGAACGTCGTGTCGGTCGAAGAGGCGGCAGGTCTGTCGCAGGACGCGGCGGCGCAGCAGGCGCTGATCGCCAAGTTGCGCCAGGTCAAGGCAACCGGCCGAATCGTGCTCGAGCTGCCGGCGGACTACGCGGCGGGCATCAAGGACCTGCCGGACATAGCCATGGAAGACGGCGACCGCTTTATCGTGCCTTCCAGGCCATCAATGATAAATGTCCTCGGCGCGGTCTATAACGAGAATGCGTTTGTGTTCAAACCGGAAAAGCGCCTGCCCGATTACCTGCGCCAGGCAGGTGGCGTATCGCGGACCGGCGACAAATCGGACGTGTACCTGCTCCGCGTCGACGGCTCGGTGATCAGCAAGCGCCAGGCCGGATGGCTGATGGGCAATATTGACGGCGAGCGCTTGATGCCCGGCGACACCATCGTGGTGCCTGAGGATTTCGAGCGCACGACCTGGACCAAGGTACTCAAGGACTGGGGCCAGATTCTGTATCAATTTGGCCTGGGTGCCGCGGCTATTACGGTGCTTAAGCAGTAATGGATTTGTAGGTGTAGGAGCGAGCTCGCTCGCGAATAGGGGCGCGGCGCCCTCGCCGCGACCACAGGCCGCAACCGTTCAAGAAGTCCCTTTCATTCATCTGGGCTAATCATCGCATGATGGAACCGTCCAACTTGCCAGACAACCAGCCAGGCGGCGATGACGACGATATCAGCCTGCTCGATTTGCTGATCGTGCTCGCCAAGCGCAAGAAGCTGGTCATTGGGCTGCCGCTCGTGGTCGCGGTCATCGCTGCGATAATCAGTTTCTTGCTGCCTTTCATCTATACCGGCACTACCAAGATTTTGCCACCGCAGCAAAGCCAATCCAGCACCGCGGCGCTGCTTTCCCAGCTCGGCGGCGGCCTCGGGAGCCTGGCGGGCAGCTTGGTCGGCATCAGGAGCCCCAACGAACTCTACATCGGCATGCTCAAGAGCCGCACCGTCGCCGACAACCTGATCCAGCGCTTCGACCTCATGCGAGTTTACGACGAGAAATACCCTTCGCGGGCACGCAGGACCTTGGGGAAACACACCGAAATCATCGCCGGCAAGGACGGCATCATTACTATCGAGGTCGAAGACACGGACGCCAAGCGCGCGGCTGACTTGGCCAACGCCTATGTCGATGAGCTGTTCAAGCTGACCAAGGTGCTGGCGGTGACGGAAGCCTCGCAGCGCCGGCTGTTCTTCGAGCGCCAATTCGAGCAGGCGAAAGACAACCTTGCCAGGGCCGAAGCAGCCGCCCGGCAGGCGCTTGAAAAAGGCGGGCTCGTCCAGGTCGAGGGCCAGGGCCGGGCCATCGTAGAGACGACCGCCCGCCTGCGCGGACAAATCACGGTCAAGGAGGTACAAATTGGCGCCATGCGCAGTTTCGCCACCGAGCGCAACCCGGATCTCCGGCTTGCCCAGAAGGAACTCGAGGCGCTGAAGCACGAACTCGCCAGGATCGAGGGCGCTTCCGGCGGCAAAATCGCGGACCAGCGCGAGAACGGCGGCCATGGCATCGACAGCTTGGGCCTTTTGCGCAACGTGAAGTATTACGAAACGATCTACGAGTTGCTCGCCAAGCAGTACGAACTCGCTAAGATCGACGAGGCCAGGGATTCCGCTGTCGTTCAGGTGATGGACAAGGCGATCGAGCCGGACCGTAGGACCAAACCGTGGCGTAGCCTGATCGTGTTGGTATCAGCATTCGTCGCGTTCTTCGTCGGCATCGTCTGGGCCTTTATCCGCGAAGGCGTGGCCCGGACCAAAGCAGATCCGAATCAGGCGGCCCGCCTCCTGAATCTAAAACGCTATCTCGCGTGGAAGCGGGAGTAAGGTGTCGTCGGAGTAGTCCTCGCCGTATACCGCGGAGAGTCCCTGGACGTCAAGAAGCCGGGTGTTGAGCCGCGTGGCGACCGGGAATGAAACGTTCGCAATACCAGCCGAAAGAAACGTTTCCAATGGGCGAAAAAAATATCCTTCCGTCCCGCACCCTCGCCCGAAGATTGCGCTCAAAAATGGGCAACGTGCTCTGGTCAAGTATTCGAATCGTTAAGAGTGCCTTAAACATTAACACCGAGCACCGCTACTCCGGCTTTTCCATAACTTTGCCCGCGCACCATTTGTTGCCGACCTTCCAAGAGCAACACAAACTCTATGACAGATTTCTTCCGCATCTGGGCAAGTACCTGGAACCCAAGTCGACCGTGATCGATGTTGGAGCCAACTGCGGCGACACGTTGGCTGCGATGTACGACGCAAACCCGAATTTGAACTTTGTTTGCGTGGAGCCCGACGAAATCTGCTTTGATCTTCTGCAAAGGAATCTCCTGCGGATAAAGGCGATCGACGCAAACGCATCAATCACGGCGATAAACGCGTTGGCCGGCAAGAATGTCACTAACGTATCGCTTGAAGGCTCGGGTGGGACCCAAAAGGCGATCATTGGCGGTGGCGGACGATCGATAGCGTCGGAATCGCTGGACCACATCATATCCGTCGGCAAAGCGACGAACATCAGGTTGCTTAAATCGGATGTCGACGGTTTTGACTACGACGTGATTGACTCGGCGGAGTCAGTCCTGGGAATGTACTCGCCGATCATATTTTTCGAATGCCATTTCGATCATCTGTTCCAGAAAGCGGGATATGAGAAGACGATAGAAAACCTGGCTTGCAGGGGCTATGCAAATTGGGTGATTTTCGACAATTTCGGCGAGGTGATGTTGCGCACCGATGACACACGGCATATCGGTCAGCTCTTCGATTATGTCTGGCGGCAAAATGCGGGAGGCTCGACGCGGACCGTCTATTATTACGACATCCTTGCCAACACCGGAAAGGACGATGAGCTGATAGGCAGGGTCGTCGATGACTACATCGCGTCAAATTGTATCGCGGGCGCAGTCGGACTCAGTTGAAGATTCGGGCGCGCCAGAAGCGATAGCGGCAATCGAGGCAATGGGAAAGCCGGGTGAACGGACGGCGACGCTGGAACGATAGTGCGCATCGCTTTTGACTTCCAAGCCTTTGTTCGAAATTCGTACGGTGGTATCTCCCGCTATTTCACCCGACTTGCACGGGATTTGTCGAACGTTGGGCAGGAGGTAGGGGTATTTGCGCCCTTGCATCAAAACTGCCATCTATCGATGTTGCCACGGAAAATCGTTCGGGGCCGCTATGCTAGCTATCCGCCTGAAGCCGTGCGGCTGGCTTTGGCGTACAACCGATTCCGATACCACTTTCAAATTTCCGGATGGGAGCCCGATGTAGTGCATGAAACCTATTACGCAAGGATCGGCTCGGCCCCGAGAGCCTGCCCGACCGTGATTACGGTTCACGACATGATCCACGAATTGTTCCCGGATGAGTTTCCGGTGTGGGATCGCACCGCGGCCATCAAGCGCGCGGCGGTGGACCGGGCCGATCACGTCATCTGCGTTTCGGAAAATACGAGATCGGATCTGATGCGATTGTATGGAACGCCCACCAGCAAGCTATCGGTGGTGCACCATGGGTCCGACCAGTTGGCGCGACGGATGTCCGCGGGGCATGGGGCCGTGACGGGGGGCAGGCCTTTTCTGCTTTATGTCGGGGAACGCAAGGGTTATAAGAATTTTTCGGGCCTTCTTAAGGCCGTGGCGTCCTCGCGTAAATTGGTCTCCGAATTCGACATCGTCGCCTTTGGCGGGCCGAGGTTTTCGCCGGTCGAAATGGAGCGAATCGCCTCCCTTGGTTTTGCACCCAATCAGGTTTTGCACAAAAGCGGGGGCGATGATCATCTTGGCAGCCTGTATAGTTCTGCGCGCGCCTTGGTGTATCCATCGCTGTACGAGGGTTTTGGCTTTCCGCCTCTGGAGGCAATGGCGCATCGCTGCCCGGTCATCAGCAGCAACAGCAGCGCAATACCGGAGATAACGGGATCTGCCGGCGAGTACTTCGACCCAACCGACATCGACGATATGCGAAGGGCTATCGAGGCCGTGGTGTATTCCGATAGCCGCGTGGAGAATTTGAGGAAGGCGGGGGCGGAGCGCCTGAGGGCCTTTTCCTGGAAGAAGTGTGTCCAGGAGACATTAGATATTTACCGATCGCTGATCTGACGCGGCCGTTGAGCGTATCAAAGATAGTGCGGCCGCGCAGAATGGGAACCGGTAAAGCCAGCAGGTGGCAGGAGATGAAAGAAGTCGTCAAAGCATTTCTTCCGGATTTCGTGCTTCGGGCGAGATCGAGCTACTTGAATGCCAAGCGGTCCAGGGAACTTGGGGGGGTGACGCCGAAAGAGGTGTTCACCAGAGCGTATGCGGACGGACTGTGGGGCCGATCGAAGGACCCCGCCGATAGGTATTTTTCGGGTACGGGTTCGCGGGCGAAAGATATTGTCGCCGCCTATGTCAGTGCTGTTGAAAAGTATCTGACGTCGCACGACACAAGACCCGACGTCGTGGATCTGGGGTGCGGCGATTTCACCGTGGGCTCGCAGCTAAGGGAGTTCTGCGGAAATTATATTGCGGTTGATGTGGTTGAGCCGTTAATTGCGCGGAACCGGGAGAAGTTCAGGGAATTGGGCGTGGATTTTCGCGTTCTGGATTTCACGACTGACGATCTGCCAAATGCCGACGTTGTCTTCCTCAGGCAGGTTTTGCAGCATTTGACGAACAGGCAAATAGCGGTTGTGCTGCCGAAGCTTCAAATGCATTACAAACACCTTGTGCTGACCGAGCACCTGCCGGCCTCCCGAAACTTCAAACCGAACCTTGACATGCCGATGGGGGCTGATATCAGGCTGGGGATAGGCAAATATGGAAGCGGTATTGTCATAACCGAACCGCCGTTCAGTTTCAATGCAAAAAGGGAGACGATCTTGTGTGAGGCGGAGGAAGATGGCGGCATCATTCGCACGACCGCTTATGAACTTGTTTGAGTGGAACGAGGGATGAGCGGAGAATGAAGCGGCGTCACGGGAGTGCGGTGGTCACCCGATGCGGGACTCCCGCCGAGAATCTGAATGGAGACGCCTGATGCCTGTCATCTCGGTTGTAACCGCGACGCTCAATGTAAGGCCCACCGTTGAGAGGCTGGCTGAATCGCTCTCACTCCAGACGAGCAAAGATTTCGAATGGATTGTCGTTGACGGTGGTTCCGACGACGGAACGGTCGATTTCCTAGAGGCGTTCAGCAAGGAGAACCCGTGGTGCCTGTATGTTTCGGAACCGGATTCCGGAATCTACGATGCGCTGAACAAGGGCATCAGGATGGCCTCTGGCGATTTCTATCTCGTCATCGGGGCGGATGACTATTTGTACTCGGACGCCGTTTACAATTATCACAAGGCAGTCATCGAAACATCCGCCGACATTGTCCTGGCCAATGTCATAAGAAACGGAAGAATTGCGGGCGGATTCAAGCCTCAATTGGGATGGGCGGGGCATCAGCGCGTTTTCCTGGGCAGCCACAGCGTTGGAATGTTGATTCGCAATAGTCTGCACGGGAAGATTGGCTACTACTCGCCGCTGTTTCCCATGCTCGCCGACGGCTATTTTCTGAAATTGGCTTTGTCCGACCCGGAAGTCAAGTTCGGTGTGGCCAATTTCGTGGCGGGTCGCTTCAGTGTTCATGGGATATCGTCGACTGACAAGGTGCGATCCCTGGCGGAAACCTGGCTGATTCAAATGGCGACTGAGCGTTCCCCGATATTTCAGACCGTGATTTTCATTGGCAAGATAGTCCTGCGCTTGCTTAGCTGGCCCCCCAGGCCGGGACAGGGCGACAATTGGTAGCCTTGTTCGATACGGGTTGTGTTTCGCTAGTGTTTCTCTGTGAGCGGAATCGCCGAAGTGCACGCGTCGTGGTTGTGCCGTGCTACCTAATGGGGACAGCACGCACCCTAGGGCCGCAAGCGCGTCCGCCGCGCGGGTCCAGCCGCGCAATATGGTAGCAACGGCCGTGAGGAAACGGGCCGCATGCTAAGCGCTTGGCCGAGGATAAAGCGCTTGTTGCGCTGGCACGCGGGCGATACCTCAACCGAGGAGGGCCGTGCGGAAGAACGGTATCGGCGCGCGTTGCTTACGACCGGCGCAAATGTTCTTAGCCGAGTCCTGTCGATGGTCATATTGGTCGTCAGCGTTCCGCTGACGCTTTCCTACCTCGGTACCGAGCGATTTGGCATCTGGATGACGATATCGAGTTTCGCCAGCCTGCTCGCATTTCTCGATTTCGGCATCGGCAATGGACTTCTCAACCGGGTGGCTCACGCGGCGGCGGATGGCAAGGGAGAGCGTCTTCCGCAAGTGATAACCAACGGTTTGATATTGCTGAGCATTGTCGGCGTCCTTGTCGGCACGGCCCTACTCGCGATTTCATATCTGATCCCCTGGGGTGCGCTGATCAAAGTGAGCGATTCGGCACTGGATCTCGAGATGCGCGCTTCGGCTGGCACCTTCGCCGTCGTGTTCGGCCTAAGCCTGCCTTTCCTCGGGCTGCAGCGAGTGTTTTTGGGCCTGCAGGAAGGATTTCTGGTCCATTTGGCGACATCCGCCGCGAGCATCGTCTCGCTGGCACTGCTCTGCATGATTACGTCGAGACATGGGGCGATACCGGACCTCATTTTGGTGACTATAGGAGTCCAGGCCGTGGCGCCGATTCTCCTGTTCCCGCTCCTCGTGCGGCGAAGGCTTCTTGTTTCATGTTCGCTGCTTCAGTTTCGCAGCGACGGCGGCGCCCTGCTCAAGACCGGCGGACTGTTCTTCGTGCTTCAATTGGGAGCAATGGTAGCGTGGGGAAGCGATAATCTCATCGTTTCGTCGATACTCGGCGCGAGCCAGGTCGCGGTACTTGCCGTTACCTACCGGCTTTTTCAGTTCGTATCCCAGCCTTTGGCGATGATAACCAACCCATTGTGGTCAGGTTACGCCGATGCTGCGGCGAGAAAGGATGTGAAATATATCCGGCAGACCCTCAAGAGGTCGATGGTATTGTGTTTTTTGGCCGCGCTGGTCGGCGCAGCGATTCTCCTAGCGTTTCATCGCTGGCTGATTGAGCACTGGACTTCGAACAACGTCGAGGTTCCCATACTTTTGGCGGTCGGCTTTGCGACGTGGAGCGTGGTCGATGCGACGGGTAATGCATTCGCGATGTTCCTGAATGGCCTCGGCATCCTGCGTCCGCAGTTGATTGTAGTGGCCCTATTTTGCGCCTTGGCAATTCCGCTGAAGATCTACCTTATCAGTCAAGTAGGTTTGGTTGGCATCATTGCGGCATCGTTGATCAGCTATTTTCTTGCGGTGGCACTTCCGTATCTCACGTTTTTGAGGTCTATGTGGACATTTCGGCTAGGGACCTGACTGGCGCCGGCAGACTCAAATGCACCGTGTGCCAGACGGTGATGCGCGAGGTCTATCAGGCAACAATTCTCGAAAAATATATTGTTTCTTACTTTTACTGTGATTCCTGCGGGTTTCTTCGCACTGAGAGTCCTTATTGGCTGGACGAAGCATATTCAAGCGCGATCGCGTCTTCCGACACGGGTTTGATTAGTCGCAATTTCCGGGTAGCGAGGGCCCTTGCCGCCTTGCTTTTTCTAGCATTGCGATACGACGGCAAAGGGCGGTGGCTAGATTATGCAGGGGGCTATGGCATGCTCACCCGGCTGATGCGTGACAAAGGATTCGATTTCTATTGGTCCGACAAACATGCCCCCAACCTGTTCGCACAGGAATTCGGACACGAGGAGGGAGCGATTTACGATGGCGTAACTGCGATAGAGGTGCTGGAGCATACGGAAGATCCAGTGGCGTTCCTCGCGAACCTGTTGCAACTAAGTCGGACCCGCACTGTTGTCTTTACGACGGAGTTGTGTCCATCACCCCTGCCCAGGCCAGAGGAATGGTGGTATTTCGGACTCAATACCGGACAGCACATCGCGTTCTTCCAAAAACGCACGCTTGAAGCGATTGCAGCGCGGCTAGGCGTACGATATATGTGCGCGGGCAGCCTTCACGTGTTTTCGGAGCAGTTGCCATCGAAGGCGCTCACTCGGATAGCGAGTAGCCGGTTGGCCGTCTTCATTGATGTCCTGGCAAAGAGATGGCTGGGCTCTAAAGTGACGTCCGATCACAAACTAATCGCAGAACGACGGAAGACGAACTGCGATCTATAAAGTCTTTGAAGAGCCAATACGGGAAAGCACCGGACATGAGTGCGCAGTATAGAAACTATTTTGAATTCCGACAGGTAAAACCTGGGGATTACAGAGATTTTTCGCTACCTACCTACCTTCGCGGCGTGTTGTCTACGACGCCGAATCCGAGGGTATTTGTTACCGATGAGTAGTGCTTTCAAAACGCATATCTCTGGGCGCAAGCTCGCACGCAGTGCTGTCTGGAATTTCTCTGGCATGGCAGCCCCACTGCTGGTGGGGTTGCTAACCATTCCGCTGCTAATTGATTCCTTCGGAAAGGAACGCTTTGGCATGCTGGCGATCATCTGGATGGGCGTCGGGTACTTCAGCCTTTTTGACATGGGCCTGGGTCGTGCTCTCACAAAACTAGTGGCCGAGCGTAGGAGTGGGGATCAGCAGCGCGAACTCGGTGCGCTGATCTGGAGCGCGCTGTTCCTGATATTCGGCCTCGGCGTAGTCGGTGCTGGCGTAGTGGTTCTAGGCGCGGAACCGCTGGTGAAGCAAGTTTTCAACCTTGATGCTGAAATGGCAGACGAAGCGGTACTAGCCCTGCGTATTCTCGCGGCGGGCCTGCCGGTCGTGGTAGCGACCTCTGCTCTGATCGGGTTATTGGAGGCATACCAGCGTTTCGGGACGATTGCGATAGTGCGTGTGCCGCTCGGCATGCTGGCCTATGTCGCACCCCTGGCGACCGTGCAATTCACGCCCAGTTTGGCGTGGGCTACAGCTGCCTTGCTTGCTGCGCGGCTGATGGCGCTGGTGGCTTATGCTGTCGCGGCTGCCGCCGCGTGCCCGCAGCTCAAGCATGCACAGTGGCCCGACAAGGCGCACGTCCGCCCGCTGGTCCAGTTCGGGGGCTGGCTTACCGTAACCAACATCGTCGGACCGCTGATGGTCTACTTTGATCGTTTTCTGATTGGCGCATTGCTCAGCCTGGTCGCCGTGGCCTATTACGTGACACCTTACGACGTGCTGTCGCGTTTGGAATTGGTGCCGTCGACGGTGCTATCAGTAATGTTTCCCGCCATTACGTTGGCATTCGCCGCGGATCGGCAGCGGCTGGTACGTCTTTATGTGCAGGCCGACCAGACGCTGTTCTTTTTGATGCTGCCCATAATCAGTTGCTTCTTTCTATTTGGACCAGAGGGCCTGCAATATTGGGTGGGCGAAGATTTTCGAAACGTCGCTACGCCAGTTGTCCATTGGCTGTCGCTCGGCTGGCTGGTCAATACGCAGGCGAGGATGCCCTACATAACGTTGCAGAGTGCCGGCCGGCCGGATCTCACCGCCAAGATTCATCTACTAGAGCTTGCGCCATATGCACTCGTACTATGGCTGCTTACACAGAGATTCGGTATCGCTGGCGCTGCCGCTGCTTGGTTTCTACGGGTATTGGTGGACGCCATTGCACTGAATCTAACGGCGCGATCGCAAATTCGTGAGCTTGCCGGCGCGGTACGCAATAACCTGACTCTGCTCGGAATCGCCTTGATGGGCTTTGGTTTGGCGGTGCTAGCAGAAGGCCTGCTGACGCGGGCTTTGATGCTCCTAATCGTGATCGCTGTTTCAGTCTACTTTCTGCGCCCGGTCATCTGGCCGCTGCTTCGTGTACAGCGCAAGGACGATCCGATATCCCCTTCCCTAGATGCGTCTGGTCGCATATCGGCCAATACCGAACGCGAACACCAGCATAAGTCGCTTGGGGCTAAGTGGCCAGAAGATGGCCTGGAAGCCGTTCAAGAGTGCCCGATATGTGGATCACGTGAACGAGCGGCATTGCACGAGGGACTGACTGACACGGTGTTTTTTTGCGCGCCTGGACGCTGGACGCTCTACCGATGCGCTGATTGCAACTCGGGCTATCTTGACCCTCGCCCCACCCCCGAGCGCATCGGCCTTGCCTATCAGAGCTACTACACGCATTCAACGGAAAACATTAAAACGCTAGGCTCGAAGCTGCGTTTGCACCGCCGGCTTAAGCGTGCGCTCGCAAATGACTATCGCAACGCGCGCTTTGGGTATGGATACCAGCCGGCTCTATTCGGAGGTCGATGGCTTGTTCCGCTGTTCCCGGGGCAGCGTGCCGTTTTGGATGCCGAAGGCCGCGATCTTCCCCGTCCTTGGCCGGGAGCGACATTGCTGGACGTAGGATGCGGAAACGGCATGTTTCTGGCGCATGCCCGCCAAGTGGGCTGGGAAGCAGAGGGACTTGACTTCGACCCCGTGGCGGTCGAAGGATGCAAACGGCGAGGCCTAAAAGTCCAGCTCGGGGGAATGGAACTCGTCTCCAATCGGGAAAACGCGTTCGATGTCATCACCTTAAGCCACGTTATTGAGCACGTTCACGCGCCTCTCGAAATGCTTGCGGCGTGTCGCCGCGTCCTGAAGCCGAACGGTCTACTGTGGATCGAGACGCCCAACATAGAGGCGGCCGGACATAAGATTTTTGGCCAGAGTTGGAGGGGCCTGGAACCACCCCGGCACCTGACGCTTTTCAGCGTCAAGGCAATGGAGCAGGCGCTGAATCGAACTGGGTTCGTGAAAATTAGCATGAATCACTATAGGCCACTTTGCCTAGACATTTTTACCAAGAGTGCCGCGATCAGTGCTTTCGGTCGCCGCGACGGCGCGTCTGAGACACACGGGGAAGTCGCGCGACTTGCAAAAGACGCAGAAGATCGCGCTCACGCACATGTACACGAGCGCGAGTTCATTCTAGTAACCGCTCAGAAAGGCGCCTACTAAGAATCCCCAATATGCAGGCAATCGGAAGCATTGGTTCTTGGCACCTACCTCAATAGTGGAAAATAGCCCATTTCAAATGACGTTTGAAAGTTCAGCTCAAGCGGGCGATCGGCAAGCGGGACCGCGCGTAACGGTCGTGACAGTGACTTACGGAAAGCGGTTGTCGTTCATTGAGCAGGTAGTCAGGGCCATCGATGATAAGTGCCCGCAGGTTTCCGATGTGGTCATCGTCGACAATGCATCTTCAGATGACGTTCATGTTCTGCTCGATGCGAAACATCGGGTACGCTTTCATCTACTAAGGTTTGAAAAGAACCGCGGATCAAGCGGCGGGTTTGCCGCTGGGATTCGGCTAGCGTGTGAACGAACAGGTGCGGAGTTTCTCTGGCTACTAGATGATGACAATCGCCCCGAGGAGGGGGCGCTGGCTCATCTTCTGGCGGCGATTGCGGACAACGGTGGTTCGGATGTTGCCGCGGCGCTTGCGTTTCGTCCCGACGAAGGGGGGCAGGCGGAAGCGATGCGTCGCGGTTATCACAATCGCTCGCTGAAGAACTCATTTTGCAACTTCCACGTTCGAGAGCTTCTCAGGAAGCTGGCGATGCGGAAATTTCCGCGATATTTTCACTCCCATCCCAATAGTGATTCCGTGTTTCCTGCATATGAAGCGCCGTTCGGCGGGCTTCTCTTCTCAAGGAGTTGGGTAAATCGAATTGGAATTCCGAAGGAAGCCTTCTACCTCTATTACGACGACGTCGAGTACTCGTGGCGCTTTGTGGAAGCGGGCGCAAAGATACTGCATTGCAGGGATGCCATCGTTACGGACCTGGAATCAGGGTGGTATCGGGGTATCCGCGGCAATCCACTGTTTTCATGCAAAGCCAAAGAATACCGAGTGTGGTTTGCGATCAGAAACCGTGTCTTTCTGGAGCGGCAAAAACTCGTCTCAAGCATTCCTATGTATCTCTTCAACACCCTTGCGTGCTGCGTGGTCAACACCATACTTTTTTCCATACGGGAAGGTCATCCCCTGGTTGCGCTGGCGCGGTTTCGTCTTATTGTGCGAGCTGCATTGGAGGGCTGGAATGGCAGACTCGGAAGCTCGGTTCCAGCGGGAATTACCTTGAACGGGCAATAGCAGTAGTCATTGAGCGGTTTGCCGGGCGTGTTATCTCTAGGTGCGGCGGCCATGCGCATCACGCCAGGCATTGAGGAAATTCATACGGTCACGTCTTGTTTTTCGGTCTTTGGATACTTTTATGAATTGTCATAGATGAGAGTCGGCGTAATTGGTTGTGGAGCGGTCTTTGACGCGTTCTATCTACATGCGTTGCGAAGACAACAGAAAGACGGACTAATTGAATTAGTCCTCCTGGTTGACAATCAGGCAGATAACATTGAGGCAGCACAGCAATACTTTTCGCGAGCAAAGGCGGAAAATGATCTCGAGGCGGGCCTCACCCAGGCGGGCTTGGACCGCGCCATTGTGTTGACGCCACCGGCTTCGCACGCGCCTATCATGCGCGCGCTCGCGGAAGCAGGCGTTCACGTCTATTGCGAAAAACCCCTTGCCGTTTCACCCGACGAGGCGAGAGCCATCTCCGAGTTGTTTTCCTCCAAGGAACTCATATGCCGGGTAGGCTATGTTCGCCGCCTGTTTCCGAATTTTCAGGCATTTCGCAGCCTCTATTCGAACCTCGGCCCTGATCGAAGAATATCGATCTCGGACGGCGAAGTCTTCCGCTGGCCGATTAAGACTGGGGCGATTTTCACGCCGACCGAGGCTGGCGGCGGCGTCGTCTGGGACAAGCTAAGCCATAACCTCGACATCATTCAATGGATCGCCGGACTGCGAAGTATCGAGCACGTCCGGACGAACTGCAGACCCGGGCGGGTGCCGGTGGACGTCCTCGTGGAAGGGACCACGGACCACGGCAATTTCCGGGTAGCGGTGTCATGGACCGAGGGACTTGCTAACTTGGTGTCGGCAAATGACGGGATCGAGACTATAGAAACGAAGAACGGGCTCGCGCATTCGCTGCGCGTTTCCTCCGGTCGATTAGATTCCCTGCCCGCCACGCCGGGTATAGGTTCTTACGGCGACGCTGTAGCGGCGGCGCTTGAGGAGTTCTTGAGGCTCGGGAATTGGCGCGACGAGTCCGTATTGGCAACCGCGGCGCAGAGCATCGTTCTTACGGACTGTTTGTCATTGATAGACAAAGCCGCACGCGCGGGTGGCTTATGAGGATCGCGCTGATCGGAGCGGGCTCATCGGTCGGCCGGCACTTGCTGGCCCGGAGTGACGATCGATTTTTCGGCATCTACCGAAGCGAAAGAGCACTTTCGCAGCTCTGTGATCTGGAAGCAGTCCCCAGGCTTGTGCGAGCGGCAGGCCAGGCGGAGTTGGCTGGCGCGCTCAAGGGTAGCGATGTTGCGGTCACGCTGATCAATGACGAAAACCCACTTTCCGCGCTACGGAGCCTAAGTCAGGCGGTGGAGGCCTGCGAGCTCGCCGGCGTGCCCAAGCTCATCCACATCGGGTCGGCTGCCATCTATGGGCGCAATCCGGAAAAGGTAAAAGATGCGAACAGGGGCGGACGCGCGCTTGGCTGGAATTCCTACGCCTGCGGCAAGCAGTGGCAGGAAAGCTACCTGAAGCGCAACAGGCATAGGCTACCGGCGATCGCAATACTTCGGCCCGGCCTCATTTGGGGACCGGGAATGGCCTGGCTGCATGCTCCCGCAGGTGAACTCCTCCGGCGCGAGGCGTGGATCGCTGAGGGAGATGCCATCTGCAATTTGGTTAACATCAATCTTCTTGTTCATGCGGTCCAGCAGCTTTCCGAGCGCTGCGACCCGGGCCTGTCTTTCTGCAATATCTATGATCGGGAACGTTTGTCGTGGACGCAGTATTATCGCCGCATCGCGGCGCATTTAGGAATTGCCAACCCCGATATTCAAGTCGTCCCCAGATCTTTCGTGCCGCCCTGGCTGAAGACAGCGCGTGCAGCGAGGTACATCTTTCCTCTCGGGATCGGTTGGAGCATCTCCCCTCGTCCGCTGAAAAACGTCGTCAAGGGAGTGGTGCGTGCATTGCCAAAGCGCGGCGCACCGTCATCGGTGTTGCTGGAACCGCTGGGCGCCGTGCACCTGGCGATGAACCGCGAGATATGGGAATTGAAGACTATTGAGGGATTCCCCCCGGCGGGGCCAATGCTCGATGGTCTGTATGCGAGTTACCGCAGGACGTCCGAGCAGGATTGGGAGGAGGTAGACCGCCTGCGCGATTGGATGTGGGCATAGGCACGGACGTGAGGGTCTTGTATTTGAGCCCCCTGGTTCCCGATGTCGCCGGAAGCGGTGGCAAGAGAGCAGTCTTCAGCCACCTCGAAGACATGCAGCGTTGCGGGGCATCGGTCAAGGCGGTAATGGTCGATGTCGAGGGAACCGGGGAGCAATGTCCCGAGTGCTTTCGAAGTTTTTCGCCGGTGGTGTTTCCGCGCGCACTGCCGCGGGTTGGCAAAGGCCTCATGGGCAAGCTAATTGCGGTTGGGCAGCTGGTATTCGGACGGCTGCCACGCAGTGCGGCCGTCATAGCGTCGAGGCCTATCAAGGATGCATTGCGTCATCTAATAGGCGGTGGCGACTTCGATCTGGTAGTGGTCGACCATCTCAACGCCTATGCGCTCCTGGACGATATGCCGCTATCTACGCCATTTCTGTACATCGCGCACAACATCGAATCGGAGGTCTTGCGGGACCGATGCCATCAGGAGCGCATGTTGTCGGCTGGTTGGGTTGTGGCAATGATCGAGTACTGGAAGATGTTGCGCTTCGAGCGGCGTTTGATTACGAACGCGGCCAGAATCGTCCTGATTTCGAGCGCAGACCAGGCTGCGCCAATGCTTCAAGGCGCTAACGTCAAGGTCACTGTGTGGCCGGAACTGCCGTCGATCAAGCACACACTGTGGAATTACAAGGGCTCGAATTCGCTGTTGTTTGTTGGTTCAACGCAATACTTCCCGAACAGGGAAGCCATTCTTTGGTTGATCCAGGAACTCATGCCGCAGGTTCGGCGCATCGATTCCACCGTCATGCTAATCATTGCCGGTACAAGCAAGCAGGACCTTGGGCTCGTCGAGGACATCCCCGGGGTGAGGCTCGCCGGCTTTGTCAGCGCGGAAGAATTGAATGCCCTACATCTGGCTTGCGACCTGTTCATTTGCCCAATCGTCATTGGCGGCGGGATCAAAATCAAGCTTCTGGAGGCCTGCTCCTATGGGATGCCGGTCATTGCGACGAAAGAGTCCCTCCGCGGGATGGAATTTCTGCAGGATATCGTGCCGTGCTTGCGCAGAGAACCCGGCGCCGACGCGTCGGCGATCGTCGGTCTGCTGAATGCATCCGCCAAGCTCCAGGAAATGCAAGCTAAGATACTGAGCGCACAAGAAAGCGCCAGACGGGCGAGACCATTTTTGGTGGACGCGTGACAGGGGCAGTTTGGGAAAATTGCGTCGCCTACCAGATGATAAATCGCGATCGTATTCGCAATGCGGGCTGTTTGTCCCAATGCCTTGGGAACAAACGCTGGTGCGGCCATTTCGATCGTTTGACCTGAATCGTTAGGGGCAGTACTTTGGGTTACGAAGGCATAGTCAACTTTCCGCAACTGTTCGCCCTGTTCATCGTGGTGCTGACGGTCCCGCTCTATCTGTTTCGCAACGCGATTTCTTCCCTGCTGGACCCGCTATTGCCGTTCGTGGTGTGGGCCGCTTCGGTAACGAGCGCCGGGATTTACGTCCTTTTTCTTCAGCCCAATCTCGGATTCTTCCTGAATTTCGTGCTCTCGATGCTTTGCCTGATATTTGCGCTGGGGTACTTCCTTCGAGGCAAGAGCGCGCCGGGGCCGAATGCGACGATCATCGCGGGAAAGCGCCTGAGGGCGATTCGCACCGGCGATTGGTTGCTGTTCTGGGTTTTGTTTATCGCTAATGCGGTGGTACTGTGGCTGAGCTACCGGGAAATACTCTCCGCCGGATTGGAGTCATTCTTTGCAGGGCGCTATTTTCTCGCGGAAGAATTGCGCAACCCGTTGGTAAAGATCATCAATGTCGTTGGGCGCCCTTTGTTCTACGCGCAGACAGCCCGCATCGTCCTGCTGTCCGCCAACTCGGGGCACCGACGGCTGGCGCTGTTTCTTCTGTTCGTCAACGTAGTCGCCACTTTCCTTATCGGCAGCCGGTCGGTCATTCTTCTGGTCGCAAGCACATTCGGGGCGGCACTGGTCCTGTACAGGGGGATCGTTCCGGTGCCGGCATGGGCGCGGAGCATATTGGGTTTCCTCGCTTTCGGCGCGGTGCTCCTGGCAATGATGGTGGTGGCCAGCGCGGGTATCCTGCTTCTGGACTGGAGGGAAGCCTTCATCGCCGTCATTCAGCGTGTTCTCCTCGCCGCCGACGGGGTCTTCATGCTGGCCGAAAAGCGCATCGACACGATTTTCCCGCCTTCCATCGGCATGTTGTTTAACTATATTTTCGGCCAGTTCTTCGGCACACTGGACAAGAATTTTGGCTGGCGCTTGTTCGAGGAGTTTGTCGGGCGCTCGTTCCCCATGGCCGTCGGACCGAATTTCATCCTTCCCTTCCAACTGCACATGGCCGGGCTCGCGGCTCCCCTCTGGCTTGTTTTGTCGATCTTTGTAACCGTCTTTCTGAGAAGGCAGAGTCCGACTTACAACACCCTGGACTCGTGCAAGATCGTGGCCGTCCTGTTTGCGTTTCAACACCTCCAGGATCCGGAGTACGCTGCCTTTCTCTTCGGGTTCTTGGGGGTTTTCTTCGTTGCGTTGTACTGCGTCCGCAGAGTCATCCTTTCTGCCGTGCGTCCGCGAGCGGCCCTGGAAGGAAGCGAATGATTAAGTGCGGCGCCGTCGTAGTGAGCTACAACAGCGAACAGACACTGGAATGGTGCCTGGCTCCTTTACTGAACTCGGACTGCCATGTGGTTGTAGTGGATTCCGGATCCAGCGATATAGATTACCTGAAGCAGTTCGTCGGTTTGCCGAACGTGACGGTGATTCTTAAGCACAATATCGGCTTTTGTTGCGCGAATAATGTGGGCATCAGCGCACTTGCCGACTGCGATTGTATATTGTTGCTCAATCCGGACGCGAGGATCGAAAAGCCGTGTCTGGATAGTGCGATTGCGCTTCTGCAGAAATCCGGGAGCGAAAAGGTCGGCGCGGTGACCGTTCCCCTCCTGCGTTACGATTGGGCCAATCAGAAGCCGGCTGGCGTTTATGACTCCCTCGGCATCACCATGCGCTGGTACGGACGTTGGGTCGACCACGGGATGGGCGACCCGCTTGAATCCGAGTCTTTGGAAAGCAGCGCCGAAATCGAAGCTGCATGTGGCGCGCTGATGTTGCTGAAGCGCGCAGCTATTGAGGACTGCGCACTGAACGGCGTCGTCGGCTTTGATCCGTCGTTCGTGATGTACAAGGAAGATATCGAACTGAGCCTTCGGTTGCGGCGTGCAGGGTGGAAAATTGTGCTGGCCGGGAATCAGAGCGCCTATCATTGCCGCGGGTGGCACCCGGCAAGAAAACGGGCGCCCCGCTGGGCCAGGGAGCTTTCCGCGCGAAACGACGTCGTAGTGGCGTACCGGTATCGGCCGGGTATTCTACCGTTTGCAATCATCAAATGGATCTGGGTCAGATCCGTGGAGCGCGTCCTATATATCGCGTCCGGCAGCCAGATGGGTCCATTCGGGTGTACGTAAAGCTGCGCCGTTTCGCAGCGCACCGCTCGGCGCCGTTCTTTAGTCGTTAATTTTCTGACCTTGCGGCGGATCTGTCGACCAGAACGCACGGTTCAGGCTGAGCTTGTGTTTGCGGCTTGGAGAGAGCATCTTTTCTCGCCTCCCTAGCTGATAGGCCGAGTATTTGAGCGCGACGCGCGCAACAGCGGACGGCACCAGCCACGGGGCACGCATCAGAAGATACGTAATTTCCGATGTCATGAATCGCAAGCCCTCTCTTTCAGCCTTGCCCAGGGCCTGGAGCATCCACGCCTCTCTCGCGTGAAACACGCCGATGTCAAAGTAGCGCCTGAAGTCCTCGGTCAGACTGTAGTCGTGCGAGTGATAGACGCGTGCCTCGGCGACGTAGCGGATGGCTTTTCCAGATAGAAGCAGGCGCGTAGCGACGTGGGCGTCCTCGCCGAAAATGACATTCGACGCAAAACCGCCGACGGCGAGCAGGTCGCTGCGGCGGTAGGCCGCGAAGGAGTTGGAACAGAATGCTGTCTTGATGCCGAGACGGCGAACATCGGCCAGCGTCTTCCTGACCCCTGCGGCAGGGTAATTGAAAAGGCGCGCATGCGCACCGATGGGGCCGGCGTCTTCGTGCGGCAACTGCCGGCCGTAGGCCAGCGCGACGTCAGGGTCGTCGAAGGCCGCGACGAGCCTGGACAGCGCATCCGAAGAGGCGAGCAGCGCGTCCTGCGTCAGGTAGACGAGGATGTCGCAATCATCGAGCAGCTCGCCCGCCATCTGGCGCGTGGCGCCATGGTTGAATTCCCGGCGCGCGATTGAGACCACCTCGAAGCCATGTGCGCGAGCCAGTCGGGGCGTGTGGTCATCGGAGCTGGAATCGATCACCAGCTTGCGGGCCGGGCTGAGAGACTGCTGGTCTTCCCGTTCCAGCCAGTCCTGCCACCTGCTGCCCGCGTTGAGGGTGGGAACAATCAGTCCGACGCGATAATTCATGACAAAGCGCGACCCGCTCGAGTTGGCGCAGGCCGCGCAACTGCCGGTGTTTCCCGTGCCGCCAAGTCACAGGATCGAATCATCGATAGTTCGACCATGGATAAGAAGATTGAAGCCCGGAATAATACTCAGGAGCGTCAGTAGCTGGCGAAGGGTTCGCGACAATGCAAAGATATTCGCTCGCGCGTCATCCTTGAACAGTTGGCTCATCGCCAGTGTTTCCGAAAAAACATCGAGGCGCCCAGGAGCCATTGAACTGGGGTCGGCGAACACTTGTCTCAGATGCCGGAGGCTTAGAACGGGCATCGTGGCCTCGAAGGCGCACAGGATATTGACGAAAGGAATCCGTTTTTCGGCCTGAATCAACCGTCCCAGTCCGTCACCGGAGTCGCAGACGGGATGGATGACCGGGAACGAAACGTTTGGATTGTCTTTCAGTCGCCGGTAGACGCCGCGTTTGATTTTCGCGTAACCGGCGTTGGAGCGCGACAGCCGCCTGTCGTACAAATAGGCGGTAAGCGGGTAGATCAGCTTCGCCCCCTTCTCGGCGAATTGGCTGATGAAGCGGACGTGTCCTTCTATGACGTCTTGCCCGGCTTCATCATTGACGTTCTCTTTTACCGGTTCCGCCAGATGGAAAATCACATCGAAATGGCGGTCCGCCGGCAACGCGTTCCACCAGCCGACATCCTGAATGTTGCCCGACGGGAACCAGGCTTCGTTCCTGGCGGGCGCCAGCCGCCGCCTGGAGAGCAAGCTAACCTCGTCATCGGCAAATAGTTCACGCAGCAGGGTTCCGATGTAACCTGACGCGCCTGTAATGAGGATGTTCATCGGTTTGTGCCGAGGGGTGCGACGCGATGCCGCTGCTCCGGCCGGCCGGGCTCAATGGAATGCAAGGGACGATACGCGCAGCTTATTTCGGAGCGGTTCCGGCCGCCCGCGTGGCCAAGCGCCTGGCATCATCGATCGGAAGATACTTTCCAAATAACAGCAACCGAACCGTATAGTAAAAGATGAACAGGTCGCACAGCAAAATGTTGCCGCTTTTGCTCTTGTAAATGCTTGAATACAACGATTCCATTTCGAGGCGTTCTGCCGGGGTTTGGTTTAGTTTTCCGACCACCTGTGACAGTCCGGTCAGCCCCGCGGGGCTGTCGAATCGCGCCTCCCAGCCCTTGAATTGCTTTAGCAGCTCGATATTGTCCCGGGGAAGCGGCCGATTTCCCGCCAGGCTCATGCCGTGGAACAAGACATTGAAAAGCTGTAGCAGTTCCACCAGTTCGGACCGCTCCAGGAATCGCCCGATCGGGGTGTACACCTCGCAATCGCGCGGAATGTCGAGATAGCCATCCCGCATGAAGCGCTCGCGCAAACGGTACTTGGGCGAGGTGGCATCCTTGACCATGGTCCTGAACTTCAATATTGGCACGCTCTGGTCCAAGGAGACATAGCGTCGCGAAACATAGAATATGGGGTAGCCCTCGAGGACGAAGACGATTGTCGCGATCAGGATGAGGATGGGTGATAGCAAAGAAAGCAAAACGAGCGCTGCCAGGACGTCGGTGACGCGTTTGATGAAATTGGAAAGTTTGAAATCGATTTCCGCGCGGAAGGATGCGCCGATGGTGTCCGTGGGGTTGCGCACGGCGAGAAGCTGGATGGCCAGGAATATCGCCAGGCCTGCGCCAAGGATCGCGATGGTTTGAGCAAGGTAGCGCCATACGGCTTGCGTTGTTGTGCCCGCCTGGTTCGGCGGAATCGGCCGCACCGTGCCGGCGGAATTGCAGGTGACTTGGACCTGCCGGCCGCTCGCGGCGGCCTGTCTCTGGCTTTCCATGCACGCGGCCAGCGCCATTCTTGGATCAGGGTGAGCGTAGGCGATGACGCCGTTGAGTATGCGCGCGGCCGGGGTGGCGATGGGCCTTTCGGAATAAAGGTCGCTCAGCTCTGGCGTCAAATCCGTCAAGCACTGCTGCGTCATCACCCTGCATGTCGGACAATTGGCTTGCATCAAGCTGGCGATGGTCGCGGCCAGGACGGCGCAAGCTTTACCGTCTGAAGTCGGCTGCTGCAGGAAGGTGAGCGCAAGATTGTCGGCGGCATCGACGACGACCAGCGGGTAGTAGCTTGGATTGCGCGCGTAATGGCCGACTCCGGCAACGAGAGCGAAGATTGACAGGACCAGAGCCAGACGAAACAGTTTGCCGATCATGCGTGAGGAAATGCCATTTTCGTTGGCTGTGGCAAGGCTGTGCCCGGCTGGAAGATCAGGACGATGCGGTGTAAGCGGGTGAATTCCCATGGTTTTCGCCGAGCGATGGAGTTACGCGCCTATGATATCGCATTAACGCGCTCGCGGGTTCCCGCACTATGCAGGGCTGACAGACATCGACTCGGAGCGAGCGGCCTCGGCAGGCCGACAAATGGAAGAAACGAGGAGCGGGAGTATACATTTCATTTATCTGTGGCCTGTTCCGCGGGAATATCCGCCGCCTTCACATTCGGTCGAATCTTGTTCGGTTTAGCAGGGTCAACTACAGCTTGCGAATTGAAGTGCGACTACTTTAGTATTGGTTTTCTACGCAAATAAGAGGTCTTACCCGAAATGAGCGCCAATGCGTCCCGAGCCCCCATCAATTGCGAAAATCTGGTCCGACACTACTATGCCGACCCGGCCGAGGTTGCTGAGGCGCGTGCGCTAAGAGCAAACCAGCATCTGCTTTCGCCATATAAACTGAAAATATATCGTGACGATGGCGCTTACTTCCTTGGACGCTTCTCCAGTGAGTTTCTCTACCGCGGTCAGGACTTTGTTACGTATCTTGAAAACGCGAGTCTGAAACTTGGTTCGTTCGTGCAAGGTGCCGGTGACTTGCGCATACTTTGCGGCGGCGAGCATTCCAATCAGCGGCCCATAAATATCAATCTCGCTACCGCTAACATGGAACTCGCGATCCTCGCCGGCCAGGACGGACTATCGCCGGACAGGCTGTCTTATGGAAGCAAGGGCGAAGTTGTGATTGGCAATGACGTGGTAATAAACAGGGGCGCGATGATTCTTTCGGGCGTCACAATCGGCAACGGCGCCGTAATTGGGGCAGGGTCCATCGTGTCAAGCGACGTTCCTCCGTTCGCGATCGTGGCCGGTAACCCGGCTCGGGTGATTGCGTATCGCTTTGATTCGGCGACGATAGCGCGGCTGGAACGCCTCCGATGGTGGGATTTGAGTTACGAATTTCTAGTGCGGCATATTGGAAAGATCAGCGCGTTGGGTGTTACGGAGTTTATCGATTTTATCGAAGCGTCGGAGGATCTAGGCTACGATCCGCACGAGAAACGCTATATTGCGATCAAAATCGAAAGAGGACAGCTTAAGTTGCGCTACTATTACGACGGTAGACAAAAGCGAGATTGCGGTGAGAACTATTTCAGGTATTTTCAGCAATCGGCGACGGATAAGATTCGTGTCGATGAACATATACTGTACGCCGTTGGTCCGGCTGCAAACCCAGCGCTTATGAACACAATACTGAAATACTAATCCCCTCGCATTGATGAGGTCTCTGTGCCCGGATCCAGTTAGGAAGGGAAACAAGATTGTTCTGCGGCGCCACGCACGCCGATGCGCGGCACGTTGGATACACTCAGCTTAAGACTCATTTGTGTCTGCGCCATCCGGATAGAAGCCGCAGCGGCTATTGCTTCCGTAACTGAGCCTCGAGATACTTCTGGTACCACTCGTCGGCTTTAACGGGGTCTTGCGGCAGGCCTAACGTTCCATCCCTGTACGCTTGGCTGATATTCCCCATCGCCATCCAGTCGCCGCCAGCGGCCGCCTTTTGGTACCACGCAAGCGCTGCCGTGTCGTCCTGCTTCACGCCCCAACCCTTCTGGTACATTATTCCTAGGTTGAACATCGCCTTGGCTTTTCCAGCCTCGACCGCCTTGGACAACCAGCGAAATGCTTCCGCGTAGTCCTGCTTGAGGGTCTCGCCCATATACAGCACGCCGAGATTGAGCTGCGCTTCGGCGAGCCCTTGTTCCGCCGCAACGCGGAACCACTTCGCGGCCAGCATCTCGTCTTTGGGCAAGTCGCCGCCAGCGCTAAACAACTGCCCGAGATTGAAGCTCGCGGCTACATTGCCCTTTTCGGCGGCGCTCTTGTACCACGACACGGCGCGATCCAAATCCCTGGTTACGCCCACGCCATTCTCGTAAATGAAACCAAGTCGAGCCTCGGAATAGGCGTACCCCTGGTCTGCGGCTCTTTGCAGCCATTTTCTGCCGGTATCCAGATTCTTGTCGACTCCTCGCCCGGATAGATAGGCGAGACCGAGCCTATCCTGCGCAACCATGTCGCCTTGATCGGCCAGTTGTTGCAATTGATTTATTGCATTAGTATTTCCAGCGTTCTGCAGCAATTCGTCTGCGGCTTTCTCCTCAATCGCGCACACCAGATTGGAAGCCAACGCTAGCGCTGCGGCAACGATCCACTTCTTCATCTAATTGCTCTCACGGGTAATTTCGAAGGCTTTATTTTATACCGGCGCTTCGCTGCCATGTATCGCTATGGTCGATGGCCGAACCTGTACGGGCCGATCTGAAGCCAGTTGGCGCTACGGAAAATCACAGGGCAAAGCAATATGAGAGCGGGACGTAACGACCCATGCCCTTGCGGCAGCGGCCGTAAGTACAAGCATTGCTGCCAAGCGCCGGAATCGGGCGTGGCGCGCCAGGCGAACGTCGCGCAATTGATGCAGGTCGCGCTTGCGCACCACAACGCTGGACGCCTGGATAAGGCGGAGGCGATCTACCGCCAGTTGCTGAACATTCAGCCGAATTACTCTGAGGCGAACCACAATCTGGGTCTATTAGCCATGCGATCAGGGCGGCATGGATCGGGGCTGAAATATCTGGAGAAGGCCTGGAAGTCGGCGCCTTCAAATGAACAATATTGTCTGGCCTTAACAGACTGCCTGCTGACACTGGATCGTGCCAATGATGCGCTGCTTACCATCCAAAGCGCGGTGCCACACAGTTTCAATAGCGCGCGGGCACAGCAAATGCTGCAGCTCGCGACAAGCATTGCATCGGGCCAACGACCGGCGCTTTCCGTCGAGCGCGAGCTGTTGGACCTATACAACGGGGGGCAGCATGAGACGCTGGAAGACAGCGTAACACCATTGATGCGCCGATATCCAAATTGGGCGTGGGGTTGGCAATTATTGGGAATCGCACTGGCATCACAAAATAAGGACGCCGAACCAGTACTGCGGCGTGCTGTCGAATTGTCCCCGAATGATGCGCAGGCGCATAACAATTGGGCCAATGCTTTGCTAGCTGTCGGGCGCCTGGAGAGCGCGGTTGTTGCGTATCGCCGCGCGGTGGAGCTCAAGCCCGACTATGTCGAGGCGCACTACAACTTGGGCAATGCTCTATACCAGAGGGGAGAATTGGGTGCGGCAGAGGTAAGCTTCCATCGCGCCCTTGAGATCAATCCGGACCACGCCGAAGCGCAGAATAACCTCGGAAATGTACTCAGAGACAAGGGCCAGCTCGATGCTGCGGAGGCAAGGTACCGTCGCGCGATCGCACTCAAACCGGATTTTTCGGAAGCGCACAATAATCTGGGAAGTACGCTATTAGATCTAGGGCAACTCGATGCGGCGCAGGCAAGTATTCAATTTGCATTGAAAATCAAACCAAGCTACGCCGACGCGCACAACAATCTGGGGAATCTACTGAAAAATCAGGGCGACCTTGCCGCCGCGGAGGCAAGCTATCGTCGTGCGCTGGAAATTGATCCTGGATTCGCCAAGGCTTGCAGCAATCTGCTGACGACGATGCAATATGCCGAGGGACATACGCAGGCGGAATCGTATGCCGAGCACGCGGCTTACGCGCGGCGCCTCGAGGCGCCGTTGAAGGGAGCTCGGCTTGCGCACGCGAATCCGCGCGAAACCGGAAAGCGGCTCAAGGTGGGCTATGTATCGCCGGATTTTCGGAATCATGCAGTAGCGTATTTTGTTGAACCTGTGCTCGCGCACCACGATAGCGAGCAGACGGAGGTCTATTGCTATTACAACCACCCGATATCGGACGAAGTGACCCTGCGCCTGAAGGCGCTGGTAGAGCACTGGCGCGATATCGGCTCGATCAGTGACGATACGGTAGCGAAGCAAATCAGGGAAGACGGCATCGACATTCTGGTGGACTTGGCGGGGCACACGGCGGGCAACCGCCTGGGAGTGTTTGCGCGCAAACCCGCGCCGGTGCAGGTAAGCTGGCTCGGCTATCTTTGCACGACTGGGCTCAGTGCGATGGACTACAGAATCAGTGACGTTTATGCCGACCCCCTCGGCATGAGTGAGGCCTATTACAGCGAAACACTGTACCGACTTCCCGATACTTTCGTTTGCTACAGCCCGCCAAAGGATAGCCCTCGGGTTGGCGCTCTTCCGGCGGTTGCGCGAGGCGGCATCACTTTCGGTTCCTTCAACAATCTGGCCAAGCTTACGCCCGGTGTGCGTGAACTTTGGACCCAGGTGCTGCTGGCAGTACCTAGTGCCCGGCTGTTGCTAAAGACAATCTCGCTCGCCGACACGGTGACGCGACAGCGGCTGATCGAGGATTTCGCCAGACATGGGGTGGGCGAGGAACGGCTGATGCTCGCGTCCCATGACGCAACGCATTTCGAGCATCTGAACCGCTACAACGAGGTGGACATAGGTCTGGATCCGTTCCCGTGCAACGGCGGGACCACCTCGTTCGATGCGATGTGGATGGGGGTGCCGGTGGTGACGCTGGCGGGGGACAGTT
>Ga0082335_1002508_pt1 | contig 33977 bp, 41 predicted proteins | sample Subgrocontami58m_FD_72375 | JGI IMG/M metagenome (GOLD analysis project Ga0082335, IMG submission 72375) | Subsurface groundwater microbial communities from S. Glens Falls, New York, USA - GMW37 contaminated, 5.8 m (SPADES assembly) (version 2) ... | reverse complement strand
ACCTGGTTGGCAAAAAAACCATTGTTGTAGAACTGCAGGCAGAACCCTGGGCCACACATTCTCTTACTCAAACTCCCCTTGATAAACAGATTAAAAGATTTTCTTTGGAACAATTTAAAAAAAATATAGAGTTTGCCCAAAAAACAGGCTTTGAGGAAGTATATCTTTGGGGAGTGGAATGGTGGTATTTTATGGCCCAGCAGGGCCATCCTGAATATCTGGACTATGCCAAAGGATTATTTTAGCCTTGAGTTGACCAAATATAATCAGCCAACTGCCAGACCCATCTTGCCCATTTATTGTCTGGCATAACTATTTCTTGAGCAATTACTACCTCTGCTGCTCCTTTTTTTCTGGCAAACTCTGCCATCTCCCTAATCTTTAACCCTTTGTATCTTTCTGAAACTTGCACCCCGTCTTTTTCTGTAGCCGCATATCTTAATCCCGATACTACAAAATTTGGATTTAGACTGCCAAATTCTGCAGTAACTCCGGAGATTTTCTCTTCAAGGTCTTTAAGACCTTCTGCCCCAACAGCATAAATAAACCTGGAAGATTTAGTATAGTTTCTTATCGCATCAAATAACTTTCCAACTGACTGGGCTTTGCTGACCGGTCCAATTATTATTTTTGCATCCGGCCTTTGATTTTTGATGGAATCAGCTGCTCCAATTGCAAAGACAGCAAATTTCCGCAAATCACCTTTCCATCCCGGTTGCAGATCCATGTTTTCTCCCAGAACAAATGAAACTTTATTGTATCCGTTAACCATTGCAAGCATTCTATCCACTCTGTTTTTAATTTCCCCTCTTGAAAGCGGTACTCCCGGATCCAATACTAAAATAATATTTAAATCTTTTTCTCTAGCCTTATTTATCACCTCAACCGCATCGGTTCCGCCTACTGATATTCTTACAGTCCTTGCTCCCAGTTGAATCATTTTATCTATTTGTTTTGCATTTGAGGCTTCAAATCCCAACCATTCCCTCGCAGACTCCTTCTCCCAGGATAAATCCCCCTCTATATCCAAATCTTCTATAAACACTTCAAACTCGCCATCTTCTGTCCTAACCAAAAACTTTCCATAACCTGTAGGGCTTAAAACTTCCACAATAGCACCATTGCTATTGATAGTTCCATAAGTTATTTGCGGAGTGTTTTCCAAAGAGGAAAAATGTGCTTCAACCGGAGAAGGCGTAACAATAGTTTCAACAGGCCGGGCAAAAGTGGCAACCGTTGCGGCAGCCACCAAACCAGCAACAGTCCTTGCGACCAAAGGGATTGGGAATTTATTCTTTTTTCTTTTATTTCTTATTCTTTCTGCTTCTCTTAAATCCTTTATTCTTTGCACCTGGGTAGATCTTTTATCATCAGGAATTGTATTTAATGCAATAACAGCATCTTGCAGCGAACCTCGATTATTTCTTCCTTCAAGTCTTCTTAAAAGCTCCTGTGACGGAACTCCGGGCCGCCACATAGCCACAGGCTCTTGTGAAACCTGTTTGGATTGAGCCAAATAATCGTTTATATTTTTAAACAATTGCGAATAATCAATTTTTTCCGGGAAAAATTTTGTTGGTTCCGTCTTTTTTGGATTTGTTAACTCCAGGTACCGATCTATATTTTGAAAAAGTTGCGGATAGTCTATTTGATCCGGAAGCTGGACTTTTGTAGGTGCTTCAACCATCTGTTCTCCTAAATTCTCCTGTAATTAACCTTGATGCTGCAGTTTTAAGATCCAGACCGGGCTCGTTTTCCATCATGCGGCGCGCTGCCTCTAAAAAATTCTCGCCCATTTCATTGCCGCCCTGTTGTAAAATGCCATGATATATCCCTGAAAGTTCCGGATCTTCAGCAATCTCAGGAGGAAGAGGTGATCCTATTAAAGAAGCTTGTTCAACCGATTCTATTTCTTTGAGTTCAAAACGCCAACCTCCCTTGCTGACAATTTCCACACTGGCTTTTTGGGCAAGATCTGCCATAAATTGGTTAATGCTTTTAACATCTGCCTCCTTTACTTGCATTTCATCCCTACTTGCTTGATTACTTTTGATAAAAGCTTCCTTTAACTCATCATCCGAAGGAAGAGGTTCCTGTTCTTGACGAAGAAGTTCCCCAAATTTTTCCCAGCAATCAAAACGATCGAAAGAGCTCATACATTTTCTACCTCTTGCCTCTTCTGCCTGCCTTAAAATGGTAATATAAGTTTTGCGTCCCAGTTGCTGCAATAGCTCTTGCAAACCTAAAAGATCATCCCTATAAGTTACAAATGCTTCAAATGTTTCTTGAAGTTCTACCGGGCCCTGGGCAAAAAGTCGGCGGGCTAACTGTGCCTGTTGAGGATCACTGACTAGATCCTTCAGCTGTTGATCATTACCTATAAAAAGAGACTCTCGTCTTCTCAGCCATTCACGATATTCCTCTTGAGATAGATATCTATCATCCTGTAAAAGACCCAATGTCTGATTAAGTTGTAATTGTAATTGATCTTTTAGTTCTTCTCTTTGGTTTATCATGTCTAAAGTTTCGTCTGGTTTTCTTCGAAATGCCTGTCTTAGCTCCGCAAATAAAGTTTCCACTCTGTTGGATTCTTCTACGGCCGGGACTGACCCTGCTTTAGCTGCTAAATCTAGTGGCTGATCAGCTCCTACAACCGTCTTAAATCCACCGCCAATTGATTCTTCTGCAACTGGGGCCGGTTCTGCGGCAACTCCTCCAAGTGAAGCCACCAGCGCATCGAACTCCGGGGAATCATAAGTAGGTACTACGAAAGCTGCTGGGGGAGATAAATATTCCCTCCAGGCCGAAACCCAGAGTTCATCGCTTGCCTCGCCGGCCTCGCCCAATTTTTGACCAATTATGGCTTTTATTGCATCTCCGTCCGCATCTCCCAAAAGCGCAAAAAGCTCCTGTATGTTAATGTTAGCGTCATCAGGCGAAACTTTACCTGCAGATACCCAGCCGGCCATTTGCTCCCGTTGTTCCCCGACATAACTTTCCAGTTTCTCTTCTGAAGGATTTTCATCCTTAAACCTTTCACGGGCGTAATCTATTATTCCAATCCGCTCCAGCCCAAGATGCTTGGCCCACACTTTCAAACTGCCAAGCGTTTTTCCAATCCCCTCCCTGGCCTTATTTTGCTCTTTTTCCTGATCTGTTAACCTTCTGTTAAATTTGAGGACAAAATCCTTTCCGTCCTCGCTTATGGAAAACCCTGCTGTTTTCCAAGCTTTATCAGCCAGTTGTCTGTTTAATTGATCTTTCAAATCGGGTATTAAATTCCCCAAACCATTTCTGATTTCATTTTCCGCCCCTTTATGCAACCTTGCCAATTTTAAATTAATAGAACTAACTTGAAGAAATCCATCAGTTCCTGTTTCCAGAGTAACATTAAAGGAGGTGGTGCCCATCCTGGAAATATCACCTCTGGCTAGAACAGTTTGCCCGTCTTGAATTTGTAAATTCAAATTTTGCAAGGAAGCTCCTTGGGGCATAGGCAATTCTTGCAGAAACTGCGTCAATCCGGCAGGAGATACCGGTAACTCTGCCTCATGTTGATCAGTACCTGCCAGAAAATCATTAGTCTTCTCCACTAAACTCTTTTCGGCTTCGGATCTGCGATCTGCAGGCAGAGGCTTCAGATGTTCTCCTACCTTGCCAAGCACTCTTCTGACTGCTCCTCCTAAGCCTTCTATCGGAGCAGAAGCTGCCGGTTGAGCAACCAAGGGTTCCACACCCATCAATGCGCCTAATCTTTCAAACCGGGTTATTGCTTCAGAGCCACCGGTTGATCTGGCTATCTCTAAGTCAGATCTCACCCGATCTGCTACTTCCGGAATTTTACCTTCCGCCCTTAAGGCGGAGGCAATTGCGGGATGGGCAGTTGCTCCTATTAAATCAAGCTGTTCAAATTGTCCCAGCAACTCCCCCACTTCTAGATCCGGCGCTTTATGTAAACCACTAATCCTTGCTAAGGTGCTCTGAATTGCAGCTTGCTGTTCAGGGCCAAAACCGGGTGATCCTTCTGTAGTCATATCCTTATGATAACTACTTTTTAGCATTTTGGCAATTTATTTGATAGAATGAAGATAATGACATCAGGAGAACCAGGACCAGGAACAAGGCCGGAGAGTTTGGCGCAAGACCCCAGAGCAGAGGCTGACAGACTTTGGGATGCTGCCATAGTGCAGCTTGGAAACCCTGCAGATTCTTCTGCGGCAGCAAGTCCCGCAGGTCTTCCTTCAAGAGATAATGATTTAAGAGTGCGGCAGGAATATATTGAAAGATACAGAAGTGGTTTGTTATCCAAGCTGGATAGAGATCAAACCAGTAAAGAACAAGGTGGACATCCAGTATCCATTCGCCAGCAGGAATTAGCCAGTAGCCCTAATCAACAAGAACTAGTCAAACTGCCAGAGAACGAGCAAGAAAATATTCTCCAAAATAAGGAGCGGTCAGCAGCAGGTACACTCGCTGGTGAAGTTTTCAATGCAAGATTCGATCCATATGATCCGGTATTTAATAGGATTGAAGAAATCTACACCCCAGGGGACACACAAAGAATTATGGGCGCATTCCACCAAAGGTTTATTTATTACCTACGAACTCAATCTGTGCCGCCTTCCCACTCTCATGAAATAGGCAGTGATAAATATGGCCCGGCAGAACTGGAAGATTATCGTTGGCTGGGCAGATGGAGAGATTATTTTGAGGCAAACCCACGACCGGATTTTATCCTTCCAAGCAAAGATCATTATAATGACCGGATACAAGCGGTAGAAACTCAAATTATCGCAGCAGGTGGAACAGTTACTTTAGAAGCAGGTGAACCACAACCTGAACTTGATGAGCCAGAAGTGCAACCAGATCCAGTTCAAGAAGCAAGAAATGCTTTGCAAAATGAGTTAATAGAAATTGGCAAGTTTTTTGAGGGCAAAAAGCCGGAAAGAGGATATCTGGAAGATTGGCAGGCAGAAAATATGAGAAGACAGGGAAAATGGATTAGAGTTGATTATCTTGGAGAATATGCAAAGAATTGGTTACAAGATCGAATAGCCCCTTTAATTTTTCAAGCCCGGTTGCGGGGGGATGATCAACTGGCAATAGATTTTGTGAATTTGTGTTCTCCTGATCAATTTGATACACTTATACTGGCTGTGGGCCAACTTATCAAAGAGGCCACAGCAAAAGGATAAACTATGATAAGCGGAGAGGGTAGTCCAGGTTCATCAGGTGCTGATCAAAGCGTACAAGATATGGCAGCTTCTTGGCAGTCATTAATAGATCATGCTAATCAACGAAGGCAAGCAGCAGGTCCAACTGCTTCCACCCCCGAAAGAAGGGGAAATTCTTGGAGCATAAGGAATCCGTTTCGTCATAACCCACGCACGGGAGTATCTGCATCTCCAGAACCAGCCCAAGAAAGACAAGAAAATCTTTTTCAAGGAATATTTCAAGGGGCAATTTCAATTTTAAGAGATAGAATTCCTGGTTTGCGTCCAAATGAAGCTGTTAGCGGGTATCTGACTGAACAGTTTAGGCAAAAAGCCTCTCGAGTACCTACTTTTGGTGGACATTCGCTGTGGGATATGGTCACTTATCCAGTTAGGCATCCAATCAGTACGGGCAAGGCAATCGGGAAAGGAGCTTGGGAATCAAAAACAGAAATAGCTGCAGGTGCTGCAGTCGGGGCTATCACCAAAGAAGCAGCCAAATGGGCATTTAACCTGATTTTAGCAGAACCGGGCACTCTCCTTGCCAGAGCAGGAGTGGGAGCGTTAGCCGGGGCTGCCACTGCCTCTGCCAAAGAATATTATCGGGGTCTGACAGGCTACTCCAGGTTTAAAAAAGAACTGGATGTCAGATTGCAACAGGCCTTAACTGCCAGTGAACCCCAAATTGCAGGCCGCCCCAGACTCAATGATCAAATTACCGCTCAAGACGGGGTCAGAATGAAGGCTCTTGGCAAAGAATATCAAGATCTTGAGCAACAACTGGCTACAGAGGCTGATTCCAGAAAAAGAGAAGCTCTTGGTGATCAAATGAGATATTTAAGATTTTTTATCAAAAAACAGGATTGGCAAAGAAACAGTAGATCCGTCAACCCGGAATATGCCATCAACCAATTTTTGAGAGATTCCCAAACTGATTTTGGTGCCCAAACAGATAGGGTCAGAAAAGAATTGCTGGGTGCTTATAGAGTTGATAAAGGCAGGTTAGGCAAAAGGGCGCTGCGGGGAGCGGCTTTTGGAGCTGCGGGAGCTATTGCCGGAGGACTTTTAGTTGATTTTATTCACGGTCATTTTGAAGCTGCCGGTTCTGCTGTGCCTGGGGCAAGCGCCACAGAGCCTACAAGCACTCCTAGACCAGCAGCCTTTCAAACTCAACCCTTTGAAACAGCAACTCATGAACCAGCCACATCTACCCCTGCTCCTGCTCCAACAGAAACTCCTCCCAGATCAACAGCCACCGCCACAGTCGAGCCTCCCAAACCCGCAGTTGCACCTCCGGCTGAAGCTCCCAAAGCTCCTGTTACACCAGAAACCCTCCCTCCCACCACTACTCCTAGCGGAGCCGAGGTCTCCGGATCGGTTGCTGACAACAACCTAACTTATGACGGTAAACCATGGGTTTTAATGGATAACGGAGTTAAAAACATTGATAATTTGATCAAAACCGCAGGGGAAGCAGGAGATATAGATAAACAGGCTTTAGCTGCCAATCTGCAAAATGCCACTAAACTCTGGGCTAATGGCCAACTAAATTACACAGACCAACCGGATCTTTACAGAATATTTCATTTGAGTAATGGCACTGCCAGTGTTTATAATGATCTGTTGGGTAACGATACCCTGGAATCTTTAAAAAAACTGGGGATAGTTAAAAAATAATATGGATGAAAAATTAGACGCTTATATTGAATCGCTGGTTTTAGGGATCATGGCAGATCCGGGTCTGAACATCCTGCCACAGCAGGAAAAAGACCAGTATGCCCAAAAATTAAGAGACCATTTTAACAAGTTAATTATGGATACTTTGTTAAACAGGTTAACGAAGGAGCAACTGGCGGAAATTGAAAAGCTAAAAGATAATCAGGAAGAGATGGAAAATAAAATTGAAGAATTTGCTATATCCATTCCCAATCTGGCCCAGGATATTGAAGAAAGATTAAACCGCGAGTCTGAAGCCATGAAACAGGCATTGACACCCTAAGATCTTTTTTGATAGCATGCGGCCAGTGGCCGTGACAAGGAGCAGAAAGAAAACCAAATTAAAACCTACCCTTCCCCAAATTGCTCTCCTTTTGGTCATTTTTTTACTGATTAAAATTGGCAATCTGCCAATTTTAATAGTTCGGAGTTCGTGGTCCATAGTTCATAGAATTTTTGCTACCAAACTGCGTTTTCCCGCTATACGCTATACGCTATACGCTATACGCTCCCCTGGCAGACCAAAAAAACAAAGAATTCCAAAAAAATACAAGATAGCTTTTTTATTTGTTATTTTGACTTTTTCCTTTTTCCTTTATACTTATTTTACCATCCAGGCTGCCCGCTCTTTGCCCTCCCCGCAAAAATTAATCTTTTCCGAACCTTTAACCACTGAATTTTTTGACAGAAATAACACTTTATTGTACCGGCTTTACGAAGGCAGAAACCGCACTTTGGTTAACCTCAATGATTTACCCAAACATTTAATCCAAGCTACCATTGCTATTGAAGACAAAAACTTTTACTCCCACCCCGGGTTTGATTTACAGGCAATTTTGCGGGCAGCCATCAATAATTTCCGGCAGAAACAGCAACAAGGCGCTTCCACCATTACCCAGCAATTAATTAAAAATACCATGCTTACTCCGGAAAAATCATTTTCCAGAAAACTAAAGGAGATTTTTTTGGCTTTTTGGGCAGAGCGGATTTATTCTAAAACCGAAATTTTGCAGATGTATTTTAATGAGGCTCCATACGGTGGCCCTGCCTGGGGTATTGAGGCTGCGGCAGAAACCTATTTTGGCAAATCTGCTCATGATCTAACTTTGGCAGAAAGCGCTTTTCTGGCCGGACTGCCTGTTTCCCCCACGGAGTTTTCCCCTTATGGTACCAGACCTGAACTGGCCAAAGCGCGCCAGCAACAAGTACTGGAGCGCATGAAGGAAGATAAATATATTACCCAAAAGCAAGCTGATGAGGCTTTTTCAGAGGAACTAGCACTATTACCAAGAAGCAATAATATTAAAGCTCCTCATTTTGTAATGTTTGTCCGGGATTTACTGGCCCAGAAATACGGCCCCAGAGTGGTTTCCCAGGGAGGATTAAAAATTTACACTACCCTGGATTTGAATCTTCAAGAAAAAGTCGAAGAAATTGTCAAAAACGAAATAAGTAGCTTAAGTTATTTAAATGTTCAAAACGGCGCTGCCATGATCACAGATGCCCAAACCGGGGAAATTTTAGCCATGGTGGGCTCTAAAGATTATCACACGCCCGGGTTTGGCAATTTTAATGTAACTACTGCCCTCCGTCAGCCGGGTTCTTCCATTAAACCTATCACCTATGCTACAGCTTTTAAAAAAGGTTACTCCCCTGCCAACACTATTTTGGATATTCCGGTCAGCTTTAAAGACGGCGCAAAAAATTATGTGCCGGTCAACTATGATGGCAAATATCATGGCCCGGTATCAATCCGACAGGCCTTGGGTTCATCCTACAATGTACCTGCAGTAAAGATGCTGGCCACAGTTGGTATTGAGGATATGGTCCAAACAGCCCTGGATTTGGGAATTAGTACATTCAATGATATAAGTAGGTTTGGACTTTCTCTCACTTTGGGCGGAGGTGAAGTCAAAATGATCGATATGATGGGAGTTTATGCTTCGTTCTCCCAAATGGGCAGGCAAATTACTCCTACTCCCATTATTAAAGTAACTGATTCGAGTGGCAATGTCTTGGATGAGTACACAAATTACTCTAAATCCGTACTTGAACCTGCTGTAGCCTATTTAATCACTGATATATTAAAAGATAACCGGGCCAGAACTCCGGCTTTTGGACAAAGTTCCCTTTTAAATATTCCCGGATACGAGGTGGCAGTTAAAACTGGCACCTCAGACAATAAAAGGGATAATTGGACTTTTGGCTACACTCCAAAATTCGTAGTAGGAGTATGGGTGGGTAATAATGATAACTCCCCCATGAATCCGGCCCTTTCATCAGGAGTAACCGGAGCAGCCCCGATTTGGAATAAAATTATGCATACATTACTTGACGGGACACAAAATTTGGCTTTTGTAAAACCTGCCGGAGTCATTGAAGTAATGGTTGATGGCCGCCGGGACTTGGCAACAGCCAGTATTTTGCCCAAAAGTCTGGTTAGAGTGATTAAAGCAGAAGATAAACTGACCTTTCAAGATGCCTTTACTGCCTTTGCTACCTCATCAGCCGGATTAAACCAGTAAATTTTCTACTACTTATCCACTGACAAACTTATGAAGGACTGACGAAGCCAGAGTTTGATATGGCAAACCCTCTTTGACTGCCCTGGCTTTAAGTTTGGCAACTACCCGCTCCGAAAGGCGCAGGTTAATATTTCTGGTCTTATTAAGGGTATTCCTGGCAATCTGCTTAAGACGTATTTTTTCCTCTGCTAGATTTTTAACCGGCTTCCACTCACCCCTCTCAGCTGAATCTAAAATTTCTTGTTCTTCTTTATCTAATTCGTAATATTTCATAGTTTTATTCGCAGAAAAGCTCTGCTTATTTCCTGTCTATTATATATTTTTTGGTAGCCTTTCTGCTAGGAATAACAGTTTTAAAAAAGATTTTCTCGTCATCCTCTACAAAAGGCACTATATAAGCATACTCTCTTATTTGCACCACTACAATTTTCTGTCCTGGATGCTTATCCTGATTGGGATGATCGCCTCTGTGTAACACTCTTTCTTCTTCTAGAGCGGTGACTACTTCTTCAAACGAGATACCTCTCTGATCTTTTAATTTTTGATTCTTCTCTTCATCCCAATCAAAATACTTCACTTTCATATTTTATGACAAAACATATGTTTTGTCAATACCCCATAGAAAAGGGTACAGTTTCTCATTTTTGATGCCTTTACTGCCTTTGCCACCTCATCAGCCAACTTAAACCAGTAAAAGATTATTTTTTAGTTAATTTAATAGTCACTCCGGCCCAGAGGACTTTGGGCTCTGTATCATCTTTTTGTCCGTTTTTATTCTGATCCCAATAAAGATAAACTATTGCTTTACCTAAATCATTGGATTTTGGTTTATCTTTGAGTACATTTTGTATTCCTTGCCTGCCTGTCCGTCCGGCAGGCGGGCCGGCAGGCAGGCCTTCTGTTAAACCCAATTTAATCTCTATAATTGGCTTATTTATATCAATTTCAGCCGGTACTCCCGTAAAATCAACTCCTGGAACCGGCACTAAAGACAATTTATACCTGCCATAAACCAAATCAGTTTTGACCTCCCCCAAAGGCCCGGTGGAAAGATAAATATCATTTCCTTTTTTAGCAACGATGGCTTTGGGCACACCAGTGGAAGTGGCAATTTTAACAATGTCCGTCAAAGAAACAGAACCGGAAGCCTCAACTGCTTTTTGAAGTTGGGCCTGCTTACTTAAAGTATTAGCCAAACCCTGGGAAATCACCCAGGTATTATCTTTTTTAGCTACAAAAAACTTAAAAGGATTTAACCAGGCCAGTAAAATTAAACCTAAAATAACTCCCCCCAGAACAGATCCTATCCATAAAATTAAGTTTTTACTTAAAATTTTCATGCCCAGGCCACTTTATCCTTTCTTTACCCTCCAGTGTCACTGGTGTTGTGCCAATATATTTTTTAACCCTGTCAACCAGAGGTTTTATCCGTACAGGAAATTTTTTGGCGTATTCATCCAATTTTTTTCTATCTATATCTTTTAGATCAAGCTCACTTAAGTTTATGCTTCTTTTCCCCAAACTCACCATATAAAGTTCATCTAAAAGAGCTTTTTCTTTTTCCGCTATGTATTTACCCTTTTCCATGACATAGCCAAAAAACAGCTCTTTTTTAAAATGGCTATACTCTACCTCGAGATCTCCCAAGACCAGTTTCTTCCCTGGCCTGGGGGTAGCAAAAGTCAAGCTGAAAGGCACTTGCGGTAAAATGCCATAGTGGGACAGCGCCTGTTCAAAAGAAAGGTAAGAGGGAAAGTATAGTTCACCGGCTATTTTTGCCAAATCCGTACTTTCGGTAAAAAGCACATAGATGTTTTTGGCCAATCTTTCCAGAACGGCTGATTTAACCAATCTGTTAAGTATCACATACAGGCTCTTTCTTTGAAGTCCTGTAATTTTTTCCAGATCAGCCACTGTCAGGTAAGGTTTACCCAGCAGCCTTAATTTTTTGATAAGTTCAATGTTATTTGGTCTTATTCTAACCATGAATCAACTAACCTCCAGTAGTTTCTGGGCAATAATCTGTGTAGTTCCGACTTTGTCTGTTTTTTAGCATATCCTGCGAAATTAGGTTTAATTTGAATTTTAAGCAGTTGGTTGATATACCAAAGATCGAATAAATCCCTGGTAGCTTTTCTGTTTTTGATGGCATCTTTTTTCTCCTCCAGTAACCGCTCCAGTGAAGCTACATTAGCCAAAACCGACAGCGGCGTTACTTCGCTTCTGATAATCTTCTGGTTCAGATCTTTTTCTTTTTTCCAGCTGCCCTGTCTTTTGGAAACTTCAATTTTTATGGAAAAGCTGCGGTCCTGGTATTCTTCTTTAATCTTTACCAAAGCAAAAACAGTATAGAATTTTTCCCTTGTTTCTACACCGGCAATTGCCGGGTACTTCTTTCCTGTCTCTTTGAGAAAATTCATAAACTCTGTCCGGTTAATCTCCCTTATCAGAGTAAAATCTAAATCTTCGGAAAAACGGGGCGAGCCGTAAGCAAGCCTTAAGGCAGTACCGCCTTTAAAAACCAAGCTGGAACCAAATTTGCTCTCAAAAATTTCCTTGAGCCATAAAATCTCATACTCTTCCCTCACTATGTAATCCGTGCTTATCTGCAGTCTTTGGCTTAAACTTAAAGCTGTTGTTATATCCATGATTTAATTAACTTAACAAATTTGTTAAGTTTCCTCTATCATTATACCATAATTTTACTTACAAATTTCATTTTTTTATCTCATCTTTTATTTTTCTAATCTAAGAATTCTCATAAACTCTTCGGGGGTAATTATCTTTATACCTTGATATTTTCTTAGATCAAGTAAATCTTTATCTCTACTAACAATGTATTCAGCCTTGGCTTCTACTGCCGCAGAGATAATTTTATTATCATCTGTATCACGCACCACTTCAACTTTGGTTGTACCAGGAATTAAATAGCTTAAGGAGGCCAACTCGCTAATGATCGCTTCTAGCTCTTCTTTTGAACGTTGGTGTCTCTTAATAATTCTTTCTCTATTACTAACTTCCTCTACTTCTTCCAAAATTTCAGGAGAGATTATAAGTAAGAATTGCTGGGTTATAAATTTTTGGTAAATTTCTTGGGCAACAGAACCTTTGGTGTTAATGATAGCACTGATTAAAGTGTTAGTGTCCAGTACTGCGCGAATCATTCACCCTTAGCCCTCTTCTCCGCTCGAACCGCTTCAACTTCCTCATCAATTATTCTGTCCAACTCATCAGGATCTTGAGAAGGTATTTTGTTCCTTATACTATCCAATTTTGTAACATGTTCATTCCACTTAAGTTTATTCAGTCGTTTAGTGGGATCCATCAATTTTTCATATTCATCCAAACTAATAATAATGGCTGCATCACGGTTATACTTTTTAACCACTATCCTAGCTTTGGCATAGGTCACGCGATTAACAATATCAGCCAAATTGGAACGGAGTTCATCAATAGAAACAAGGTTAGTGTTTAACATAATACCTTAATATTATAACAAACCTTACAACTTGTCAAGTTATTAAGATTTTCTATGCCCAGGCCATTTCTACTACTATCCGCTTCCGCATTTTCATCTTAAAATTACATCCGGCCAGGGTTGATCTTTTCCAAAGGAAGTAGATTCTTTGATTCTTTCTCCTTTACCTCTTTCCACCATAATTTCCTCCCTGGTTTTTTTATCCAGAGGGAAAGATTTTTGCAGATCAATACTTCTGGCATTGGCTAAATCAATACTCCAACCGCCTTGCTGATTAGACAGAGTAGAAAGAAGGGCAGACTGGGTTCCCTCCGCAGAAAAAAGCTGCAGATAAATAATTGCCCCTACTGCGGGATTTTTACTGGCTTCTTTTATTTTGCCATAAACAGGATTGGGAGTTAAAATTGTATCCAGTATGGGACCTGTCTGAAAACTATCCTGATAGGCTGCCCTAAACCCTTGATAAATTCTATAATTATAAGTAGTATTTGGCTTTAAATCTGTTAAAGTAATACTGTGAGTAGCATAGTGTCCTTGTAGCATTGAACTTTCCTCATATTTGTCAGTTTTTTTGGCAAAGGCCAAAACAGCGGGAAATTGATTATTTTCAGATATTAAAATAGTGCCCCTGGTAGCTTTTTCCGTAGTCCACGAAACAGTCGCCTGTTTATCAGCTACATTAGAAATTAAAACATTATTGGGCTTTGAGGCCGGTTCCATAAAAATTACCAGATCAACTAAAAGAATTAGAACAATTAATACAAAAAATGATATTAGCAGTATTAATGATTTTCTCATGGGCTAAAATCAACTCCTTTTTTTAAGTTTAGTAAATATCCTTTATTTTCTTCAATAGTAAAGTCTCCGCTTGCGCCTAAATCCCGGGCCTTAAACTGCTTTGAAGTTTTGGGGAAACCAACTGCATTCCAACCTTCTTTTAAAGATACTCTAACCGGAGAAGCAAATTCCTGGCCGGTAAAAGAAAAGGTCGAATGTTTCAGCGCGTTCAAAAAATAAGCTTTACCAGGCTCAATGGTAAAATTATCTTTTGAATAATCCTGATGATCCTCTACCACATAAGATTTCCAGGCGCCATTTTCCAAAGTGGAAACAGTGGTAGCATTCCCACCTTGCTTTACAATTTGAGCAAGCAAGCCTTTGGCAGTTAAAGGTTTAACAGGAAGAGCAGTCAGGGTTATTAAATTCCAGCCGGGGATAAGCGAAATTACTTTTTCCTGATTGATTTTGGTCAAACTAACTTGGATTCCTGCCCAGGGAAGGGCTTTTTCACTCCCATCCCATTTACCATTACCATTTTCATCATAAAATGCTGCTACTTTAACTTTTGGCAGTTCTTCGTTTTGGGCATAAACTTCAATGCCTGATCGAGCTTTAATTACCGATACTTTCTCCACCTTACCAGATCCTTCATGAATAGCAATAGGAACTATTGTAGTACCTGTTTTTACTTCAACAATCGCTGGAACTTTAATATCAAGATCTTGCATGCTATCTAAAGTAACTAAATATCGGCCTTCTCCAATTTCACTTTCTGTAGTACCCATCTTTCCCGTAACCATCAATAAACTCTCCTTTGTATCAACAACTTCAGGAGCAAAAATATCTCTTTTTAATAAATCTCCGATGTACCTGTTGTCTAATCGTCCGCTTCTTTCTAATGCCCTTTTTGCCAACTTCATTTTGACTAAAAGCTCAAATGAGGTAGAATTTAAAATAGAATTATCAAGATTTTCACCCTGCGCCAAAACTTCTCCCACTAATAAATTCCAAGGTAGTTTTCCAGAATTACCCTTTGGATCAGTCCCTTTTAATTTTGCTATATCTTCTAAGGCATCTGCTATTGCCAGATTTTTTTCCAGAGGACTGATTGGTATTTCCCTACCAAATCTGTCAGGACTTTTAGTTGGGTTATTTCTTAAAATCTCCGCTGCTCTTTCTGGTCCTGCCTCTTTAACAAACTCAGCGAGACGACCGCTGGCTTGTGCCTCAAAGAATTTTGCTTCTGCCTGTTGTGGAGTCAGATGGAGGTTCTCAGCAACTTGAGCAATTATTTCGTCAACAGCTTTTATCTCAGCGCCAAATGTTGTCTCTGATGACTTTACCCCTGCAAATCTTTGAGCGGAACTTGCGAATCTTTCAGTGGCGCCTTCATTTAACCTGTCTGCTAACCTCTCGGCATCTACTCTCGAACCAAAGACTTCTATCAGCTCCTGTTCTCCGCTTGGGTTGGCGAGATCATTAAGTCTGTGGGTACATTCATGGGTGCAACTTTCACCAGACCTCACTATTATGTTCTTATCTGTCGACTTCCTATATAATCCATTAAGCACTTCGTCTTTAGAAAATTTTCTGCTATAAAGCCTAGAAAACACTTCGTCGTTACCATTATGAATTACACTTGGATCTATTGCTTCCGGCATGTATCCAAAGCTTGCCGGATTAGCACCGTGTTCTACAGAAAATTCTTTCACAGCCCTAAAACCTCTTTCAGTATCTTCTATTCCGTCTCTTAGTACAAAATTAATGTCTTGTCTTTTCTGGAGAAGCGCTTCTAAAAATTCTGCTTTTAAAACTCCCTCACGTGCCTCTGATACTAGTTGTTGAGGTTGCAATGGGGAACCACCAGCTCTTGCCCATAGTGAATCGTACTTATAAGCATCAGTTACTTGTCTTATCCCTGGTGGAGTATCTGAACCAACTCTCCAATCTGTAGTTTTGACATATGCATAAGCTTCATCAACCTGTCTTGCCATTTCAAGTAACTCATCTGGCGGTACACTCTCCATCTTGCCAACTATTGAAGATACAACTCTCTTGTTTCCTGCCCAGTTGCCAAAAATACCAGTCAGAGTCTTTTCAGCGCTTTGTTCCCATTTTTGTAGGTTTACATTTCCATTCGGCCCTCGAAAATTGTCTGAATCTATCTCTGATAATTTTTTTTCAATTTTAGTTGCAATATCATTTTTTGGCTCTTCTCTCCTAATCAGCCCAAAGAAATCCCAACTGCCTCTTTCATCCGTAGCTAATCGTTGCCCTCCCACCCAAACTCCCTCTAATCCTTCAGTCCCAGCTTCTTCAGCTGATTTCAGGACGGTTTTTAAATCTACCAAAAGCTCTGTTCCACGAGATTTAGCTGATCCAACCATTTCAAAAGCTTTGCTGACTGCTACATCGAGTACTCCTTCTCTTGCCTTTGCAGATGCTTTGGCTAAATTGGCCGATTCATTTAAGACAGGCTGCCCTGGGAATTGAGCATAATTTTCATAGATACAAGCAGAAGGATCTACTGACGCCTCACACAAAGCTAAGGTGGATGCATTAATTATTGTATCTCCGTGTTTAGCCAAAATCCCAAATCCCTGTTGTACTATCCGTGGAGAATTAGCCAGCAATGCTGATCCTGCACCTGTTGCATAAACATACAAATTTAAACTACCTGCACTAATCACAGCAGGAGCTGCAGCAATGGCAGATCCTGCAACAGGAACCCAAAAAGGAGCTGTGGCAAAAACACCGGAACCCACTGCAATAGCTACCCCCATGTTGGCACCATCTTCCCATGTTTTTTGACATCTGCTTAATTCTTCCCCCTCTAAAGCGTCACAAAATGGAGTTGTGTTCAGAGGGGTAGTTGAAACTAAAGATTGACTGGCGGAAATTTCAGGTGCTGTAGCGGAAAAAGAGGGAGGGATAAGTTCAAATACAAAATTTCCGCTTCCCTGATCTTTAACATTTATCCCCAATGGTTCTGCGGCCTTATTAAATATGTTCAGAGTGTCTTCGTCAGATGTTTCCGGAGGCAAATTCAATGCTGTTTTAATCTGCTGTGCTTTTTCTTCTGGGGTGGCATTTTTCCATTGTTCCAGACCTTGCAGGTACTCCTGTTCATCCTGTTCAGCTCGTCGTTCAACCTCATTAATGGCTTCCTCTGCTTTCTTTTGCTCTCCTTTTTCTTGGGCTTCTTGGACTTGGGAAGTAACAAGATCAACTGCACCTTGGGAAAGATTACCCAGTTTAGAACCATAATCCTGCCATAGTTCATCGGGGATTTGTTGGCCATTCTCTAAAGCAGAACTTAAGTTACTGATTACATTTTGAGTTTGAGCATCGGGCAGACCCCGTTCCCGGGCAAATTCCTGATCTTCCTTGTCAGCTACATCTTGAGCGCTTTTAAAATAGGCAGATAAAGCGCTGTTTTGGCTTTGATCATCAACTACCGGCTCTTCGCTTTTAGCTATTGCCACTTCTTGGGTCACTTCCAATGCAGTTAAATCACGCAAGGAAAAAGTAATATTTAAAGTATTTGTAGAGCAGATATTACCATCACAGGAAACCTGTCCATTAGAAGAACTAATCCCAAAAGCATTGTAAGCTTGCAGTGAGGCCTTGCTTTTTAAAATTTGCTGCCATTGCACTAAAAACAAGCCCAGGGGCAAGGCCAAAAGCAGTAAAACCAAAACAATAATCTTTTTTAACATACATCCTCCTGATCATAGGCATACTGACAACTTCTGCCATCATAATATCCGCCGTGCTTATGAATAATTCGACCCACATTTTCATCGCAGTAGCGGACATCATCATTGCAGGATTGGGATGGTGGAGGAGGTGGAGGAGGTGGAGGCTGGCTTGAGGCACACCAGCTACTGCAAGCCGAATCATACTGTCTATCGCCCGCATAAGGATCTCCGCTGATACCTCCATTACAGTACTTTTGATAGACTTTTTGAGACTCGTTACATCCCACGCACTCATTTCTTAAATGAATTTCCTCGCATCTTTGCTGTTGTGGTGGAGGTTCGTTACAACGGATGTTACGGCAGTTGGGGTCAATGCCTCCGTTGTATTTGCAAATTCCCTCCTGCCAGCTCCCTGTGCAGGTTTGTAAACCACCATATTGGCAACTCCCCACATTTTCTTCATAATCACAGGTTTCAGCAAGTGGAGTAGGTTCTGGTGTGGGAGGAATTGAAGGCGGTTGGTAGTTAAAAGTAAAAGCCAAATAACGGGTGGAACTGTCATCATAAGTAATGGTTATGGGAATATTAAAAGTTTGAGCCTCCGCAGGGTTTCCCGGCAGGCTGATGTTTATTTGAGCCGAGGGATTGCTTAAATCTATATTCTGATCTTGAATAATAATGCTAGCCACTACGGCTGCCAAAACTTGACCGGCCAAAAGCAAAGCCACTAAAATAAAAACCGTTACAATGGACAGTCTTTTAAAACTCATCAAATACCCGTCACGAATTTAGTTTACCCCAATACTACCCATCCACGCAAGTCTTTTTTGGGAATTTTAACTCTCGTTTGTTTCTATTTTTAATCCTTTAATTCTTTTAAAATGTTTAATATTCCCGGTGATTAAAATTAAGCCATTTACTATTGCTGTAGCACCAATCAATAAATCAAATTCATCCAGCTTCTTTCCAGATTTTTCTAGCTCAATTCTGGTTTTAGCATATGTATTCATAATCTCATGACTTAAGTTTTCAACTGTTACACCTAGGCTAAAAATTTGATCGATTTCTTTTAGAGATTTTTCCGTATTTGAAGATTTGTATGCTCCTGAAAAGAGTTCTCCCAAGCTAATAATACTCATCCCCAATCCTTCGGTTATGATAACTGGATCTAAGTACTTTTTACCTCTTATATGATTAATTAACACATCACTATCTGCAAGATATTTCATTTAAAGACTACTTCTCTTACGAAAGTATCTGGAGCTTCTGACATCGGGAAAATCAGGAATAGATCCGAAAGTAGCATCTAAAACTTTTCTAATCTCTTCTCTGCTCCTTTTAACCTCTCTAATTGGGATAATTTTAGCAATGGGTTTACCATACCTTTCTATTACAGCCACATTACCCATAAAAGTAACTTCATTCAAAATTTCGGAAATGTTATTTTTAAGTTCAGACGCAGAAATAACATTAGTCATATTTTATATTCTCCTATCTTGTACATTTTAACTAACTTGTACAACATTTGTCAAGAAGACAAATTTCTTTTCAGGATGCCTTTACTGTCTTCGCCACCTCATCAGCTACACTCTATTGACTAATCAACCCCAATCAGGATAAATTTATTTCATGGGAGATATTGTTAATTTACCAGAATATAGAAACCAGCATCCTGTCACCAGGGGAGAGTTTGAACGAATCATTAACGGTTTAGTCCTTCCTGATACTACCCGTGATGATGACTTGGGTACACGAGCGCTTAATACAGAGGAAATGCAAGAGTTATTAGACGAGATCGGATCTGTTTTTTCTGGCTTTCCTCTAACCGGAAATACACTGACAGTTTTTCAAGATCATCCTGCCATCCGGATATATAATCCGGATCTAATGATAACTGTTCAAGTTGATGCTACACCAAAGGGTTTACGGGCATTTGTTGCGGTAGGTAGCATAGCAGTTACCCCTTTAAAATATGATCCAAATGCTCCCGAGGGTAGAATAAATACAGAAAAACTGGCAGCAAAGCTTTTGGATCTGGCCAAGAAACCCCCATTTGGGCCACCCCCACCAGCGGCTTAGAGGACCACCCAACCTCTTAAGTCTTTTTTAAGGAATTTGACAGGAGAAGTAATAAATCTGGAAGAATTGCCAATAAAAATTAAAGTTCCAAATTTGGCATTTTTCTTGCTTTCCCAGTAATTTTCATCTGCTGAAATCTCTTTTCCATGCTCTTTTTTTATAGTTTTTATGTCAATTTCAGAAAGTCCGTCAAAAAAGAACACTTTTTGTACTCGGAACTGGCCAATTATCTCTTTCCCTGATGGTTTTATGTAAACCAAATCTCCACTGGAAATCATTCCAAAAGGGGGATTTTTTACCCTAGAAAAGCGGGCTTCTATAATTTTTTCCCCTGATAAAATCTTCTCCCCCACCCCCTTAGTAAAAATAGCCAGATGTTTCATATTTGGGCAAATTATACCACTTGTAGTATAATTAGAGACTATACAAATATGACTACAGAAACTGTACCAGGTTTAATTGATCGCACAGAACAAACCCCAGCCCAAATAGCCGATCAGGCATGGGTGGCACTAGCTCAACAGATCACCCCGCGCACTACACTTGCAGTTATAAAGGCCGAATTAGCATATGTCAGATCATTAAGATCAGAAGATGAACCTGTGGGCACAGAAGAAGATTTACTCGTAAAAGCAAGCAACTTTCGTCATAAGATCGGGAAAATAGCTGCTCTTAAGTTCTTTGATGGAAGGCTTAGAGGGGCAGTTCAGGTAAGAAATTTTATAGAACAAGGCAGTCTGTCTGACATAGCAAATATGAGACTGATCCAGACATGCGGCAGTGTTATTGCTTTTATCAACAATCAAATACCTCCGAGAAGACGGCGATATTAATCCCTTGTTTTTTACTAATCCTTTCTGTTATACTTGATACAATCAGTCAAGATGATTGTATCTTGACAAATGGGGTCTAATAATAGATCCTTTTTTTAATACTTAAAATGCCCAAATTAAATATATTTAATTTTTTAAAGGAAGTTAAAGAAGAACTGGCTAAAGTGGTTTGGCCAACCAAAGAGCAAACCATCCGCTACACCATTTTGGTGATTGTGGTAGCTGTGGCAGTGGGAGCTATTTTGGGAGGCCTGGATTACCTTTTGACTTTATTTACGGATTTTCTAGTTAAAAACTATGGAAGATAAAAAGAAAGACAATTTGACAATAGACGATAGAAAGATAGAAGATAGTAATTTGAAAGTAGAAGATGGAGGGTCGAAAGAAAAAGATCTATCTTCCACCATCAAAGATCCATCCTCTACCATCGATCTTCCATCGTCAAAAACTGATAACCCTGCCTCGCCTGCCGGCGGGCAAGGCGGGCCCAATGCCAAATGGTATGTTGTCCATACCTATTCCGGCCATGAAAACAAAGTGGCTGCTACTTTAAGACAAAAAATTGAATCCGAACACCTGAAAGAGCAAATTCTGGAAATTCTGGTTCCCATGCAGGATAAAATAGAAATTAAAGGCGGCAAAAAAACCGAAATTAAAGAAAAACTGTTTCCGGGCTATATCCTGGTTAAAATGGTTTTAAATGATGTTTCATGGCTGGCTGTACGCACCACTCCGGGGGTTACTGCATTTGTGGGTATGGGCAATAAACCCACTCCAATTTCTGAAGCTGAAGTTGCTACTATTGTTAAATTTACCAAAGAACAGGCGCCTATGTACAAACAGGTTTTTGCAACAGATGACGCAGTCAAAATTGTTGACGGCCCGTTTGCCGAGTTTATCGGCAAGATAGATTCTGTTGATAGTGAAAGAGGCAAAGTAAAAGTTTTAGTGTCTATTTTTGGACGGGAAACACCGGTGGAACTAGATTTTTTACAAGTACAAAAAATATAAATATGGCTAAAAAAATAAAAACATTTATTAAATTAAATATCCCTGCAGGTGAGGCAACTCCTGCCCCTCCTGTTGGCCCGGCTCTGGGCCAACATGGCCTGCCTATTATGGAATTTGTCAAAGCTTTTAATGATAGGACTGCAGAGAAAAAAGGCAATATTTTGCCTGTTGTTATTACGGTTTTCGTAGATAGAACTTTTTCTTTTATTACCAAAGAGCCGCCTGTTGCGGAAATGATTAAAAAAATGCTGGCTCTGGAAAAAGGCTCGGGTAAAGCTTTAAAAGAACCTGTAGGCTCGCTCACCCAAGCTCAAGTTAAAATTATAGCAGAAGCTAAATTACCTGATTTAAATACCAAAAATATCGAGGCAGCCATGAAAATTGTGGAAGGCACAGCCAGATCAATGGGAGTAAAAATTGGTAGTTAGTAGTATGTATTAAGTATTATGGGAAAGACAAAAATTAAAATTTTAGATGATAGCCAAACAGAACCGGAAAAGACGGCCAAAAAGCCTGGAAAGCGGGATGAGTTGGTGGAGAAATTAAAGCAGGAATTGGGAATTGAAGAACCAATAAAAGAAGAACCTGCAAAAACAGTTAAAAAAGAAATTAAAACTTATAAAAAAACAGAAGAATCATCACAAAAAAGATCCAAAAAATATCTTGCATCTTCCAAAGATTTAGACAAAACCAAAACTTACCCCTTAAACGAAGCGATCGAACTGGTTAAAAAACTGTCTTATTCCAAATTCATTGGCACCCTGGAAGCACACATCAATACAATCCAAACAAGTCTCCGCGGATTAGTTACTCTGCCATTTGCTTCCGGCAAAACAGAGTATAAAACAGAAGCCAAAGCTCCTGTAATCCATTTGGCTTTGGGTAAATTAAACCAACCCACAGAAGAACTGGCAGCCAATGTAAAAATTTTGCTTCAAACAGTTGGTAAAACCAGGATTAAAAAAGTAGCTCTATCTCCTACCATGGGACCATCTGTTAAATTAGATTTAGCCTCTATTTAAGGCTTTTTTAAAAATTACCCCAAGATCTATTTTAAGGCTAAAAATTGAGATCAGGCCAAAAATTAATACAAATATAGCTGAAGTTATATGAAATAAAACTGTCATGCTGGATGCTAAATTAGGATCCATACCAAACACTCCGGATAAAATCACCAAACCCGAAGCTTCAGCTGAACCAATATATCCCGGTGCCGCAGGTATCAGATAAGTTAAAGCAGACAAAAGCTGCCCTAAATACATATTGATAAAATTCTGACCATGGCCTAAAGCCAGAAAAGTAAAATACCAGATAGCCCCGTCTGCAGCGTAAGCTAAAACAGTAATTAGAATCATTAACATCAAATCCCGGGGATGTCTTTTTAACACAACAAAGGCCTCTAAAATAAACCCACTAAATCGCTCAAAATATATCTTAACATGCTTTTCTATTAACAGATGACTCAAAAATTTAAACAATTTTTTAGCAAAAAGTGCTTTGTAAACCATCAGAAAGGTTAGAAAAAGGCCAATAAAAAATATAATCGTTATAATAATTATAAAAGTTATATTAAGAGAGGTCGGGATTATAAAAAGCAAAGTAGCAGCTAAAATTAAAACAACCAGAAAATCCACAAACCGGTCCAGAAAAATCCAAATCACGGATCTGCCTAAATTTAAGCCATACTTTGTATTTAAATACACTCCCTTGGCAATCTCACCTGCTCTGATGGGAATAAAAAAATTTAACATCATAGCAAAACCGTTTAAAAAAATAAGTTCCAAAAGAGGAATTTTTTTAATCTCGGAGAGAAAAATCTTCAGCCTGGCAGCTCTTAAAAAAGCCGATAGAAACATAAATAAAATCATTGGCAAAAGCAAAACAGGATTAACTTGGGAAATAGCAGTAAAAATCTCCCTGATATTGACAAATCTAAGCCAAATTAGGATCAACGCAACACCAATGATGGTGTTAAACAAAATTTTTAACAAATTACGGGTTGATAACATCCTATTTAACAATATACACTATTACCATATGTTTACAACTTTAAAATCACGGATTATTTTAGGGGTATATATTCTGGTTTTAATCTCCATTCCTATTGGATCCTATCTTATTTCCCAGCAACAAACCCTAACTACAAAAGCATCCCAACCCAAAAAAACCAAAATAGCAATTGCTTCTCCTGCTCCTTCAGCTTCTCCAAAATCATCTCCAAGGCCTTCGCCAAGCCTTGAAGTAACCAGCACCAATGCTGTCTCATTTGGCCCAACTCTATCAGGAAAAATTATGCTGGAAGGAAGACCGGAGAACAATCAAGCAGGCAAACTTTTTTTGGGAATTTTGGAAAGTTTGGTAAACAATCCTACATTTCTCTTAAGCTTTACCATAGATTTACCGTCCTCGGGTGAATTTGCTGACTTATCATTGGCAGGTTTAAGCTCCGGGAAAAATTATTTTGCTGTTTTAAAAGGGCCTGCTCAAATAGCCACATCCAGCGCTTTTACCATATCTCCTACTGTTACCCGCTTAAACAGCAATCAACCGCTTAATCTGCTGTCAGGAGATCTAAATGAAGACAACACGATTACTGCTGCTGATTACGATCTGGCCAAGGCTGCTTTAGGCTCAAATAAATCTTCTCCCAAATGGAACGAGCTGGCTGATTTAAATAAGGATGGGGTGGTAAATCTTTTGGATTTAGGCCTGCTTTCCAAAAATCTGGGTAAGGTTGGGGCTACCGGAGTTTGGGTTTCACCCCAATTTAAAACAGCCACCCCATCAGGATCCATTTCCCCCGGAGGCAGTCAGGGCTACTGGATCTGGGTACCGGATATTGACAATTAATACCCGGTAGTTTAGAATGCGTATAGCTTAAGATAGCAGGTGCCCAACTAAATCCTGCTTGAAGCAAAAAATGCCAAAAACACGAGTTCAAAAAGAGGAAATAGTTCAAAAATTAAAAGAGAAGTTCTCACAGGCTCGCTCTGTGGTTTTTACAGATTACAAAGGCCTGACCATGAAACATCTATCTGATCTCCGCAATAAACTATCTGAAGTTGACTCTGAATTTACTATTACCAAAAATACATTGTTAAATAAGGCAAATCCAAAAATCAAATTAGAAGGGCCTACAGCTACACTTTTTAGTTATGACGATGAAATCTCCCCTATTAAACTTTTGGTTAAGATGTTAAAAGATGCTACTTTGGGAAAAGTCAAAAGTGGTTTCTTGGGGCAAGATATATTAGATGAAGCTAGAATTTTACAACTAGCGACACTACCTTCTAAGGATGAGTTAAGAGCCAAAACAGTGGGAATTCTGGTTGCTCCGCTTCAGGGAATAGTTTCGGTTTTGCAGGGGAATTTAAGAAATTTAGTTTATGCATTAGATCAAATAAAATTACAGAAGGGGGGTGTTTAAATTATGGCAGATGATAATCAAGATCAAATAAATACTGAAGAAGTAGAAATAAAAGAAGAAATAGCAGCAGAACCTGAACCAGTTAAGGAAGTAAAGGGAGAACCAAAAGTTGAAGAATCAAAGAAAACTGCAAAATCAGTTAGTAAAAATCTGGAAGAAATTATTGAAAAAATAGAAAAACTGTCTGTTTTGGAACTGGCAGATTTGGTGCACGCTTTGGAAGATAAATTTGGAGTTTCAGCTCAAGCACCAGTAGCAATGGCCGCTGGGCCCGCCGTCGCTGGAAGCTCTGGCGAGGTTACAGAAGAAAAAACTACATTTAATGTTATTTTAGCTTCAGCAGGAGCTAATAAAATTGGTGCTATCAAAGCTGTCCGGGAACTGGTACAAACTTTAGGCTTAAAAGAAGCCAAAGATTTGGTGGAAGCAGCTCCCAAACCTGTTTTGGAATCAGTTAATAAAGTTACAGCAGAAGAAGCCAAGAAAAAGCTGGAAGCAGCAGGAGCTACAGTTGAGTTGCAGTAATTAACTTTGCTTTTTGTAGTCAAGGCGCTTCTTAAAGAGGTTTTCTCTGAAGCCTCCTGTTTCCACAAACTTTTTCTCTAAAGATTGTTGGAGCTTCTTTTGCAGGTAAATAGCCTGATTTATCAGGGTAATCATTAAATTAACGACATGAGTTAGATTATTGGGTAAATCAGGGAAGTTTGGGGAATCGGGTAATGTCGGGGTTTTCTTTAAAATTTCCCATACTTCCCCTAATTCCCTTACCTCCCTTTCTACCCTATCCTTTTCCCAAACCTCTATTTTATTTTGCCGGGCAAAGGCCAGAAAATCCTTTAATAATTCTTCCAGAGAACCTTTATTTACTCCTGTCAGTTTGATATAACCCTCAAGGCTGGCCTGCTGATTACCTTCGGCTATATTTTGAGTTCCTGAACGGGCTGCCTGAACCATTTGGTCAAAGGTACGAGAGGAAGAAAGCATCAAGCGATATCTTTTGCAAAATATCACAGTATAATCATAAATGGGAATGGTAATTTTGTAGGCTAACAAATATTCATATCCTGCTTTGTACTCGCGGCTGGGCATATATTATTATACTAAATCATTCAAGAATTCATTTAAAGAGGGTAAATTAAATTGAGGGATTGACATAGTCTTTGGGGTTATGATATATATTGAGTTAGAATGGCTAACAAGTTATCACTTGAGAATTTACCCGATCTATTAACAGTTAGAGAAGTAGCTGAAGTGTTGCGTGTTTCTCCCCTCACTATTAAAAGGTGGGGCAAAAGAGGTAAACTTCCTGCTATCAGGATCAACTCCAGAGGAGACCGAAGATACAAAAAAGAAGCAGTTCTTTGGTTACTGGGCATAACCCAAAAAGACCAACCTGTTAGCACTCCCACTTTATAATCTGCTAAATGCCATAGAATATGTTGTCAGAGAAATATATTCGTTATTCCGTTGATATTTGAGGATGGACAGAATAGTTTGGATTTTGTTCAAAAGCAATCTCTCCTTTTTTCTCTACTACATAATAGGCCAAACCATGTCTTTCTATAATTGTTTTGTTTTCCAATTCTTCGTTTTCAATTAAAGGTCCATGTGCCACTAAAAAATTTCTTCCGACATTGATAATACAAATTGCTAAACCCGCAGGCACTTCCACTTGTTTACCTTGAGAAAGGGTTACTACCTTAAACTCTTTAGCTTCTCCCACCTCATCATTCCTCTGCATCAAAAGTATCCCCTGTCCATATAAACACTGATAAACATTAACTCCCAAACTGTTACTAAAAAAGCAGGTAGTTTTATTAAACTCTACCCCATTTTTTCCCTGCGCAATAACAAGGATAACTTTACTGTCTTCTTTAATAATATAATAAGGATTCTTAACTCCCAAAACTTCAGGCTCCATCAATATTGGTTTTAAATCTTTTTGATTTTTTGTTATAACCATACTAATTTAGCTTAACATAAGTTAACCATAAATATTTAATAAGAGAGATTTGTCTTTTTATCCTCCAGGGCTGAACTGCTAACCTAAATAGCCACTCAAATCCCAAATTTCTTAAAAATCTTGGAGCCCGCGGAATTTTACCTGAAATATAGTCAAAAGCTCCTCCCACTCCCATGGCCACTTTAACAGGAAGTTTTGGCAGATTTTTGATAATCCAATATTCTTGTTTAGGATGTCCAAAAGCCACAAATAATAAGTCAGTATCAGGTATCATGTATAATGTATCATGCGAACCAATAAAAGAAATTTTTATTTTTGGATATTTTTTTAATAAGCACTCGGCAGACTTTTCTGCTACCCCATCCATCCCTCCCAAAAGGCCTACTGTAACGCCCCAATCTGCAGATTTTTCTACTAATTTTTCCATCAAATCCACCCCTGAAACTGTATTTTTGACTTTACCGGATATTTTTAAGCCCACGCCATCAGGAATAGATAAATCCGCGTTGTTAAGTATTTTTTTAAATTCCAAATCTTTTTGGGCAGTCATAATAAATTCGGGGTTAGGGGTGACAATATATCTTTTCCCGGATTTTTGAAGCCACCCATACACTATTTCCAAAGCCTCATCTATATTAACATCGTCTATTTTGACTCCCAGAATATCTACTTTCATATTTGTTCCAAAACTTCTAGTGTTTCTTTTGCGCATTTCTCCCAGCTAAACCTTTTTGTATTTTCAAACCCTGTTTTAATTAACTGTACCCTGTACCCTGTACCCTGTACCCTTTTCATACCATTAACTATATCATCAATATCATATGGATCAACTAAAATAGCTCCTAGACCTGCTACTTCAGGCATACTGGATACATTGGAAGTTATCACGGGGCATCCACAAGCTTGGGCTTCTAAAATTGGCAAGCCAAACCCTTCAAATAAAGAAGGAAAAACTAAGGCAATGGCTCCGGAATATAATTCAGGTAATTTTTCATCAGGCACATATCCCAAAAATTTCACCCTATTCTCAATTCCCAGTTTTTTTGGTAATCCATAAATTTCATCACTCATCCAACCTTTCTGTCCCGCAATGACAAATTGTAAGTCTCCAGCACCTCGGAGGTGGGCTTGCTTGTCCCGAGCGAAGTCGAGGGAGACTCCTCCGAGGTGGATTAGTTTGGCAAATGCTGTTATTATTCTTTCCAAATTCTTTCTAGGTTGTATTGTCCCCACAAAAAGAAAATAATTTTTTTCTTTTTTCACTGGCTTAAATAAATCTTTATTAAAACCTTCGTAAATTACCTCAATTTTTTTTGGGTTTATACCGATTTTTTTTATTAGATCTTCTTTGGTAGCTTTTGATACGGCTATTATTTTAGTGGCTCTTTTAAGCTGAACTTTTTGCATAAAAGATAAATATAATCGCTGTTTAACTTGGTGCATTTTGGGCAAATATTCCGAACCCAAATCATGCACAGTGATTACGGTTTTTAACCCGGGTCTGCGAATTACAGGCAAAGTATGAGACGGCACAAAAAGCACATCTAATTTATCTTTAAATGTTCGCAAAGCCAACCCCCCTTGAGTCCACAACCTAGACCATTTTATTTCTTTAAATTGAAAATTATCTGAAAGCTTACCAATACGATCCACGATCGTATAAGTTATTGGTTGAGGTTGAATATAAATAATATATTGATTTGTTTTATCAATCTTTGCTAAAGCTTTAAGTAATTGAAAAGAATAATTTTCTGTGCCTGAACGGTCTTTAATAAATGCCCTTGATGCATCAAATCCAATTGTCATGAAGTAATTATACGATTAACTTGTTATTTGTTACAAATTAATCCCACAGGGGATAAACAAACCTAGTAACTTCCTTTACATGACTGGCAAGCGAATCACTAAACGGCCTTTGATTTACATCTAATAATGAACTGCTACCGTTTTTAATGTTTAATAATGCTACTAAAGTTAGTACCTCAAGAACGGCTATCAAAATTGGCGGAAACTCCCTACTCCTCACAATACTACTTATTCTTTCTTTCATAAATTAAGACTTTAGATATGTATATACCATGTTATTTATAAAAAATCAAATATGCTATGCTAATCATAATGGCCTTAAAACAGACTGAAGAATTGGCAAAATTATTTTTAGACTTAGGCAAATTATTAAAGCTTCTGGGAGAAACAGAAAAATGAATAATACTTCTTTAGCATGGATTTTATTTTATATTGCAGCGGGTATTTTGGGTATCTTTTTAACAGTCGTTTACATGGCAACTAAAAAAACTTCCAGGAAAAAATCTGCATAACATAATTTGTAAATCAAATCTTTTATCTTTTACTGACTGATCTTTTGTAAAGATCAAGGTTTTCCAATGCCATGCCTGTACCCAATGCCACACAAAGAAGGGGATTTTCAGCCAAAGCTGCCGGTACTCCCAAAGATTCTGTCAACAGTTTATCCAAATTCCGCAGCAGCGATGTTCCCCCGCTCATCACAATACCCTTATCAATAATATCAGACGCTAGCTCCGGAGGAACCTGTTCCAAAACCCCTTTGGCAGCACCCACAATTTTTTTGGTAATATCCGCAATAGCCTCTGTCACCTCTTCAGATGTAATCACAACAGTTTTTGGTAAACCCGAGAATGCATCTCTACCCCGGACTTCTGTTTTTTGAATCTCGTTGGGCTTTAAAGGCATAGCCGAACCGATTTTTATTTTGACATCTTCTGCCATCCGCTCGCCAATAATTAAGTTATGTTTTTTACGCACATAATTTTGAATTGCCTCATCAATCTTATTCCCTCCCACCCGGACTGATGAGTGCACTACCACTCCTCCCAGACAAATCACTGCCGCCTCTGTGGTACCCCCACCAATATCTATAATCATGTTTCCCGAAGGATTGGCAATAGGGATTTTGGCCCCAATGGCTGCGGCCAATGGTTCATCTATTAAAAAAGCTGCTTTTGCCCCTGCAGATAATGTTGCATCCAAAATAGCTCTTTTTTCAACAGAAGTCACCCCGGCCGGCGCGCAAACCATCACTTCAGGCTTAAAAATTCTGCTCTGACCGCAGACTTTATCTAAAAAATAACGGATCATAGCCTCTGTTATTACATAATCCGCAATCACTCCGTCTCTCATCGGACGGGAGGCCATAATATTGCCCGGGGTTCTACCCAACATTTCTTTGGCTTCACTACCAACAGCCAAAACCCGATTATCATCAGTGGAAATAGCCACAACCGTAGGCTCATTTAGAACAATACCCGTACCTGCAAGATACACCAGAGAATTGGCAGTTCCTAAATCAATTCCGATCCGTTTGGAAAAATTAAACATGGCGGGGACATTTTAACAACCTGAAAACCTGGTCACAAGATATATTAAGTCAGTCAAAAGCTATCAGCTACTTAAGGTTTATTCCGTATAAATTTGGCTCTGAAGCTGTTGGAGTTGGAAATGAGCTGATTATAACCAACCTTGAAGAATCCGGCCAGGGAAAAACAAAATTATCAAGAAAACTTCCTGCATAGATCACAGCCTTATTAGTACCGTCAAAATCAACTATGGAAATAGTTTTGTCTTCTGTTAAAATTATATGTCTTGAATCCGGCAACCACGCGTGCGCTTTTGCCGCAGGCAGGGAATATTCTTTTTTATCTTCTAAATCATAAACTTTAAAATCAGCAAACATTGTCCCGCCAGACAGTTCTTTTTCAGCAATTGGGTTTTTTCTGACCATTATTTTAGTCTCATCCGGCGACCACCGAACCACAGCAGAAGACGAAGCTACCTGACGGAGACCAGGATCAACAATTCCAATAGTAGCTGCTGCATCTTTGCTTTTTTTATCTTCTTCCCAGGATTTTAAGGTTGTTGCAAGGACCGGCGTAATATCTCTAGGTTCGCTATTTAATCTGTCATAATCCAAAAGATAGTTGTTATTTCCTATTGTTGCCAGAATCTGCTTGGAATCAGCAGACCACCTCAAACCAGCTTTACTGAAATCGTTGACCTGGTTTGTAACAATCTGGTGTGGTTCAGCAGACCTGGCAAAAGCAATCGGCTGGTTTTTGGCCATTGTCCAAACCCAAACACCGGCTTTTTTGTTTGATGGCACAATGTATGCAAGCTTATCCCCGTCAGGACTTAAAACCGGATTCAAAACACTGTTGAATGTTAAAGGATAGATTGTGGGAATAGCCGGAAAAAGAGTTACCTTTACCTCTGTCACCAACTCCTCTTTAACGTTGATTTGTTTTTCCCAGGGTATAAAACCTTCTTTTATAATTTTAACACTGTAATTTTTGGGGGAAAGCGAAGAGATGGTAGCATTTGTGGCGGTTGTCAAATGCCCGTCAATGTAAACCGAGGCAGAGTCGGGTACCGACGCAACAGTAATGATACCTGTACCTACAATTCTTTTTTCTTTTGGAGAAAAAGAGTAGCCCTTGGCTAAAAAAATAGCTACTCCTGCAACTACAGCAATTACTGTTAAAGTAATAATGGTTATAATAAATCTCTTGCTCATCATCAGTGTATTGTACCTCATTTACTAACTGGAAACCAGCTTGGCTCTCACTACCAGTCTATTAAGTAATGTTCCAGGCGGATCACAGGTCTGGAGAGTAAGAATAGGAGTATCATAGCGGTTAGTCAGATACGAAACATCGTTTGGTGAAACTATGCTTTTATCAAAAACAACATAATCAAACCTTCTGTTTTTATAAAAAACTATCACTCTGTCCCCTGCTTCCAGCTCTTTTAAAAGATAAAATACTGCATTAAGACGGACAATGTTCCAGGGGGCGTCTGTAGAATGGGAAAAAAGATATAAATTGCCCGGCTCCCCGGGAGGAGTTGAACCCAAAGCCTCGGCCACTCCAAGAGACAGCGCCTTAACATATTCTTTTTCCTTGGCAGGATTTACTCCTGCAACAATCCTGGCATTGGCATTGATTTTTTCAATCACAATTCCATATTCTGTGGAAACAGGAATAATAGAGGTTTCAGCAGGATTTGCAAGAGTACCAAAATTAACATCTCCGCTTCCGGTTGATTGGGAAGATACAACAATATTAGGTACGGTTCTTTTAACTCCCTTAATTTTATCAACCCTGTAACTAATTTCTGTTGAAATTAATGGTCCAAACATAAAAATAAAGCCGATAATACCGGCCAAAAAAAGCGCATTTCCCAAAAAACGGATAAAAAAAACTAATTTAAAACTATTAGACATAATTTAGCGAAACGTAAGAACGTTTTCGCAAAGCGAATTACGTTCAACGTTTCAGCAGCGTTTAAATTACGGAGTAATTTATTACGCTGCGGCCCTGGAGGGAATTGCACCCCCGACCTTTCCCTTAGGACGGGACTGCTCTGTCTACTGAGCTACAGGGCCATTTTTCTAAGATAATTTTAACATTTATATATGCTATATTCAAAACCATTTAGCCAATATGATATACGATCGTATTACATATTGGTTAGAACAGGTTGTGGAATAAGTTTATCGGCTTCAATCACACTTACCCATTTTTCAATCCCTAACTCCTGAATGTAACTTGTCAGTTTATCAAAAACATCTCGTTTGCTAATCCAAACTGATCTTTGCAAATGCTTAAATCCCCATTTTTTTAAGTTGCGGCGGAATAAATCCCTAACCAATCTTTTTTGTTCCGGTATATCAAAAACCACAATCCTCCATTTTCCATCCCATTCTTTTGGATCACTGCCGGTTAATTCTTCTCCAGCTAAAGTTAATTTGAAAATTATGTCATCTTTTAACTTTATTTCTTCTACTAACCCATTTTCTCTTAAGCGCTTCAAGACCCTCGCTATCTCTGATTTTTTGACATCTTTTCCTGTTCCATAAGCCCAATAACCGGGATTATTAACAAATTCGTTAAAATAAACTGTTCCGTCAACTGTTTTCTCCAAAGCTAAAAGTACCCACCAGCTTAAACTACCTTTTCTTCTTGCTTTCATACCAATATGATCCACGATCGTTGATGGTATTGTCAATAGTGGAATTTAAATCTCACTGAAGATATAATTTAATAAAGCTAGCAATCCGGGGTGTAGTGAATCGGTATCACGCTGCGTTCGGGTCGCAGAGACACTGGGTTCAATTCCCAGCACCCCGACTATAGGATATAAATTAGGTTTAAGTTTTGATGAGCGGTAAGTTACAAACTGAAGTTAGTTGGTATATAATTTTCAAGAAAATTTTTTATGGCCACAAAACTGGAATCACTTCCTGATATCTTTGATAATCCTATCCCGTTTGTAAATAGGGCTGAACAATTGATAGCAAAAACCGATCCTCATTTGCAAGCTACTTTCAGAGAATGGCTTTTAGAACAATGGGGTCAAATTAATAATTTAATCTCTGATGTACCATTTGCAGTAGAAATAAGACCCCATGGTAATAAACCCGTAAGAACTATTAGAACATTTTTTGTGCCTAATGGCACATTTATTAGCGAATTACTTCCCATACAGCCTGTTAATACAGATGAGACTACTGGCTTTAGAGTGGATCTGAAACATGTGAGTGGTCCATTGGGATTAACACCGGAGTGGGTAGGTAATTACAGGTTTCTCGCGGCTTTTAGGGTAAATCAGCAAAGAGAGTTAAGGCGTACCTTTGTAGATTGTACCCTTGTAGATTGTTCCGTCGTGGGTGATCAAAAAAGTAAGCCTTTTCTCCGAAAAATTAGACTTCGTATTGCAATGACACCGGATATCAATATCAGACAATTAAGTGCTGGTAAAGGTTTCTAAGATTTTATCTTGCTCTCCAAACCAAAGCTCAATTTCTTTTTTAGCCTCTATCTCCGATCCTGAAGCATGGATTAAATTATTCATCTAGATTGTTCTGGTAAATTTTCTTCTGTAACCCAATCTTTCGAGACTTTTTATACTGCTTCTTGACAATTTGTACAATATGTACTAATGTATATTTATGACATTAACTGTTTCTATAAGTGAATTAAGGAGTAATCTGTCACTATATTTGGATCAAGTAGCCAAGGGGGATAATTTAGTCATTCGTGATGAGAAAAAAAATCTAGAGATAGCCCAAGTTACAAAAACCAAATCCTTTAACCCTGCTGCTTACGAACAGGCTATGCGCAGGGCTGCCGGGGTTTTTACAGCTGAAAATCATCCTGAATGGGTAACTAAATCTAAAGTAATTAAATGGCTCAGAAAAAGTCGCCTGTCGGATGA
>Ga0082335_1002506_pt1 | contig 33982 bp, 27 predicted proteins | sample Subgrocontami58m_FD_72375 | JGI IMG/M metagenome (GOLD analysis project Ga0082335, IMG submission 72375) | Subsurface groundwater microbial communities from S. Glens Falls, New York, USA - GMW37 contaminated, 5.8 m (SPADES assembly) (version 2) ... | reverse complement strand
TAATCAGCTTGGGACCCTTAACCTCGCCGGTAACGGTGACGCGAATCTTGGCCCCTTCCACCGTTGGCTTGCCTACCAACGTTGCGGGGCCATCGCCTACAAGCAGCACCCGGCCCAGCTCAAGCGTGGCGCCTTCCTCTGCCTGCAGGTGGTCAACCAGGACGTTTCCGCCCACCTCTACTCGGTATTGTTTTCCGCCGCTCTCCATTATCGCATACAATTCATCTTCTCCTTGCAACACCCAATTCTATCAGTGCGGCGGCAGGAGTGTCAAGGCTTGACACCGGTGCACCGCTCCGCTACCATAATATAGCGGTCGTGCTAGACGGGGAGCTAGCGGTGCCCTGTACCCGCAATCCGCTATAGCGGGGTTGAATCCCTGCCCGCGGTCTTCGCCTTGTGAGACTACCCTTGCTAAGCGGCAAGGAAGATTGGGCCCTGCGCGGCAGAAGCCTATGAACCCCGTCAGATCCGGAAGGAAGCAGCGGTAAATAGACCCTTCTGGGTGCCGCAGGTCAGCCTGATCGGAGCTGGCTGGCAAGGGCAAGCCGGAAGACATGATCAACGGCAGGTGCACGACCGTTTTTGATAGTGAAAAAAAGCAGTACGATATTGCCCCGACCCAAGGGCCGGAGGCCCGGGTTAAGACCCGCTTTCCCGAACTTTCCCCTACATATGCCGGCGGACCGTCCCTGTCATCCCCCGGTTGGCCGGTTCGGGCGACTGGGCCTCGTTTCAATAGTCTTCCTTCCCGCACTGGCAATGAGCCTGATTTGGCCGTCAGTGGCCAGCACTTCACGGATGCCAGATACCCTGCCGCTACAGTCCAACATGCTACGAATTGATTCCGGACTGCTCACCAACCGAGGAGGCCGCTCTTCATCGTCGGCGGAGATCGAGACACCAAGACCGGCTACGATGACCAGCCGGACGGCCGTGGACGTTTATCTGCATCTTAGAGGAACGAGTTACCAGGTCCAGACACAGGGCGCCAGCTTGAGAGAGGGTCTTGCCAAGGCGGGCATATTCCCCAAAGCATCGGACGTGCTCAAGCCTGCATTGAACTCGCCTCTCCAGGAGGGCATGCATGTATACCTGGAAGAATCCTTGCCCGTCGTCACGTATGCGGACGGAGCCGTCATCAGCAGGTACACCCTACAGCCTACAGTAGGCCTTGCCCTTGATGAAATGGGAGTATACGTGGGAAACAACGACCGGGTGCAGCCTCCACTCGATTCGCCCGTTGTCGAGCCGACAACGATACGAGTCACTCGTGTCGCAACGGAGATATTGAAGGAGGAGGAGACCATAGAATATAAGGTCCTCCGCCAGCCCAGCAATGAGATGGAGGTGAACACGGAGGCATTGGGCCAGCAGGGGGAGGATGGGATCCTGGAGCGGACGATCCGTGTGGACTATGAGGACGGACAGGAGATCGGCCGGACGCTGGAAAGGGAGTGGGTTTCGAAAGATCCAGTGCCCAGGATCATACTCTACGGAACGCAGGTCATTTGGCGGACGGTGGATACGCCCAGCGGCCCTGCCAAGTACCGCCAGAAGCTCTCAATGTACGCAACATCTTACGATGCCAGTGGGGGAGGCAAAGCACCCGACCACCCGGCCTACGGGATCACGTATACTGGAATGAAAGCCGGGTATGGCGTGGTGGCTGTTGACCCCCGGGTAATCCCTCTTTACACCCGGCTTTACATCCCTGGCTACGGCCTGGCGGTGGCAGGGGATACGGGCGGAGGCATTGTCGGAAACCGGATAGACCTCGGCTTCAACGAGGGGGAGACGGGCAGGTGGGGCTCCCGTTCGGTAGATGTCTACATCCTCAACTGACGGACAAGAGGAAGACACTTCAGCTCCTTCGGCCCCTCCAAGTTACCTAAAAAGAGCCCGAAGCCTCCTTCACACCCTCGGAAAGCGCCCGACAAAGAGCCTCGGACAGCACTTCCTGGTAGACACAGGCGTGCTCGGCAAGATTGTGGGTGCAGCCGACTTGACCAGCCGCGATGTGGTTATCGAGGTAGGACCAGGCCTCGGTATTCTGACCGAGGAACTGGCCCGGCGGGCCGGCAAGGTGATAGCAGTTGAGCTGGATATTGCCCTCGTAACCTTTCTAAGGGAGGCCCTTGCCAGTTACAATAACGTAACCGTATATCAGGCAGATATCCTCAAGACCGACCCGAGCGATCTCCTGGTGGAGCAAGGAGAGCTAAGCACGAGGCAAGGGGACGGAGGTGGACACGGATACCTCCCGTATAAAGTTGTCGCCAACCTTCCTTATAATATTGCCTCAGCCGTGCTAAGACGCTTCCTGGAAGCCAGGGACAAGCCCCAGATCATGATAGTGATGGTGCAGAGAGAGGTGGCCCGGCGGATAACCGCCCGGCCCGGAGACATGAGCCCGCTGAGCGTCGGCGTGCAGCTTTACGGCCATCCGTCCATAGTGCACACGGTTTCCCCGCGGTCGTTCTTCCCCGTACCCAAGGTCCATTCAGCCGTTATCCGGATCGATGTATACGCGAAGCCCGCCGTGGACATCCCCGCAATAGATTTCTTCCGCGTGGTACGGGCCGGCTTCAGCCAGCCGCGCAAACAGCTGAGGAATAGCCTGGCGGCCGGGCTTGGCCTCGGCCATGCTGATTCGGTCTCTCTGCTTTCACAGGCAGGAATCGACCCACAGCGCAGGGCAGAGACTCTCTCTCTCCCGGAATGGGGGGCAGTCGCAACAGCAGCCAGTGGTGTGCTGCCCGGGGAAAAGAAACCGCTCTCGGAATGACAGCGCTGAGTATGGGAAAGGACCCAGCCTCTGAAGCGACAGGGCCAGGGCACCCCGAGGGTGGAGCGAGACAGACCTCTGGTCCCCGGACGTTAACCCTTAAGTGTCCCGCCAAGATAAACCTCACCCTGGAGGTCCTTGGGCGCTACCCTGATGGGTACCACCGTGTATCGAGCATAATGCAGGCAGTCAATGTAGTAGATCTCCTCACCATATCCCCAGCCGAAGAGATAACATTCGAGTGTGACCGGCCCGAGCTGTCCGGCCCGGACAACCTGGTTGTGAAGGCAGCAAGGCTACTCCAGCAGGTCTCAGGGCATATGGGTGGAGCCCACCTCCGGCTGCAAAAGGGAATACCGGAGGCCGCCGGTCTTGGAGGTGGAAGCAGCGACGCGGCCGCCGCCCTGAAAGGCCTGAACCAAGTGTGGGGCCTCAGCCTGGAGCGGCAGAGGCTCGTCGAGTTGGCCTCTCAGTTAGGGTCGGATGTACCATTCTTTATGCTGGGTGGTACCACACTGGCAGAAGGCAGGGGAGAGAAGGTAGAAGAGTTGCCTGCACCCGGCAAGCTCTGGCTGGTCATCATCCACCCACCGATCTTCCTGGCTGAAAAGACCCGAACGCTATACCAGGCACTGACTCCTGACCTCTATACAGCCGGTGAGCATACCCGGTCGATGACAAAGGTCCTCCGGGCAGGTGGACAAGTAAACGCGGAAATGCTTTTTAACGTGTTCGAGCATCTGGCTCCTTCGGTGTTCCCCGGCCTCTCCAGTTACGTCGAGCGTCTGCTGACCGCGGGGGCGTCCAGGACTCACCTGGCAGGATCCGGCCCGACCATCTTCGCCGTCTTCAATGATAGAGAAAAGGCTGAGTCCGTCCGGCGCGAGCTCCATAACGATGAAGCTTACATCGCCCACACCATAGGCCCCGACTACTAACAACCGTATAGCCTTACAATCCCACATATGTTATCCTCCAGTTCCGGCACGGGCGGCTTTGGCGCCCAAGCGTCTCCAAGGTGGGTAGTTGGAAGCGGCTCAACGGGCAGGACTACGACCAAAGGGCGAGGCAGTGCCTCGCCCTTACCAGTAACCCGCTAGCGAAGCCCCTTTTCCGGGGCCTCGCTAATGTAGCTCATGAAATCTGCCTAGACGGGATAAGCCACACATCACCCGACTGGGTATAATACAATTACAACCGTACAACCGTACAGCTGTTATTCTCCGTTGGCCCTCAGGCTCCTCTTCATGCGATCCAGAAGGTCATCCTGGTCCCGCAATCCGTTAAGATCCACTGGCGAATCCATCGCCACGTCCAGCAAGGCCCGAATGATAGCAGCCTTGCGCACTGCCCGACCCCCGTTCTTACGAGCCTCTCGACAGCGGTCCTCGAGCCAGTCGAGATGCTGCTCTTCCAGGAAGATTGCTGACTGGCGGGTCGGAGCCTTTACCTCTTCTTCCACTGACGGAGCAGCGGGCGGGTCGCTGCGCCGGAATAGTGGATGGGCAGGCTGGATGCTGGCCCTCTTAGGCATTGTCTACCTCCTCAGCCAGGGCCCTGTAAGCCCTGGCCCCATCAGTACTGCCGGCATATTCCAGGATGGACTGGCCGACAATCGGCGACTCCTTAAAGCGAACGCTCTCCTTGATCAGCGGTGCAAAGACCCGCAGACCCTTCCCAATTTCATTCTTGGTCCGCTCCAGCACCTCCCGCGAGTGAAGGGTACGGCTGTCATAGCGGGTGGCAAGGATGCCCATTACCTTCAGCCTGGGGTTAACTTCTACCTGGATCTCACGAATTGTGTCCAAAAGGAGTGTGACTCCAACCATGGAATAGAAATCGCACGACATCGGGATGAGCACCTGGTCGCAGGCCGATAGCGCATTTACGGTCAGGAGGCCCAGTGACGGAGGACAGTCGATCAAGACGAAGTCATACGTGTCCCGCAGCGACTGCAAAGCGTTCTTTAGCTTATCTTCCCTGCGGTGCTTGTTGATGAGCTGGAACTCAGCGGCAGAAAGGTAGATGTTCGCCGGGGCTATATCCACGTTCAGCCGCACCGGCACGATCACGTCTCGCAGGATAGCCTCGCCCATCAGCACATGGTAGATCGTCTTGGGCAGGTTGTAAACGTCGCTGATACCCCACCCAACAGCCAGGCTGCCCTGCGGGTCCATATCCACCATCAAGACCTTCCGGCCCATCTCCGCCAACGCTGCGCCCAGGTTCAGTGTCGTAGTGGTCTTCGCCGTGCCTCCCTTCTGATTGGCCATCGCTATGACCTTCGCCATCAGCTCCCCCTTATAACTTCTGTAATGTAATGATATATCTTACTGCAGCCGTACATACGTATCACGTTATAGCTGCAGTGTTAGACTCTAACATAACTATGGGGATGCACTACTGTACGGTTGTACTAGCGTCTTTACTAATAGGAGAGTATGCACCCAACATCATTGAATGACAGATTAATATGTATGGGCCTGTACTTGCGTGCAACACTACAGTAGTACGATATGACATTATGGCATCAGTCTATCTAGCATGTTGTAATTGTGTGAGAATATACCATTGTCTGTTTGTTTTGTCAAGCAATAGTATATCTGTAATTCACCAAGAGTCGGGGCTACCGGTTGGCCGGAGGCTCGCCCATTGGCGAGGCAGCCAAGTCGTTAGTGGGGTGCCGCATGGAGCACCGCCCCGGGATGAATCCGTGGGCTATATTAACAAAGCCTGCTAAACCAGGCTGGGATACGGGTATGTGGTGTAGCTTGTCTGCCCCTGTTAAAGCAACCAGCAAGAGCGTTCTCTGCCCTTGAGGATGGAAGCATACCAACCACCTGATCAGCCTGCTTCAGCATGCTTTGTTAATGTAGCTCATGGCTTTAGCCCGGAGCGATCCACCATGTAGCACCCAACTAACGACCTGGCTTCTTGTATCGCTAGCGATCCACCATGCAGCACCCAATGTACGGTTTGCCCGAGCCTGACGTCACTGGCGGTGCCCCACCTGGCTACCAATCAACAATTTGACGCATTGGTCCATGAGCGATGCCTCATGCTGCACCCAACCTGCGATTCGGATCACTGGTGCAGAGACGCAAGGCACAAACAGGCGCCCGACGCGAATGTCGGCTGCCACAACCGGCACTTCATCTATATATGAGAAATGCCGACACTAACTGGCAACCCGCGATGCGTAGGCGCGACCGAGGCGCAAGGGTAGATTAATGAGGAGCCACCTGCCACACAGAACACCCAGCGACAGAGGGGCCTGGCAGGCGTCAAAGGGCGGATTGCTGGGCAGCGCGTCTGATCTTCCGGAAGAGATCTACCAGCTCGTCTTCATCCAGGCGGGCGGTCTCTGGCGTTATTGCCAGCATAAAAGGTAACCCCAGGCCCTCAACCGGCACAGGCGCGACCGGCGTGCTGGCGGAGCTCTTGCGCGGCGCGGCGCGATCTGCCCTGGCGGCAGGCCGGGGCTCCGATCGGGTCGCGGTCCGCCCAACCGCTCTCCGCGTGACAGGCTCATCCGGCAGCGCAATGCCCGCCCACTGGGACAGGCTCCGGAAGAAGCGGGTGGCCTTGGTGGCCATCTCGCCACCCAGACGGGCCTTGGTTACGAAATGGTTGTACACCGCCTCCTGGGTGGCCTCCCTCGGCCGGACGTCCTTCAAAAGGTCCACGTACGCGTCCCGCACGATCTCCTGGAGGTTAAGAGTGAACGCTCCGCCTCGCGTCTTGAGAAGATGGGCCTTCTCCGTCGGCCGGCCGTCGTCACCTATCAGCCCCAGGAAACGCAGTGCCCCAACCACTTTATACTCGTTCCGGGGAGCAATCCCTTGCGACCGCAAGAACGCCTCGTCCACGCGGGCAGGAGATTGCCTCTGTAGCAGCTGTATCGCTTCTATGGTGCCCCGGGTAGGACCGTACGGAGGTGGGAGCGCCCCCCGTTCTCCTCGCTGCATGCTGGACTCCTTGCCGGACTGTTGATTTTCTTGCAGTCCGCACTATGGATACTAGCATACGGCTGCCGGACTGTCAATATCTGGTTCTGCACCGCCAAAGCTAACTTAGCCGACCGGCAAAGAGTGGGCCAGTCCAGTCCGCAGTCCCCGCTCACATTGGTCCGGACTATAAAGAGGACTGGACAAATATAGCAGTCCGTGCAATTGTTTCACGGCGGACTGTGACCCCCTGTGGATAGGGTGTGGACAAGAAATGCTGTGGATAACCTGTGGATAAGAGGCAAGCGCGCACAATACCAGCGCTCGGGCCCGCACCCAGCACGGGTACTGGTTAGCCGGCTGTGTCTCAGGGCAGGAGTCGGCTACAACGTGCTGCTGCGGTTCAGCCTGGCCAACCGGGATAAGCAGGGGGGGAGAGTATCAAACAGGCAATGGAGACGACGGAGAGGGATCAGGAGTAAGGGGTTATGTCAAGCAATCGTGGGGCCGGGACGGCCCGGGACAAGGTCAGGAACTAGGATAGCCTTGCACGCGGCGGGGGGTGAGGATTGCTCAGATAGCCGGGGGTCAGCCTGAGCCGTTGTTCTTGCCCTCAGGAGGATGCTCATCGGGCAGATTCCTGGTTACCTTAATCTTCTTTATCCGCCGTCCCACAGTAGAAAGGACCTGCATGGAGACATTATCCATCTCGACCGAATCGCCCAGGCTCGGCATCTTGCCTAGCTGATGTATCACCAGGCCCCCCACGGTGTCGAATTCCTCGCCCGTTATGTCCAGGTCAAAGAGCTCGTTGAGATCATCGATGCTCACGCGGCCGTCCAGGATCGCCTCTGCGTCGTTGATACGTTCAACCTGAGGCTCCTCCCGGTCGTACTCGTCCTGGATCTCGCCGACGATCTCCTCCAGCAGGTCTTCGATCGTTACTAGGCCCGCTGTGCCTCCATATTCGTCTACCACAACAGCCATATGGACTCGCCTCTCCTGCAACTCCTGGAGCAGCTCATCGACGCGCTTCGACTCCGGGACAAATAGTGGCTCCTTGGCCAGCTTGCTGATGGGTGGAGGCTCCGCACCGGAGGCCATCTGCTTGAGAAGATCCTTGGCATAAAGTATGCCGACGATATTGTCGAGTGACTCCTGATAGAGCGGAATACGGCTGTAGCCATACCTGACAACGACATCCACTGCCTCTTCGAACGAGGTATCTTCGGACAGAGCAACCATGTCCGTACGTGGCACCATGATCTCATGAACCCGCTTCTTCTCTAGGTCAAGAATGCCATATATCATGTCTGCCTCATCGGCCTGGAGGGCACCTTCTTCCTCACCGACATCCACGTAAGCCCGAATTTCATCTTCAGTCATGAACGGCATGCGGATCTGACCGCGGCCTCCGCCAAAGAGACGCAGGATAGCGTCACTGGCAAAGGTAAGGACCACAATCAGCGGCGAGGAGATGCGCGCCAGAAGGTCGATCGGCCTGGCTACAAAGAGGGCAATGCTCTCGGCGTGTTGGATAGCCAGCGCCTTGGGCACGAGTTCACCCAACACCATGGTAGCAAAGGCCACCAACAGCGTGACCAGGACCAATGCGATCGTGGCACTGTTGGCAGCGATGAATTCTACAGCGACCAGGGACAGTAGGCTTCCGAGCAACTGAACAGCGCTCACAGCGGCAATAGCCGATGCAAAGAAGCTGATCAGCGTTACTCCCACCTGGACGGTCGCCAGGAAACGGCTGGAGTTCTCGAAAAGCTTGAGTACCGTCTGAGCGGCACTATCCCCTTCTTCGGCCTTTTTACGAATGTTGATCTTGCGGCTGGAGATAATAGCAATCTCCGAAGCGGCGAAGAAGGCGTTCAACAGGATCAGCACGCCGATGAGGACCAGTAGTGCGGGGTTATTGTCCAATTCTTATCGCCTCCGGTACGCCCGGGCGCCATCCCTCAAGCAAGCCGGCCCGGGTGTCCCAGGCCCGGTTAGACCCGGACCTCACTTCCCAGGCGTGTGGAGGTCTATCGTCTTCTTCCACCCTACTCCCCTCTGCTCTTTCGTCGCTGTATCCGGGCAGGGATTCCGTAGGCCACCGTGTCCGAGGGTACGTCTTTGGTAACCACGGACCCGGCGCCGGTGGTCGCCCCTGCTCCGATGCGTACCGGCGCTACGAGCGTACTGTCACTCCCGACGAAAGCCCCGTCCTCCACGATTGTTTGGTGCTTGGCCTGGCCATCGTAATTGGCAGTAATCGTACCGGCACCGATATTCACGTCCTGGCCGATCTGTGCATCACCGACATAGCTAAAGTGCCCTACCTTTGTCCCCCGGCCGAGCCGGCTGCTCTTCAGCTCGACAAAATTTCCTACATGCACACCCGACTCCAGATAAACACCCGGGCGGATATGGCTGAAGGGCCCGACATCTATACCCGCCTCCAGAACTGCCTCCTCCACCACCGAACGCCGGATCAGACACTCGTCCCCAATCGTAGAATTACTGATTTGCGTATCGGGGCCGATGATGCAGTTCCGTCCGACCTTCGTAGAGCCCAACAGGAAGCTATTGGGGTAGACTACAGTATCGCTGGCCATGCTAACAGAGCTATCAACGTACGTTGTAGCAGGATCAATCAAGGTTACGCCGGCGAGCATGAGTCGCTCCCGTATTCTTTGCCGCAGCGTGCTCTCAGCCAGCGCCAGCTCGACCCGGCTGTTGACTCCCAGGCACTCAGCAGGTTCGGAGACAGCCACGGATTCCACCCTTGTACCGCTCGATACCGCCAGCTCCACTAGGTCGGTCAGGTAATACTCGCCGTTTGGATGCACGGGAAGCGCATCGAGAAGACCCCAAAGCCATGGCGCACGAAAGCAGTATACGCCGGTGTTCCATTCATCAATATGAAGTTCGCTATCGGTGGCTTCTTTCTCTTCCACGATACCCGCTACGCTGCCATCTGCAGCACGCCTGATCCTCCCTGCACCCTGCCGGTATCCTCCCATGCCGGTAAGCATCGTGACCGCAGCCCCGGAGGAGCGGTGACGGGAGAGCAGATCAGATAATGTCAGCGAGCCGATCAGGGGTGTATCGCCACAGAGTACCAGGAGGTCACCTGACCAGCCATCGAGCAAGCCTCGGGCCTGAAGAACAGCGTGAGCCGTTCCCAGCTGTGGGGACTGCTCCACATATTCCACTTCCTTGCCCAGTGCATCCCGCACCTGCCGGCCTTCGTGACCAACCACGATAATAGTGCGGACAGCGCCCGCTTCCCGGACCGACTCTATGACATACTTCGCCATGGGCCATCCAGCGAGGGGGTGCAGTACCTTGGGGAGGTCTGACTTCATGCGCGTGCCCTTGCCACCGGCCAGGACCACCGCTATACAGTTATTCATGCCCTAAAATAAAAACAATGATAAAAGCGCCTCAATGGTACACTTAATCATTGTTCTAATCGTTCAAACGAGGTTCTAAAAGTTCCCCGACCTATTAACCTTCATAGATATACTAGCCGGGCAGCGCATGGGTGTCAAGCGCGAAAGGCGCAACATGTGCCCCGCACAAATTGACCCTGTGCCCGCCATGCCCTAAAATGTGTTGGCTGACGAAAGATGACAGACAAATTCCCGGTACAAAGCGAAGAGATACGTGAGGCGTTCCTTAGCTTCTTTGCGTCTAAGGACCACCTCAGGCTGCCGAGCTCGTCCCTGGTACCACAGGGCGACCCAACGCTGCTATTCACGAATGCGGGCATGGTCCAGTTCAAGGATGTCTTTCTGGGCCAGCGCACCGCCCCGTATCCACGTGCCACGACGTCTCAGAAATGCGTGCGGGCCGGAGGAAAGCACAACGACCTGGACAACGTGGGCTATACCGCACGCCACCACACCTTTTTTGAGATGCTCGGTAACTTCTCCTTTGGAGACTACTTCAAGGAACAGGCTATCGCTTACGGCTGGGAGTTTGTTACTAAACACCTGGGTCTGGCTACGAACCGGCTCTGGGTCACGGTATTCCGCGATGACCATGAATCGCTAAAGCTCTGGCAGCAGATAGCCGGCGCCGAGCTGCCACCGGAACGAATCGTCCCTTTGGGAGAGAAAGACAATTTCTGGGCTATGGGCGACACCGGTCCATGCGGCCCGTGCACGGAGATCCACTATGATCGCGGCCCTGAGTACCGCTGCCAGGCGCCCAATTGCGGCATCGGCCAGTGCGACTGCGACCGTTATTTCGAAATATGGAACCTGGTCTTCATGCAATACAACCGGGAGCCATCCGGTAAGCTGGCGCCACTGCCCAAGCCAAGCGTAGATACCGGTATGGGACTGGAGCGCGTAGCTTCCATTCTGCAGGGCGTCGCCAGTAATTTCGATACTGACCTGTTCTTGCCCCTTATCCGGGTAGTGGAGGACCTGAGCGGCTTGAGCTATAGCGATGACCCCCGGGGCTTCGCCTTCCGCGTCATCGCCGACCACGCCCGTGCGTGCACGTTCTTGATTAGTGATGGCGTGCTGCCCAGCAACGAGGGGCGCGGATACGTCTTGCGCCGCATCCTGCGGCGTGCTGTACGCTACGGTAAAAAGCTCGGCATCCAGGAGCCGTTCCTGGCGGATGTAGCCAGGGGGGTTGTCCAGAAGATGGGCCCGGTTTACCCGGACCTTTACAAGAACCAGGAGTTCGTACTAAAAGTCATATCGCTCGAGGAGACCCGGTTCGACCAGACCTTGAACGCAGGACTGAGCCTGCTGGAGAAAGCGTTCGAAGAGACACTGGCCGCCGGACAGCGGACCATCCCCGGCGAGGAGGCCTTCCGGCTTTATGATACCTACGGCTTCCCGCGCGAGCTAACCGAGGAACTGGCCGCTGAGCGCAGCCTGACGGTGGACATCGCTGGCTTCGAGGCCGCTATGTCTGCACAGCGGGAGCAGGCCCGGGCGGCCAGCACGTTCAAGAATCGCGACGGCGGGGCTGAGTTCTATCAAGGCCTTGCGCTTCCACCCTCAACGTTCGTCGGCTACGAGCGACTAACCGACGAGTCCACCATTATTCAAATCCTGGCGGATGGTCAGCCGGTAGAGTCGGTTTCGCAGGGCCAGGAGGCGGAGGTCGTTACCATGGCCACGCCCTTCTACTCTGAATCAGGTGGGCAGGTCGGAGACACCGGCGAGATACGCAGCAGTACCGGCCTGTTTACCGTCGAGGATACCCAGAGGCCCGTACCTGACCTGATCATTCACCGCGGGCGAGTCAGTGAGGGCTACATCTCCCGTGGCGATATTGCAGAATTGAGCGTTGACCCGTGGAGGCGCTGGGAAACAGCGCGCCACCACACGGCAACGCACCTCCTACATGCCTCCTTGAGGCGCATCCTGGGCAGCCACGTTCAGCAGGCGGGATCGCTGGTTACCTTCAACCGGCTGCGCTTTGACTTCTCCCACGTCGGCCAGGTGAGCCGCGAGGAGTTAGCCCAGGTGCAGCGCCTGGTTAACGAGAAGGTGCGCGAGGACCTGCCGGTTAGCACCAGGGTAACCACCTACCAGGAGGCCGTACAAGAGGGCGCCCTCGCCTTCTTCGGCGAGAAATACGGCGACCAGGTGCGGGTAGTCACTGCGGGTGAAGACGGATTTTTCAGCAAGGAGTTGTGCGGCGGAACCCACCTCCGGAGTACTGGCCAGATCGGCCACTGCCTGATCCTGAGCGAGGGCAGTATCGGATCGGGACTGCGGCGCCTGGAAGCCGTCGTTGGAGCAGCCGCAGAGGAGATGATCGGCCGCAGGCTTGAGCTGCTGGAGACTGTTTCCAGACAACTGGGCGCTACCGGCGAAGACCTGGAATCGAAAGTGGAGGCACTCCTGGAAGAGCAGGAAAAGAGGGCCCAGGAGGTGGACCGCCTGCGCCGTGAGATCGCCCTGATGGAAGGGGAGAAGCTGAGAGCCAGCGCAAGTATTGTTGGCGGGTCACTGGTCGTAGTCAGTCACATACAAGATGCAAACCTCACCTCAGAGGTCCAGGACTATCTGCAACAGACTGTAGCTTCCGGCGTATGTGTGCTTGCCGGAGTTACTGATAGCAACATCCAGCTGCGCGCCAGCGTAACCTCGGACCTTACAGCAAGGGGGTTCAGCGCCGTCGAGGAACTACGTAAGCTGGCCAAGAGGCTGGGAGGGGGCGCCGGCGGGCGTGCTGATTGGGCACAGGGTGGAGGCAAGAACCCTGCCGCCCTCAAAGAAGCCCTTCGAGATGTCGAGGATTCACTCAAACAAAGACTATCCCAGGAGTCCGGCAGACCGGAAATACCATCACACCAGGACTCCGGCTAGAATATGGCCCAGGTCGTCTACGCCGAGCCCGGCGACGAGCTAGGGTCACTCGTCCGGAAGCTTGAGGAGGCCGAAGAGTCAGACCTTGTCCTCCTGGTCCCCAAGCGCACGGCCTTCCTGGAGGACTCGCTTCATTGGAACCTGCTTCAGCGGCATGTGCGCTCACTCGGCAAGCTGGTGGTCGTCGTAACTCAAGACCGGGAGGTCCGCCATGGCGCTCGCCAGGCCGGCTTTGCCGTTTACAGGTCCCTCAGAAGGCTGAAGTTTAGGCCGGCGAACAGCCAGTCGGTGAACATACGACCTTTCCTCAGGAAGGGCAGAGCTTCCAGCCTGCTCGTCGCTTTGGGGGCCGTTAGCCTGGCCGTTCTCCTCTTCCTGGCGGTGGTCACCTATCTGGTTTTTCCAACAGGCGCCATTATCCTGAAGCCCATATCCCAGGATGTCGCCCTGACTATTTCCGTGAGAGCGAGCCAGGAGACCAGCAGTGTCGGCCCGGCAGCGGGTCAGATCCCAGCAAGACTGGTACAATCGCCGCTGGAGGGTACCGATACTATAGACACGACGGGACACAAGACCAGCCAGTCCAAGGCCCGTGGAGAGGTGACACTACTGAACCGGACACCCGCGCCGATGCTTGTGCCTATCTCCACTACCCTGGCCTCGTCACAGGGAACCGAGTTCCTGACAGTAGAACAGGTCGTCCTGGCTCCTTCGGGCGGAACGGCCCGAAGCCTGATAGCCGCTTCCCAGTCCGGGCCCTCAGGCAATGTTGGCAGCATGGCCATAGACCGTGCGATAGACCAGCCGTACGCTGAGGCCCTGGCAGTCTGGAACGAGCTACCGACCTACGGGGGATCGACCGAACAGACCAGTACCGTCAGCGCCCAGGACCAGAGCAACCTGCGGAGCCGGCTCAAAGGGAAGCTAACAAAAGACGGGCAGAATCAGCTCCAGGCTCTCAAGGCAAAATCGGAATCGATCTATCCGGAAACAATCATTTTTCCTTCCATGGAAGAGTCCTTCGACAAGGAACTGGGCGCCGAAGCATCCAATCTGACGCTTCGAATGAAGGGTAGTGTTAAAGGGCTGGCTTTTGATGGGCAGGATGTTAATATGCTGGCCCAGAAGTCTATTGAGGCACAGGTACCGCAAGGATTTAGGCTCCTGCCGGAGACTGTCCAGGTGGCTCCCCTGGAGGCATATGATTGGGGAGAAGACTGGGTGGCCTTCCGTGTCAACGCGAGAGCCAAGGCCTCGGCTATCGTGAAAAGCGACAACGTCATCGACACGCTCCGGGGCATGAGTCCGAGTGATGCTCGGGCGTACCTGGAACGGCAATTCCCTCAAAAGGAGCAACTCAGCGTCACAATTAAGCCATTGTCAATCGACTGGATCCCGGTATTCTTCTGGAAACTCGAGGTGCGTTACTAGGTGAGAGTGTTGGGCCTGGATGTAGGAGATAGGCGAATCGGGATGGCCTTGAGTGACCCGGAGGGCGTTCTGGCCTCCAGCCTTGGAGCCCGGGAACGCCGCGGGATAGAGAGGGATATCAAGTTCATTCTAACGATGGTCAAGGAGCGTGACGTCGAGCGCATCGTCGTGGGACTCCCCAAACAAATGGACGGAACACTGGGTGAACAGGCCCGCAAGGTGGAAGAATTCGCGGCGAAGCTCAGAGAGGCATGCCCCGTGCCCCTGGAGTTCTGGGATGAGCGGCTTTCAACCTTCATAGCCCTTGAGCGGCTGCGGGAAGCGGGAGCGAAGCGCGTCACTAAGGGGAGAATCGACGCCGCAGCAGCTAGTATTATCCTTCAAGGCTACCTGGACAAGTCACGGCAAACCGGGGGACAGTGACCGGTGAGGACCTGCTTCGTTTTATTCCTGCTCATCATCTTGCTGGCCACGGTGGGTGCAGCCTCAGCCGCGATCCTCAGGCCTGAGTTGGGGGAGAAGGGCACCGTGATGTTGATAGACCGGTTCGACCGGCCCCTGGACCCCAGCGGTCAGACTCTTCTTTTCACGGTAAAGAGTGGAGACACCTCCGGCAAGATCGGCGAGGCACTCCAACAAAAGAACATCATCGGTAATGCGACCTTCTTCAAAATGCTGGTGAGTTATTACGCGCTGGACAAAGACTTGAAGGCAGGTGATTACGAAGTCAGTCCAGCTATGACCATGAGCGAGATCATCAGCAAGCTAAACCAGGGCCTGGTCAAGACTACCCGTGTAACCATTCCGGAGGGCCTGCGTTTTGAGGAGATAGCACAGAACCTGGACAAGAAGGGCATCTTCCGTAAGGACGACTTCCTCGCTGCCCTAAAGGGCAGCTATGACTACCCGTTCCTGAAAGAACTGCCCGCAGGCGCAACGCTGGAAGGTTACCTTTTCCCGGACACATATGATATCCGGCCAAAATACACGGCGGCGGATTACGTGGCCTTGATGCTCGCTAATTTCCAATCGAAATTCACACCGGCTATGATGGACGGTGCTGCTCGAAAAGGGATCACCGTCCATCAGGTACTGACGCTCGCGTCGATCGTGGAGCGGGAGGCAGTCCTGCCGGAGGAGCGCCCGATTATCGCCAGCGTCTTTTTGAATCGTATCTCTCAGGGTATTCCTCTTTATGCCGATCCTACTGTACAATATGCGCTGGGCAATAACCCTGCGAACGCCGCCCGCTGGGGCTACTGGAAGGCAGTTCTTAGCCAGGCCGACCTGGGGATTAGTTCTCCCTACAACACATACCGGTATCCAGGCCTGCCTCCGGGGCCTATCGCTAATCCGGGTCTGGCCTCTATCAAGGCGGTGTTGGAACCGGCGAACACCAGCTACATCTACTTTGTGGCCAAGGGAGACGGCAGTCACGCCTTTGCCATCACCAAAGAAGAGCATGACCGCAACGTCGCTAAGTATCAGGGAGGACGATGACCTCACTAGTGGGACTGATAGGCTACCCTGTGAAGCACTCCGTGTCGGCCGCTTTCCAGCAGGCCGCTTTCGACTACCTGGGCCTGGACAGTCGATATCTGGTTTGGGAAGTGCCCCTCGCGAGCCTGGACGCCAAGCTGGCTGAGCTAAGGCAGCCCGACCACCTGGGAGCCAATGTCACCATCCCTCATAAAGAGGCGGTTATACCCCTTGTGGACCAGGTAGATGAGCTCGCCGGACGGATTGGCGCTGTCAATACGATAGTCAACCGGGACGGCCGGCTGGTCGGGCTAAACACAGACGCACAGGGGTTCCTGCTGGCGTTGCGCCGGGAGGCGGGATTCGACCCGAAAGGCCGAAGAGCAGTGCTGCTCGGGTCCGGGGGAGCGGCCAGAGCCGCAGCCTTTATCCTACTAGAAAACGCAATTGCCTCGCTCGCTATCGTAAACCGGGACCAGGAGCGCGCCAGAATGCTGGTGCGAGACCTGGAGGAAAGAACCAAGGGCAGCGAACAAAGTCAGATAAGGACATACCCATGGGAAACCGAGGATATTAGGTCGGCCCTGGATAGTTGCGACCTGATAGTTAACTGTACGCCTCTCGGAACGTGGGGGAGCAAATGGGAAGGCCAATCTCCCCTGGAGGCAGATCTCATCCCCCCTGGGTGTCTGGTGTACGACCTCGTATATAATCCTGCCGAAACACCGCTCCTCGCAGAAGCGCGCAAAGCCCGGGCCGAACGCCTTCCGGGTCTACCCATGCTGGTCTTCCAGGGAGCCGCTTCGTTCCAGCTCTGGACCGGGCGGGAGGCCCCAATCGAAGTGATGATGGACGCCGCCCGGCGAGCCTTGGGATTATCAAGTGCGTCCTGATTTGCCTGCTAAGCTAGGGCTGACGCAAGGCCTGCGGGTCTACCTGGTTAACTCCCCGGAGAGCTTCGCCAGAAACTTGACGGAGATCTCCCCGCAAATGGACTTGAGCACCAAGTTAGGGAATGAACCCGTTGACATGATTATGGCCTGGCCTTGGGGAGACCTCTCCCAGATGTTCCAGGGCTTCCTGCGGGTATTGAAGCCTGACGGGGCGATATGGATCGTCATACCGAAGAAGGCCAGCGGCTCAGCAGGGCCCAGTTTCCAGTCACTCCTAAACGTGGCCCTGCCGACCGGCCTGGTCGACAACAAGTCCCTGAGCCTATCAGGGACCGAATACGCAGTCCGGTTTATGATCCGGCGCAAGCTCAGGAAGGCCAGCGCGCCGGAGCCAGAGGTCCATTGATGATGTTTCGTTTTCTTACGGCAGGAGAATCACACGGCAAGGCATTGGTAGCCATAGTAGAAGGCATTCCGGCTGGAGTTTCAGTATCGGAAGACTACGTAGCGGCGCATATGGCCCGGAGGCAGGCCGGACACGGAAGAAGCCCCCGTCAGCAGATGGAGAAGGACCGGGCGGAGATCATGTCCGGTGTGCGTCACGGCCTGACGCTGGGCAGCCCCATCGCCCTTGTCGTGCAGAACCGGGTATGGGTGGACTGGCAGGAAGAGATGAGCGTCGCTCCTATCGGTGGCGATAGCCACCCCGTCACCCGCCTTCGTCCCGGACACGCCGATCTTGCCGGCACAGTCAAGTACCACCACCAGGACGTTCGTAATATACTTGAGAGAGCCAGTGCACGGGAAACGGCAGCCCGCGTCGCTGCCGGCGCTGTCACCCGCCGGTTCCTGGAGGAGATTGGGATAGAGATACACAGCCGTACCCTCTCCATCGGAGAACACGCAGCCAAGAACGTAGAGCAGCCGGATTGGGAGATGGCAGAGGCCTCCCCGGTACGCTGTGACGACGCCCAGGCAGGTGAAGAGATGATCATGGCGATCGAACGGGCGAGAGAGAACGGTGATACCCTGGGCGGGGTTTTTCAGGTCGTAGCCACCGGCGTTCCGATGGGTCTGGGCAGTCATGTTCAATGGGACCGGAGGTTGACCGGACGCATTGCGCAGGCGATCATGAGCATTCAAGCCGTCAAAGGAGTCGAGATCGGCATGGGATTCGGGGTGGCCAGGTTGCCGGGCTCCCAGGCCCATGATTTGATCGAGATGAATGACCCGGAACTAGGTCTTCCCGCCCGCTGGCTGCGGCCAACGAACCGGGCGGGAGGCCTGGAAGGTGGGATCACCAACGGTGAGCCGATAGTTGTACAGGCGGCTGTGAAGCCGATCGCCACGCTGCTCAATCCTCTGCCCTCGGTTGATCTTATCACCGGGAAGACTGTCAAGGCCCACTACGAGCGCAGTGATATCTGCATCGTCCCGGCCGCCGGGGTAGTGGGTGAGGCGATGCTGGCGATGGTACTGGCAGAAGCGGTGCTGGATAAGTTCGGAGGCGACCATCTTTCCGAGACCCTGCGCAACTGCCAATCGTACATGGAGGCAGGCTGGTGAAGACAGAGCGCCTCTTTCTCATAGGGTTTTCGTTTACTGGCAAGACACAGGTAGGTCGTAGAACGGCTGAGCGCCTGGGATGGGACTATGTAGACACGGACGATCTCATCGTCCAGCAGGCGCAGAAGCCAATTCCCCGGATCTTCGCCGAGGATGGCGAGGAGCATTTCCGCAAGCTGGAGCGACAGGTTCTGGCAGAGGTTTGCCAGCGCGAGAAGCTGGTGGTCGCTACCGGCGGAGGCATAATCCTGGACGAGGACAACCGGTCGCTGATGACCCAAAAAGGCGTAGTGGTCTGCCTGGAAGCCAGTCCGGAAACCATATACAGGCGTCTTCTGCATGACGCCGAAAACCAAACTAACCCGGTGGTCCGGCCGTTGCTTCAGGGGTCCGACCCGCTGGAACGCATCCGACACCTGAAGGAGTTCCGGCAGCCTTTTTACGCGGCGGCACACTGGACCGTACATACGGATAACCTTGCTCCGGATGAAGTAGCCGAAGAGGTGGTCCGCGGATGGGAGTATGCCAGCCGCGGCCAGCAGGCGCCGGCCAAGATCAGAGGAAGCCGGACCGAGTCGCAATCTCCGTACTGCACCGGACACCAGGCCGATCTCGTAGTGGAGACGGCATCTGCCAGTTATCCGGTCTTTATAAAGCCTCTTTCGGAGCTGGGGGAACGGCTCCGTCAGACAGGAGCTAAGGGATCCGCGTACATCATCAGTGATGAGAACGTTTTCGCCCAGCACGGCCGGCGAGCAGAGGAATCGCTCCGGCAGGCGGGCTTCCGGGTCACTTCATACTGCATCCCGCCCGGCGAGGAGAGTAAGTCCCTAGCCATGCTATCCCGCCTGTACGACTGGCTCCTTGGCCAGGCTCCGGAGCGGGGTCACGCTATCGTGGCGCTGGGAGGGGGAGTAGTTGGCGATCTGGCCGGGATGACCGCAGCCACCCTGCTGCGCGGAATTCCCTACGTACAGGCGCCGACCAGCCTCCTGGCTATGGTGGACTCCAGCGTAGGGGGTAAGACTGCTGTAAACCACGTAACGGGCAAGAACCTGATCGGCATGTTTTACCAGCCGAGCCTGGTGATCATTGATATCGCTACGCTACGGACACTTCCGTCCAGGGAGCTTACCTCAGGATGGGCCGAGATTATCAAGCATGCCCTGATCCGGGATGCGGCGTACTTCCGGCTACTCGAGGAAAGCGCCGGTGCACTGCTGGCGCTGGACGAGATTTCTACGAAGGCCGCCATTCTCCGTAGTGTAGCCATAAAGGCGGAGATTGTTGGTCGGGATGAGCGGGAGACTACCGGAGAGAGGAGCCTGCTCAACTACGGCCACACTCTGGCGCATGGCATTGAAGCCGCCGCCGGCTACGGGAGATTCCTCCACGGAGAAGCGGTAGCCATTGGCATGGCCGGCGCAGGGTTCATAAGCCGGGAGATGGGTCTGCTGTCTGCCGAGAAGGCCGGCACACAGGAAAAGCTACTCGAAATGTACGGTCTCCCCACCCGGTACAAGGACGTGGACAAAGAGCGAGTGCTGGAGGCCATGGCCCTGGATAAGAAGGTAAGGGCCGGCAAGATCCGTTGGGTCCTCCTGGAGGATATCGGGAAGGCTACCCTGCGGGACGATGTGCCACCGGAACTGGCTGCCCAGGCCCTCGATTACCTGCTTCCATAACGTAGAGCACTCACCGCAAGACCCCCATCTACCTGTTATAACGAATATACGTACAACCGTACAGAAGTGCATATGGCCGTGTATACTGTTGTACCATCACATCGCATTGACCACTAGGTGCAGCCGAAGAAGCAGGAGGCACGGGCTGCTGGGCCCGTGCCTCCATGCGAATTCTCGCTGGCGGTGGTTAGCGCCGGACCCTACTTCGTCAGAGCTTTGATTCTGTCATAGGCCGGCCGTGTCTTGCCGTCAGGTCCGGTGATAGACCAGTAATACTGTTCGTCGTTTGGCGTCCAGTAGGGAGCCGACACGTAGATCAGCGACATCACGCCTACCCAGGGCTTCCAGTTCTTCTGGGCGTACTGATAGGCCCGTACGATGTACTCAGCCTTCTGCTCCTCAGTAACGGCGTGCCAGGCGTACGGTGAGCCCGGACGGTTGTCGCTCGTCCATCCAAACTCCAGTATGGCAATCCGCTTGTCCTTGTCCCCTTGCTCCACCATCGCCTGCCGGTAGTCCTCTACGTGACGGAAGGCATAGGTACGCTTGAGCGTCTCGGGGCTAGGATCGTTATTGGTGAGGGCCATGTCGCGCGCCACCTCGGCCGGATCGGCCTCCGGGGACGCCTTGTAGCCAGCGGCGTGTACGCCGAGCATGTCGAAGTAGTCCTTGGCTCCGGAGGCATACATCTGGCGCAAGTACTCCAGGTCCGGGACCGCGATTGGCGGTGGAGCTGTGGTGGGAGACAGGCCCGCACTTATCACTATTGCGTTCGGGTCGCCGGCCTTTATCGCCTGATAGGCCCCCTTGAGCAGGGCAACATATTCCTGAGCGCTTGGGGCGCGTCCGTCCCATTCCCTGGCGAGGTTAGGCTCGTTCCATATCTGATAAGCGGCGATCTTGCCTTTGTACCGGCTGGCCATCGCCCCTACAAAGTCGGCGTAGTCCTGGTTTTTTGCAGGAGGTCCATTAACCTTCAGATCGGCTCCCGGCACCCTGGCCCATGGCGGGGCGAAGTCCACCCGGGCCAATAGTTTGAGCCCCATGTCTGACGCAAGCTTGGTCAGGCGGTCGGGCTCGTTCCATTCGAACTTACCCTTGGACTTCTCAATCCAGTCCCACTGGAACATGATCTTGACCCAACGGAAGCCGGCATCTTTCGCCAGCTTCAGGTCCCGCTCGGTGGTTTCATATTGTCCCCAGACAAATGCCTGGACAGCATAGTCCGGGCTGGCCATCTTATCGACCGGCGGCTTGACCTGCGGGGTACCGGCACAGCCCAGCAGCAATGGCGCCATCATTATGGCAAGCCCGACTATGGACAGTACCCGGTAGAACTTTCGACCGTGGAATTGTGGCTTCTTCAGCAGTATCTCTCCTTCAATTGAAATCCACCCCCTCCTCCTTCCATATGCGTGACAGCTCCTGCCGTAATGCAAGGTGCTGCTCTTCTGATAGGGACGGGTCACTTGCCAGCAATTTCTGAGCCTCCGTACGGGAGGCTTCCAGCAGGGAGAGGTCTGAGAGACGAGCGATACGCAGCCCCAACAGGCCGCTCTGCCTGGTGCCCAAGAATTCGCCAGGACCTCGCAGGTCCAGGTCCGCCTGGGCCAGGGCGAATCCATCATGAGTCCGCTCGATCACCTTCAGACGCTCTCGTCCATCTTCACTGGGACTTCCTTCCAGAAGCAGGCAGAAGCTGGGATACTCTCCGCGGCCTACCCTGCCCCGGAACTGGTGAAGCTGGGACAGGCCAAAACGCTCCGCCCCCTCGACCAGCATTACTGTTGCGTTCGGGACATCTATTCCCACCTCCACTACTGCCGTAGATACCAGGATGTTGAGCTTACCGTTACGGAACTCACTCATCACCTTCTCTTTTTCCTGACCCTTCATGCGGCCGTGTAAGAGTCCGAGCTCCAGGTCCGGGAAAACCTCTCTGGACAGACGCCGGTATTCCTCCTGAGCAGCCCTGGCCTCGATATTCTCCGATTCCTCGATCAGCGGGCAAATGATAAATGCCTGCCGCCCTTCCTTGACCTGGCGGCGCATAAAGTCGTAGGCCTTATCCCTCTGGGCCGGATGCAACCATTTTGTCTGTACTTTCTGGCGGCCGGCTGGCAGCTCACTGATGATGGAAAGGTCGAGATCCCCGTATACGGTCAGCGCAAGGGTGCGGGGAATGGGAGTTGCGGTCATGGCCAGCACGTGCGGGCTGTACCCCTGGGCCTTCTGCCGGAGAGCCAGCCTCTGAGCCACGCCGAAGCGGTGCTGCTCATCTATCACTGCCAGCCCCAGCCTGGCAAAGGTTACCTCTTCCTGGATTGCCGCGTGGGTGCTTATCAGCAGATGGACGTCACCGCGGGCTATCTCTTCCAGGATGCGGGTCTTCTCAGACTTGCGAGTAGAGCCAGTCAGCAGTCGTACCAGGGGCACGAACGGGTACGGAGATGCCGGACGCTCACCTTCAATCATTCCGGCGCTTGCCAGCAGCGAAGTGATAGTCCGGTAGTGCTGCTCCGCCAGGACCTCCGTAGGAGCCATCAGAGCACCCTGGTGGCCATTGAAGATAGCCACCAGCAGTCCCATTAAGGCCACTATGGTCTTGCCACTCCCAACATCCCCCTGGAGCAGTCGTATCATCGGATGCTGCCCGCTGAGGTCGGCCATCACGTCCCTCAGCGCCTCATTCTGTCCGTCGGTCAGAGGGAATGGCAGGGATGAACGGAATGCCTCCAATATCTCCGGAACGGGGCTGAGACTGACACCGGGCTGGGCTTCCCTCCAGCGTCGCTTTTGCATCTGCATGCCCACCTGGAGCAGTAACAGCTCGTCAAAAGCAATCCTCCGGCGGGCCGCTTCCATCGACTGCTGATTGGACGGGAAATGTATCTCACGTATGGCCTGTGGCAGGTCCAGCAGGCCCTGCTCCACCCGCAATCCTTCTGGCAGGAATTCTCCGAGAGCCGTGGCCCATTGGTCTACCGCTGCTTTTACCATGCGACGCACCGGCTTCGCATAGAGACCCTCAGTGAGCGGGTATACGGGCACGATGCGTCCGGTATGTATCAGCTCCTCGGTCTTATCCGCAAGCTCGAACTCCGGGTTCTGCATTTCCAAGAATCCGCGGAAGGTCGACACCCGGCCACTCAAGATCACCTGCGACCTGGGCTTTATTTGCCTGGCCACATAGGGATTGAACCACGTCACCCGCATGTTCCCGGAGTCATCGCCCACCGCCGCCTCTACTCTCGAGGATTTCGGTCCGGTCCGCTGCACAACAATATCCCATACATGGACGGGTATCGTAACCTCTTCACCGGGTCTGAGCTGACTGATAGGCTTCATCTGGCTGAAGTCGTTGTAGCGCCGGGGAAAGTGGTAGAGCAGGTCTCGTACTGTTGTGATTCCCAACTTCCCGAGCCTAGCCGCCATGGGTCCCGCTACCCCCTTCACGGCAGTTACCGGCAGGCTGAGATCTTTCCCAGGAAGTGTTACCTTCTGCATGACGCGCGGTCTGGAATGAGTCGCCGGAGAGATTGGGGGGGCGACACGTGAGGCCGGACTTTCCATGGCAGCCAGGGCGCTCGCCAGCCACTTCGTCCGTTCTTCCCGCGTCATGGAGGCGTAAGCAGGCGCCGGCCCTGAGAAAGGTAAAGAACTGCCCCCACTGCAACACCGCTCCAGGAATCGGTCCAGCCCGCCCACTACCGCAGTATCGGAATAGCCCTTCTGCTTCTCTAGCAGAAGGATCTTACCGAGCTGTGTTATGACCTGGGCGGGGACAGACTCAGGGGAGTGCTGGGATGAGGGATGTCTAAAGCTAGTCAGCGGCACCTTCCGCAACGAGGGCCTGGTTAAGAGCGGCAAGAAGGGTTTCCAGGTCCACACCGTGCATGCGAGCCCCGCCTTCGATGGTCTCGTCCATCGATCCCATGCAGTAAGAGCAGCCCATGCCATACTCTTCCAGAACGCGCATCAGGTTGGGATGCAACGTCACGGTCTGGCTGATTATCATGTCTCTAGTTATACCGGCCATAGGGCTCTCTCTACACTTGCCGCTTGGGCATAAGGCATGCTATGATTCTCCTGACATTTTAAGGAAAAGGACTGGTTTAGTCAAAGATGGCAACATGTGATGTTTGTGGGAAGGCTCCTCATTCTGGGCACAACGTGAGCCACTCTCACCGAAAGACCAAGCGAACCTGGGAACCGAACGTAAAGAAGACGACCCTGATGGTGAATGGCACACGGCGGAGCGCCACTGTATGTACCCGGTGCCTGCGTACTATCGCAAAGGCCGTTGCCCCAGCCTGACCGGCGCATAACCCTCCGGAAATAGCGATGATTGGGGGGCCTGCCAGGCTCCCTGAGCATTTACAGGCCAGCGATGCTCTGTCGAATGTCCCGGATGTTCTCCGCGACGCTTTTCTTCTGATTGAAGACGGCAGACCCGGCAACCAGCACGTTAGCGCCGGCTTTTACCACCGGCGGCGCAGTCTGAGGGCCGATCCCCCCATCAACTTCCAGCTCAGCAGTTAGCCCGGTGCGGTCCATCAACTCTCGCAGTCGCTTTATCTTTTCAGTGGCGCTGGGTATATACGATTGGCCGCTGAAGCCCGGATTGACGGACATGACCAGGACCAGGTCTACCAACGGCAGCACCTCTTCCACTGTGTAGATAGACGTGCCGGGGTTGAGTGAGACGCCAGCCTTGACCCCCAGCCCGCGTATCTGCTGGATGGTGCTATGCAGGTGTGAACAGGTCTCGACGTGAACAGTCAGTATGTCTGCGCCTGCCTTGGCGAAGTCTGCCAGATATCGCTCCGGTGACGCTATCATCAAGTGGACGTCCAGGGGCAGCCTGGTCGCTGAGCGCAGCGCTCCAACGACGATGGGACCGATGGTAAGGTTGGGAACGAATTGACCGTCCATTACATCGACATGTATGTAGTCTGCTCCCCCGGCTTCGGCCTCGGCCACCTGTTGGGCCAGGCGCCCGAAGTCTGCAGACAATATGGACGGAGACAGCTTTATCATCGACACCTAGATTATACCGCTTCTTACCGGCAGGGGGCAATAGCACAAACCATCCCCCCACCCACCTCAACGGAACATCGCTCACTATCCCCCCACCCACCGGAGTAGGAAGACCTGCTTCAGCAAGCATCCCCTCTCCCAAGCAGTGGGAAAACTACTTCAGCAATCATTCCCTCGCCCGCCACAGTGGAACATCGCTTACTATCCCCTCGCCCGCCGCAGCGGGAGAGGGTCAGGGTGAGGGCAGCCCACTCGCTAGCGAATGAGTGGCACGCTTGGCTCCAGGACCTCCGCTTGCCGGGCCTCCATTCCAACCAGCCTGCACAAAATAGGATACATCTCGGCGGCGGTAGTAACGCCATCGAGGGAAACATCGATGCCGGCGGGATGGATAAAGAAGGGGTAGGACTGGTCACCACCCACGCTTCCGTGGGCCCCCAACTGGTTTTGAAAACACACCGTGAGACCCCCGTGGACGGCCCCGAACAGGATGAGATCGCCTGAGAGCGGTGTCAAGCCGAACCGCTTGATCTCCTGCGCCGCCAGGTCCGGCTCCTCGAACTGCAGAAGCGGGTTGTTTCCCTCCACCTCGATCCGATCCCCCAGTACCGCCCGCCCGTCTTTCGAATACAAGACTACCCGCCCGTTCTCCAGTCCCATGAGAAGCCCAACGCCCGGGTGAGAGACCAGTGCCTCTACGAGGCCCGGGTGGACCCGGCCGATCTCCGCAACCTCCAGGCGGTAAGGCGTCCCGTGGACGTAGATGTGGGCGATGGGGCTACAGTCTATCACGCTAATGCGTCCACCTCCCACGGGAGAGCGGTAGCCATCGGTGTGATAGACAAACGTACGGATTCGATGCACGAGCCCGGCCACGGACCTTGGCAGGTGTTTCTCCATTTCCTCCAGGTCCTGGTTAAGCGGCGAGAGCTGCTCCCTGCCCAAGTAGCGGTCGGCATCGTATTCGTCGACGGCCACCTGATCGCCGACCACTGAAGATATATACGAGCTGAGTGGCTGTCCATACTCCTGGTGAAAGATAATGGCCGGATTCATCCCATGGTCACTCAGGATGTAGATTCTATAGGGCCGGCGGCACCAGCCCGAAGCGCGCCGCAGCCTGCCGATAGCCCTGTCTATTCCCTTCAGCGTGCGCAGCGCATTGTGGGACAGCGGGCCGTTATGGTGGCTCACAACATCATATCCGAGATAGGAGACGTAGATGGTCCGCAGGCCGCAGAACATATCCATTATAGCTCCGGCAGTCGCCACGTCCCGGAAGATGATATTGATGATCGCACGTGTTATCGGGAAGAACCCTTCCCGGCGCCGCAGTCTTCCGGTCCTCCTGGCATCCAGAAAGTCCAGCATCTCCCGAATTACGTCCCACATGAAACGCGCCGGCGTGGAAACGAGAACCTGGGGCTTAAAGACCGCGAACAAAAGGGCGCCCAGGAGTCCGTAAGCATTATGCAGGTGATACGAGTCCAGACAACTTACAGTAAAGACGGTCTTGCGGGCGTTTCCTGAAACTATCGTGCCATAGCTGCTTCCCCCGGAAAGCAGTCCTGGCTCTCCGCGGGCGGCTACATGCTCTTCCAGCAGCTTGGCATGGGGAGGATTGGCGCAGTTCTGGCGGCGGCCGGTGGACTTGTCCATCCAGTAGAAACCGACCAGGTCCTCGTTATACCCGTACATCAGGCCGCTCTGAACGGGAGGAGTATCGCTGGGCAATCCGCACCGCCAGCGCTCGAGTTGGTACTCGCCGCTGTCCAGGAGTGCGTTTAGATGAGGCATGCCCCCCCTCTTCAGGACGGCAAGCAGGTTGTCATAGCCCAGGGCATCCACCTGAATGAAGACAGAGCCCGGCTGCGCCTGTGCCTCACCTGCCACGGGTGCCCCGAACAGGTGGGACAGGACATGATAGCGTTTCTCCAGGAGCCAGCGGAGCAGCCTCCGCAGCCTGGAAGCCATGCCATTTACCTCCCTGGTGGCGTTGCTCTCAGCCCGGGACGCCGAGTGCGCTCGTCTGGCGCGAACAGAGTGTAGCATACCGTAGCCGTGGCAAACAAGATGTTTGGAATCATGAAAGCTCTTAAAGATAACCGCCTTGACTGTGCGGGATAATGGAACCTAAAATGGATTGTCGATAAGGAGAGAATATGATTATCAGCGTGCCCAAAGAGATTAAAGACAGTGAGTTTCGGGTGGCCCTGCCACCGTCCGCAGTTGGGGTACTAGTACGAGACGGCCATGAGGTTTGGATCGAGAAGGGCGCGGGCGAAGGTTGCGGTTTTCCGGACAAAGAATATATGAAGAGAGGCGCCCGTATCGTGGCCGATCACGGAGAGGCTTTCAGCGCCCCCCTGGTCGTAAAGGTCAAAGAGCCCCAACCACAGGAATACTCACTCCTGGTTTCAGGTCACACTCTCTTTTGCTATCTTCACCTTGCGCCTGCGCCGGAGCTGACAGAGGCCTTGGTGGAGCGGGATGTGATAGCAATAGCCTACGAGACGGTCGAGCTGCCTGATGGATCATTACCGCTACTCACGCCAATGAGCGAAATCGCAGGAAAGACCGCAATCCAGATGGCCACCTACTACCTCGCCAGGGTAAACGGGGGCTCGGGCAAGATGATGGGAGGGGTACCGGGCGTGCCTCCCTGCCACGTGGTCGTCCTGGGAGCCGGAGTAGCCGGGTCCAACGCCACGACCCTCGCTCTGGGCATGGGAGCTAGGGTTACCTTGATTAACAAAGGAATCGACCGCCTCCGATTGCTGAGCCAGGTCCTTCACGGCAGGGTAGACACTATCGGCTCAACGCCTGATGCCATCGCGCAGGCGGTAGAAGGCGCTGACGTGCTGATCGGCGCCGTGCTGGTTACCGGAGCCAAGGCGCCACACCTGGTCACCAGGGACATGGTGTCCAGTATGAGGCCGGGAAGTGTGATCGCGGACATCTCGGTTGACCAGGGCGGATGTGTAGAGACCACCCATCCGACCACCCACAGCAACCCGGTCTATACCGTCGATGGAGTCATCCATTATTGCGTTGACAACATGCCGGGCATCTATCCTCAGACCTCCACTATTGCGCTATCCAATGTTACCCTGCCCTACATATCAGAGCTGGCTGAGATGGGCATTGCCGGCGCCCTCCAACACGATCCGGCACTGGCCAAAGGCGTTAACGTCTACCGAGGGGACGTTGCGCATACGGCGGTGGCCGAGTCGCTCGGCGTGCCTTACAAGGACTTGAGTCAGCGCTTCAGGTCATGAGTCCAACTAAGCCTAAGCTACCCCTCAAGCGCGCCTTTTCGGCAGGGGGCGTGATCTACCGGACTAGGAGCGAGTTGATCGAGATCGTCATTTGCCGCCATAACGACGTCGGGGTCTGGGCGCTGCCCAAAGGCACCCCGCGCAAGGGGGAACGACTCGAAGAGACCGCATTGCGAGAGGTGAGCGAGGAGACCGGCCTCTTGACCAGGATTATCGATAAGATAGGTTATGTCCAGTACTGGTTCGTAGAGGACGGCGTTCGCTATTTCAAGACTGTCTACTATTACCTGATGGAGCCAGTTGGCGGGAGAATAGAAGACCATGACACCGAGTTTGACGAGGTGCGTTGGTGTGAGATATCTGAAGCTCTTGGGCTCCTGAGTTACAAGAATGACACCGATATCGTCACTCGGGCCAGAGAGATGGTCCGCTCCGATCGGGAGCAGGGAAATGGCACTATCTGAATCCCAGGCGTCTGCGATTGCCAGAAAACCCAGGGCGGCGCTCGCATCTGTCGGCATAAATCTATTACTTATTCTTCTCAAGCTAGTCGTAGCCATCATGACAGGCAGCCTGGCAATTCTGGCCGAGACCGCTCATTCCGCCCTCGACCTCACAGCCAGCATCCTCGCCTTCTGGGGAGTCAGCATATCGTCGAGACCGGCTGACGAACACCATGCCTTCGGGCATGAGAAATATGAGAATATCAGCAGTCTGGCGCAGATGGTGCTTCTGGTTGGCACCTGTCTCTGGATCCTCTATGAGTCTATCAGCCGTATGATCTCCGGGTTTTCGATAGTAATATCCTGGCACGCCTTTGCCGTAATGGGAATTGCGATTGTGCTGGACCTCGTAACCAGCCGCTACTTGAGCCGGATTGCAGGGCAGGCTGGCGGCAGCGCAGCCCTGGAAGCCGATTCCCTTCATTTCGTCTCGGACATGTGGGGAGCAGTGACCGTACTGGGTGGCCTGGCTGCTGTTGGACTTTTCGGCTTCGACTTGGCAGACCCGCTGGCAGCAATAGTGGTTGCCATCGTTATAGGCATCACTGCAGTGAAGAGCGGGCTGGGCACCACCAACATCCTTCTTGACAGGACGCCGTCGGAGGCTCTCATGGAAGAAGTCCGGCAGGTGATCCGCTCACATCCGGAGGTATACGGCTTCCATACCCTTCGGGCAAGGCAGGCAGGCAGCCGGATTCTCCTGGATGTGCGTATCACCCTGGACCCTGCCACCAGCCTGGAACGGAGTCACATTCTATGTCATAATCTCGGAGACGAGATAAAGCGCCGCGTTCCCCGGGTAGTTGATGTGGTAGTCCATGCTGAGCCTCATCCACCAGACCGGCCGAGGCAAAATAGCGGCGCCAACGGAATCCCACCTGCTGGCCCCAGCTAGAAGTTCCACGACCGATGTTCAACGAATCCTCCAAGGAGTCATAGGGTCCATGATAAAGGTAGAGAAACACCTGGTGCAGCCGGGAGGCATTCCGGTCCTGCTGCGCCACACGCCTGATGGCCATAGAAAGCCGGCCGTCCTGGTTGTTCCCGGCGGCGGCCGGGGATTCCACAAGGATTGGGCCATGAAGGCGTTTCCGATGGATGATACGCCCTTTATGAGGGTCTATGTAGATCTCCCACAGCACGGTGACCGGGGTGACCCATCGCCGATCCGGCGCCAGTGGCTACGAAGTCCGGTGGGCGAATTCATCGCCCCTATTATCGTGGAGATGCGAAAAGAACTGAGCCTTGTTATCGACTACCTACAAGGGCGGGACGACGTGGATGCCGGACGCATCGGCGCCTGCGGCTGGTCGATCGGTGGGATGTCGGTTATCCTGGCTATCCCCAGGGACAGGCGCATCAATTCAGTGGTAACTGTGGCTGCTGCCCAGAGTCCCCGGTTGATGCTGCACAAAGATAACCGGGGAGTTCTGCAATGGCCGATCGAAACGCCGCCAACCCCGGAGGAGCTGGAATGGCTGACCAGGGAGGAGGACCCGGAAACCTGGGGGGCCTCCTTCTACCCGACGTCCCTCCTTCTGCTCCACGGTACCGAGGACCTTCAGGTGCCCTCGAGTGTCAGCCGCCGACTCTACGAGTCGCTACTTCCGCATTATGTGGAAGACCCGTCCCGGCTGAAGCTTATAGAGTATGCCGGAGCCGGACACCGGCCAACCGCGGAGATGGCACAGGCAATCAAAGAGTGGTTCGAGCAGACCCTGCTGTAGTGCGGTAAGACGAACCGCGCCCCTACTCAGCCCTCTTCAGAGGCCAGAGAACGAACACCACCAGCGACATGAGCATGACGACCCCGGACATGGCGAACCCGGGGTAGAAAGAGCCGGTCAGGTCGGTCAGGTAACCGGCGATAGTCGGAGAGACGGCCTGACCCAGTCCGAAGAATGCCGTCACCAGCCCGACCGCTGCCGCGGCCAGCCTGACCGGAACGACGTCGGCCGCCGCAGCCAGGACGATGGCTACCGGCCCGCCGAAAGTGGCGCCGTAGAGCATGGCCGAGGCGTAGAGGAGTGGGATATCCTGCCAGAACAGCGGCATGAACACGCTGAACACCAGAGGCAGCACGCAGACGGCTAGAGCCCATTTCCGTCCTATTCGATCGGAGATAATGCCCCATAGCATCATGGTGAGGAACCCCAGAACGGCCCAGTAGAACCAGATGTTGCCGACCAACTCCGTGGAAAGATTCATGCCCCGGCGCAGGTAGGCTACGAAGAAAGTGGCGTAGACCTGATAAAAGCCCAGGAGGAAGTACGTCAAACAAATACCGGCAATGGAACGATTCCGGAAGACCTCGCCCCAGCCCATAGACGAACCGGCCCCCGCGACGCCGCTTGGCTTCTCCTTGAGAGTCACAACCCCGATTATGGTGGCAGCCAGCGTCGCAATTCCCATGTAGATCCAGGCACTGCGCCAGCCGGACGCCCCCTGCGTAACCAGAATCAAGGGGATGATGTAGGAGGCAATAAGAATGCCGGACGACGCTCCCATCACCAGTAGGCCCATAGTAAAGCCACCCATGTTCCGAGGGGTCCAGGCTCGGCCCAGGCCAGCGCACGGGGTGAACACTCCCGCTGTCCCGATTCCGGCCAGCAACAGGAGAACTATCGCCACCCAGTACGTCGAGACCATCCCCAGCCCGACCATGCAGACGCCGAGTAGGATCATGGACCCTGCCACCACCGGCTTGGCCCCAAAACGGGTGGCCAATATGCCGCTCCCCAGAGAAAAGGTGAGGTAGCCGATCAAGTTCACCGTGCCCAGGACTCCCATAGGCCCATAGGTCACTCCCAGGCTGTCTTGCATACTTGGCAGCAGCATGGGGTAGGCGTAGCGCCCGAATCCCATCGCCGCCAGTATCAGGATGTAGCCCGTGCCGAGGATGACCCAGAAGTAGCGGGAAGTGGCGCTCGTCGCCCGCTCCGTGGAAATGGGGTCTTGTGTAGTCATCGCCTGTAACCTCGCGGATTAATCGCGATCATAAGCTGTACCAGGTCCAAGGTGAAAGCCGCAGACTCTCCGTTCAGCAACATGCAGATTCCGCCTTGGCTTCAGTTTAGGAGAGCCTGTAATCACGCTATGGAGTGCTTCTGGAAGCTACCATAAGCCGCGACGGTTTGTCAACGCAGCGTCCGCCCCGCGACAAGTTCTCTTGACCCTTGCAGCAGCAGACCCTATACTAATCTAGGCCGGGGTGTAGCGCAGCGGCTAGCGCGCGTGGTTTGGGACCACGAGGCCCCCAGTTCGAATCTGGGCACCCCGACCATTTTTCATCCTAGATGGTGCTTCGTAGCTCCGGCGCCAGGAAGCTCTGGTCGACTATCTTGTTCCATTCCGGCGCGGTCTTAACCTGGTTGTTCGCCAGCATATCCTCCGTGATGGCCTTGAGAGTTTCCGGGTTTATCTTGGCCGTAAACTTGGCGAGAGGATAATTCTTCATAGCAGCCTTGGCCACTTCAAGATCGATCTGCTGTCCCTTGGCAAAGATCTCTGCGGCCTTATCGGGATTGCTCTTGATATAGTCCATGGCCTTCTGATGGGCTCGCAGGTACGCAGTGAGGACGTCTCCATTACTCTTGGCATAGTCCACCGTGGTAGCCAGCATGCTCTCGCTCCAGTTGGGAATGAAATCGTTGGCAGACGCCAGGACGCGGATGTCTTTCTTTAGCAGCTCCTGGGAGAGGAGTGGGTCGTTCGCCCATCCCACATCAATTACGCCCCCTCTTAGAGCGGTCAAAGTCTCAGGGGCTCCGCCGGAAGCCACCAGATTGACATCTTCGTCCGGCTTGAACCCCAAAGACCGCAGTGCAGTGAGAGCATAGGTGTGAGTGACGGACCCAGGCCGAGAGTACCCTACCTTCTTGCCTTTGATGTCCTTCATACTCTTTAGCGGGGAGTCCGCTTTGACCACCCAGGAGATGGTCCCAAAGGGAAGGTTCTCCGCAATAATACGAATGGGTTGGCCCTCGGCATAGGCTATTGCCATGGCGTTTGGAGCGGGTTGCCCGATCTGGTGTCCACCCGTCACCACAGCACGCACTGTATCGCCGCCTCCCGAGAAGGGCGTTATGCTCTGTGTAATCCCCTCTTCCTTGAAGAACAGCTCCATCGCCACCAGCGTCGGAAACATGTGGAATCCCACGGCGCTGGATGTTGCAGCGAATTTTATGTCCGCCGAAACCTTGGGCTTTGCAGGGACGGTAGTAGCCACCGGGGCGGGGGTCGCCCCCCCGGAAGACTTGGGGGCCGCTGTCGGCGTTGGTACGACGGTTGCCGGGGCGCAGGCTACCAGGATAATGCCGCCACCCAGCAGCGACGCAACTTTCAGGAACTTACGGCGGTCCATCCGAGACGACTTGGAGCTGTCTTCCACGACCTTTACCTCCTGCCGGGTCATGAGACCCGGCGAAGCAGTAGCCACCTCACCAGAAGCGGAGCCTCGAATTGATTCGTAATGTTATAACAGGGGTTCGTTGATTGTCAAACCGGGAGGAGGCTGGAATCCAGCCCCTTACCGGTCATTGCGAGCCTCTTTACCGGTCATTGCGAGGGACGAGGCAATCTCTCGCTCTTCTTCTGTCATTCCAGCGAAGGCTGGAATCCAGAGGGGTGGGGCGGGGAGATTGCTTCATCGTCCCTCCTCGCAATGACCACTAAACCATGGCACTGACCACAACTATGGCAATGACCGATTGCGCTTTGTTACGGATGTCTTGGTGGGTGTCATTGAAAGCTGCAGTAGGCAGCGGAAGGCTGCCGGACATCTGGAATGACACCCTTGTCCGGCGTGGCATAATGGCCGATTAGCTTTGATGTCATTGGAAGGTAACGAAGCAATCTCTCGCTCGTTGGTCATGGCGAGCCGGAGCGATAGCGTAGGCGTGGCAATCTCCCCGCCCCACCCCTCTGGATCCCCGCCTTCGCTGGAACATACTATAGGGAATAAGGTCAAGCCCCCTTTGCTGGTTCAATATCTAGCTCTGCCTGGTTTGGTTTGGGTAGGTGGCTCTCGGCCCT
>Ga0082335_1002505_pt1 | contig 33991 bp, 34 predicted proteins | sample Subgrocontami58m_FD_72375 | JGI IMG/M metagenome (GOLD analysis project Ga0082335, IMG submission 72375) | Subsurface groundwater microbial communities from S. Glens Falls, New York, USA - GMW37 contaminated, 5.8 m (SPADES assembly) (version 2) ... | reverse complement strand
CCGGGGAAAGTCAGGCCTCTTTGAAGCGCTGGTTAGAGGACAGAAACAAAGGCAAATGAGCCTGCTCACCGGCCGGCGACCCTTCTGAGGCGGGCCAATGCCGGTCCATGTTACTGAGGCAGCTTGCCGCTCTTGAAGACGGCCTGTTTGCCTCTTCCCGTGGCGTCCCGCCTTCGTTCAGAATCCAGCTTTGCCGCGTACCCTTTGATATGGAAGACGAGCTTGCCCACTTGGGAATTGTCCACAGTCTCCGAAGCGGCCTCCAGAATGACCCCGTGCTTCTCCAGTTCCTGCATGAGGATGACACCGTGCACAGGGTCACGCATCAGCCTGTCCAGGCTGTAGACGACTACCACGTCTATGCTTTCCGACCGCACCAGTTCGCGCAGTTCGTCAAGCTTTGGACGTTCTATGGAAAGCCCAGACCAGGCTTCCTTGAGCCGATACACCACTTCGTAACGCCTTGCTTTTACAAGTATTTCAGACAGGCTTCAAGCTGAGTCTTGAGGCTTGTCCCGTCTTGCTCTTGGCCCTCGGTGCTAACCCGGCAATAGATAACGGCTTTCATTTCGGGGTCTCCTTTTTCAACTGATGCTGGGGAGCCAGACGCTGAGCGACCCATTCATGTCCTGCCTTCTTTTCTTGTAACTGTTCGAGACTCACATTGAACGACAAACCCCAATCCCCCCGCGTAGAATATGGAATACCCTCTTTGTTGAGATAATCAACGGCTTCGTTTAGCGTCTCCCCCGGGTACTTTACCTCAATCAACGCTCGGTTGTTCTTCCTCTTGTTGATCCACACTCTAGCTTTGCCGCCGACGATAAGTGATATGTATGATTCGAAGTATTTCGTCGCCACTTCACTATAGTAAGTATTGAGCAAAGCCTTGTACCAACGTGCGCATTCGAGAGAACCAGGATAGTTATCTATCCAGTGCTTTTCATCATAAGTAAGTTGTGCCGACTCTTCCTCCTCTGGTTCTTCGTATGAATCGATTATTTTGGTGAAGTGCAAGGCTTTCGATTCACCAGCCTCAACAATATTGGCCTGAATCCCAATTATTGGAACTGCCAGACTGAGAAGATGTACCACGTTGAAGAATCTGCTCGTGATTTCCTCCGCTATGAGAACGGCTGTGTGTGTTCGCTTAGGCCAGCGGCGTTTTTCGTTGTCCCAATATTCGATTGTCCGGATAATATGTGACTCGTCCGTGGGTCCAAGTTGAAGTTCGACTTCATACATGGAATCGTCCGCCGGATTCTTGAGGAGAAGGTCAAGGCGTCCGCCTTGCGACTGGGTTTTCTCTTTCATAACGGCTTGCAGGTCGCCCAGTCCCAACATGCTTGGGTCTTCACATATCTTGTCTCTCAGCCACGCCTCGTCGTGACCACACTGGCAGATTCTCACGGCCCTACCAACTGTGATCTCGCTCATTTCGGAATCCTCCTGCTGACTTTGTGACACCCTTCCGCCTCGGCCTATCCCAATAAGGAGACCGGCAACCCGGACATTGTTTAGGCTTACGCACTATACGCGGTATCCAAACATGACCGCAGCGAGTGCAGGTCCATTTGGAGAGTTCCAAGTCTTGGCTCAATGCGCCCAGTATATGAGTATGCTCATACCATGTCAAGACTTGTTCATGCAGGCATACTTGGCCGCCCGTTCCCTGGCGCGCTCCAATAGAAACTTATCCCGACGCACCGAACGCCAAACCGTGTCGATATGTAAGAGCGCAAGCCTTTCACTCCCTGTCGCTGCGATCTCCAGGGCGACCATGCTAAGCACGATGCCGGCGAGTTGAAGCTTGAGAGCCAAATACTTCGCCTGCTTCTGTCTAACCCTGCTAACGCCGGTTATACCGCCACAAAGCAGGCCCCCGCCTCTTGCACCGTCTTCCAGAACGGCTTCAATGGCCAACGTGAACGATTTTTATCCATGCGTCTCCTCGCAGACTTTGCACCAGTCTTCTGTCGCATACTTCCACAGGTCCGGCGCTTGGGCAGTGAGGTCAGCGAAGGTCTCTACCTGAAACTCCTTCAGTACCTTTTCGCCGGAACTGGAAACGAAAGCAGACCACCATTCTCCGTCCACCCCAACTCCCGACTCGCGCGGGGTTTCGTGCCCGCATTTGCTGGTGAATGGCCTCGTCCTATTGTTCTCGCCGTGAGCAACCCTCCCGCCGTCGCTTGTGCTAGAATTACCCTGTTAAGGGGGGCGAAACCATGGCGCGAGAGTTCACGGTTGTTATCGAACGGGACGAGGAAGGCTACTTAGTGGGCAGCGTTCCTTCTTTGAAAGGTTGCCATACACAGGCTAGGTCTATGGACCAACTCATTCGGCGCATGAAAGAAGCTATTCTTCTCTGCCTTGAAGAGCAGGGCGAGGGAACAACCGAGCTTCTCGAACTGGTAGGCATACAAAAGGTCGCCGTATGACCCGGCTATCCCGGCCCACGGGGCTGAAAATAGTTGACGCCCTCGGCAAAGCAGGATTCAAGTAGACGCGCCAGCGAGGTAGTCATGTCTTCCTCAAGCACCCCCGACGGCAGGGCAACCGTCGTTCCGGTCCATGCCGGCGAAACCCTCGGTCCTGGACTGATCTCCAAGATACTTCGTGATACGGACCTTAGCCGCGAAGAGTTACAGAGATTACTGCATTGAGGCACAAACGTACGCATGGAAGGGCAAACATCCCGAAGAACGCATAGGATTGTGCCTCGCTTTCTTCCGAGTTGCTGTGCACGCATAATGAGGCAGGAACACATCCGACTGCCTGACTAATTGGAACTAGCATGAATTTCTCGTATGACCTGATAGAGACTCAAATTGTGGAAGCCCTGCCGGAATTGCGACCCGCAGCAGAAGTCTATGCCAAAAAGGAAGGCAAACCCGGCGAGGATTCCAGGGCTTACATCTTCTTCGAGTCGATGTTTGCGACATATGTTGAAGTTCTTCTGGCCATGCCGAACAGTCCAGCGCGCGACCGTTTACTTTCGCGCGCCTTCAATCTGGTTGAAGACATGATAAAAAGCCCTGATCTGTTGGTTAGTGATTTGGCATATATCGGAGTGTTTGAGAGTAAAGCACCGTGGTTTTACTCTTGTGCTGTCCAGTTTGTTGGCCCGGTTTCTCGCAGAGAACTAGAACAACACGAACCCGCGTGGCCACAAGCAATCGAGAAGAAGCTAAAGCCCGAAGTAGGAGGCATCGAGGAGATTATCGACCTCTTTTGTGTTCGTGAGGTCATCTTGAGTGAGTTACAATGCGAGGGAATTCGACGAGAACGGATACCTGGAATAACCTACCCGCAGCAACTCAAAGACTTCCCCTCGCTGACTGCTGCGCGGACCAGCAACGAGGCTGTTGTTTTCTTATCCTATTTAGGGACAACCTTCCCTTGCGTTGTTTGCCCGCCAACCCAAGTGGCTTGCACTGAAACCGCACTCTGGGAATTGACCCAAGATTTGGCCGATATTGATAACCAGGAGCCAAATCAAGGGTCGAAGGCCCAGGTCATGTTTCTTCGAATTCCACGGGGAGAACGGGTCTGGAACATGAATCACAATGACAAGAAGCACCTACGTTATCACGGAGAATTCTGGATTGCTGACAAGTTCTCTCGGCTTGATCTTTCGAAGCCCATAAGAGAAATCCTCAGCGGCAAGTGGCCTACACTAAGGAACAAGCCCGACAAGTAGTTGAACTGTCTGTGCGACTCGGAGCAAACGTACGCATGGAAGGGCAAACATCCCGATGATTGTCCAATTGCAGGGATTATCAGGGAATGTTGACCAAGTCAGTGTGAGAACATATAATCATTGCATGCTGAAGGAATCAGTGCAAACGTCCGCAAGGCGATACACGACTACGATCACCAAACGAGGTCAGGTCACGCTGCCGGCCGAGGTGCGACGGCTACTGAAGGCTAAGTACAAGGACAAGGTCACCTTCGTCATCGATGGCGGTCAAGTGCGGCTGAGCCAGGAGACGCTCACTCTTGAAAACACCTACGGTTCAGTGAAACCTTCCAAACGACCCGAGGACTTCGAAGAAATCTCTCAGGCTGCCAAGGATGACAAGGCTGAGAAGTCGTCTAGTAAACTGCGACAGGCCCAATGAGATTTCTGGATACGAACATCATTCTCAGGTATCTGACCAGGGATGATGAGGTCAAAGCCCAGGCTTGTTTTGAGTTGTTCCAGCGCTTGAAGCAGGGCCAGGAGACTGTGTTCACTTGCGAGGCCGTTGTCACCGAGGTGGCGTACGTCTTATGTTCTTCCCGAGCACCGTACCGCCTCAGCCACGAGGAAATCAGAACCCGCTTGTCGCCCATTATCGCGCTTCGTGGACTCAAATTGCCCCACAAACGTGTTTACCAGCGAGCCCTGGACATCTGGGCGACCAGCCAGTTTCTCGACTTCGAGGATGCCCTGATTGTGGCGCACATGGAAGAACAAGGAATTGGGGACTTACTGAGCTACGATACAGACTTCGACCGGGTCTCAGGCATCACGCGAACCGAACCCTGATTCTATTACGTAGCTCCTCCAACGGATCGAAAGCAGAACCACCTGCTTGATTCCCCTTGAGGTCGACCCGGGGCTTCAACACGTGGGCATGTTGAACCGTCAATCCCTCGACGCCGATCAGTGGAGACTTATCGGGGAACCACTCCATATCTCAATAGACCTGGGGACGAGAACCCTTATTGCGGCCGAGTCAGATACCATTCCCCAGGGGATGACTCCGTTTACTTTCCGGCGGCGTTCCATGCCATCAGCTTCTAGAAACGCCATGAGCCACGCGCACTATGGGGCTCGATTCTCAGGATCATGGTGGTGAGCCAGAAGTGTGCAACCATCGTGAAACAACATAGGCTTCGGGGACTAAGTTTACCCCAATAAAGCTGGTTTGACGATGGCTGCTCTCACGCACGCATGGAAGGGCAAACATCCCGAAGAACGCGTGCCGTTCCTGTCAGAACGCGCTCGATTGTTTCCCCAGGTGCTTCCGCGACCAGACAACTAGCGGCAACGTATTCCCGATGTCGTAGTCGAACATTGCCAGCCGACGACGGGTCCTTTTGTCAAAGATGCTGATCACACGGAGCCAATCCGTCGCCCGATAGGACACTTCATCGTAGCGATAGGAAGTCGTCTTGCCAAGACAATTTACGATCATCGTTTCGGTCCCCTCGTCGACCTCAATAGAAACGTTTCTGAACCGAAACAAGCATATCCCGACAACTCCCATGTAAAAGAAGAAAGCTGATCCAGGCAGCATGACGAGGCCAACCAACTGAGGAAAGTCTGGGATAGCATCAATCAAAGACCATACAGAGCCTACCGCAATCCCCACACCCACCGCCAGAAAGAACACGACACTGACTGCCGAAACAGCCGGCGACCATCCAGGATGCCGAATCAATAAAGTGACGAGGACAGACTTCTCCTGGGTGCCTGCCCTACCAGTAGTCCTTTGAATCACTCCAAGTACGCCATACAGAGGCCCGTCATATATGTCGGTGATGTCAACGCCGTAGACCGAGGACGTCCGCGCAATCACTTCCTCTCTATGTCTTTGGGCTTGCTCCTCGTCGCGAGGTTCATAGTTTGGCAGGCGGCTGATATCAGAAACGAATAGTGGCATCTTGACGCCAAGTTCTTCGTTTAGCACATTCTTGAAGAAGTCATCGGCCATACGGTAATACTTGCTAATCTGGTCAGTTGACGCAAATTTCAAAGGAACGTATGTGCCTGGTCTTGGCAGGGTCGTATTCCTTTCCTTATAAGAGCTGAATCTCTGTTTCAACTCGGCGATTGCCTGCTCTTCAGTCGCTCCGTCGCCCATTAAGCCCTGCCAACCGGATAGCCCAGCCCTGAAGGTCGGTTTGGCACCAAGCGCGTTGGGGATCTTCCAAGTCTCCATGGGATAATCTTTGAAATCCCACATCGATTTCCTGTAGCTTAGCAGTCTTTTCCTCAGTCTATGGAATGCTTTGGTCTGACTTCTCATTCGAACACGCCCGTATTTCGATTTGCCGATGATAATGGAGGGATTATCTCACTTTCTTGTTCGAGTATCGACCAGACTCGTATTTCAAGTGTCGACTAGCGGGACGAACACAAGTTCGGGAGCCCTGTGACCTTGGCCCAAACGTACGCATGGAAGGGCAGACATCCCCGATGTCGATTTGCCCTCGGATTCCATCGTCCGGTTAACTGAGCAGCAATGCACCAGTTCACGCGTTTCGGGCGCCTGGACAGGGATGCTGTCAGGAGGCACCAGGCAACTCTCATCATCGAGAACGTTTGATGGGCCGGGCGGTAGCGCGGTAGTAGCAGTTGCGCCTTTGGAGTTGATTTGCCTTACCTACCGGGCGAGGTTGCCGAGGGCCTTTTGGGCGCGCTCAGCCCAGCCCGATGGGTTCTTTGCCTCGAGCTCCAGGATGCGCTGGAAGTCGGCTTTGGCCTTGTCTAACTCGCCCTTCTGAGTGTAAGCCAGCCCTCGCTCGTACAGGGCAGAGCGCCAGCTAGTCTTGCTGATGTCGCCGATAGCCTGTGAGAAGTCGGCGATGGCCTTGTCCAGGTATCCCTGAATGTGATAGGTAACCCCACGCTCGAAATACGGCCCGCCACGGTCCGGCGCGATTTCTACAGCCCTGGTGAAATCGGCGATTGCCTTGTCCCATTGTTTACTCTCTCGATAAGCGATCCCCCGCCCCTCGTAGGCGCGATCGGACTTCGGGTCCAGTTCGATGGCTTTCGAATACTCTACTATGGCACCGCTCCAATCGTTCCTGGCGGACGCCTCCGCAGCGCTCTTTTCGTGTTTCCCGGCTTCTCCTGAATTCCCCGAACAGGCAACGCCCGTCGCCATGATGACAAACACAAGGATCCCGGCAAGGGAAAAGTACCTTCCTGACAACGAGATGTTCATTCCTATCCTCAGTTTCTCTGTTGGTCCACGTGATGATACGCAGGGCCCCTTTCCTGTGTCAATAAGCCGGTTGATCTGCGACCTGGGAACCCGGCAACTCCTGTGGTTTGAAAGATGTCACGGGAGAACCATAGAATTGTGCCAGCAACGAAGAAAGGGAACACATGCAAGACAATTTGGTCGGATGCTCCGACTACGACGAGCCAAAACCCGCTCCCGGTCCCACCGGCCTGGTCACAGCAAACGAATATCGGCTGCGGACGAACGCCCTCAAGTCGGCAATGGCAAGAAAGCGCATCGATGTTGCACTTCTCCAGTATTCCAGGGATATTTACTACTATGGCGGCGTTGCCCTTCACAGCAGTCTCATTATTTCCCTGAATCGGGACCCTATCCTTCTAGTTCGGATGAACGTTTCCGGGGCGCGTGGTGACTCCTGGATAGCTGACATAAGGGAGTCTTCCAGCCCGGCTGATGTGCAGAAGGTGCTTCAGGAACTGGACATGTGCCGCGGGACAATCGGTATCGAAGAGGACATGCTTTCAGTCGCTGTCCACAGGAAGCTCTCCAGCAGCATGCCCGGCGCGAAGTTCGCCGATATCAGTCCCTTGATTCTCGACCAGCGTATGGTGAAGTCCGCGGCCGAGGTGGCGCAGGTCAAGAAGGCTGCCCGCATTTCGCGTATCGGTTTCCGCAAGGCGGAAGCCATGATGCGGCCGGGGGTATCCGAGGTCGCCATCGCCTCCGAGATGGAAACGGCAAAAAGGATAGCCGGCCATGATGGATTCAACATGGGGCGCAGGCCGGGGATTATGAACCCTACGGTGTTTGTTGCATCGGGCAGGAACGGGGGCACGATATCGGGCTACTGGATCACTGCGGCAGGTACAGGAATGAGCCCGGCATATCCTTACGGCCCTTCGCCTCGGCGCTTGAGACTGGGCGATCTTGTGGCGATAGACCACGGTACTGTGTACCGGGGCTACCACTGTGACCAGGGAAGAACATACGTCGTGGGCCCTGCCAAGGAGAAGCATAAGCGGCTATTCGATGTTCTGCTTCGTGCTCAAGATGCCGCTATCCAGGCGGTTAAGCCGGGCGTTCCAGCTTCACAGGTCTATGACGCAGCATGGAAGGTAGTCAGTGGCACAGGGTTTGAGAGGTTCTTCATGGGCATCGGGCAATATGGGATTGAATTCCTCGGACATGGAGTCGGCCTCGAAATCGACGAGCCGCCGATGATCAGTCCAGGGAATCAGACTCTGCTTGAAGAAGGGATGACCCTGGCCCTTGAGCCAAAGTTCATTGTTCCCGGGTGGGGCGGAGTAGACCTGGAGGATACTGTGGTCGTTACCTGCAATGGATGCGAACTGTTGACCGAAGGCAAAAGGGATCTGATGGAGGTGGGACCGTAAGGGAGCGTCAAACCAAATGCTTGCTGAACCACTCGCCTGCCAGTCGCGCCACCTCGTCGAGCGCGCCCGGCTCTTCAAAGAGGTGGGTTGCCCCCGGAACGATAACCAGCTCCGTTTCCGCTTTCATCAGGGACATCGCATGGCGGTTCATCCCGATAACCGTGGAGTCGTGGCCACCCACGATCAGTAACGTTGGCGCCATCACCCGGGGGAGGTACTCTCCGGCAAGGTCCGGCCGACCGCCCCTGGACACAACTGCGCCTGCAGCATCTGGTCTCTCCGCAGCCGCGACCAATGCTGCCGCCGCGCCGGTGCTGGCGCCAAAAAGCCCAACATTCAGCCGTTGCAGCCCAGGAGTCCTCTTTACAAAGTCGACGGCCTCGACAGTGCGCCGGCCAAGCAAAGAAACGTCGAAACGATAACGCCCGGACATGTCGTCGGCAGCTTCTTCTTCTCTGGTCAGCAAATCAAACAGCAACGTCGCCAGCCCATTGTTCTGGAGTGCCCGGGCGACCTGTATGTTTCGCGGGCTGTGCCTGCTGCTGCCGCTGCCATGGGCGAATATCACCAGCCCTTTCGCATTGCTGGGAATCACCAGGTCTCCATCCAGGTTGACCTTGCCGGCTGTAATATTCAAGGACTCGACAACCTGCCTGCCGCCTGTTGTTGAGTGACTCTCTACGTCCATCTTGCCACCCTCAAGATCGCTGCAAGCCATACCGCTTATTGAGATCCCCCGCGTGAGCCTTCAGCTTCGGGGAACTCTTTTTGCCGTCCATCGAGTCGACGTGGGTGTATTCCTTCATCTTCATGGCCATTTGTCTCAGATGGTTGTCCACCAGGTAGTTGACGGTCCCTTCAGGGAAGGTGCCGTCGGCGGACTTATTGCCCGCTGGCACTCCGGTCAGTACCTCTAATCCTTCGTCGATGGTGTTGGCGGCCCAGACATGGAACTCTCCTTTGCGGACAGCTTCCACCACCTGCTCGTGAAGCATCAGGTTGACCAGGTTCAGTCGGGGCACGAGCACGCCCTGTTTTCCGGTCAGTCCCTTAGCCCTGCAACTGTAGAAGAAACCCTCTATCTTCTCATTTGCACCCCCTATGGGCTGCAACTCCCCTTTCTGGCTGACTGAGCCGGTCACAGCAATGTTCTGGTATATCGGGATTCCAGAGATGCTGGAAAGTATTGCATACAATTCGGCAGATGAAGCGCTGTCGCCTTCTACACCTCCGTACGACTGCTCGAAACACAGGCTGGCGGACAGTGATATGGGGTAGTCCTGGGCGTACTTCCAACCCAGGTAGCCGCTCAGGATCATCACGCCCTTGCTATGTATCGGTCCTCCCAACTCTGACTCCCGCTCGATATCAACCACCCCCGTCCGCCCCATGAAAGTCTGGGCAGTGATCCGCGACGGTTTTCCGAAGGAGATGTCTCCGAGGCTGTACACGCTCAGCCCGTTTACCTGGCCCACTTTGGCCCCTTGCAGGTCCACCATCAGGGTACCGCGAGTTATCAACTCCTGGATACGCTCCTCGGCCAGGTTATGCCTGAAAAGCTTCTCGTCGATGGCCTTCTGAACATGTTTTGCCGATATGATATCTTTGCCATCCTTCGATGCCCAGTAGTTTGCCTCTTCCACCAGGTCCCTGATCAGGGAAAACCTCGACGTCATTTTCTCCTGGTCAGACACTATTCTCATTGAGAATTCGATTGTCGTGCAGACGCCCGAGGGGTCAAAATGCCTCGTCTTGCAGTTTTCGCAGCAGTTCGCGATGAAAGCGGCGTAAGCCAGCATATTCTCTTTGGTACGGTTGATCTGAAAATCGAAATCCGCTTTGACCTTAAAGATCTCGCGGAAATCTTCATCTATCGAAGAGAGCATCTGGTAGATGTCCGGATCACCGGTAAGCACGAACTTGACGCTTACAGGCATAGGCTCAGGACGCAGCCCCTGGGGGGCGATCATGCCGAACTGCTCGAATGGGTCCTCTATCTTCACTTCCTTGTTCTTCACTGCCCGTTTGAATGCTGGCCAGACTCCCGGATTAGAGACCAGGTCAACAGCGTTAAGCAACAGATAGCCCCCGTTGGCCCGGTTCACAGCACCTGCCTTAAGCATGGTATGGTCGCTGAGGTATCCGCCGAAGAGAAATTTTCGCTCGATCTTGCCGAACATATTGGCAAAACTGGGGTTGGTCTCTACGACCACTGGCGGGCCTTTGGCCTCCGTATTATCGACGAAGAGGTTGACCATGAATGGCAGGAAGGGGTTTTTGCCTCCAGCCAGCACATGGCTCATTGGCACGCCGATCATGGGGTCCACTGGATCATCGGCTGATTTGAAGACGGCCAGGTTTTCCAGGGTGTAGGTCTTCAAGTCAGCCAGGTATTCCTTCAGTTTTAGGACGTCGGTGTATTCTTCTGTCAGAGCCGCGAAGAGCCCTGAAATAACGAAGTCGCCGATTTGCCTGTCGGCCTTCCGCAGTCGCTCACCGGTCTCATGCTCGATGCCTGCCACTTTTTCAAAGCTGGCCTGCAACTTGCTTTGTAGCTGAGATTGTTTCGCTTCCAGCCTCTTCCTGGCTGCTTCTGAAAGTTCGCTGTAATCCTTTTCTTCCATCAGTCGGTCGTCAAGTAGAGGGGTCAACGTCGGCCCGGTCGCTCCCACCTGGATGCCGAAACCTTGCCGGCGGGCCTCCCGGTTCAAATTATCCAGGACAGCCTGCTGCTGTTTTCGTCCTTCTCCGGCTATCTTCTGCCGCTGAGTCTTGTATTCCTCTCCTGAAAAGGCCTTGGCAAGGTCCTCTTTCAGGTGTTCCAGGGTTGACCTGACCTTTTCCTGAAAGGCTTTTCCTTTGCCTGGAGCCACCGCTACAATCCTGGGGGAATCGGGGTCGTCAAAGTTGTGCACGTAGCACCAGTCGAATATCTGGTGGCCGCCACGCGCCTTTATCAACCTCTCGATATATCTTTTCACCATCGAGGACTTCCCGGTGCCTGAGATGCCAGTTACGAACACGTTGTACCCGTCGGCGGGCATGTTTAACCCGAATTCGATTGCTCTGACTGCCCGGTCCTGGCCGATGAATTCGCGAAGTGGGACACAGTCCTTGGTGCACTCGAAAGTGAATAGTGCAGGATCGCAACAGTACCTTAATGCTTTGATGTCAACTTCATGAGGGGCAGCCAGGTTCTTCAAAGGCATCACCCATTCTTCAGAGTTTGCTCCAACTCCATTATCGCACCTGATGAAAGTGCTTTGCTGCTTCCCAGGTGAGGAATGGTTGGTCTCCTGGCAGGTGAATGCTTCGGCGCACCCGTCTTTTTGCCGAGAGGTTTGTCGTCGTAAGGGCGGTTCGCGAACCGCCCTTACGGGCCCTAGCTGGTTGCTGATCTTGCCTTGCGGAGGCGGACGACCAGAATCTTTCCCAGGGCGAACGCAGTGCAGGCAATTGCCCCGATCGTGATCCAGCCGTAGACGCTGGCGACGACCTGTTCCGCGTTCTTGCCGATGAAGGCGCCTGTGCCGACAAAAATGGCATCCCAGGCGATGGAAGACACGATAACCCCCAGGGCGAATCCTCCGTAATGCAACTTCATGGAGCCAGACGCCACAGAGGTGGGCACAAGGAGCCCCGGTGTAAGGCGGGCGAGCACGATGGCAAGAAAGGTCTTCTTTCCCAGCTTGGTGCGAAGCAGGTCTGCCTTATGTGCCGCGGGCAACCGTTTCTTCAACCAGTTTATTACCCTTCCTCCGGCGTGGCGGGAAAGCCAGTAAACGCCTGCCGCGCCAATAAACCTGCCACCGAGCAGGACCAAGGCCACCGGTATAAGAGACAGGGTGGGATTTGCGATTATGCGTTGTCCGAAGAAGAGCAGAATACCCTGCACCAGGAAAGGAAAGGCGATACCTGCCTCTCCGAGGACAATAACCGCCAGCAGTGAAACCAGGGCGATGATGTTGCCGTCGCCCAGAGTGGTGAGACTATTGTTGATGAAAGCGAAGTACTGTTCCACAGCCCTATCCCTCTTCTGAGATTATCGAGTCGACAGCGTTGGCGCTCAACTTATGTCTACCACTCCATGCCCTTGGCTTCGAAATAGGCCACCAGGCAGGCATTTCCCGCTCTACATAACGTTCACAATATTGATAACGCACTTTACGTAACCGAGGTTAGTACCGAAATCGATTCTTTATGGAAATGTAAGTTACGGGAGTACGAGGCCCATGCACCTCAGGTGCGTGGGCTGGTTCCTCTTGCCAATTCTCCTCAAGCACCCTATCATGCGCTTGAATCAAAGAGGACCAAACAGCGAAAGAGGGCATGCGTGAGAAAAAACCGGCAAACCCCCGATTTCGAGTTGATGATGGATGGCCTGCGTGGCTACCTTCAAAATGAGGCTGTAGTCAGCCCGCCAAGGCAGATCACGTTCGGTTCAAAGCTTGGCATCAGACCGGCCGTTCAGCAGGGTGTTGACCTGACAGTTACTGTGCGGAATGAAGCTCCTCCGGGGCGTATCGGAGGCCAGTTGGTATTCACAGGCGTAAGCCTGCGTATTGTGGACGGCCGAACGCCTCCGAAGGCCGGAGCCAGTTGGCTGGGTAGTATGAAGAAAGACCGGCCCTCTGACCAGGGGGGGATGCCCATGGGCAATGACACGGGTGTCCGGTCCGATGGCAAGGCATTCGATGCGGTTGCGCCGGATGAGCAGTCGAAAGGGGAAGTGCTTTTCCCCGGCGAAAGCGTGGTCTACCGAATCCAGGCGCCTGCGGTCTGGCTGCCATCCCTGGCGATCACAGTTGAAGGCTCGATTTCATCAAGGCATCTGTTCCAGGTGGTGCAACTGGTGAACGTTTCCGAAAGACGGGCCGAGGCCGAGATGGTGGAGCTCTTCCAGGCTTTGAGCGAGATCGGCATTCATCAACCTCTTCTCGCCGCAACGGCCGCCGCGCTGGGCGTGGCTGGGACTGTCAGCGCACGGAAGATCGCCACGTCACGGCGTGAGCTGGAGCAGGCGGTAGAAGCTATTGCACCCAGATTCCGGGCGCTGAACGAGGTCTTCCATGTGGCGCCTCATCCGGAAATATCTGATCATATCAAGCAAGTGGTGGGGCGATATATGGTGTCCGTGGACGAGGCTATCGATCGTGTCTGTGAATCGCTCTCCTCAGGCGATATCGACAGCAGGAGTGAAGCGGTTGACGGACTGAACCTTCAAATGGAGGCTGCGCGGGAAGTGGACCGCAAGACGGCTGAATTGATGCGGAAATTCAGCGTAAAGCCGGAGGAGGCCGGGTTTGTCCCGATCAAGTGACTGCGATTTCGCAGTCTGGCCAATGCGTTCACTGAAGGGAAAGGACGAGTGTGGCAATGCATTGGTCCCTGGTAGTTTGTACAGGCCACATCCGGCCCCAATCCTTGGTGGTATCATTAGAGTAGTTGGAGACTCCTCTTCCTGATTCTTGCAGGAATCGTTGCTGCGGGACTGCCAACAAAGGAGACGAGACCATTGGCAAGCCTGATCACTGGAGGTTTGGGTTTTATCGGCTCTCACCTGGCGCGGAAGCTGCTGTCGGGAGGAGAGGAAGTCATACTGCTTGACATTATCCCCCATTCTCGCCTCATAGATGATATCAAGGACAGGGTTGGGGTGGTGCGCGGTGACCTCGACAACTGGTCGCTGGTGCTCGATACGGTGAAGCGGAATCGAATTGAGACCATATACCATGCCGGAGCTCTGCTCTCAGCGTCTGCCGAGGAGTCCTCGGTCGCCACCTACAAGGTGAACGCCAACGGCACCCTGCACGTCCTTGAGGCGGCTCGGCTCTTCGACGTGAAGACAGTCATGTTCCTGAGCACCATCGCCACATACGGGCCTGGCCTTCCGGACCGGGTGGGCGATGACGCCATTCAGCGTCCAGTGACCATGTATGGAGTCACAAAGGTCTTCGGCGAGCGGCTCGGGGAGTATTACCACCATAAGTACGGCATGAACTTCCGGGGAATCAGGTTGCCCTCTGCCATCGGGCCGGGGAGAGGTGCTGGAGGAGCCAGCGCCTATAGCAGTCTGGTCGTTCAGGAAGCTGCTGCTGGCAGGCCTTACCAGGTCTTTGTCTCCGAAGGGACGAAGATTCCTCTGGTGTATATAGATGATGCTGTCTCGGCGATCCTGGGGCTTGCCAGGGCTGTAGACGGCGGGTTGAAGAGGCGAGTGTACAATATCCAGGGATTTTCTCCGACTGCTGGAGACCTCGCCAGGGCGGTTGCCAGGTACGTGCCTGACGCCAGGATCGAGTTCCGCCCTCAACCGGAGTTGGACCGCATCGCCAATAGTTGGCCTAAAGAACTGGAGGACCGCGATGCAAAACGTGACTGGGGGTGGAAATCCGAATATCCCCTGGACCGCGCCGTCCGGGACTTCGTTGCTGAGTTCCGTGCCAGGAGAAACCTGTACGAGTAACTTCGTCCACCGCTATTAGGCCGCTGTGACCTGGTCAGACAGAATCGGGGCGCCGGAGTCGATGGCATCCAGGTTCTTCAGGATCGCTGTCTCCCAGTGGCGGAGAGAACTCTCTTTCACGAACACCGCAATGTGCCCGGCATCTTCGATGAGCTTCTTCCTCGCGGGGCCGGAGACATACCGGGCCATGTTGAACACCTGGTCGGGTGGCGTGATGTCGTCCCTGTCCCCGGCGATCAGGAACACAGGGCAGCTTATCTGCTTCAGCTCGACCTTCCTGCCCAGGATATCGAGTTCTCCCTTAATCAGGAGGTTCTTCTTGAACAGCTTGTCGACAGCCTCGATATACCACGTTCCTGGAAGGTTCACCGGCTGGTCGTACCACTCCTTGAACCGGCGCCACTTCTTGACCTTTCCCTCATCACCTTCGCATATTGCGAGCCACAGATCGGCGTAATCGCCCACGTACCTGTCATACGCATTCAGGCTCTTGAAGCTGAAGAGCTGGCTTTCGCCGCGCTGGACGCCGCCGGACATGGCGACCATGTTCTCATAGTAGGACATGGGGAGCTTTTTGCACGCGGAGTGGATCTTGGCGTCGCCTGCCGTGAAATCGATGGGGCCGGCGGCATTGACATAGGAGGCGACGGTTCCGGGGTAGAGAGCCGCATATAACGCGGCCACCCAGCCACCCTGGCATAGCCCGAAAAGATGGACCCTATTGCCCAGGCGCCTGACGCAGCCGGCTACATCCTGGACTATGTCGCCAATGGAGTCAAATCGGTGGGAGCATTGAGGCGTGGGCGGAATCCATTCGATGACATATACCGGCCTCGCGGCATCAACTGCGATGCATCTCTTCACCAGGGGTTCGCATATGTTCTGATGATGGCCGGCGTTCGGGGCGAGGATCAGTATCGGAGTCTTCTCTCCAGGCGCATGCGTGAAACACCGCAGTTTGAGGGAGTCGTCCTCGAATGTTACAGTGCTTGGCAAGTTCCAGCATGGCACCGGCAACGGCTTCAGCACCTCCGACCAGAACCGCATCGCTTCAAAGAACATGTTCTTCCACCCCCAGTTCTAATTACCGCCTGCTCACAAGCCTTCTCTGTGAAACGAGATGGGAACTCAGGAAGCACTCCAGGAAAACGTGCGCTGCTCCCTGGCTACCCCTGCGAAGATTACATTTGTGTGACATGCACATACGGTGCCGCAGCCCGATATGTCACACTTTCATTACATACCAGTCAGCATACACGCGGATTGAGTTACTGTCAACCGCAAGCGGGGGAGAGCAAGAGAGATAGCCTCTGGCTTGCTCTGCGACGCGTTACCGCGACCCGGAACGAAGCGAAGAAACTGGACAAAGAGGAGCAGTCAAAATCCTGAACGGGGTGTTGGGGTTCCCTGTGGGGGTTGGTCCGCAGCCATCAACGGAGTCGGGGGCGGAGTGAATGCCTCCTTCGGAACAGGGTTATTCTGGCAACTAACCCCTCGAGCTTAGACGCAATCCCCCATCAATATTGAATACCGTCCCGGTACAAGCCTCATTGCGGTAGAGTTCGACTATTAGAGAAGCCACTTCTTCAGGCTCTATCAGGCGCTTGATCGGCACTTGTTCAACGATTCTGTCAAGAACTTTCTGATCCATTGTTTTGACCATGGTCGTGGCGATGTAGCCCGGCGCTACCGCCACACATCGAACTCTGTGGGCGATATTTCTTCTGAAAAACTCGGCTGTAATTACCCTTGGTATCACTGACATGGCTGCCTTAGTTGATGAGTAGTTGATCTGCCCAGCCGTTCCCAAAGCACCGGTTGAAGAAATCAGGCATATTAACCCTTTGCAGCCGAGGTTGATCATTTGTTCGGCGCACTCTCTCACCGTCAGAAAGACCCCTGTGAGGTTGACGTCCAGTACCGACTGGAACTGTTTCAGAGACATCTTATCTATCACCTTGCCTGTATCTCTATCAATAGAAAGCATAAGGCCATCTTCAACGATACCAGCGCAAGGGACAACCAGGTTGATGGCTCCAAATCTTTCCACAGCCAGGAGGGCTAGCGCATGACTGCCATCTTCTTTGGCCACATCGCCGGCAACGATTGCCACCTCTCCCCCCATTTCTCTTAATTCTTTTTCCACTCTCTGGAGGTTCTTTAGCCTGCGTCCAGCCAGAACGACCTTGCCTCCATTCTTGACCCAGTGCCTGGCCACGATTTCACCAATGCCTCCTCCTCCTCCTGTAATGACAGCAACAGCGCCTGCAGTTTCCAGCATTTTCCTTATATACCTACAGCCTATATCATTTCTGAAGTTTGCCGATACTAATTGGGGGATTCACATTCATCAACGACCCCGAACGGCAGAAGGTTACTCTTCTGACGTTCCGTCTCGAAATCCGCCTCAGCGGGCGGGGATCCGCTCAGAATGTTCTTCCATCCACCCCACTACCTTTGGCCAGAACTCGCGGTGCAAAGTGGGACTGGTGGTGATGCCGATGTGACCCTTACCCACGCTGAATTCCTCTTTGTCGCGGCTTGAAACAAGGTCAAGCAATACCCTGGTGGATTCGGGCGGCGCTATGTGGTCATACTGGGCCGAAAGGACGAGAAGCGGGCAACCGATGTTCTTGAGGTCAACGGCTTCCCCCAGCGCCTGGAACTGGCCTCTGACCAGCAGGTTCTGCTGGTACCATTGCCGGATGTATTGACGGAATGCGTCTCCTGGAATCGCCGGGCTATCGAATATCCACCTGTCCATGCAGAGGAAACTGGTCATCGCTTCGTCGGAATCGAGCGTTTCGAGGAATGTCTCGTATTTGCCGGCGATGAGGTTCATCGGGTCGACCAGAAGGAAGCCAGCGTTGAGGAAAGCTCCGGTGGCCACGCCCTGCGCCTCCACGACTTTGTCGGGGTCCAGGCTTCTGGCCCATACGGCCAGCGTGTTGTTCGTATTGAAATCTATCGGAGTCGCCTGAAGCAACAGGCTTCTGAGGTTGCGCGGACGGATCGCCGCATAGGCTGTGGACAGGGTGCCCCCGAGGCAATATCCGTGCACCGTCACCTGGTCAACTTCGTTCCTCTTCTTGATGTTCTCGACGCTTTTGTCAAGGAAATCGATGTAATCGTCCAGGTTGAGGTATCTGTCTGCGCCTGTCGGATAGCCCCAGTCGATCATATACACGTCGAAGCCGGCATTGAGGTACTTGTCCACAACTGATATGTCTTTGCGCAGGTCCAGAATGTACGGCCGGTTGATGAAGGCGTACACCATGAGAATGGGAGTGCGGTACTTTCGTGCCTTCACTGGGATGTAGTGCAGCAGCCGGAAGATGCCCTCCTCATCGACAACTTCAAACTTGGATGGCCACACATCCGTACGGATGTCGCACACCCTGTCCATGACGCCGGCGAGGTTGGCAGGTTTCACTGTCGCCAAGTTCTCTTCTCCTTCGCAGACTTTCAAGCCCTCAGGCACCTGCATGGCGTCTTGACACAGGTGACACCCTTTTCCGGGCCGTTTTCAAGGGACCTGCCACTGGTAGAACCAGGGCGCGTGGGTGTTCTGCCGGCTCGGGCGCTATCTTTGCTGTCCGCGTTATCTCAGCACGGCGCGGCTGTGGCGCATCCGGCTCGGCTGGCTGGCGGGCGGGGGCCAGCGCATTCAGTTTGGCTTCCAGCACACGGACCTTCCTCTCCAGGGCGTCGCTCCTCACCTTGTAGCTGTGCAGGCGCTGCGCCAGAGCATCGGTCTCGTTCTTGGTGGCCACCGGCAAGGCCGGGAACAGGTCGAGTTGTGCCTGCATGAACCGCCTTTGCGCCGAGGTCAGGTCAGAGGTGATGGCGGAATAGGAATTCTGCGCTTCGAAGAACTCGCTTGAAGCCATGAGCCGGCTGAACTCATCGCCGAACACCTTAAGGTAGGTCTTGAAGAAATCCTTGAACGCCACCGGCGCAGGTTGCTTCTTGATCTCTGCGGCGAGGCGGCTCAGTGATTTCTCCCAGGTATCGTGGAACAGCGTTTCGTATTTTCTGGCGACGCGCCGCTGCCTGGGATAGTTGGCTAATACCTCGTGCAGTGAATCGAGGAGTTGCCTGGGCAATGTGAATTGGTTTTCGCTGAAGAATGAAACCATCCGGTCGAACGTTTCTACGTACGCCTCTGCTCCCTCGTCAACCATGTTCCGCAACAAGTTGGCCGGGGTTGCGTGGCCGGTCTGCCCGGTGACGTCACGGTCCATCTGAATGGCGTTCCCACCCTGGTAAGTGCTGCGGAAGGCATTGGACATGGCCTTCATGTAACGGGCCGGGGTCTCGCTAACGAGCTTGAGCCAACTCAGGTAGCCGTCCGCAAGCTTGTCGGGGGTTATCGACTCCAGGGGCACGGTCAACAAGTCTGTGGGTGACCCTGCCAGCCGTATTGGTCGGAGGAACATGGCGAACAGGTTGTTGTAGACCTGGTCGAAGCTCCCTCGCCACATCTGTTGTATATCTTCAGCGGCGGTCTCGGGCTTCAGCTCCAGAGACTCGAAGGCATGCCTCAGCGATTGCTGCATGTCCATGGTGCGAGCAATGAACTCGTAGCTTTCGGCGGCGAGCCCAGCGGGGACACCTTGTGTCTTCGAAGGCTGGCCCTGCTCCTCGGCCCGCGACCCTTTTTCTTGTTGTGTCTCGCTTACCTTCACGGTGCGACCGGGGCGGCGGGCTTTCTTGACGACTTTTCCGCTTGAGCCTTCGCCTTCTCGATATCTTTGCTGACCTTTTCGATCTCCGCTTTCGTTGCGAATGGAATCCGCGTTACGCTTCGGTAGAGCTTGGCGGCTGCGCTCAGGCATTCCGTGTACTGGTCTATAAACGCCGGCACGGACTTGAATGCGTCGGAGGATTCGACGAATTTCTTGGTCCCACGTTCGTATGCCTCAGACCATTTCCTTGCCCACTCGTCTGGCGATGCCAACGCCTGGGATTCGCTGAGTGTTTCCTGGGCTGAGCTATAGACCTGGAGGAACGAGTCGCGCACGGCTTTTTGCAGCTTGACGTTCATCTCCAGCCAGCATGTTCCGACATCCACGCTCATCTTGGCCCACGATATGACATCTTCAACAAACTGGTTGTAGCTTGGGAAGAGCGCTGCCCAGGGGCGCACCACCTCTATGGATTGCTTCAGCGTGTTGCCGTACGCGCCGATAAGGTCGCTGCAGGATTCCACTGACAGTGTGCCTTTTTCCACCATCTGTGAGAGCGCCCCCCCGGCTTCGGCTACTGCGGAATTAGAAGCCTTGGTGGCTTCGAGGGCGGAGTCGAAGAGCTGCTGATAGAAGTCTCGGGCCATCTTCTGTTCCTCGGGGAAAGCGTCGAGAAATCGCTTCATCGCCTCGTCCACATCCTTGGCCCCGGAAAGCGGCGTACGTTTCAGTGAATCCGCGATGCTGCCGGACAGCTCGGCATACGCTGCTTCCATGGCCTCGAAGAATGGAGCTGTATCGGGTTTTTCTCCGGCGCCCAATTTGCGGACCAGGCCCATACCCTCCGCGGCTATGCGCTGATTGCTCTTGATCCAGGAGTCGCACAGCTTGAGGTAGGCATCGATCCCTTTGGTGACTGCCTCTGTGGAATCCTTCATTGATTGCATCGGCCCTTTGCCAGCGGTTACGTCGGCAAAACCTCGAGCCATCTTCTGCCAGTTTTCCATGTAGGTCGACCAGGGCCTGTACCATTCCTCTGTGCCCGGTGCCCTGAAGGTGGAGCCCGGCCAATCCCACATCCTGTTGCTGTTGCTGTTGCGGAAGAACTCCGACCATGACTTCATTGTGTTGTTGTATATCTCGAAAACGTCCATTGGTACCTCAGTTCTCATTTGTAGCCTCCTTGGCCTATTCTTTCTGTTGTGCTCAGGTTGCTTTTTCTCTTCTCTTTTGCTCAGGTAACGTCGCGCCACCACTCTGACAGAAGCCATTCGCGGAACTGGCGGGCTGCCATGAGATGCCGTTCACGGTGGAACTGACTTACAGGGCCCTGACTCTCCAACCATTCTGCGAACTGGCTGCTTGCCGCCTCGGACCGGCTAACGTGGTTGGCCAGTTCCAGCACTGATTCAACCGACGGAATTCCGTGTGAGGTGCGAAGCACCGGCAACGTAGTAACGCTACGGCGCCTTCCGTCCCTTCTGGGCATGGTGCTGACTCGTTGAGAAGACGGATTGCGCATACTGGACTCCTGGAAGCTGGTCTTTTCGACAATCCACGGCGTCAGAGAGAGGAAACGCCATGTACAGGCCAATCTTAGCACTTAGGACGTGTCATAGGTGTATAGTTTGATCTGGTAATTCAGTCGTTTTCATTACAAATTCGCTGGCCGCCAATTGTTGTGCCAACCGTACACGCCAAGGACCTGACCGAACTCAGCCCTTTTTTGGTACTATTGCATGGCAGGGGGACAGCAATGCAGATTTCAGAAGAAGCCAGGGATATCTATCGCCCTGCAACAATGAAAGCAGTTGCCAAGATAGAGGCCGAGCCTGGAATCAACGTAATTGATTCACCGAGGCCGAGAATAAAGCCAAATGAGGCTGTTGTACGCATGGAAGCCGTTGGCATCTGCGGCACGGACCTCAACACCTATCGATGGGGCAGGACCGTCCGCCCGATGAGTCTGCCAAGAATTATCGGGCACGAGGGATGCGGAACGGTCGCTGAAATCGGACATGAGGCGGCCAATGTGCAAGTTGGAGAACGGGTGGTGTTCGACACATGGGGAGGTTGCGGCTTCTGCAGGAATTGCCGGACCGGTCAGTCCAACATTTGTGAAACTGAGTACCGTCTCGGTACCCACCGGGATGGTTGCATGGCTGAGTATGTGGCCATACCTGTTCGCGACTTGTACCATCTTCCAGACAGCATCTCCTTTGAAGAAGGAGCCCTTTTGGAACCGTTTACCGTCTCACTGCACGCGGTGGAGATATCCCGGCTCAAACTGGGGGATAACGCGGTGGTCATCGGCCCGGGCCCCATAGGTATGTTGGCCGCCATAGCGGCAAAGGCGGCGGGTGCGGCCAGGGTATTGATTGCAGGCCTGAATGTTGACAAAGGAAGGCTTGAAGCTGCCGCCAGCCTTGGCTTCATACCGTTGGACGTGGAACGGGAGAATGCCAGACAGAAGGTCATGGAGGCAACTGACGGGCGGGGTGCCGACGTTGTATTTGAATGCGCCTCCGGCTCATGGGACCAGGCAATGGCACTGGTGCGAAGAGGCGGAGAGATCGTTGCTGCCGGCCTGGGCCAGGGTCCTTCGCCGTTGGACTCGAGCAAACTGATCAGAAAGAACCTTACCATTACTGCCCAATATGCTCGAACTCCATCGACGTGGTACAGAGTTCTCAATCTTGTCGCCACCAGGACGGTCAATATCAAACCGGTGATCAGCCATGTGATGCCTTTGACAGACGCTCCGAAGGCGTTTGAGATGCTGGATAAGAAACAGGCGCTGAAGGTGATCCTGAAACCCTGACTTTCCGAGAACATGGCGCACGGTCTGGAGGAGTTCATGAGCAAGGAAGACGTTGTCACCACAACTTGTGCCAGCCATTGTGGCGGTTCGTGCATCCTGAAACTGCACCTCGAGGACGGGGTGATCACTCGGATTGAAACTGATGATGGAGTGGAGCCTCAGCTTCGGGGTTGTCTCAGAGGCCGCGCCTATCGCCAAAGGGTATATGCTCCCGATCGCCTTCTCTACCCGTTGAAGCGGGTCGGGAAGCGGGGCGAAGGCAAATTCGAACGAGTTTCCTGGGACGAAGCGCTTGAAGCTGTTGCCCGCGAAATAGTCAGGGTCAGGGATACCTACGGGCCTGCCAGCATTTTCTACTATCCGGTGGCGGGCGATCTGCACCTTGTACATGGAGTTGACAACATGGCCAGTGTGCTTGCCCTGGCGGGCGGCTACACCGGCATGTGGGGGTCACATTCGTTCCATGGGGGAATATATTCCCAGATGGTTACCTATGGCACTGTCAATACTTCCAATAACCGGGATGATCTTCCTAACTCCCGGTTCATAATCATGTGGGGCTGGAACCCTGCGAGCACAATTACGGGAGTAAACACCAACTGGTATCTGGCCCAGGCCAAAGAGTCGGGGGCAAGCATCGTGGCCGTTGACCCCAAATGTACCGACTCCGCAGCTACGTTTGCCGATCAGTGGATACCCATCCGACCGGGCACGGATGGCGCCATGCTGCTGGCGATGGCTTTCGTGATTGTCAGAGATAATCTTCAAGATCAGAGGTTCATAGATACCTGCACCGTTGGCTTTGACAGGTTCAAGGAGTACATAACAGGCGTGGAGGACGGCATACCCAAGACACCAGCCTGGGCAGAGGCCATAACAGGTGTTCCGGAGGGAAATATCGAGAATCTGGCCCGGCGGTATGCGACGGTGAAACCAGCCGCTCTGATGGCCGGCGTCGCTCCCGGCCGCACCGCCTTTGGAGAACAGTATCATCGCATAGCTTCCACCCTGGCGGCCATGACGGGGAACGTTGGTGTTCACGGCGGCGATGCCGCGGGAAGGGCATGGGAATCCGTCTGGGGAGGGTATGAATACAATCGTCCCCGGGCCGAACAGCCGGTCAACCCTGTTGACCAAGTAGTTCCCCGCCCGCCCAGAGGCTCCTATCCGGGTTATAGGGCGTCAAGGGTATTGCGGATCAGTGTCCCTGACTTTATCGAGAAGGGGAAGGCCGGAGGTTACCCGGCTGATTGCAGACTGATCGTAGTGGGGAACAGCAACTGGGTCAATTCACTTCCCAACATCAACAAGATCGTCAGGGCTCTGACGTCAGGAAGAGTGGAATTCATGTTTGTCCAGGAACACTTCATGACCGCCACAGCCAAATTCGCTGATGTCATCCTGCCGACTACTACCTTCATGGAGAGGAATGACGTAACTTCGGGAGTCGGATTAGCGTTCTGGGGCTATGTTCGGAAAGCGATTGAGCCGTTGGGCGAGTGTAAGTCCCCGTTTGAGATTGCCGCTCTCCTGGCTTCTCGACTGGGCATATCTTACTTCAAGGGCAAGACGGAGGAAAGCTTGCTGCGGAACATAGTGGACAATAGCGACGTCCCGGACTATGAATTGTTCAAACAGGATGGCGTCTACCGCATTCCACTTTCGGAACCTCACGTTGCCTTGAAGAAACAGGTATCCGACCCCGCGAATCGCCCATTTCCCACACCCTCCGGGAAGATCGAGATATTTTCCCAGCGGTTGGCAGATCTGAACCAACCCGATATTCCCCCGATTCCCAAGTACATCGAGACGTGGGAAAGCCGGAATGACTCCCTGGCGGCCAAGTACCCCCTTCAGCTTATCTCAACACATTTCAAGAGGCGGGCGAATGCCCAGTATGACAATATCCCCTGGCTCAGGGAACTTGAACCCCAGGCAGTGCTGATTAGCGCCACTGACGCCCAAACCAGAGGTGTCAAGAACGGAGACATGGTTTTGGTGTTCAACGACAGGGGAAAGATGATCATCCCTGCCCGGGTGACGGAGAGGATCATGCCTGGTGTGGTTGATGTTCCTCACGGAGCCTGGTATGCCCCTGATGAATCCGGGGCTGACATCGGGGGTTGTCCTAACGTACTTACCAGGGATGCCCGTTCCCCTGGAGGGGCCTTCACTTCTAACACCTGCCTGGTACAGGTGCAAAAAGCCTAGCTTTGAGTTGTGCCTTTCGGCCGTGCAGTTGCTCCGAACAACGGACCATGACTGCAGCCACCGTCGATGTTTATTGCCTGTCCTGTTATGAATTCGGCCTCGGACGACGCAAGAAACGCGACCAGGCTGGCGATCTCCGCTGGCTGCCCCAGCCTTCCCAGCGGAACGGGAGCGCAACGGACGTATTGTTCCCTGGCTTCATCGAGCGTAATCCCCTGTTCTCGAGCGATCCTGGCAAGCGTTCCGCCGAGCAGATCGGTATCGATCGGCCCGGGACAGACTGCATTTACGTTTATCTTGTAGGGCGCCAGGTCGATAGCGAGTGCCTTGGTCAGGCCGATCACGCCCGCTTTGGCAGTGACGTAGGCGGCGTTCCCGGCCCGGTATATCTGTTTGCCGTTGATCGATGCGATATTTACTACCTTGCCCCTGATTCCCTTCTCCACCATGCTCTTGCAGACCGCCTTTGAACAGAGGAATGCCCCTGTGGCGTTGAGAGTCAGTGTCGCACTCCAGGCGAGGTCATCGTAGTCGATCGCCAGCGCCCCCAGCCCCACGACGCCCCCTGCATTATTCACGAGGATATCAATGTGGCCGAAATGGGCCAGGGCCTTTGCCACCATGTCACCGACTTCCCTGCTCTTCGTAACGTCTGCGGCTATCGCTATCGCTCGACGGCCAAGCCCTTCCACCTCTTTGACCACGCTGTTCAGTCCCTGCCAATCGCCATAGTGCTGTTCTCTGGCCGGGACTGCTTCCCTGTCATTGGCGATAATATCGGCCCCATCCGTAGCCAGGCGGACGGCGATGGCATGGCCAATTCCGCGGCTACCGGCACATCCGGTGACCAGAGCCACTTTCCCCTGCAAATCGTACATGGCGTCAGACATCCTCGGTTCCAAAGCACTTCAATGTTACATAATGAGCGATCACTAGCTGAAACTGACTTTGAGGTCCATTACAGTCGCCTCGTTCGTGCTGGCTCAGGTACTACGTGCGCTTCTCTGCCGGTTTCGCATCCGTTCTTCTATCCAGGGGAGGATGCCTTTCTTCAGGCTGAATATCAGGATAAGGATCACCACAGCCCACAGCATAGTGCTTATTCCGGCGAAGCTGGGCCCGGTGATCTTACCTCTAAGGTACTCGCCCAGCGGGACCAATATGACCGTGGCCACCAGTGGTCCCCATGTCGTTCCGGCGCCTCCAACGATCACGAACAGCAGGACGATCATCATGGTAGTGGGGCTCAGCATCGATACGGGATCAATGAACCCGGAGTATTGGGCCCAGAATGTGCCTGCCAGAGAACTCAGTGCCGCACTGATGGCTAAGGCTCGCAGTTTGTAACCCATAACGTCCACGCCCATCGCCGCGGCGACTCTTGGCTCTGCCCCGATAGCCCTGAGGTAGAGACCTGTCTTGGACCTGGAAATCAGGAACGCACACACCATTGCCCCGATAACCATGGCCAGGATGATGTAGTAGTAAGGCAACTTACCGACGAAAGCGAAATTCCATACGTCGGTTGATCTGATAGGTATGTACATGCCCTCGTTCCCGCCGAAGATCTTGATGGATTGGACGACAAACATGCCGATGAAGGAGAACGCCATCGTGATGACGAAGAAGGCGAAAGTAGGCAAGTTGTAGCGAAAACACAGGTATCCGATGGCTACGGACAGCACCGCCCCCATGGCGGCACCACCCAGCATACCCAGCCAGGGACTGATGCCGAAGTGCTTGAACAGAAAAGTAGAAAGGTAGGCACCGCCGCCCACGAACAACATATGCATAAGGCTGTACGTGCCGGAACTCGCCAGTATGTTCCATGTGACGCAAATGTAGCTGATCCACAGTGTGTAGATCACAATGCTCATCCAGTAGATCGGCAGGAAATGCGGCAGGATGGCAAGAGCTGCGATCAGGCCGGCGGGGAAGAGCACGTTCGGTTTGAACACCCGCTGTTTCATCACATTGTCCCCATTAATCCCTTTGGCTTAAATATCAACACGAGAACGAAGATGACGTAGGGGATTGCCGACCCAAGGCTCCCTCCCAGGAAGAACTGGCTAAAGGCAGTGGCCACGCCGACGAGGAACCCGCCTGCCAATGCTCCGAGGAAGTTCCCCATCCCGCCCACGACCAGTACGATGAAGGCGAACAGGGCGAAGCTGAAGCCCATTTCCGGGGTCACCGTCCAGAACGGGACCACAAACGAGGCTGCGATGGCAACCAGCACGAATGCCATGCCGAAGACCAGCATTTCCACGCGCACCACGTTTATGCCGATCAAACGGGCTAGCTCGGGTCTCTGAGCTATTGCCCGAATCTGATGGCCAAGGTCTGTCCGCTTCAGCATCAAGTAGAGGACCGCTGCCACAACGATTGCAGCGCCTGCGGCTAGCACGAGGGGGAGCGATATCTGCATGGAACCCACGCGGACGTGGGCCAACTGGACCGCGCTGGGCACCTGGACTGCGTTGCCTCCCCAGATCATGTAGGTCCCTTCCGTTAGTATGAACACCAGTGCTATCATCGCCTGGAAGGACAGAAGAAGTTCGGCTTTCTGCAGAGGGTGGTAGAAGTACCGGTAGAACAGCAATCCTAACCCGAAGAATACCGGCACCGTTATGAAGACGGAAACATACGGGTCCAGTCTTAATGAGGTGGACAAGGTCAGCAGGAGATACATGCACAGTGCCAGGAAATTGCCGTGGGCTATGTTGAGCGCCCGTGACACGGCGTACATCAAAGTCAGGCCCATGGCCAGCAGGGCATAGACGCCGCCGTAAGCAAGACCTTGCACCAATACCTGAGCCAGAGTGCCCGGATTCATACGTTATCCCCCATATCGGTGAGACTATCCGCCAAGGTAGGTCTTACGAATCGACTCGTTTGAACGCAAATCCCCGGCTCTGCCTGACAAGACGACGCTCCCGCTCCGGAGCACGTAGGCGCGGTCGCACACATCGAGCGCCATCCTCGCGTTCTGCTCAGCGAGCAGGATAGAGAACCCGTGTTCTTTCAATACCTGGATCGCGGCAAACAGATGCCGGATCATTATCGGCGCCAGTCCCTGGGACGGCTCGTCAATCAGAAGTATCTTGGGGTTGCCCATGACACCTCTTCCCACCGCGAGCATGCCCCGCTCGCCGCCGGACAGTGTCGACCCGACTTGCGACTTCCTTTCATGCAAGCGGGGAAACAGTTTGTAAACTCGGTCGAAAAGGGCCTTTCTTTCTGCTTTGGCTGTGGAGCTGCAACAGCCCACGCGGAGGTTTTCCTCTACCGTCAGCTCAGGGAATACCCTGTCTGACGAGGGCACCATGACCACTCCCCTGCCGACGATGTCCCTGGTGTGCATGCCGGCAATGTCGGCGCCTTCAAAGAGGATGCTGCCCGAAACGGGTTTGAGCACGCCTACGGTAGTTAGCAGAAGAGCGGTCTTGCCGGCGCCGTTGGAACCCAGGAGGGCCACTGTCTCCCCCTGGTCAACTTTGATTGAAATGTCGCCAAAGGCGGGGACCACACCGTATCCCCCCGTCAGTCCCCGGATTTCAAGCATGTGCTGTCTCCGTTCCCAGATAGGCGTCGATGACGACCGGATCGTTCAAGACAACGCCGGTCGGACCTTCCGCTATCTTCTCGCCAAAATTCAGCACGATGAGGCGATCGCAGAGCTTGGTGACTATCTCCATGCGGTGCTCGACAACCAGGAAACTCGTTCCTTTTTCGCGCAGCGTCCTTATCTGGCGGATCACCGATTCAGCTTCGTCTTCGGAAAGGCCCGCCATCAGCTCATCGAGCAATATCAGCCTGGGGTCAGATACGGTCAACCGGGCCATTTCTACAGCCATGCGGTCGGTGCGAGGGATACTCGATACGAGGTCCTTCTTCCTGGCGGCGATTCCGTTGTCCTCAATTGCCCTGTCAGTCCTCTGACGAGCGTGTTCCTCGCTGCCGACGTGCAGGGCGGCGAGCCGAACGGTGTCATACACGCTGAATGCCGGCATGCAGTCCATTGTCTGAAATGTGCGTGCAATGCCCCTGGCGAGCACCTTGTGAGGTGGCAGGCTCCCGATTTCGTGACCGTCGAAAAATATCCGCCCCTTGGTGGGGCGATAAAAACCGGTGATCAATTCTACGACTGTGCTCTTGCCTGATCCATTGGGACCGATCAGGCCAACAATCTCCTCTTTCCCCACTTTGAATGAAAGGTTATTGACCGCCACCAGACCACCAAACGCTTTGGTCAACCCTTCAACGCTCAGCAACAAGAGCCTCCTGTCTCCAGCAACCCCACGAAACGGTCAGCCAGACAGCAATCTGCTGTCTGGCTGACTCTATCATGTCACCGGGTTGGGTCAATCGTTTCTAAGCTCTCTATTTCAACCAAGGTTCGGCCGTTGTGACCGGTCCCCATACGATCTCAAGACGGTTCTTTTCAGGTCTCCACTGGAACAGCAGGAAGGTGCCGTTTACCTTGCCCTGTGCGTCCCATTTGAGCGCAGGGGCGTACGCCGGGTTAATGAGCTTGGGGTCGCCCAGCGGGAGGCTGAATGTCTTCAACGCGTTATTGATGACCACCGGGTCCCTCGATCCGGTATCCTCCAGCACCTTCTGAAGTATATTCATGGCGCCGACCGCCCAGACCTGGTAGTCGCTTATGGTTTCGGGGACATTGTTTGCTTTTGCCCAAACTCTGTAGTCCCTCAGGAAGTCGGCCGCAGGCTTGTAGTTGTCAGCCAGCGATTCAGCAAAGCCGATGTCGCCGAATACTCCTGGCCGGTGCAGGTATTTGTCAGTGAGCGCCTGCCCGAGAGATGCCCACACCGTGGGAGAAGATGGAGTGTTCGTGCAGAACTCCCAGATTGGTGGGTTGAAGCCGACAGAGTCCATGGCCTTGACTATGGCTATGAGGTCTGCTGGAAGCACCTGCGAGAAGAGCACATCCGGGTTGGCGGCCTTGATCTTCAATACCAGTGGGCTCTGGTCGGTGGCGGCAGGATCGTATGCGAGCTGCTGCACCACTTTGTCGCCCAGACCGTTTTGCTTCAGTCGGTTCAGTATTGCGTCTGAACCGACTTTGCCGGAGGTGGTGTCCGGATTAGCTATTACAATGCGGTCCACCTTCACCTTGCCAGTCTTAACAAGGTCGGTCAGGTGGTCGACACCTATCTCAGCGGTCTTGGTGGTGGGGATGCCGTTCGTGCGCCAGAATGACAGGTTCATGGGATAGATATTGTCGCCGGAAGTGCCCATGTCCAGCAGGGGTACCTGGTACTTGTCAGCCAATGGCCCAATGCCGGTCGCTACGCCGGTGTTGGTCGGGCCAAGGATGACGGAGACCTTCTCCTGCGTCATCAGCCTCTCTGCCTCAACCAGGCCCACCTTGGCGTCAGACTTGTGGTCCGAATAGACGAATTCCAGCTTTGCACCACCGAGCTTCTGGATGCCAGTCTTGTTGATCTGCTCCAGGGCATATTTCACGGTGATATTGGCCCCGCTGTCTTCCCCAGCCTCGACCACCAGAACGCCAAGACTCAGGCCGCTGATGATGCGATTGCGCCAGGGAAAATTGGTTGGCGCGGGCTTGGTGCCCAGGGGATACTCGCTCAAGACGGCGCCATGCTCGATAATGGCGGCGGCCAGCCTGGCGTTCTCGGCCGGGTATAAGCAGTCCAGGCTGCTGCCCAAGACCGCAATAGTGCGGCCTCCCTCCCGGATAGCTGCCTGGTGTGCGGCGGTGTCAATGCCTTTGGCCAGCCCGCTGACCACGGTAACCCTGTTGCGTCCCAATCCTCCGGCCATCTGCTCCGTAGCCTCGCGCCCGTAGACGGTCGCCCGGCGGGTGCCCACGACGGCCACGGCCCATTCATCCTCGGGCAAGAGATTTCCTTTCAAATAGAGGACGGCGGGTGCGCTGTAGATTTCCTTCAAGCGCGGCGGATACGAGGAGTCTTCCCAGGTAAGCACCTGGATGTCCCGCTCTTCTAGCCGGTCCATCTCCTTCTCCGGCGAGATGTGGGGACGCCTGGCCACGATCTCCTGGACCGTCTTCTCGTCCAGCCCAGCAGCGATGAACTCTTTCGGTCCGGCGCGCCACGCCCATTCCATATCCCCGAAGTGCTCCCGGATAAGCCGTAGCTTAACCGGCCCCACGCCGGAGATTTGGCTAAACGCGACAAGGTGGATCGTGTTGCTCAAGGATTACTATTCACTCTTAACATAGCATACTACCACAGGATAGGGGAAAAGGGGAGTCAAATCAATATGCTTTTGACCGCGCCCTCGCCCTTGGCTATAATCGCGTTGAGGATACGGTGGCAAAAGCGCTGGACCGGCTGGAAGAGACTCTGGAGCGGGTCATGAAGGAGACCATTACCCAACGCCTGGGCGGCCGCCTGCATCCGGTGGAAATCGCCCGCAAGCTAGCCCAGGCTATGGATTCCAACCAGACTATCACCGCCCAGCGCATCCTGGTGCCCAACCTTTACCGGGTTATCCTCAACCCTGCCGAGCTGGAGGCCCTGGAGCCTTTCCGCATGACCCTGGAGCGGGAATTCGCCTCGTACCTATCCCAGTCTATGGAAGAGGGGGGCTTTTCTTCTGTGGCCTATCCCCGCGTTCAATTCCTGCCGGATGAGGATGTTCCCCGTCGCCGGGTCCGTGTTCACGCAGAGATTCTGGAAAGTACGCATCAGGATCAGCCCGCCCACGAGGAGGGACAGACTGTCCGTCTGGAGCTTCCTGCCGCAGGCGCCCTGGCGGGGCGTGCCTGGATCACCCTGCCAGCTTCCGGCGGGAAGGAACTGGCCTGTCCGGTCAGGAGGCTGCCGTTCTCTATGGGGCGGGCCTTGGACAATGACCTGGTGTTGGAGGGCCGGGCGGTATCCCGCCACCACGCTCAGTTGCGGGCCCTGCACGGGCGGCCTCATCTTTTGGATATCGGCAGCACCAACGGCACGTTTCTTAACGGCCGTCGAGTCACAGAGGCCATCTTGAAAGATGGAGACACCATTTCCCTGGGGGCCGTCCGCCTGCTCTTTTGCTGGGAGGCGGAATGACTCTAGATATTTCCATCCTTGTGCTCAGGACTGGCATTATCGTTTTTCTCTTCCTTTTCCTGGCCCAAGCCCTCTTTCTTATGCGAAGAGACCTGCAGAGCGCTGCCGTACGGCACGTTGAACGCGGAGGCAGGCTAAAGGTAATGGAGAGCGGGGCCTCTAACCTGAGCAAGGGTGATTCCCTCCCCCTACTTGCGGTCAACTCCTTGGGACGCAGTCCCGGCAATTCCCTTCCCATCATAGACGACTCCATCTCAGGGGACCACCTCCTGCTCAGCTACGATGGGGGTGTCTGGAGGGTAGAGGACCTCGGCAGCACCAATGGCACCTACTTGAACGGCCAGCGGGTCGAGAAAGCGGCAGCTCTGGCCTATGGCGATATCCTCCAACTGGGCCGGACCAAGCTGAAACTGGAGAGGCCCAACCTTGACTAGAGCACGAAGCCTGGCACAACTGGGCTTGGCGGCCCAGGCGGGGCTCCTGGTGGTGGCCAGCCTGGCGCTCCTGGCGCTTGTCCAGGGTGGTAGCTGGACGCTGGGGGACCTGACTCCCGGCCTCATCTTCGCCTCCTTGCTTCTTGTCGCCCACTCAGCCCTGTTGCTGGCTGGGTATGGAGCGGCGGAGACGCTCCTTCCTTTGGGCGGGGTCTTGTCTGGGATCGGGCTCGTCTTGGCCTATCGTTTGGGGGGCGAGGATCTGGGCAACCACCAACTTCTCTGGATAGCGTTGGGGATCGGCCTGGCCCTGGCCCTCTGCCTGGTCTTGAGGGATGCGGCCCAGTTGCGCCGCCACAAGTACACCTGGGCACTCTTGGGTCTCTTACTTGTAACTCTCACCTTTGCCCTGGGCCGGGACCCTAACCAGAGCGGGGCACGTCTTTGGCTGGGAGCCGGTCCACTGATGTTCCAGCCTTCTGAGTTCCTCAAGGTCATGTTGGTAATCTTCTTCGCCGGATACCTGGAGGAAAACCGGGAGATAATGGCCCGCGGGCGCCTCTCATTAGGATTCCTCAAGCTTCCACCCCTGGCCCACCTACTGCCCTTGGCCCTTATGTGGTTGCTATCTATGCTGGTCCTGATGATCCAGCGGGACTTTGGGGCCGCCATCCTCTTTCTTGGGGTGTTCCTGGCGATGCTTTATGTGGCTACCTCCCGCGTATCGTATCTTCTGGCGGGGTCCGGGGCCTTCCTTGGTGGAGCTCTCCTGGCTTATCGCTGGGTCGGGATCGTGGAGTTACGCGTTGACGCCTGGCTGGACCCCTGGTCTCGAGCCGCCGGCCACGGCTATCAAACTATCCAGGGGCTCATCTCTCTGGCATCCGGGGGCCTCTTTGGGAGCGGCCTGGGACAGGGGAGGCCCGACTTTGTACCTGCGTCCTATACTGATCTGGTGCTGGCGGCCCTCGGGGAGGAGATGGGATTCCTGGGCACCCTGGCTGTCATTGTTATCTATCTGCTGCTGGTCCACCGGGGATACCGGATAGCGATTGCCGCGAACCGGCCCTTCGACCGCCTCCTTGCCACCGGCCTCACCACTGTCCTGGCGGTCCAGGCATTGACTATCATGGGAGGAACTCTCCGTCTTCTCCCCTTGACAGGAATTCCCCTCCCCTTCTTGAGTTACGGGGGTAGCTCGCTGGTGACGAATTTTGCCATTCTGGGCCTCTTATTGAAGATTGCTGGAGGCCGCGGGCTCCATGTTTAGACAGTCTAGCCAGGTCGCCGTCAATCCTCTGGAGTACAGCGAGGTTTCAAGAGTCCGTCTACTATGGGACTCACGATTTACTCCAGCTACGCTGCGCGATCATCTGGAAGAGCACCCTCGCCTGGCCTTCTGGAACAGGATCACTGGGGAATACGCGGTCGGAGGCTGCTGGCGAGGTAGGCGGGATATCGGCATGGTTGTAGAGACGTCCAAGGGTGGCAGCCGTGAAGCTCTGATAGACAAGCTGGTATCCCGATTCCGGGAAGATGGCTGTCGCGCCGCGGTGCTCTCCCAAGACGAAGTTGAATGCGCCGCAACCTGGTATTTGTCTCACGGCTGGAACATTCTGGACCGCCTCCTGGTCTTCCGTCTGACCTTGGGGCCTCTCGAATACGATGGGGCGAACGTGCTGTCCATTTCTCGCTTCCAGCCTCAAGACCTGGCCGCCTTGACGGAACTCGACCGATCCGCCTTTCCGTGGCTATGGTGGAACGAGCCGTCGGATTTCCTGACTTATACCTCTTCCTCCAACGTCTCCGCCTATCTCGTCCGCCGGGAGAGCAGCCTGGCGGGATATGTCAGCTACAGCATAAAGAATAGCAGAGGACACCTGGACCGGCTAGCGATCCACCCTTCGTTCGGAAGAAGGGGGTACGGGTCTCGGCTACTGGTCTT
>Ga0082335_1002504_pt1 | contig 34004 bp, 23 predicted proteins | sample Subgrocontami58m_FD_72375 | JGI IMG/M metagenome (GOLD analysis project Ga0082335, IMG submission 72375) | Subsurface groundwater microbial communities from S. Glens Falls, New York, USA - GMW37 contaminated, 5.8 m (SPADES assembly) (version 2) ... | reverse complement strand
CGAGGCGAACCCGGTCGGGGCGAGCACGCCGTCCGCCCGCGCCACGTCCTTCGCCGCGTCGCTCAAAATCGGGTAGTCGATCCCGAGCGACGCCGCGAATTTCGCATTGGTTTCGGGCGAATCCACGCTCGCGGCGAAATACCGGACCTTCAATTTCCGTAGCGCCTCGCCGCTCGAACCGAGCGACTTGCATTCGGCCGTTCAGCCGCCGGTGAACGCCTTCGGAAACCACGCGATCACGACCGGCTGCCCGGCCAGATCCTTCAGACCGTATGTGCGGCCGTCGGATCCCGGCAGGGAGAAGTCGGGCGCCTGATCGCCCGGTTGCAGCTCGACCGACGAGTCACCGCGATGCATGGCCAGGCTTACGACTCCTGCGGCCATCGCCGCCAGGGTGGCCGCCAGCATCCGCAGCCGCTTGATCAGTTGCAGGGGCAGCCTCCGACCGAATATGCCATTCTAGTAAAGGCAAGGGGGCGAATTCGGCACTCTGGTTACAACTTTTTTTTGCATGAAACATCATTCTCCAATTCTAAGGATCGGCATCGCCTGCGCCGTGCTGGCTTCGGCGGTCGCCTGCGACAAATTGGGACTCGGTGGTAACTCCAGCCCGACGGCCCCGACCGGGCCCCCGGCGGCCGGCTCCGCCATCGTGTACACGGCCCTTGGCGCCAGCGACGCGAACGGCGTCGGATCGAGCGTCCCCTGCGTGCCGTTCATCGCGGAATGCGCCGGCGGCATGGGCTACGTGCCGGTCGCGGTGCGGACGCTCAAGGCCCAGGGCTTCACCGTCACGCTCAGCAATCTCGGCATCGCCACGGCGGTCATCGGGCGCGACTTCGAAACGCTCGGGCAGCAGTACAACCACGTCATCGTCGGGAACTTCATCGAGCAGGAAATGCCGTTCGTGCAGCGAAACGCGACGGTCGTGACGATCTTCGCCGGCGTCAACGAAATCAACACGATCACGGCGGCGCTCGGGGGCGGAGCCGGCGGCAGCGATCCGAACGGCTACATCGACAATCAGGTGAACGCGTTCGGCGCCGACTACACGACGCTGTTGAACGGCATCAGGGATCGGGCGGGCGCGCCGCGGATCGTCGTCTTGAACGTGCCGAATGCCGCCGGACTGCCGTACCTGGCCGGCGCCTCGCTGGCGCAGCGCCAGGCGGCACAGCGCGCCGCCGTCGGGATGACGCGAACCGTCGTCAACGCGCTCGTATCGTCGAACGCCGTCGTCGTCGATCTGATGTGCGACGCGCGAAGCTACCTGACGTCGAACTACTCCTCCGACGGCCTGCACCCGAACGATGCGGGGTACGCGTTCATTGCCGCCGAAGTCGTGCGCGCGATCACGTCCGGTTCGTACCCCGTACCGCAAAGCAGCTGCCCGGCGATGACGACCGTTCCCTGACGCTCACCGATGCTTTTTGCCAACGTCATCGCGCAAGTCGACGCAGCACTCCGCCGAGACCTTCCTGGCACGGCCGCGCAGGCGCGGCTCGCGCCCGTGCCACGCCGCCAGTGGCCGGCCGGCTTCAATCACGCGCGGATTCGTCATGCGGCCGGACTGCTGCTGGTCATTCCCGTCGAGGATCACGCGCACCTCGTGCTGACCGTGCGCGCCGACACGCTCGGCCGGCATGGCGGCCAGGTGTCGCTGCCGGGCGGGGTCGTCGAACCCGGCGAGACGCTCGAGCAGGCGGCGCTGCGCGAAGCGCACGAAGAGATCGGGCTCTCGCTCGAGCCCGTGCGCGTGCTGGGCGCCCTCACGCCGCTCGACATTCCCGTCAGCGGCTTTCGCCTCCACCCCATCGTTGCAGCCAGCAAGACACGGCCGGCGCTGGCGCCCGCCCATGGCGAGGTGGCGCGCATTCTCGAGGTGGCGGTCGATGAGCTGCTCGATCCGGCCCGGTTGCGGCACACCGCTCGCGAACGCGAGGGCGTTGCGCTGACGATTCCGGGCTTTCACGTCGCCGGCGAGGAAATCTGGGGCGCGACCGCCATGGTTCTGGCCGAATTCCTCGCGCTGCTGGGGTGGATCGACGAGAGTTCCTCCTGATCGCAGTTTCATGCAGGATCTGCACATTACGAGAACCAGCCGGGCAACAGAGTGCCAGCGTGTCGCGGAGTTGTCGCAGCCGCATTGCATGATCTGCACGAATATTGGCATAATGCACACTTCGGCGAGGGCACGATATGATGCCAGCTCGTGTGGGTCTTTTCTTTACCAAGGGGGCAGCGGTCATGGGTTCTGCAGTGCTCGGTGAGGCGATCAACTCGATTCGCAACTGGTCGGTGACGGAGGCCAAGGAGCCGCGCGGCCCTCGCCCGACCGAGGCGTTCGGCAGCCTCGTATTCAACGACGAGGTGCAGCAGACCCGTCTCCCCAAGCCGGTGTACCACGCCCTGCGCCGCACGATGACCCACGGCGAGCCGCTCGACGGTTCGGTCGCCGACGCCGTCGCCTCGGCGATGAAGGAATGGGCGGTCGAGCACGGCGCCACGCACTACACGCACTGGTTCCAGCCGCTCACCGGCATCACGGCTGAAAAGCACGACTCGTTTCTACAGCCGACCGGCGACGGCAAGGCGGTCGCGGAATTCTCGGGGAAAGAGCTGGTGCGCGGCGAGCCGGATGCCTCGAGCTTCCCGTCTGGCGGCATGCGCTCCACCTTCGAGGCGCGCGGCTACACGGCCTGGGATCCGACCAGCCCGCCGTGGCTCCTCAAGAGCGGCAATTCGACGACGCTGGTGGTGCCGACGGCGTTCGTGAGCTGGACCGGCGAAGCGCTCGACAAGAAGACGCCGCTGCTGCGCTCGATGGAAGCGCTCTCGAAGCAGGCCGTCCGCATCCTGAAGCTCTTCGGCTCCACCGCCGAACGCGTCGTGACAACGTGCGGTCCGGAGCAGGAATACTTTCTGATCGATCAGTATTTCTACCTGTCCCGGCCGGATCTCATCAACGCGGGCCGCACGCTGTTCGGCGCCAAGCCGCCGAAGGGCCAGGAGCTCGAGGATCAGTACTTCGGCGCGATTCCCGACCGCGTGATGGCGTTCATGTCGGACGTCGAGAGCGAGCTGTACAAGGTTGGCGTGCCGGTGAAGACGCGCCACAACGAGGTGGCGCCGAGCCAGTACGAGATCGCGCCCGTGTTCGAGAACGCGAACGTCGCCACGGATCATCAGATGATGATGATGGAGACGCTCAAGCGCACCGCGCCGAAGTTCGGCCTCGCGTGCCTGCTGCATGAGAAGCCGTTTGCGGGCGTCAACGGCTCGGGCAAGCACCTCAACTGGTCGATGAGCGACGACGAGGGGAACAACCTCCTCGGTCCCGGCGCGAATCCGCACGACAACATGCAGTTCCTCGTGTTCTGCACGGCGGTCGTCCGCGCCGTCGACAAGTGGCAGGGGCTGCTGCGCGCGAGCATCGCCAGCGCGGGCAACGACCACCGGCTCGGCGCGAACGAAGCGCCGCCGGCGATCCTCTCGGTCTTTCTCGGCGACATGCTCACGGACATCTTCGAGCAGATCGAGCGGGGCGGCGCGCGGTCGACCAAGCACGGCGGCGAGCTCGACACGGGCGTGCTCGTGCTGCCGAAGCTGCCGCGCGACGCGGGCGACCGCAACCGTACCAGCCCGTTCGCCTTCACCGGCAACAAATTCGAGTTCCGCGCGGTGTCGTCGAACCAGAGCATCGGCTACCCGAACATCGTGCTGAACGTCGCCGTCACCGAGTCGATCGACTACATGGCGACCGAGCTCGAGAAGGCGGTCAAGAGGGGCAAGTCGCTCGAGCAGGCCGTCGGCGAGCTGCTGCCCAGGGTGATCAAGGAACACAAACGGATCATCTTCAACGGCAACAACTACTCGAAGGAGTGGGAGAAGGAAGCCGGCAAGCGCGGCCTGCTGAACCTGAAGAACACCGTCGCCGCGCTGCCGCAGCTCGTCACCAAGCCCGCGATTGCGCTCTTCGAGAAATACAAGATCCTCAAAGAGCGCGAGCTCCACGCCCGCTACGAGATCATGGTCGAGACCTACAACAAGACCGTGAACGTCGAGGGACAGCTGATGGTGCTGATGGCGAACCGCTACATCCTGCCGGCGGCGTTCGACTACCAGACGAAGGTCGGGCAGAGCGTGGCGGCCGTCAAGGCGGCGGGCGGCACGTCGGTCGAGGGCAGGAAAACGCTCGACAAGCTGACGAAGCTGACCGACGAGTTGAAGCGGCGCTCCGACAAGCTCGCGCACGCGCTCGAGCACGAAGGCAACGGGGCCGCGGAAAAGCACGCGAAGCATTTCCGCGACGTGGTGGTCCCCGCGATGGAAGCCTTGCGCGAGACGGGCGACGCCCTCGAGGTGATCATTCCGCACGAGACGTGGCCGCTCGCCACGTATCGCGAGATGCTGTTCATCAAGTAGGCCGGGTCAGGCAGGAAGCATCGATTCAGAAACCACGCTTCACATCCGCTTCCGCCGCGATGAACCCGAACGCCGTCCACGCCTTCCCCGCGAGGACGCGGTCGAAGACCTCTTTCGCTCTTGCCCGATCGCCGTTGACGAGATACCAGTTGCCGACGCCGTACCCCTCGGTGGCGATCTGGATGTCGTCCGCCGTGTTGAGGTTGAGCACCGACTCCGGCGTGCGCAGGCCTTTGTACATCAGCAGCCGCGCGTGGTACGCGCCGTTCTCGAGGACGTCCATCTGCTCGCGGACCGGCTCGAGCACCTGGCGCGCTTCCTCGTCGCGCTTCAGCCGCCGCAGCGTCATGTAGAGCCAGTCGCTCGTGGCCACGAGCATGTCGTCGTTCACCCGCGACACCTTCATCCCTTCGCGATAGCTGGCCAGCGCGCCCGCGAAGTCGCCGGACAGGTACTGCGCGAGCCCGAGGTGATACCAGATGTTCGACTGCAGCGTGCTCCGCGGGATCCCCGCCTTGTTGGGCGCGCCGTCCGGCTCGACTTCGTCCGGCTTCCCCGCCACCAGCTGCGACGCGCGACCGAGATCGCTCACGGCGAGATCGAACCTGCGGATCGTGATGTAGCGGTGGCCGCGATGGCGGTAGAGCCGCGCCTCGTTGGGATGCCTGGCCATCCCCTGAGTGAACGCGTCGATCGCGTCGCGGTACCGGCCGAGATACGCGAGCCGGCGCCCCAGCCAGATCGCCGCGTCGGCGCTCGCCGGGTCGCGATCGTAATCGGCCTTCGCCTTCGCGAGGTCCGCCTCGAGGCGGACCTTCGTCTCGCCGGTCGGCGGCGCCGACACGAGCGGCGTGCCCAGGAGCGACGTCGCTTCGGGCTGGGGTGCTTGCGCCGCGACCGCGCAGGGCACGGCCAGGAGCAGGAGAAAGGCTGCGATCTTCATGAATGGAACTCTACTCGGCGGGCGCGATGACTTCCAGCGATGCGCGCGTCGCGCCTTTCACGGCACCGAGCGGGATACGGTTGTCGAAGCTGACGAAGCGACCGCCATGCTTCACGGCCAAACCGAGGAGGTACACGTCGGTGATCTGCTGATGACCACGGACGAGTGAGACATTGAACAGCTGCGAGTCGCGAAGTGAAACGGTGTCGGGCCAGAAGTGATGATCGTGACTCGCGCAGAACCTGTTCAACTGCGGGACCAACTGGGGCAGCGGGACGTGATGACCGACTCGCGCTGAATTGCCCAAGACCCGAAGCAGCCCATTCTCGGTCAACGGACAGGTCGCCCATCCAGACCCGCGATTGTCGCCGAACCAGTCATGTGCGACCTGGTGATGGGTGTGCCCGGCATTGAACAGCGCCACCAGCACGCTGACGTCCAGCAGCGCCACTCGGCTCAATCGTCGTCTTCCTGAAAACGCTTCACGTCCGCCAGTGTCATCAGCGGCGTTCCCGGTCGATGTGGAATAACGGGCACGCCGTTCCGCATTTTGAACGTCTGCTTCGGCTCGAGCGCCTGGCGGGCCAGCTCAGACAACACCTGTCCGGCGGTCTTCTTGCGCGCTGCCGCCAGCTCCTTCGCCGCCTGCAGGACGTCGTCATCGATGTCGAGGGTCGTCCTCATCCCTGCTATCATCATGCATCACGCATCAGATGTCAAACGCGCCGCGGCGTGCTAACGCTTGCAGTGACAGGTACTTCACCGTCGCGGTACTCTAGCGGCGTCACCGCAACGACTTCTCAATGTCTAAACGCAGATCACGCGATCGATCACTGTTCGACAACCTGGACGCGCCGGGTGCGGACGGACCCGGTGGCAACGACGGGCTCGATGCGGCGGTCCGCGGCGCCGTGCTCGACGGAGCCGCCGCCCGCGGCAACGGCCCCGGCAGCACGACGAACGTCGCGCTGCACGAGGCGGCGCAGTCCCGGTATCTCAATTACGCGCTCTCGGTCATCACGGCGCGCGCGCTGCCCGACGTCCGCGACGGCCTCAAGCCCGTGCAGCGCCGCATCCTCTACACGATGTGGCAGCAGAACCTGACCGCCGACACCAAGCACCGAAAGTGCGCGAAAGTGGTCGGCGACGTCATGGGCAGCTTCCACCCGCACGGCGACGCGGCGCTCTACGAGGCGCTCGTGCGCATGGCGCAGTCCTTCTCGCTGCGCTACCCGCTCGTCGACGGCTCGGGCAACTTCGGCTCGCTCGACGGCGACAACGCGGCGGCCATGCGCTACACGGAATGCCGCCTCACGCGCATCAGCGAGGAGATGCTCACCGAAATCGAGCAGACGACGGTGCCGTTCCGCCCGAATTACGACGGCACGAAAACCGAGCCGGTCGTCCTGCCGGCGCGGATCCCGAATCTGCTGGTGAACGGCACCACCGGCATCGCCGTCGGCATGGCCACCAACGTCCCGCCGCACAACCTGGGCGAAGTCTGCACGGCGCTCATCAAGCTGCTCGACAACGAGGAGCTCAGCGCGGCGCAGTTGTGCCGCTGGGTGAAGGGCCCCGACTTCCCCACGGGCGGACAAATTCTCAATTCACAAGAGGAGCTCAAGGACATTTACAAGACCGGGTCGGGCTCGATCCGTCTGCGCGGCACGTGGGACATCGGCCCGGAAACGCGATCGACCAAGACGATTTACGTCGAGAGCGTGCCCTACACCGTGAACAAGGCGCAGCTCATCGAGCGGATCGCCGAGATCGTGATCGGCCGCAAGCTCCCGCAGCTGCTCGACGTGAAGGACCTCTCGACCGACGACGTGCGGATCGCGATCGAGATGAAGAAGGACGCCGACGAGAAGATGATCATGGCGTACCTCTTCAAGCACACGCCGCTGCAGATCAGCTTCGCCGTCAACCTGACATGCCTGATTCCCACCGAGAACCCGGAAGTCGGCCGCCCCGAGCGCCTGGATCTCAAGCAGATGCTCTGGCACTTCCTGCATTTCCGGCTGGAGGTCGTCACCAGACGGCTCGAGCACGAGCTCGCCGCCCTCAGGAAGCGGATCCACATCCTCGAGGGCTTCGAGGCGGTGTTCGACGCGCTCGACGAGATCATCCGGATCATCCGCAAGTCGGACGGCAAAGCGGACTCGGCGGAGAAGATCATGGCCCGGTTCGAGCTCGACGCCGGGCAGACCGACGCCGTCCTCGAGCTGAAAATCTACCGCCTGGCGCGCCTCGAGATCCTGATCATCCGCAACGAGCTCGACGAGAAGCGCAAGCGCGCGCGTCAGATCGCGGCGCTCTTGAAGGACGAAGACAGCCGCTGGAAGCTCGTGCGCTCGGAGCTCGATGGCATCAGCTCGACATACGGCGACAAGCGGCGCACCTCGATCGCCAGCGACAGCGCGGAGCCCGAATACTCCGCGGACGATTTCATCGTCGAGGAAGACAACGTCGTGATCGTGTCGCGCGACGGCTGGGTCAAGCGGCAGAAGGAGGTCAAGGACCTGTCGACCACGCGGCTGCGCGAGGGCGACGCCGTGCTGGCGGCGTTTGGCGGCAGCACGCGCGCGAGCTCGGTCTTCTTCTCCAACTTCGGCGTCGCGTACACGTCGCGCATCATCGACGTGCCGGCGTCCACCGGCTACGGCGAGCCGATCCAGAAGCAGTTCAAGCTGAAGGACGGCGAGAAGATTGTCGCCGCCCTCAGCCTGGACGCGCGGGTGACGGGGAACATCACGCCGAAGAAAGAAGGCGCGGAGGCGCCAGTGCACGCTGTGGCGGTGAGCGGCGACGGGTACGCCCTCCGGTTCGGCCTCGACAGCCTCGTCGAGCCGAGCACGCGTTCGGGACGGCGGTACGCGCGGCCGGCCGAAGGCGCGGAGATCGTCGGCGTGGCACGGCTGACGGGCGGTGAAATCCTCATCGCGGCGACCGCCGAAGGCCGCGGCATCCTCTGCAAGGCCGACGAGGTGAACTACCTCTCGGGCCCGGGCAAGGGCGTGATCCTGATCAAGCTCGGCGGCGAGGATCGCGTGCTCGGCTTCATCGCCTCGACCGGCGATCGCGACCTGCTGACCGTGGAGACCACGCGCGGCGCGGAGCAGACGATCAGCACGACGAAGTACGAGGTGACCGGACGCGGCGGCAAGGGCCGCGAGCTGCTGCAGCGCGGTCAGTTCACCAAGATCGTGTGGCCGATGCCCGACGCGCCTCCGGCGCTCACCGCGACGTAGGGTGGCAGGCTGTGGTGAGACTCCCCGGTGGTTGCGCGCGAGTTTCGCGCGCAACCGCGCAGATCTGGCGTGTGGCGGAGGGTTTCGCGATCACCGTCGCGGCATGAAATCCGTGCGGCGATCTCAATTCTTGCTAAAATTCTTTTCGATTTCGTGGTTTACGCCGATGAACAACGGTACCGCGAGTTGGTGGTTACGCGCAGGCCACGCGGCCGAGTAACGGCCAACGCCTGCTATCGAGTGCATAGAATAGGCTCACTGCCGGACGGGCGTTCCGGCACCGCGCCGGCGAATGGGCGCACGGAGGTCTGCATGAAGCGTACTGTTCTGTTCGTGATCGGTATCATGACGGTTTCGATCGTCTCGCTCGCGCAAGGCCGCGGCGGCCGTGGCGCTGCTCCGCCGCCACCCCCGCTCGAGCCAGGGGCGTCGCAGGCCGACGTCGACAAGGCCCTGATCGCCGCCCCGGCCAGTCAGAAGGACCAGGCAACCGTGATCAAATGGAAGCCGGACTTTACCTACGAGACGCTCAGGAAAGGCACGAACCGCTTGGTCTGCTATGACCGGTCCGGCTTTCCCCTACAGCAACCGTTCTCGGTTCAGTGCACGAGCATCGCCAACCTCGATCGCGTGGCTCAGAACCTGAAAGCTGAGGCGACGGGCGACAGGAGCAAGTCGGAGGCGATGCTCAACGCGGCGGAAGCGAATGGGACCCGTGTGAAGCCTGAGTACGGGTCCATCTGGTCCAGTGTCGCGGGCCCCGACCGTGACCATGCTCGACCGCACCACGCCATGATCGCGGTGCCGGGCGCCACGACGCAATCGACCGGCCTGCCCGAAAATCCGAGACAAGGTGGCGCCTGGATTATGAATGCGGGGACATCGACCGCCCACATCATGGTACCGGGCCAGTAAAGACGGCCGACGGGCGGCGCAGCACGGTTCCTCGGAAAGGGCGACGAATCTCTCGGCTGACACAAGCTGGAGCCGACGGCGCTCGCGATTCTTGCGCGCCGCGGCTCAGCTTGAGGCGTTCGGGACGGCGGTACGCGCGGCCGGCCGAAGGCCGCGGCATCCTCTGCAAGGCCGACGAGGTGAACTACCTCTCGGGTCCGGGCAAAGGCGTGATCCTGATCAAGCTCGGCGGCGAGGATCGCGTGCTCGGCTTCATCGCCTCGACCGGCGATCGCGATCTCCTGACCGTGGAGACCACGCGGGGCGCGGAGCAGACGATCAGCACGACGAAGTACGAGGTGACCGGACGCGGCGGCAAGGGCCGCGAGCTGCTACAGCGCGGTCAGTTCACGAAGATCGTGTGGCCGATGCCCGACGCGCCCGCGCTCTTCGGCGGCACGAGCTAGTCGGCGCGGAACGGATCGACGGCCCGGACCGAACCGTACATCCGCTCGTGCTGGAAATCCTCGGATCGGAGCTCGTGCAGTCCGTAGTGCTCGGCGTACGCCCACATGTGCGCGTCGAACCACGAGAGCTGGTACGCCGCCGCGCCTCGCAGCGCGGTCCTCACCACTGCCTCGTTGGGATACAGGACGACGAACTGGTTCAGCAGCTCCTCGGCCTCGCGCCGAGCCACTTCGGGAGACAGCAGCGACCGGGCCCTGTCGAGCGGACGAGTGACGACGGCGACGAATTCGACAATCGCCTGATGCGGCACGCGAATCGAGTCGTCGGCGATGCCGCGGCGCAGCAGAGTTGGTGTCAACGAGCGCGGCCACGCGTGTACACCTCGTCTCGTCGCCACCCGCGGTCTTTTGGCGCGTTCGCTCGGCGCAACGGCTGGCGCTTCTGCTGCCGTTCTGTCGCGCGATCGAACAGCCTCAGCCGCGCGGCGACGTCGGTGGGAGATCGCCGGGCTCGCGCCGGCACGACGTGAATGGCGTCGGCGGCCGGAATCCAGTCGAGCTCGTCGCCGCGCTGCGCGAACGCCCGGCCCTGCGGCGATCGGCAGCTCGCCGGATCATCTGGCCGACGCCGGAGACACCCGCGCCGTCAAACGGCTCCAGCGAAGGAATCGGCACGGTTCGGCCATATGCAGTACAATGCCGTTGCAGCCTCGCCAAGAGGTTAGCCGGCGCGAACACTGCTCTCTCTGGCTGGAATCTCCAGCCGCTGTTGTTCGACGCGAACATCGCATCGCACCATCGCAAGGAACTGTTTTGGCTCATTCTGATCGTCTCAACATCGCCGTCTTCATCGACTTCGACAACATCGAAATCGGCGTCAAGACCACGCTCGGCCAGCAATTCGACGTCGGCATCATTCTCGACGCCATCAAGGAGCGCGGCGAGGTGGTCACCAAGATCGCGTACGCGGACTGGACGCGGTCCGGCGAGTACAGCCGCTCGCTCACGCAGCACGCGATTCGTCTCGTCCAGCGCAACATGACGCCGGGCGGCGACAAGAACGGCGCGGACATCAACCTCGCGCTCGACGCGCTCGAGATGGCGTTCACGCACCCGCACATCAACGCCTACGTCATCGTCGGCGGCGACAGCGACTTCCTCTCGCTCGTCGAGAAGCTCAAACAGTACGACAAGAAGGTCTTCGTGGTCGGCGGCCGCGCGTTCACGAGCGTGATCCTGCAGCGCAACTGTCACGAGTTCATCGCCTACGAGAACCTGTCGGGCGTGCGCAAGACGGCCGCGAAGATCGGCCGGCCGATGCCCGCCGCGGCGGCCAGCGCGCCGATCGCGCAGGCGGTGCCGATCGTCGGGCGCGCGCTGAAGATTCTCGCGGACCGCGAGGTGTCGCCGCAGACCGGCCTGCTCAAGAGCACGCTGCTGCAGCTCGACTCGACGTTCTCCGAGCGCAATTACGGGGCCTCGTCCTTTCTCGATTTCGTCGAGAAGCTCGCCCAGGCCGGCCTCGTCACGCTGAAGCACGCGGGCCGCAGCGTGATGGTGGAGCTCAATCCGAGCGCTGGCGACGAGGCTGACGCGGCGGCGCAGGCCAGCCTGAGGGGCCGGACGGCCGACGAGGCGCAGCCGGCGGAAGCGGCGCCGGGCGCCAGGCCGGAGTCCGACACGAGACCGCCCGCCGACAAGGGGCCGGCCGGGGACGGCAGACCCGCGGGCGAGCCCGAGGTGCGACAGACCGAAAGCGCCGAAGCCGGCGTTGAGCGTGCCGGCGCCATCCTGACGGCCGCCGCCGGCGCGCGGTGGCCGATGTATCTGCGCAACGTGAAGCAGATTCTCCGGCAGGCCGAAGGCGGCTTCGACGAGCGGCGCTACGGCTTCGGCGGGTTGATGGACCTGCTCAAAGCGTGTCAGCGCGAAGGGTTCGTGCGCATCGAGCGCGACCGTCGCGGCGGCTTGCGTGTGTTCCAGGGTCAGGCGCTGCAGCAGCGGTTGCAGGGCCAGGGGTCGGGCAACGTGCACCCGCAGGGCGCGCCGATCGAGCAGCGCGACGCGGAGCCGATCCAGATGCAGCCGGGCCAGTCGATCGAACCGTCCGAGCCGCTCGACACGGAACTGCCGGAAGACGGGCCGATGCCGATCGACACGACGGCGGAGCTGCTCGGCCGCGCCAAGCACCGGAAGCCGCGCACACGCGCGCTGCGCCCGATTCTGGCGCCCGCGCCGCGACGCGCGGCACCGGCCCGGGCCGCGAAGAAGCCGGGGGCGTCGCGGCGCGCGAGCCGCAAGAAGCCCGCCCCAGCGGAATCGAACGACGAATAGAACAACCGAGGAGCCCGCACGACGAGATGGGTGCCCATCGCGGCGATCACGGTCCGCGTGACCCGTGGTCGCCGAGCAACCCCAGTCGGTGATGACATCCGATTGACGCCGATCGGATAACCCGGTGACCGCCGCGTCGTCGAGAGGGCACGAACCGGAGGCGCGCGGCCCGGCGCGCATCGCCGGTTGGCGGCGGACGATGCCGGCCGGCAGCGGAAGCGCTCGGTCAAAGCCTTCGCGCTACATCACCCGGCAGGTCTGAAGGCCTGCACTCCAACCGCAATGGCAGGTCTGAAGACTTGCGCCACGTGAGGTCCGGCTGAAGCCGGACACCACCTCTGTCGCAACGGCCCGTAATCACCAACTCACCAACTCACCAACTCACCAAGTCACCAACTCACCAAGTCACCAACTCACCAAGTCACCAAGTCACCAAGTCACCAAGTCTGAGGGGGAGCGATCAGGGATTCCGCGCCTCGACGAACACGCTCTCGGGGCTGCGCTCCGACAGATTCAACGGGTCAGGATCCGGAATCAGGGTCGTCCCTGCCGGCATCACCTGCGGCGCCTCGAAGCCGGCCGACGCGAGCAGCCGGCAGAGCGACCGGCCGTCGTACATCCACTGGTGCTGGCGATCGCCGACGAAGAGATGCAGCGCCCTGGCCAGCCAGGTCCTGGGACGCGATCGCGTCAGATACAGCCGCGCGAGCAGTCCATCGGCGTCGCCATCCGTCACGTAGCGGTTCACGAGGTACTGCACGTCCGGCACCGCGACGCGGATGATGCCGCCCGGGATCAGCACGCGGCGCGCTTCCCGCAGGAAGCTCTTCGCTTCGTCGAGGTCGAGATGCTCGACCATGTGCGAGGTGTAGAGCACCTCGACCGAGCGGTCCGCTTCGGGAATCCGCCTGACGGCGTCGGCGTAGTGGATGTCGTGCGCGCGCGCGAACCGCATGAACTCGCGCGGCTGTGTCGTGAGCAGGCCGAACCGCTCGACGAGCGGGAGCACGAGCGGCACGCGCGCCACGCGCGCGCTGGGCGAGTTGTCGTAGTTGGTCCAGCCGGGTGTCGGCGAATCGCCGCAGCCGACGTTGAGGCGCGTCACGTCGGGAGGTTACCGCAGATTACGGCTTCTCGTTGTCCAGATACTCGATCCACTGCTTGACGAGTGCCATCTGCGGACCGCGCGCGCGCGCGTAGGCGTCGGCCCAGGCGTGCGCGATCTTCCGATCCTCCGCGCGACCGTGCACCACGGCGCCGCCCGCGTGCACGGTGTAGAACCACTGCACCCCGAGGGAGTACGCGTCGCGATCGTCCCGCCGCGCCTCGAGATACCGCTCGAGCGTCCGGACCGCTTCGCGTCCCCGGCCGAATGTGCCGTACAGCATCGCGAGCGCTTTGGTGAACCGGACGTCGGCCGGCCACTTGCCGGCCGCCTCCTCGAAAATCGCGCGCGCCTCGCCGAAGTCGTGGTTGCGCAGCTGAGCGTCTCCCAGCCACTGATAGATCTGCGGGAAATCGGTGCCGTCCACGAGCGCCGTCTGCCAGGCGCTCGCGGCTTCGCGGTCGTGTCCCGCGGCGGCGAAGGACGCGGCGAGATACGCGAGCGCCGGCGTGCTGTCGACGTCCGGCTCGATGCCGCGTTTGAAGCTCGCTTCGGCCTTGGCCCAGTCGCCCGCCGCGAGCAACGCGACGCCCTCGTCGAACGCGCTCTTCATGCTCGGCGCGAGCCGCTCGCGGAACGGCGCGAGCGTGTCCGGCGTGGTCGCCTGTTCCCGCTCGAACGCCGGCGACATCGCCGCCTCGTCGACCGGCAAAAAGAGCTCGCCGTCGAGGGAGGTGTCGCCGAGACCGTCGGCCGAGGTCATCAGCACCTTGGGGGCCGCGATCTCGAAGCCGCGCGTCAACGTCCTGACCTCTCGACCGCCGGACGACAGGATGGCGCGCAGCAGGTAGCGGCCGGGCGGCAGCGCGTGCACCGGCACGACGCGCGTGAAGATGACGCGGGCGTCGCCGGCGGGATGCGGCGGCACGTCCACGTTCAGGAGCGCCGGCGCGTCCGGCGCCGTCGCAATCTCGTATTCCATCGTCATGTCGGCAGAGGTCGGGCCGTATGCCTCGACGTAGCCGTGCACCGTGCCGAAGGTAATCTGATAGCCGATCGTGGGGCTCAGCAGCTCGCCGACGACGAGCGATCCGCCGACCATCAGCTCGCTCGTCGTCACGCCGCCGGCCTCGGACAGCGTGGCGTGGATGATGTGCTCGACCGCGCCCACGCGCTCGCCTTCCGCGGCACCGAGCTTCAGCGTGTAGTCGCCGGGCGGCAGGCTCGCGCCCGCCGTGTATTGCAGCGCCGAGGGCACGCCGCTCATCACCGGCAGGAGTCGCATGTCGGCGGACATGCTGTCCACGATCCGGCCGGTGCTGTCGCTGATGACGTAGCCCACCGACACGACCTTCGACGCCGGATAGTCGGTGCCGACATCGGCGTGGATGAGCAGCTGGACCTTGCCGCGCTCCGGACCCTGCAGCGCGAACGAGGCCACGCGGAGGGGCAGCGCCGACGCCAGCAGCGGCGAGCCGAGCGCCGACACGACCGCCTGCCGCGGCGAGCGCACGCGGGCGGTCTGTCGATCGGCGGGCGTGTTCAGCACCTGGCGACGCGAGCGCACGATGGCGCCCTTCTGCGACACGTCGACGCGGATCGCGTGCGACTTGCCGTCGCGATCGCGTGCGTCGGACTCGACCCCCAGCAGGTAGTAGCCGGACAGCTCCGATTCGATGCGCTCGAACAGGGACTGTCCCGTGCCGGTCACCGTGAACAGCGTGCCGCGCGCCGCGCCCGCCAGCATCTCGAGCCCTTCGGACCGCGCCTGCCGATCCCCGAAAGGGTTCAGCGGCATCCGGCTGTCCGCGATGTCGAAGATCTGGTTCTCCAGCTTGAGCGCGTAGAGGCTCGTCTGCGCCTCCGCCGCCAGGGTGCCGAGATCCAGCACCATCGTTTCGTCGGTGAGCACGAAGCCTTCCGAGACGAGCACCATCGTCTTCGGCGCGTCGATCCGGCTGAGGCCGATGAACAGGTTGCGGAGGCCCCGGATCGTCTGGTCGGCGTCGCGGGACGCGTCCTGGGCCAGCGAGCGCGCTTCGACCTCGACCTGCCAGCGGCACGCTTCGAGCGACCCCGGCGACGCGCCGATGCCCTCGCACTCGCGGGTTTGCACGGCGCCGAGCGTGGACCGATCTCCGTGATCGATCGCCTGCGCTTCGACGAGCGAGATGTTGTGGCCCGCGTCCACCGACCGCGTCGCCTGCTTGCGGCCGGCCATCCGGGCGATCGCCTGCTTGATGCGCGCGCGGTCCGAGGTGAAAACCGTTGCCGGCGCGCCGGGTCCGAAGCCCGCCACGGCCACGCGGTCCGAGGCCGACAGCCGATCGACGAACGCATTCGCCGCCTTCGCGATGGCCAGCGCGCCGCCGAACCGGATGTTCGGCTCGTCCACGGCGAGCACGATGAGGCGTCCGCCCGTCGCGCTCTCGTTCGTGCTGTAGCCGTCAGGCGGAGGCGGCGCGTCAGGCGCTGCCGGCCGCTCGCTCACGAGCGTCACCCATTCCGCGGTCGTCACGCGACGCCGGTTGCCGTCGATGCGGACGGTGAAATCATCGGGCGTGAGATTGGCGATCGGCTTGCCGCGGTCGTCGACGACGGCGACGTCGAGAGAGGTCACATCGACCGAGAGCTGAAAGCGCGGCGGCTGCGCCGGCTGCTGCGCGGCAACCACCGCGGCGACACCGCACACGACAGAGCCGATCGCGACAAACGGGGAACGCAGAGCCCGCAGAGCCCGCAAAGCAAACCCCTTCTCTCTCTGTGACTGACCCACCCGACCTACCCGCCCTACCCGGCCCACCTGACCCACCCGCCCTACCTGACCGGCCCGTCCCGTCACTTGGTCGCCGTCAGGCGGTACCCCTGTCGCGCGCGGACGTCGTGCTGGCCGTCGACGCCGACCTTGATGCGCCGCCACGTGTCGTCACGCTTGGTGTTGGTCGGCGCGTAGCCGAGCAGATACTGATTCGACAGCTCGTCGAGCAGTTCGGCGAACGCGTCATGGAGTTCGTCGATGCTGTCGGTGAACATCGCGCGCCCGCCCGTCGGCGTCGCCAGCCGCTCCATGATCTTTCGCAGCGGCTCCATGGTCAAGCCGCGCCCCTGGCCGATCATGTAGAGCGTGACGTCGCTCGACTGGAGCCGCCGCTCGACGTCGGCGATGGTCGCGTGGCTGCCCTGATCTTCGCCGTCGGTGAACACGACGAGCGCCTTGCGTCCGGTCCGGCGGCCGAGCATCTCGATGCCGCGCAGCAGGACGTCGTAGAGCGCCGTGGATCCCCACGGCGCGAGACGATCCACCGCCTTCGCGCGATCGGCCGGATCGGTCGCCTTGCGCGTCAGCGTGAAGATGTTGTCGTTGAAGCCGAGCAGCGTCACCTGATTCTCGGTCGGGACGTCGCCCAGAAACTGCTTCACCGCCTTCTTCAGCTTCGGCATCGCCGCCGCCATGCTGCCGGAGATGTCGATGGCGGCGACGAGATCGAGCGGCACGTCCTCTGACGCGAAATGGCTAATCGTCTGCGGACGGCCGTCCTCCGAGACATGAAACGACGACTGCGGAATGCCACGCACGAACTTGCCACGGCTGTCGCTCACCGTGACGGTGACCTGCACGACGTTGACGTCGACGCGCTCGGTGTAGCCGACCCCCTTGGTCCGCACCGTCTGCACGACGCGCCCGCCGCCCATCAGCCTGGCCACCGCGCGCACCTGGTGTTCCGCAATCGCCGCCCCCGCGTCCCAGTCGCACTCGAACGGCACGTGAACGAGCGTGCACACCTGACGCCCGTCAACGAAGAACGTCACGTTCGCCGCCGCGTCGGGCGGATCAATCCGCGCCCGCAACAGCGTGGGACCGCTCAGGTAGGCGCCGTCCTCCGGCGAGAGAATCGTGAGCTGCGGTCCGCCGGCCGGCGTCTGCGCCGATGCCAGCATCGCGACGCCGGCGACGGCGGCCAGAACCGACGAGGTGAGCCCGGCAGTGGCGGTCATGGCACGCGGGACGCCGGGCCGTCGGGCACGAGCGGGCCGGCGGCCGTGGCGGCGGCGACGTAGTCTTCGATGCGCTCGCGCGACACGCTTCGTGCCGCCTGCACCAGTGTCAGCCAGTCGGCATCGTCGCTCGGCTTCACTTCGTCGATGAAATCCTGCATGGCGGCGGACAGGACGACTTTCGCGAGCGCGGCCGGCAGGTGGAGCTCCTTCAGCATCATCGCGACGTGAAGGTTCAGATCGGCCATGCCGGAGGCCATCAATCCGAGCTGGGGTCGCCCCAACAGCGTCGGCCAGCGGCCTGGCGGCGTCAAGCGCGAACAGAGGCAGCCCTGCGCGGTCAGCATGGCCATGCCCCAATTGTTGAGATCGGCGGTTCGGCCGCCGCCAAGCGTCAGCAGCTCGGTCAGCGTGAGCAGGGAAAGCACGCGGTCGGGCTCGCTGGCCAGCGTCCAGCGCACCGCGCGACGCCGCCATCCTTCGAGCGCCAGCTCGTCGGCCAGGGAATCGAGGTCGGTCCCGTCGTGCGCCAGCGCCTGTACGCGGCGACGGCCGCGTTGGACCGCGCCGGCAATCGCATCGCGATCGGCGTCGAGCAGCGCGAACGGGTTCAGCAGCGAAACGCTGACGGCGAACGCCTCGCGCTCGTTGGTGGTGAGCTTCGGCGCCTCGAGCACGCGTTCGGAGGTCAAGCGCCGGAGCACGAGCGGCGCGAGGCCGACGTCGAGGCCGAGGAGCGAGCCGGTCACGTGCCACGGCAGACCCGGCGCCACGTCCTGGCGCGGAACCGCCCACGCTGTGCGCAGCCGCTGCTCCGCGTCCCTCGCGGACAACCCGAAATCGTGCCGGTGCGAGACGTCGCCGGCAAGCAGTACCGTGCCGTCGGGGTCGCCGACCTCCGCCGCGTAAGCGATCGAGAGCAGCACCTGCCCGAGGAGCTGGTCCGCGAGTTCGGTGAGCGGTTCCGCGAGACGAGCCGCGCGCCTGACGTCCTTGTTCCGCTCTGCTCTCGTCAGGTCGTCGATCACCTTGCGCAGCGCGTCGCGGACATTCGGCGTCACGCCGGCGCTCGATGCCACGTTGTCTTCTTCGTCGCGCCGCGACCGTGGCGGCACGCCCTCCGCCACACGGGTCAGGCGCGCGACGATGCCGGCGATGTCGTCAACCGCCAGCTTCTCGGCCGTCAACGGCCGGCTCGCCGCGGCGATCTCGAGCGGCACGTCGAGCGCCACGCCCTCCTGCTTTTCGCGCACTCGCTGCAGACGCCTGAGCTCGGCCGCGCCGAGATCGAGGTGGTAGGCCTGCCCTTCCCATGTGAGGGGCGCGCCCCGCGACCTCTCGCCCGATGGCGGTCCGGCCATGGCCGCGAGGATCGTCGTCTCGAGTGTGTCCGCGGGCCGAACCGCGGCCGCGAGATCGTCACGCAGCCACACCGCGACCGCGCCAGCGTAGCGGCCCTGCTCGTTGGTCGGCAGCGCGACGAGCCGCGCGATGAGCGCCTGGGCGTGGGCCGCGTCGACCGTGCGGACGCTCGCCATGCGCGCCACGAGCGCGAGCGCGCCCTGAAACTGCGCCAGCGCATCGACGCCGCGGCGGCCGTCGAGCGATCCGAGGCGGCCCGCGTGCCGCGCCGCGGCGGCATACAGGGCGGGCGTGCGAATGCCGATGCGGTCGATCGTCCACATCAGCATCCGGAAGCGGGGCAGCGCGCGGATGGCCACGAACATGTCGGACCGTTCCGTGCCGGCGCCGACGTCGCCGAACACGCGCTGACCGAACGTCAGCTGATCGAGGCGTTCGGCGCGCCGGCGCACGTCGGCCGACCCGATCGTGTCCATCAGCCACGCGGCGTCGAACGGATCATCTTCGACGGCGCGGGCCTGCCGGGCCACATCGTCCGGCAGGTCGGCGCCGCCGAACACCCGTGACCACACGGCGCGGGAGGCCGGCGCGAGCGGCGCGCCGCTCCTGTCGACCGCGATCCGCGCCAGCATCATCATGAGGTCGTAGGAGGCCCTGCCGAAGGGCAGCGTGCGCACCTTCCACTCGCGGATCGCGTCGAGGCCGAGCGTCAGCGCCTTGAATCGCTCGAGGCGGTCCGGCGCACTCGGCAGCCAGAGGCCGAGCGTGAAGGCGCGGCGCGCCGGATCGAGCTGACCGATGACGTCGTACAGGTACGCCAGCCGCCCGTCGTTCAGCTCCAGCAGCTGGAACAGGAAGCGGTCCGGCCGGGTCGCTTTCTCGACGAGCACCGCTTCCCACAGCGGCACGGCCGCCGCGCCTCCCGGAGGCTCGACGCGATTCGCGCGGATGCGAAGGCTGTCGGAAAACGCCGCGAACATCGGGGCGGAGCGCTCGTAGATGCGCGTCAGGACCGCCGGGTGCCTCGCAAAGAAGGCCAGAGTCTCCTCGTCGAGGGCGGTCAGGCCATGGCACACGAGCGCCGCGGCGCGATCGGCGACGATGGCGATGACGAGCTCGTCCTTGGCCACCTTGCGATGGAAGATCGCGTTGCTCCACAGCTCCGCGGTCAGCGGCACCGGAACGAGCTCCGCAGACCGCGTGTCCGGCCCGGCGTCGCGTTTGCCGCGCGGCGCCGTCTGACGGACCGCCTCCAGGAACGCGACGGCTGCCGGCCGCCGGCCTTCCGGCGTGTCGTAGACCAGGTGCGTGATCTCGAACATGAAGCGGCCGCGCTCGGGGACCTGATCGATGCCGAGCGCGTGCGAGAGCGCGGCCGTGCCGCCGCGCAGCGGCACGTCCTCAGAAACCGCCACGGTAGCGGCGGGATGAGGCTGAAATGCCGCTACAATCGTTATGCACAGCGCGGCTGAGCCGCACCGAAACAAACGGCTCAGCCGCGCTAGGCGGCGGGCCTGGCGGCCCGCCGCTGCTAGTCGGACAAACGCCCTCTGGTCAGGAAACAGGTTACGACGCGTTTGTCCGACCACAAGGCGCACATTATAGACATGGCATCCGGGAACTACACCGCCAAAGACATCACCGTTCTCGAGGGTCTCGACCCCGTCCGCAAGCGGCCGGGCATGTACATCGGAGGCGTCGGCTCCGCCGGACTGCATCACCTCGTCTGGGAAGTGCTCGACAACGCCGTCGACGAGGCGATGAACGGCTACGCTTCAAACATTTGGGTCACCCTTCACGCGGATGGATCGTCGATCACCGTCGAGGATGATGGCCGCGGGATCCCGGTCGACAAGCACCCCACGTCGAAGACGAGCGCGCTCGAAGTGATCTTCACGGTTCTCCACGCCGGCGGTAAGTTCGAGCACGGCAGTTACAAAACGGCGGGCGGCCTTCACGGCGTCGGCGCGAGCGTCGTCAACGCGCTGTCGAAGGAACTGGTCGCCACGGTCAAGCGCGATGGCTCTTTGTGGGAGATGCGGTTCAAGCAGGGCAAGCCTGTCGGCGGCCTGAAGAAAGTCGGTCCCGCGCGCGGCACCGGCACCACCGTCTACTTTCATCCCGACGCCGCGATCTTCCCGAAGATCGAGTTCGATCCCGCCATCATCAAAGAGCGGCTCGAAGTCTCCAGTTACCTGCACAAGGGACTGAAGGTCACCTTCGAGGACGAGACGTCGAAGGAGAAGTCGGTCTTCGAGCACAGCGAAGGGATCGTCGACTACCTGAAGAAGATCGTCACCGAGCGCGGCGCCAGGCCGGTGCACGACGTGCCGTTCACGCTCACGAAGGACGACGGGCTCCGGCTGGATCTGGTGCTGCAGTGGACCGAGGCGACCGACGAGCACGTGCGGTCCTACGTCAACGGCATTCCGACCGGCTCGGGCGGCACGCACGAAAGCGGGCTGCGCGCCGGCATCGGCAAGGCCGTCCGCAATTTCATCGAGACGCACAACCTCTCGCCGAAGGGCGTGACGCTCACCGCCGAGGACATCCGCGAAGGCCTGACCGGCGTCGTCAGCGTGTTCATCCAGGAGCCGCAGTTTCAGGGACAGACCAAGGATCGCCTGAACAACCCCGAGCTCGTGTCCGCGGTGGACGGGCTCGTGCGTCCCGGTCTCGAGCACTGGCTGAACCACAACATCAGCGTGGCGGAGGCCGTCGTCGCGCGCATCATCCTCTCCGCCCGCGCGCGCGAGGCGAGCCGCGCCGCGCAGGCCGAGGTGTCGCGCAAGAGCGCGACGTCCACGCGGCTCAATCTGCCGGGCAAGCTGAGCGACTGCACCAACTCCAGCAGCGAGGGCAGCGAGATCTTCATCGTCGAAGGCGATTCGGCCGGCGGGTCGGCGAAGCAGGGACGCGATCGCGCGCGGCAGGCGATCCTCCCGCTGCGCGGCAAGGTGCTGAACACGGAGAGTGCGTCGCTGGCGAAGGTGCTCGAGAACAAGGAGCTGTCGGATCTGGTGACCGCCATCGGCTGCGGTCTCGGGAAGAACTTCGAGCTCGACAAGCTGCGCTACGGCAAAATCATCATTCTGGCCGACGCCGATTCGGACGGCAATCACATCGCGACGCTGCTGCTCACGTTCATCTACCGGCATCTCCCGCTGCTCATCACCAGCGGCAAGGTGTTCCTCGCGCAGCCGCCGCTCTACCGCATCGACATCGGCAAGGACACGTTCTGGGCGCTCGACGATGCGCACAGGGACACGATCCTGAAGCAGCACGCGCTGGGGAAGAACGGACGCGGCACGCCCGAGATCACGCGGTTCAAGGGTCTCGGCGAGATGATGCCGAAGGTCCTGTGGGAGACGACGCTCAACCCGCGCACGCGCCGGCTGCTGCGCGTGGAGGTGACCGATCAACTCGTCACCGACCGCGTCATCAACGAGCTGATGGGCAAGGACGCCTCGGCCCGCTTCCGCTTCATCATGGAGCGGGCGGATGAAGCCGAAGAGCTGGATGTATAAGCGGGCGCTCGTTCACGCGCTCTACCTCGGGCTCTCGCTTCTCTTCGCCACGCATTTCTTCTCCCTCACCCGCCTCACCAGCCATGCGATGACCAACGGCGACCCGGCGCTCAACGCCTGGGCGCTCCAGTGGATGTCGCACGCGCTCGTGCACGATCCGCTGCACTGGTGGGCCGGCAACACGTTCTATCCGTACCCGCATGCGATCGTCCTCTCCGACCCGCTCGTCCCGCTCGCGATCCTGAACGTGCCGATCCGCTGGTTCACGTCCAACCCGTGGGTCGGGTACAACCTGCTGATCGTCGCCGCCTACTACCTGTCGTGCGTCTCCGGGGCCGCGCTCGCCGGCCTCGTGACCGGGTCCCGCGTCACCGCCGTCTGGGGCGGCATCTTCTGGGGATTTCTCTTCTACAGCATCTGGGGCGAGAACACGCTCTACATCGGCTACGTGCTCGCGCTCGGGTACGTCTCGCCGAGCCTCGGCATCCGCCTGCCGCTGCACTATGCCGCGCGATGGCTGCCGGTCGTCGCGGGGCTTCGTGCCACGCAGCGATTCTCGCTCGTCCTCTACACCGGGATCCTGTTGCTGTCCTCGCTCGGCCTGGCGCGGATCATCAGGACATGGCGTCCGCGACGGCAGGCGGCGGCCACCGCTCTCGTCTGTGCCGTGTTTCTCGTCGAAGTGTTTCCGATCGCGCTGCCAATCAGCGCGGCACACGAGTACGGCCCAAGCGCGCCGGACCGGTTCATCGCGCAGTACCAAAAGACGCGATCGGAACCGCTCGTTGTGCTGCACCTGCCGATCTTCTATCTTCAGCAGGCGTACCCGGTCGACGAGGCGACCTACATGGTGGACTCCACGTGGCATTGGGCGCGCATCCTGAACGGCTTCAGCGGCGGCGAGCCCTTGGGGTTCATGGAACGCATGCGGACCCTGAATACGCTGCCGGAGCCCGCTGCCGTCAACCTGGTGCGCGAGCTTGGCGTCGACGTGATTGCGGTGCACGGGGCCGCGGCGCACGCTGGTAATCCGCTGTGGGATTTCTTCTCGCAGCAGGACTGGACGCGCGTCGTCCGGTTTCCGAACGACGAGTTCGTCGTGATGATGAAGCGATGATGCGCGTCCTGTTGATCGTGCTGCTGCTGGCCTGGTCCGGCGAGGCGGGCGCCGGCCAGGGCGGCGCGCCGGCCGGCGAGGCGCAGGCGGCCGCCGCGCGCGCGCTGCCGCGCGTCGCCAGCGGCGCCGTTCCCGGTCCGCCGACCATTCCCATCAGCCCGCGCCGCGCCGCCGCGTTCGGCGCCGCCATCGCCTGCGGACTGCTGCTGCTTCAGTACGCGCACCGGCGGAAGGCGTTCATCCTGCTGTGGGCGTCGGGATGGCTGCTCATCGCGCCGGCGATGCTGCTGACGGCCCGTGGGTACGAGAGCGTGATGGCCGGGCACGCCGCGCTCGGCCTGTCGCAGTTTCTCGGCGTCTGCACGGCGACGCTGTTCTTCTGGAGCGCGGATCTGTACCGGCAGACGCACTACGTGCGGCCGAAACGGCTGCGAGCGCTGCTCGTCGTCGGCGCGTGGTTTCTGCTGGCGCCGCTCGTGCGGGGCCCCGGCGCGGTGCTGATGCCGGGCTCCCTGCTGTCGGCGCTCATCCTGGCCGCCGCCGGATCGATGTACGGGGCGGTGCTGATCGAGCGGCGGATGATCGGCGCCGGCCTGATCGCGTTCGTGCTGCTCGGCCTGGCCGTGTCGAACCTGACCACCGGAGTCGTGGTGCCGCGCATGCTCGCCACCGGCGAGTTCACGTTCCAGATTCTCGTCGTCAACGCCGTGCTGTACACGTGTGGCGCGCTCGGCATCCATCAGCTCGTGTTCGAGGACATGACCTACGAGCTGCGGATGACGAACCGCCGCCTCGAGGCCGCGCGCGCGGAGCTGCTGCAGGCGGCGATCACCGATCCGCTGACCGGCTGCCACAACCGCCGCTTTCTCGAGCAGGTGATGGATCGCGAGCTGCAGCGCCACGCGCGGTTCAAGCTGCCGCTCTCGCTGCTGTTCATCGACATCGATCGCTTCAAGGCGGTCAACGACACACTCGGCCACGACGCGGGCGACCGCGTGCTGCAGTACGTATCGCGGTTCCTGAAGCGCCACATCCGCGAAGCGGACTACGTGTTCCGCTGGGGCGGCGACGAATTCCTGGTGCTGATCACCTGCGAGGCCGACGAGGCGAAACGGAAGGCGGCGGTGTTGAAGGCGGCGTTCGACGCGGCGCCTGAAGCGGTGGACCTGCCGCCCGGCATCGGCCTCAGCGTCGGCTGGACCGAGGTGCCGGACGGCACGACCGACCTGATCCCGCTCGTCAACCAAGCCGACGCACGGATGTACGCGGACAAGGGCTCCCGGTAGCCCGACCCTTCACGTCTGCTGTGTACAGACGACGACGATCAACGCAGAGACCGCAGAAACCGCAGAGAACTTCGGTGGTGTCCGGCAGAGAACTTCGGTGGCAGAGAACTTCCGTGGCAGAGAACTTCGGTGGTGTCCGGCTTTAGCCGGACTCGAGGACACTGCCTATGACCAGGCTAGAATCGCCCTCAATCCCTGGACGAGGCGGCCAATCCCTTCCGCCACGGTTTCCTTCTGCAACGCGCCGTACGCCACGCGAAAGTAGCAGCCGTCGGTCATGCCGAGCGACGGACCAGGAATCACCGCCACCTTGTGCTCGCGGATGAGCCGCTCGGCCAGCGCCAGCGGCTCCAGCGTCGTGTCCACTTTCACCAGCACGTAGAAGGCGCCGTCCGCCGCCGGCACCTCGGCCAGCGGCGCGAGCGCCGCCAGCTTCGAGACGACGATGTCGCGGATCTCGGCGAGCTCGCGGACGTGCGGCTCGCAGTACGCACGGCCGACCTCGAGCGCGGCGATTGCCGCAATCTGCGACACCACCGGCGGACAGACGAGGATCGTGTCCTGGCACTTCGCGATCGCCGACGCCAGGTGCTCCGGGTACACCATGTAGCCGATGCGCCACCCGGCGAAGCCGTACGCCTTCGACAACGAATACATCGAGATCGTGCGATCGGCGGCGCCGGGGAACGACGCCGGCGAAACGTGCCTCGCCGAGCCGTAGGTGAAGTACTCGTACACCTCGTCGGCGATGTGGTACAGCCCGCGCTCGGCGCAGAGCGCGCTCACCTCGCGCAACGCGGACTCGCCGAACACGGCGCCGCTCGGGTTGTTCGGCGACACCGTGACGATCGCGCGCGTGCGGTCGGTGACGGCGTGGCGGAGCGCGGCGGGCCGCGGCTGGTAATGCGCGTCGGTCGCCACGAGGACCGGCGTGCACCCCGCCATCTGAATCGCCATCTCGTGGTTGAAGTAGAACGGCACGTTCAGGATGATCTCGTCGCCCGGCTCGGTCGTCGCGAGCACGGCGTGCATGAACGCCATGTTGGCGCCGGCGGTCACCATCACGCGGCTGCCCTCGGCAACGTCGATGCCGTTTTCGGCGCGCAGCTTGACCGCGAGCCGCTCCCGCAGCGCCGGCAGACCCGCACCGTCCTGATACGCGTGCGTCGCCGCGCTCGCGAGCGCCGCACGCACCGCGTCGATCGCGGCCTGAGGCGGCCCGTAGTGGACGACGCCCTGGCCGAGCGAGATCGTGCCGGGCACCTGACGAATCAGGTCGCCGATCACGGGCACGATCGGCGCCTGCACCGCATCCATCCGCGAGCTCAACTTCAACATTGGGGTCATATCAGCGTGACATCGACACAAAAGACACGAAGGACACCTTTGTGTTGAATCAACGCCGAATATTATAGTGGTCTTCCTGGAGGCTTCATGATCCGCCGCCGCACGTTGCTGTCCGCCCTCGCCCTGGCGCTGGTCTCGACCCTCCTCGCCACGGCGGCGGGACCGCTGCAGACGCCCGAACAGTTCCTCGGCTTCAAGGTCGGCGCCGACAACAAGCTCGTGCGGTGGGACAAGATCGTCGAGTACATGAAGCTCGCCGCGGCGAGCTCGGACCGCGTGCGCTTCCGCGAGCTCGGGAAAACGAGCGACAACCACCCGTTCATCGCGCTCGAGATCAGCGCGCCCGACACGCTGAAGAACCTGGATCGCTACAAGCAGCTCGAACGGAAGCTGTACTTCCAGGGCGGCGCGCCCACCGACGCCGAGCGCGACGAGATCTTCCGGCAGGGCAAGCTCGTGCTGCTCGTCACGTGCAGCATCCACGCGACCGAGATCGGCGCGTCGCAGATGTCCGTGGAGCTGGTGCACCGGCTCGCGACCGACGAGTCGCCGGAGGTGAAGAAGATTCTCGACAACGTGATCTTCCTGCTCGTGCCGAGCCTGAACCCGGACGGCCAGATCATGGTCACCGACTGGTTCAACAGGAACCTCGGCACGGAATACGCCAACAGCCCGATTCCCTCCCTCTATCACCCGTACGTCGGCCACGACAACAACCGCGACATGTACATGCTCACGCAGAAGGAGAGCCAGCACACGGCGAAGCTGCTGTGGCACGACTGGTTCCCCTCGGTGTGGCTCGACGAGCACCAGATGGGCAGCAACGCCGCGCGCATCTTCGTCATGCCGGCAACCGATCCGATCAACGTGAACGTGCACCCGCTCATCTACCGCTGGAACGGCATCCTCGGGCAGTCGCAGGCGGCCGCGCTCGAGGCCGCGGGCAAGGAAGGCATCATCTACAACTCCACGTACACGAACTTCTGGGAAGGCGCGATGGCGTGGAGCGGCTGGTGGCACAACCAGATCGGCCTGCTCACCGAAGTGGCGAGCGCGCGCGTCGCGGCGCCGATGGATCAGCTGCGGGCTTCGACCCTTCGAGAGCCTCAGGGTCGCCCCGAGGAATCTCGAGGGGCGACAGGCTCAGGGCAGGCGGGGCGCTTCGGCGGCGGCCCGATTCCGGCGCCGACCGACATCAACCCGCGCACGGAATATCCCCGCCCCTGGATGGGCGGTCACTGGACCCTCCGCGACATCGTCGACTACGAGCTCGTCGCAACGATGGCGCTGCTCGAGACGGCGGCGGATCGGCGCGAGACGATCATGCGCCAGATCTACGAAGTGAACCGGCAGACGATCGAGGACGGCAAGAGGAGCAACCCGTCGGCGATTCTCGTGCCGGTCGAGAACCAGCACGACGTGCGCGAAGCGGCGCACCTCGTGGACAAGCTGAACATGGGCGGCGTCGAGATCCACCGCGCCGACGCGGCGTTCGAGGCGGACGGCAAGACGTACGGCGCCGGCACGTTCGTGATCCCGATGACGCAGGTCTTCGCGCGCTACGCGAAGGACATGCTCGAGAAGCAGACGTATCCGGAAGTGCGGCGCGCGCCGAACGCCGCGCCCGAGCCGCCCTACGACGTTACCGCCTGGTCGCTCGGCATGCTGCTCGGCGTGGACACGGTGTTCGTGAAGAACGCGCTGCCGGCGGTGAAGATGACAAGGGTCGAGGGCTTGCCGAAGATGCCCGGCGAGGTCACCGGCAGCGGATCGCGGTTCGCGTTCGACTACAAGGGGCCCGATTCGGCGATCGCGATCAACCGGCTCCTGAAGGACGGCGCGCACGTGGCGTTCGACGGGCCGTCGCATGTCGTGGTGACCGGCATCGCCAGGCCCAGGATCGAGGCCGTTGCAAGAGACTTCGGCCTCTCCGTCAGGGCCTCGGCAGAACTGAGAACTGAGAACTCAGAACTCAGAACCCGGAACCAGAACGAACCCAGCACCCGGAACCCTGAACGCAGAACCCCGTCTGTGTCCTTCCACGCCCCCCGCGTCGCCATGTATCAGCCCTGGACCGGCGGCAACATGGACGAAGGGTGGACGCGCTGGGTGCTCGAGCAGTACGAGTTCAACCTGACGTCGATTCACAACGCCGACATCCGCGCCGGCAAGCTGCGCCAGAAGTTCGACGCGATCATCCTGGCGGACCAGAATCCCCGCGACATCATGGAGGGGTTCGACGCGAGCGCCATCCGCCCGGAGTACCGCGGCGGCATCGGGGAGGCCGGGCTCGAGAGCCTCAAGCAGTTCGTCGCCGCGGGCGGCACGCTCGTCACGATGGGCAACGCGTGCGACCTGGCGATCGAGAAGCTGCCGATTCCGGTGCGCAACCTGAAGAAAGGGCTCACGCGCGATCAGCACTTCGCGCCGGGCGCCATCCTGAAGCTCGAGGTCGACACCGAGCACCCGATCGGCTACGGCATGGCGGCCAACACGCACGGCTTCTACATCAACAGCCCGTTCTTTCAATTGACGGAGGGCTTCGACTCGCAGCGCACGAGCGTCCTCGCCCGCTACCCGAACACGGACGTGATCGGGTCGGGCTGGCTGAAGGGCGAAGAGCTGATGGCCGGCCGCGCGGCGGTCGTGTCGATCGACATGAGCCCCGGGAAGGTCGTGCTGTTCGGTCTGCGCCCGCAACACCGCGCGCAGACCCACGCGACCTTCCCGATGCTCTTCAACGCGCTCTACCTGTCGGCGCCCGGGGACGCGCCCGAACCCAGAACCAGAACGAACTCTGAACCCTGAACCTTGAACCCCGAACCCATCCGCGTGATAACCCGAAGGACACAGAGGAGATACCTGTACGTCTTGACCTTGGTGTCCATTGTGTCCTTTGTGTTGGATCAGCGATGGATCCGAGCGCAGGCGCCCGACGAAATCGCGCGCCTGTTGCAGGAGTACGTGCGGATCGACACCTCCAACCCGCCCGGCGACACGCGCAAGGCGGCGGATTTCCTCGCGTCGATCTTCGAGCACGAGGGCATCCCCGTCACGCGGTACGAGTCCGCGCCCGGCAAGGCCGTCGTGTACGCGCGGCTGAAGGCGACCGTGTCGCCGCCCTCCGGCAAAGCCATCGTGCTGCTGCATCACATGGATGTCGTTCCGGCCGACCGCGCGCAATGGAAGCTGGATCCCTTCGCGGCCATCATCCAGGGCAACGACCTCTGGGGCCGCGGCTCGTTCGACATGAAAGGCCAGGGCATCGCCCACGTGATGGCGTTCCTGCGACTGAAGCGCGAGCACGTGCCGCTGTCGCGCGACGTGATTCTGCTCGCCGAGCCCGACGAGGAAGTCGGCGGCGCGCTGGGCGCGCGCTGGATGATCGCGAACCACTGGGCCGAGCTCGATCCCGAGTACGTGATCGACGAAGGCGGGTTCGGCAGCCGCGATCTCTTCACGCCGGGCAGGCTCGTGTACGGCATCTCCGTCGCCGAGAAGAAAATCGTGTGGCTGAAAGTGCGCGCCGAGGGCGTCGCCGGACACGGCAGCCAGCCGCACGATCAGAACCCGAACGATCGGCTCGTCAGAGCGCTCGGGCGCCTGCTCGGGCAGCCGCTGCCGAGCGGCGACTTCCCCGTCCTGAACACGATGAACGCGAGGGTCGGCACGTTCGCGGCGAACAAGTTCACCAACGCGATCACGCACTCGACCATCGCGCTCACCTGGATCCGGTCCGGTGTCGGGGATCCGCCGAAGGTCAACGTCATCCCATCGGTCGCCGAAGCCGGCCTGGACTGTCGCGTCCTCCCCGGCACGACCAGGGATCAGTGGATGGCCGAGATCAGGCGGCGCCTCGGAGATCCAGGGCTCACGCTCGAGCTGATCAACGAATCGGACGATCCGGTGATCACCTCCGAGGACACGCCACTCTATCGCAACCTCTCGGCCGCGATCATCCGCCGCCATCCCGAGGCGATCGTCACGCCGATGCTGATTCCGTACGGCACCGATTCGAACGCGTTCCGTCCCAGAGGCGTGAAGAGCTACGGGATTTTCCCCGCCATCCTCTCGAGCGAGACCGTCGCCTCGATGCACGGCGACGCCGAGCGCGCCCCGCTCGACGGCATCCGGGAAGCGGGGGAAGTATTCTTCGAGGCACTGCGGGATACGCTCTTAAAGTAGAAAGGTGATTGTGGCCGCTTGCTAGAATCGTTCCGTGCGGACGCGTGCGGTCCTGTGGCATTTGTGCGTGCTGGCGTTCCTGCAGTTCGGATGCGGGCGGGCGGAGCGTCAGGCGACACCGCCGCGGCCGCACGTGCTGCTCGTGACGATCGACACATTCCGAGCCGATCGCCTCGGGACGGGCGTCGCGCCGGCCCTCGACCGCCTCGCCGCGTCGAGCCTGCGCTTCACCTCGGCGCGAGCCGCCGTACCGCTCACGCTGCCCTCCCATGCGACGATCATGACCGGGCTGCTGCCGCCGGCGCATGGCCTGCGGGAGAACGGCGTCGACGTGCTGAGCGACGCGCAGCCGACCATCGCGCGGCTGCTGAAGGCTGCGGGGTACGAGACGGCGGCGTTTGTCGGCGCGTTCGTGCTCGACCGGCGCTTCGGCCTCGCGCAGGGGTTCGATACCTACGACGACCAGATCGCGCGCGATCCGAATGCGACGGAGCGTCTCGAAGCGGAGCGGCCGGCATCCGCCGTCGTCGATCGCGCGCTCGCGTGGTTGGCGAACCGCCGACCCACCCCACCCGGCCCACCTGGCCTACCCGACCCACCCGGCCGTCCCTTCTTCCTGTGGATCCACCTTTACGACCCGCACGCGCCGTACAGCCCGCCCGCCGAATTCCGCGCGCGGACCAGGACGGCGTACGACGGCGAGATCGCGTTCGCCGACTCGCAGATTGCCCGCGTCTTCGAGTGGCTGCGCGCGCACGGAGAAATCGAGCGCACGATGATTGTCGTGTCGGGAGACCACGGCGAAGGCCTCGGCGATCACGGCGAGCGGACGCACGGCATGCTCGTGTACGACTCGACGCTGCGCGTGCCGCTCCTCGTCGCGGCGCCGGGACATCCGGCGGGCGTGCACGATGACGCGGTGAGCCTCGTCGACGTCGCCCCGACAATCGTCCGCGCCGCCGGCGCGACGCCGCCGGACGCGATGAAGGGACGCGATCTGCTGGCAGAGGTCCGGCTGAAGCCGGACACTACCGAAACAAGCGTCGGCGCCCGTGATCGTGACTCCGGCAGCCGTGAGTCCGGTAGTGTCCGGCTTCAGCCGGACCTCTACAGCGAGACCGAGTACCCGCGCATCGCCGGATGGAGCCCGCTGCAGGCGCTCACCGATGGGCGCTGGATGACGATTCGCGCGGGCGCGTCCACCGAGGTGTACGACCTGCAGAACGATCCGCGGGAGCAACACGACGTCGCGGCGTCGCAGCCGACCGTCGCGGCGGCGATGGCGGCGCGCGTCGACGCGATTCGCGCGAGCGCAACGACGCGAACCGCGGCCGGCAGCATCAGCAAAGAGTCGGAAGAGCGCCTTCGGGCGCTCGGGTACGTCGCCAGCTCCGCGCCGACGAGTGCGGCGGCGGGCGGGCCGAATCCCGCGACGAGAATCGAGACCTGGAACGCCTTCGAGGAGGCGCTGTCGGCCCTCACGGAGCAGCGGCCCGACGCGCGAACGAGGTTGCGGACGCTGGCTGCGGCAAACCCGGACGCTGTGATCTTCCAGACGACATACGCGCGGTCGCTGAAGGACACCGGCCAGGTGGCGGCCGCCCTGGCGGTCTACCGCCAGGCCGCGCGCCGGTGGCCGACCGACGCGACACTCTTTCACGACCTCGCCGTGGCCGCCCGCGAGGCCGCGCTCGCCGCGAAAGGTCCGGGCGCCCGCGCGCTGCGCGACGAGGCGACGAAAGCCGATCAGGCGGCGCTGGCCCTCGCGCCGACCAGCGCGACCGCACACAACGGGCTCGGCTTGATGGCGATCGACGATGGCCAGCCGCGCGAAGCGGTGAAGGCGTTCGAGCAGGCGACCGCGCTCGACCCGAACAACGCGTCGTACTGGACGAACCTCGGCAACGCCCGCCGCGCGGCCGGCGACGGGTCGGGCGCCGAGCAGGCATACCGGCGGGCCATCGACGTCGACCCGAGGGCGGCCGATGCGGCCAATGGACTTGGCGTGCTGCTCGTCGAGGCGCACCGGCCGGTGGACGCGGTGGCATGGTTCGATCGCGCGCTCGCGGCCTCGCCCGATCTCGTGGAGGCGCGCCTGAATCTCGGGATCGCGCTCCAACAGTCGGGGAACGTGGCTCGCGCGGCTGACGTATTCCGCTCGGTGCTGGCGGCGCCCGGCGGACACGACAGAGAAAGACAAGCGGCCGCCAAGCTGCTCGCGTCGCTCGGAGCTGTTCGATGAGATTACGTCGGGGCTTGACGCTGCCGCTGTCAGCCCTCAGCCCTTTGCCCTTAGCCCTTTGTTTGCCCTTGGCCCTTTCTGCCGCGTGCCGTCAGGCGCCGTCATCGAAGCCGCCGGCGCGCAACCTCGTCCTGATCACCATTGACACGCTGCGCGCGGATCATGTCGGTGCCTACGGATACTCGCGCGCGCAGACGAAGGTGCTCGACGGGCTGGCGGCGAACGGCGCGCTGTTCGAACGCGCGTACGCCGCGGCGCCGATCACGCTGCCGTCGCATGCGACGCTGCTCACGGGACGCTACCCGCCGGGTCATGGCGCGCGCGACAACGGGATGCGCGTCTCGCCGAGCGTGCCCACGCTCGCGACCTTGCTCCACGCGCGCGGCTTCAAGACCGCCGCTTTCGTCGCGGCCTTTCCCCTGGATCATCAGTTCGGGCTCGATCGCGGCTTCGACGTGTACGGCGATCGCCTCCCGCGCGGGCCTGACGGGCGTCTGGCGAACGAGCGTCCGGCGTCCAGCGTGATAGACGAGGCGATCGCATGGCTGCGGACCGCGACCGAATCCCGAGTCCCAAATCCCCAATCCCGCTTCTTCCTCTGGGTCCACCTCTTCGAGCCGCACGCGCCGTACGGCGATCCGTCGTCGCCCGGCGCCGCGCGTCCGGTCCTCGACCGGTACGACGATGAGATCGGGACCGCGGACCGTGAAATCGGCCGGCTGATCGGCGCGCTCGGGCCGGCCATCGGAGACACGCTGGTGGCCGTGGCGGGTGACCACGGCGAGGCGTTCGGCGAGCACGACGAATACGCGCACAGCATCTTCGTCTATGACACCACGCTTCGCGTGCCGCTGGTGATGAGCGGCCCCACGGTCCGCCGCGGCGTGCGCGTGACCGATCCGGTGACGCTCGCCGACGTCGCACCAACCGTCATGCACATGCTCGATGCGACGATGCAGGATGTCGACGGAATCGACCTCACGCCGGCGCTCGGCGGGACGGCGATTCCCCGGCGCGAGATCTACGCCGAATCCTTCGCCCCCCTCGTCGAATTCGGCTGGGCGCCGCTGCGCGCGATCCGGTCGGGCCCCTGGAAGTTCATCGACGCGCCGAAGCCGGAGCTGTTCGACATCGCGCAGGACGCCGGCGAGCAGCACAACGTGGTGGCATCGCAGCCAGCCGTCGCGCAGAGCCTCGCCACGCGCGCCGGGCGCTACGCCGACGCCAGCCTGCCGGGCGGCGCGGCCGCGGACCCGCAGGCCGCCGAACGGCTCCGCGCGCTCGGCTACAGTTCCGGCTCCCCAATCAGCAATCAGCAATCTGCAATCAGCAATCGCCCCGATCCGAAGGACCGGCGCGAGCTCGCCGCGCGCATCGCGCAGGTCACCTCAGGCGAGCTCGCCGGCGCGGCGCTCATCGCGGCGCTCGAGGGCATCGTGCGCGACGACCCGCGCAACGGTCAGGCGCATCTGCGGCTCCGCTTCGCGCGGCTGCAGGCCGGCCGTTTCGCGCGCGCCCCGCCC
>Ga0082335_1002503_pt1 | contig 34011 bp, 31 predicted proteins | sample Subgrocontami58m_FD_72375 | JGI IMG/M metagenome (GOLD analysis project Ga0082335, IMG submission 72375) | Subsurface groundwater microbial communities from S. Glens Falls, New York, USA - GMW37 contaminated, 5.8 m (SPADES assembly) (version 2) ... | reverse complement strand
CGATCTTCCTCGAACGGCATACCCAGATCGCCGTCGGGCTGCCGCTCGTCTATCACCCGGGCCTCGCGTTCCGGCTGATGACGGTGCTCACCCTGACGACCGGCACGACGTTCATCATGTGGCTCGGCGAGCAGATCACCGAGCGCGGCGTCGGCAACGGCATGTCGCTCATCATCTACTGCGGCATCGTCGTCGGCTTGCCGAGCGCCGTGCTGCAGACGTTCGACCAGATGCGCACCGGCCAGCTCGGGCTGATCCGGGTGCTCTTCCTGATCGTCGTGATGGGGGCGGTGGTGGCGGCCATTGTGTTCGTCGAGCGCGGACACCGGCGCGTCACCGTGCAGTATGCGAAGCGCGTCGTGGGCCGCCGGATGTACGGCGGGTCGAGCACGCACATTCCGCTGAAGGTGAACACGGGCGGGGTCATCCCGGTGATCTTCGCCTCGTCCATCCTCGCGTTCCCGGCGACCATCGCCCAGGCGATTCCCGGGACGTGGAGCGAAGCGCTCACGACCCAGCTGGGCTTCGGGATGCCGCTCTACAACCTGCTCTACGTGGTGGGGATCATCTTCTTCACGTACTTCTACACCGCGATCATCTTCAACCCGGATGACGTGGCGGAGAACATGCGGAAGTACGGCGGGTTCGTGCCGGGCATCCGGCCGGGCAAGCGAACGGCGGAGTACATCGACACGATTCTCACGCGCATCACGCTGGTTGGGGCGGTGTATCTGGCGCTCATCGCGCTGCTGCCGAACTTCCTCATCAGCGGGTTCAAGGTCGCGCCGATCCCGTTGGTGGGCGAGTGGCTCGACGCGAACCTGCCGAAGTTCATCACCGAGGGGATGAACGTGCAGTTCTTCTTCGGCGGCACGTCGCTGCTGATTGTGGTCGGCGTGGCGATGGACACCGTGCAGCAGGTGGAGTCGCAGCTGATCATGCGACACTACGACGGCTTCATGAAGAAGTCCCGGATTCGCGGACGGCGGGCCTAGGCCGTGACCAGTGAGTGACGGCTCAGAGCTCGCCAGGCAGAGAGCTGAGGGCGAATGGCGCTGAACCTGCTCATGCTCGGCCCTCCGGGCGCCGGCAAAGGCACGCAAGCCGAACGCTTCGCGCGGTCGCGGGGGATTCCGAAGATCTCGACCGGCGATATCCTGCGCGAGGCGGTGCACGCCGGGACGGAGATTGGCCGGCGCGCCAAGACGGTCATGGACCGCGGCGAGCTGGTCGGCGACGACGTGATGATCGGGATCGTGCGGGAGCGGCTCGAACGGCCCGATGCGCTGGCCGGCTTCGTGCTCGACGGGTTTCCGCGCACGGTCGCGCAGGCGTCGGCACTCGACGGCATCATGACGGGCCGCGATCCGCTGATCGTGCTCGACATCGTGGTGCCCGAGGCCGAGCTCGTGCGACGGCTGGGGACGCGTCTGATCTGCGAGAACTGCGGCGCCAACGCGCCGTTTCAGGGCGACGTGGCCGCCGCGTGCAGCCGCTGCGGCGGGCGGCTGGTGCAGCGCGCCGACGACAATCAGTCGGTCGTGCTGGAACGGTTGAAGGTGTATCACCGCCAGTCCGAGCCGCTCGCCGCGTACTACCGCGCGCGGCCGACGTTCCGGTCGATTGACGGCGCGCAGCCGCCCGACCGCGTGGCGGCCGAGTTGGTCGCCGCGATTGAAGCCGCGGGCCGCGGTGCCCCGGTGCGCGGAGTGCAGGGGTGATCGTCTGCCGGTCGTCCGCGGAGCTCGAGCGCATGCGCGAAGCCGGTCGGCTGGTCGGCGAGGTGCTGACCGAGCTCAGCGCCCACGTCGCGCCGGGTGTGACGACGGCGGATCTCGACGCGCTGGCGGAGAAGCGGATCGCGGCAGCGGGCGGGACGCCGGCGTTCAAGGGGTACCACGGGTACCCGGCGACGATCTGCGCGTCGATCAACGACGAGGTGATCCACGGGATTCCCTCGGGACGCCGCGTGCTGAACGAAGGCGACGTGATTTCGATCGACGTGGGCGCGTCGCTCGGCGGGTACTTCGGCGACAGCGCGATGACGCTGGCGGTCGGCCAGGTGTCCGAAGAAGCGGCGGCGCTGCTGCGGGTCACCGAAGAGTCGCTCTACAAGGCCATCGAGCGCGTGCGGCCGGGCGGACGGATTTCGGACATCGGCCACGCGGTGCAGCAACACGTCGAGGCCTACGGGTTTTCGGTCGTGCGCGAGTTCGTGGGGCACGGCATCGGGCAGTCGATGCACGAGGAGCCGCAGGTGCCCAATTACGGCGAGCCGGGGCGCGGCCCGCGGCTGACGGAAGGCATGGTGCTCGCCATCGAGCCGATGGTGAACGCCGGCAAGCCGGCGGTGAAGGTGCTGGCGGACGGCTGGACCGCGGTCACCCGCGACGGCAGCCTGTCGGCGCACTTCGAGCACACGGTGGCGGTGACGGCAGACGGACCATGGATCCTGACGGCGAGGGGCGTGCCCGTCGCCGCACGGAAGTAGCGCGACGCTTCGACGGGCTCAGGGTCGGCTCGAGCGCAGTCGAGGGCCGAAGGCGGGAGAGGCGATGGCCGCGGTCCTCGGAGTGGTCACGGAAACGCTGCCACGCGCGATGTATCGCGTGCGGCTCGACGACGGTCCGATGGTGACGGCGCACATCGCGGATCGGATGGATCGCAACTTCGTGCGGATCCTGGTCGGCGATCGGGTGCGGGTGGAGCTCTCGCCGGTGGACGTGGGGCGCGGGCGGATCGTGGGGAAGCTGTGACGACGATCGACGCAGAGCGCGCTGAGACCGCAGAGGGAATTGTCTTCTGCGTGTTCCGCGGTGTCTGCGTTGAATGTGGACAGGAACAACGATGAAGGTCAGAGCATCGGTCAAACGGATTTGCGACAAGTGCAAGATCGTCCGGCGCCGCGGCGTCGTGCGAGTCATTTGCTCGAACCAGAAACACAAGCAGCGGCAGGGATAGCTTTCGGCTGGCAGCCCTCGGCTGACAGCTGAGGGTGACGAGGAACAGAAGATATGGCACGTATTGCTGGCGTTGATCTCCCGCGGACCAAGCGCGTCGAGATCGGTCTCACCTACATCTACGGCATCGGACGGGTGCGATCGAACACCATCCTGAAGGACGCCGGGGTCAGCCCCGACGTCCGCGTCAAGGATCTGTCCGAGGACGACGTCCGGAAGATCAGCCGGGTGATCGAGGAGCAGGGCGGCGTGGAAGGCGATCTCCGCAAGGAGATTTCCATGAACATCAAGCGGCTGATGGAAATCGGCTGCTTCCGCGGGCTGCGGCACCGCCGCGGCCTGCCGGTGCGCGGCCAGCGGACGAAGACGAACGCGCGGACGCGCAAAGGCCCGCGCAAGGGTGCCATTGCGAAGAAGAAGGTTATCTGACTATGGCGAAGAGTGAACCGGCCGCCGAGAGCGCGACGCCTGAGAAACCCGAAAAGAAGGAAGGCGCAGCAGGCAAGCGCAAGAAGACCTTCAAGAAGCGCGGCGAGAAGCGCATCGTCCATCACGGCCTGGCGCACATCCATGCGTCGTTCAACAACACGACGGTGACGATTACCGACACCGAGGGCAACGTGGTCGCCTGGTCGAGCGCCGGCGGCATCGGCTTCAAGGGGTCGCGCAAGGGCACCCCGTTCGCGGCGACGCAGGCGGCGCTGAACGCCGGCAACGCGGCGAAAATCGTCGGCATGCGATCGCTCGACGTGCGCGTGAAGGGGCCCGGATCCGGCCGCGAGTCGGCAATCCGCGCGCTGCAGACGGTCGGGCTCGAAGTGAAATCGATCCGCGACGTGACGCCGATTCCGCACAACGGATGCCGTCCACCGAAGCGGAGGAGAGTGTAAATGGCTCGTTATATCGGTCCGGTCTGCCGGCTCTGCCGCCGCGAGGCGATGAAGCTGTTCCTCAAAGGGGAGCGCTGCTACACGGAGAAGTGCGCCATCGAGAAGCGCAACTTCCCGCCCGGCCAGCACGGTAAGACGCGGAAGGCGAAGCTCGCCGGCTACGGCCTGCAGCTCCGCGAGAAGCAGAAGGTCAAGCGCATCTACGGCGTGCTCGAGGATCAGTTCCGCGGGTACTTCGAGGAAGCCGAGCGGACGCGCGGCATCACCGGTGTCACGCTGCTGCAGCTCCTCGAGCGCCGGCTCGACAACGTGATCTACCGCCTGGGGCTGGCGACGTCGCGGCCGCAGGCGCGGCAGCTCGTGCGCCACGGACACTTCCTCGTGAACGGCAAGAAGGTCGACATCCCGTCGTTCTCCGTGAAGCAGGGCGACGTCATCACGGTGCTCGGCCGCACGCAGAAGAACCCGACGCTCGAGCACGCGATGGAAGAAGTGAAGGGCCGTGGCATCCCCGAGTGGCTCTCCTTCGACGCCGGCACGACGACCGGCCGCATCATGTCGGTGCCGACGCGTGAACAGATCAACCTGCCCGTGCAGGAGCAGTTGATCGTTGAGTTGTACTCGAAATAACTGAGAACTGAAAGCTGAGAACTGAGAACTCCAGTTTTGAGTTCTCAGTTCTCAGTTCTAAGTTCTGAGTTCGCAATCCGCCGACCCGCAGCCTTGTACAGACCTGCGGCGGGAGGTCGGCGGTCACTCTGCAGGTCTGGTGGCCCGTCTGCGGGCCCGATAGCGAAAGGACACATGATGCTCTGGAGAGGTTTTCAGCGACCCAAGCGGCTCGAGTTCGAACGCGAGACCCTGACGGACCGGTTCGGCCGGTTCTACGCGCAGCCGTTCGAACGCGGCTTCGGCACGACGATCGGCAACGCGCTCCGGCGCGTGCTCCTGTCGTCGATTGAAGGCGCGGCGATCACGGCCGTGAAGATCGACGGCGTGCTGCACGAGTTCTCGCCGATTCCCGGCGTGGTCGAGGACGCGACCGACATCATCCTCAACCTGAAGCAGATTCCCCTGAAGCTGCACACCGATCACACGAAGACGCTCACGCTCAGGATCGACAAGCCCGGCGAAGTCCGCGGGCGCGACATCCAGGCCGACGCCGACGTCGAGATCCTCGAGCCGGACGCCCACATCGCGACCGTCGCCGAACACGGCAAGCTCCACATGGAGATGCGCATGAAGCGCGGCCGCGGCTACGTGTCGGCCGACAAGAACTTCGACGAGGACCTCGGTATCGGCTGGATTCCGATCGATTCGGTCCACTCGCCGGTCAAGAAGGTCAACTACCTTGTCGAGGCGGCGCGCCTCGGCCAGACGACCGACTACGACAAGCTGACGGTCGACGTCTGGACCAACGGCTCGATCAACCCGCGCGACGCCGTCTCGCTGGCGTCGAAGCTGATCCGCGACCACCTGAACATCTTCATCAATCTCGAGGAAGCCGCGGAGCAGCAGGCGGAAGCGGCGGCGGATCAGCCGCGCGCCGGCGCCAGCAACGAGAACCTCGACAAGTCGGTCGAAGAGCTGGAGCTCTCCGTCCGATCGTACAACTGCCTCAAGAACGCGAACATCCGGACGATTCGCGAGCTCGTGCAGAAGACCGAGGCCGAGATGCTCAAGACGAAGAACTTCGGGCGCAAGAGCCTGAACGAGATCAAGGAGATCCTGCACACGATGGGGCTGAGCCTCGGCATGCGCGTCGATCAGCCGACGGCGCAGGAATAGAGCCGGGATGTGGGATTGGGGATTTGGGATTCGCCGGATGGGACGCGTGATTCGTCTGTCGAGTCCCGAACCCCGAATCCCGAATCCCGTTAGGGACATCGAGTTATGAGACATCGAGTTGCACACAGGAAGCTGGGACGCGTCACCGAGCATCGGATCTCGATGCTGCGGAATCAGGCGACGAACCTGCTCCGTTACGAGCATCTGACGACGACCGTGCCGAAAGCGAAGGAGTTGCGGCCGTTCGTCGAGCGGCTGATCACCGTCGCCAAGCGCGGCCTCGCGGCCGGCGAGGCGAACGGACGCGTGTTGAACGCACGGCGCCTCGTGATGCAGGACCTGCAGGACCGCGACGTCGTCACCAAGCTGTTCGACACGCTCGCGCCGCGGTTCGCGTCGCGTCCCGGCGGCTACACGCGGCTTCTGCGGGTCGGGTTCCGCAAGGGCGACAGCGCCGAGATGGCGCAGGTCGAGCTCGTCGGCAGCGAATTCAATCCGAAGGCCAAGACCGAAACCGAGGCGTCGGCCGAGGCGAAGCCGAAGTCCAAGGGCGTCGGCGGGCGCCTGCGCGCGGCGGCCGAGCGCCTGCGCGGCACCAAGAAGGGCGACGAGGAGAGCAAGCGCGTATCGCCCAAGCCGTCGAAGGGTGTCGCACGCAAGACGACGACACCCCGGAAGGCCGGAGGAAGCTAGAAATCTGAAGTCTGAAATCTGAAATCAAGAAGCCCCGCCGGTCACGGACCGTGCGGGGCTTCTTGTTTTCGCCGGGCGCGCGTAGAGTAGCGCCATGCGGGGAGCGCGGATGGAACAGCCGAATGGACGAGCGGCGGCAATCGCCGCGACCGCGGGCCTGCTCCTGGCGGTGTGCGTCTATGTGTTGCGGCTCGATCGTGTGGTTGGACTGGTGGTGGACGACGCCTGGTATGTGTTGCTGGGACAGGCGCTCGCTCGAGGCGATGGGTACAGACTGATCAGTTCGGCGGCCACCCCGATCATGCCTGTCGTTCCTCCAGGCTTTCCCGCCATTCTGTCCATCGTCTTTCGATTCAGTCCCGAGTTCCCGCAGAACATGCTGCTGCTGAAGAGCGTGTCGATCGCCGCGATGATGGGCGTCGGTCTGCTCAGTTATCGGTACTTCGTTGAGTGTCGCCCGGTGCCATGGCAGCTCGGGATCGGCATTTCCGTGGCGACCATTCTCACACCCGGGTTCGTGTTCCTGGCGACGTCGACCGTGATGGCGGAATCCGTGTTCACACTCGGTCAATTGCTGACCATCATCGTCATCGAGCGGAGCGTGCGCACCGGCGACGACGCGAGGGGACGGCGTGCGACGCTCATCGCCGCGGTTCTGGCTGCCGCGACCATGCTGGTTCGTTCTACGGGTGTCGCGCTGATCGTCGCCGTCGTGTTGTACCTGGTCACAGAGCGACGCTGGAGGCGGGCGGTGGTGTTCGCCGCGGCCACGTCGGCGTGTCTGCTGCCGTGGACGTTCTACGCGCGAGCGCACGAGCCAACCTCCGCCCAACGCCTGGAGCATGGGGGCGCCATCGCGTATGCGTACAGCGATTCAATCCGGATGAGACGGGCGGCCGACCCGACATCCGGCCAGGTGACGCTTCGCGAACTTCCGGCGCGCGTGGGGGAGAACCTGGTCAATGTGTTCGGCCGCGACGTGGGAGGCGTCTTCGTTCCCGCATTCTTTCGCGGCCCGGACGAGAGCGGGGAAGAAGTGGTGGCCCTGGGCGGCCAGCTCGGCCTGACGGCCGGCAGCATGGGTAGTGCCACCGCGACGATGATCATTTCCTTCGTGCTCAGCTCGATTGCGCTCATCGGATACGTCAGTGCGGCCCGCGCGCGCCTGACGGCGGCGGAAGTGCTGCTGCCGATCTCGTTTGCGATGATCGTCGCGGTGCCGTTCTTCACCTTTCGGTATGTTCTGCCACTGGCGCCGTTCCTCTTCTTCTATCTGGTGGAAGGCATACGAACCTCGACGCGGTGGTTCGAACGGTGGATGACCGGGACGAGGCGCGATTCGTGGCGACTGGCGAGGGTCGTCATCCTGTGCATCGTTGGGCTCGACGTCTACGATCATGCGCAATACATCTTCGACGCGCACCACGCGGATCGCGCGCAAAGGGTCGACTGGATTGCCGATGCCAGGGAAGTCGATGCGGTTCTGGACTGGATGAAGCAGAACCTCGAGCAGGAAGGCGCCGTGGCCACGACGAATCCGGCGCTGGTGTATCTGGAAACCGGTCGAAAGACCCTGGCGATAGACGATCACCCGAACAACTGGCGGAAGTGGAAGGCGCGTGGCGTGCGGTATGTCGTGTCCCTTCGTCCTGGACCGCTGCCTGAATCGTCGTACGGCTACCGACTGCTGTATCAGTCTCCGAGGCGAAGGTTGTGGGTGATCGAAATGTGATCGCTCAGTGGCGTTCGCGTGACGCGTTGTCGTGTCGGCGTGGCATGCGCGGCAGCTCGTATTCAATCCCGCGACGCACGACTTCGACCGTCTCGAGCCTGGTCAGCGGGTACGCCGTGCGGAGTCCGGCCGGCGTGTCGATGTCGAATGGGACGCCGAGCCGGTACCAATCGGCGCTCGTCAGGATGATCGCGCCGGGTTCCCATTCCGGCTTGCGGCGCGACGCCAGCACGACGTAATCGGCGTCGATACCCGCCCACCGACCGGTCTGCAGCCCATCCGGCGCCTCGCGTCCTTCTCTGCGTTCCCGCGCGATGCGCCGCCGCTCCTCGCGGTTCCTCGTCACCGTCATCGTCACGGCCCAGTGCGCGCCCGACAGCAGCGGGTCGCCGTGCGGATCGTCGAACCATGCCGACACGGCGCGGAGGGTTCCGGTCGTCGCGAGGTAGCACGCGAGCAGTCCGCTGGGCGTGAAGAACAGAAAGACGAACAGCGTGATCACCGACATGCCGTACGGGAGCATGCCGATGGCGGTGTCGTGGCCCTTCGACGGCAGCGCGAGCTGCCGCAGCATCCACGCGTTGTTCGCGTCCGCCTGGTGCTCGGCGAACGCGAAGAACCCGGTGACGCCGATCGCGAAGCCAACCAGAGCGGTGATGAGGCCGGCGGGAGCCGCGGCCGAGGCGAGCGGCAGGCGGGAATCGAGGCGGGGCCACACGCGGCGGGGCGCGACGCACACCACCAGGGCGATCAGCCACCAGCCGAGGTCAGCCACGTCAGATTTCAGATTTCAGATTTCCTCGACCTCGACCCCGGCGCGTTCGGCTTTGGCCGCCGCGATGATCTTCGCCTGCAGGTGCGCCGGCACCTCGTCGTAGTGCGAGTACTCCATGTGGTACGACCCGCGGCCGCCGGTGGCCGACGTCAGGTGCTGTTCGTAGGTGAGCATTTCGGCCATCGGCACGATCGCCTTGATGATCGTCATGGCGCCGCGCGTGTCCATGCCGCCGATGCGGCCCCGCCGGCTGTTCAGGTCGCCCATCAGATCGCCGGCGAAGTCCGACGGCGCGTAGACCTCCACCTGCATGATCGGCTCGAGAATCGTCGGGCGCGCGCGCGTCATCGCGTCCTTGAACGCGAGGGATCCGGCGAGCTTGAACGAGAGCTCGTTGGAGTCCACGTCGTGGTACGAGCCGTCGAACACCGTGACGCGGAAGTCGACCATCGGATACCCGGCGAGGTAGCCGCGGGTCCGCGCGTCCTGGACGCCTTTTTCGACCGCCGGCACGAACTGGCGCGGAATCGAGCCGCCGAAGATGTCGTCCACGAACTCGAAGTCGGCGCCGCGTGCCAGTGGCTCGACCTTGATCTTGCAGTCGCCGAACTGCCCGTGGCCGCCGGTCTGTTTCTTGTGGCGCCCGTGCGCTTCGGTGGAGGCCTTGATCGTCTCGCGGTAGGGGATACGCGGCGGCTTCAGGTTCACGTCGACGCCGAAGCGGCGCTTCAGCTTCGCGACGGTCACCTCGATGTGCAGCTGCCCCTGGCCGGAGAGCAGGAGCTCCTTGGTCTGCGGATCGCGGCTGTACCGAATCGACGGGTCCTCTTCCTCCAGCCGGTGCATGGACGTGCTGATCTTGTCCTCGTCGCCGCGTGTCTTGGGCTCGATCGCGTAGGCCAGAACCGGCGCAGGGAACTTGATCGGCGGGAAGGTGACCGATTCCGCTCTGTCGCCGAGCACCTCGTTGGTGAGCGTGTCCTTCAGCTTCGCGACGGCGCCGAGATCGCCGGCCTTGATTTCGGGCACGGTCGTCTGCGTCTTGCCCTGGAGCAGCATCAGGTGGCCGACGCGCTCGGGTACGTCCTTCGACCGGTTGTGCACCGTGGAATCGGCCTTCACCGCGCCGGAGACGACGCGGAACAACGTGATCCGGCCCGCGAACGGATCGGCGATGGTCTTCCACACGAACGCCGAGAGGGCCTGTTTCTCGTCGGCCCGACAGGCCACCTCCGCGCCCGTTGGGTCGACGCCTGTAAACGGCCGCTCGGCGGGCGACGGCAGGTAGGCGAGGACGGCGTCGAGGAGCTGCGGCACGCCGATGTTCAGCAGCGCCGACGTGCAAACCAGCGGGAAGATCTTGCCGGCCAGCGTGGCGGCGTGCAGTCCCGACACCAGTTCTTCGTCGGTGAGCGTGCCGGCCTCGAAGAACTTCTCCATCAGCTTCTCGTCGTTTTCGGCGACCATCTCGATGAGCGCTTCGCGCGCGCTGTCGACGGCGGTCGTCATGTCGCCCGGCACCGCGCCCTCGCTGAACGTCCCGCTTTCGTCGGTCTGGAAGATGAAGGCTTTTTTCGAGACGAGGTCGACGATCCCGCGGAAGTTCTTCTCTTCGCCAATCGGCAGCTGAATCGGGATCACCGCGCGGTTGCACGACTCGTGCAGCGAGGCGAGCGAGCGCTCGAGGCTCGCGCGCTCGCGATCGAGGCGGTTGAGCACGACCAGCCGGGGCAGTCCCCGCGCGTCGGCCGCCTCCCACACTTTCTCGGTCTGCACCATGACGCCGGCCACGGCGTCCACCACCACGAGCGCCGCGTCGGCCACCTGCACCGCGGCGATCGCGTCGGCCAGGAAGTTGCCGGCGCCGGGCGTGTCGATGAGGTTGATCTTCTGCTTGTTCCACTCCGCGTAGGCGAGGCTGGCCGAGAGCGTGTGCCTGCGCGTGATCTCTTCTTCGTCGGAGTCGGTCACGGTCGTTCCATCGTCGACCTTCCCGAAGCGATTGATCATCCCGGCGTCGGAGAGAATGGCGGAGGCGAGCTGCGTCTTACCGGATGCGCTGTGACCGACCAGCGCGACATTTCTGATGCTGGCAGCGTCGTAGACCTTCATGACGAAGACCCCCAGGGAAGAAGTGCGCTATGGCGCATCATATGCGGCGCGAGCGACGCCCCGCAAGCGGCTCTGGATTCGGGCTTTGGGATTCGGGCTTTGGGATTCGGGATTTGCGTTCACTGCGCCCGCATGAGATGGCGGTTGCACCCGGCCGTGTGCCTCGCGTTTCGCTTTGGTCGCGTTCACCGCTCTCTCGGACGCCGCGGGCCGAACGTGCGATTCGAATCCCGAGTCCCGAGTCCCGAATCCCGAATCCCGAGTCCCGAATCCCTATTCGTAACGGAGCGCCTCGATCGGGTCGAGGCGCGAGGCTTTGAAGGCGGGATACATCCCGAAAAAGAGGCCGACCGACGCCGAGAAGCCGATGCCAATCGCGAAGGACCACCACGGCAGCGAGATCGGAAATCCGGAGAAGACGTGCACGGCCCAGCCGATGCCGGCGCCGAGCGCGATGCCGATCAGGCCCCCGAGCGAGGTGAGGAACGAGGCTTCCATCAGGAACTGGAACAGGATCTCCGCGCGCCGCGCGCCGAGCGCCTTGCGCACGCCGATTTCACGCGTCCGCTCGGTGACGGAAATCGACATGATCGCCATAACGCCGATGCCGCCGACCATCAGCGCGATCGACGAGATCACGATCAGGGCGAAGAACGTGCCCTGGCTGATCTGATCCCACAGCTTCAGGAACGAGTCCTGCGTCAGCAGGTCGAAATCGTTCGGCTGATCGAGCCTCAGGCCGTGGCGGATGCGCATGACGCGTTCGACGTCGGCCATCGCGTCCGCCTGCGTCACGCCGTCGCGCGGCACGAGCGCGATCTGGATCGGCAGAAACGTCGCGCTCCGGGTGATGCGGACCGGCTTCAGGCCGAAGATGCGCTGGTACGCCGTATAGGGGATGACGACGAAATCGTCCTGGCCGAGGTTGAACCCGCCGGCGGCCGGCCGCTTGTCGAACACGCCGACCACTTCGAAGCGCTCGCTGCCGACGCGCACGGTCTTGCCGATCGGATCGGCGCCGCTCGGCGCGAACAGCAGCTGATACGGCGTGTTGCCGAGCACGACGACGTTCTTGCGGTACTGCACCTCGGTGCCGTTGAAGAACCGCCCGCCGAGGAACGGAATCTTGGTACCCTCGGCGAAGTACTCGGTCGTGCCGAAGACGACGAGGTTCTTGGTCTTCTGCGTGCCGTAGAAGATCCGGCGCTGCGTCGGCGGTCCGCCGGCCCCGAGCTCGATGTCGACGAACTGGATGGTGCCGGCCTGCTCCTCGAGCGCCCGTGCGTCGGAGATCGACAGATTCGGCCGCTTGATCAGCTCCTTGAACTCGGCACCGCCGGCGAAGCTGCTGATGCCGAAGCGCTGAATGAAGATCGTGTTGGGTCCGATCGCGCTGATCATTTCGCGCAGCGACTGGTCGAAGCCGCGGATCATGGCCGTCATGCCCACGATCGACGTGATCCCGATGACGACGCCGAGGACGGTCAGCGCCGAGCGCAGCTTGTTCGTGCGCACGGTGTCGAACGCCATCAGGATGACTTCCTTGATCAGGCCGGCTCTGATGGCCATGTCAGTGTGACGTCACTCTCTCCTCAACGCCTCGATGGGCTCGAGGCGCGCGGCCCGCATCGCGGGATACAGGCCGAAGAACAGGCCGACCAGCGCCGTGATGCCGACGCCGAGCGCGACCGACCACATTTCGATGGACGCGGGAATCGGGGTGAAGGCCGCAATCGTCATCGCGATGGCGGCGCCGACGATCGTGCCGATGATGCCGCCGAAGACCGACAGCACGACCGACTCGGACAGGATCTGCGCCAGGATGTCGGACCGGCGCGCCCCGAGCGCCTTGCGCAGCCCGATCTCGCGCGTGCGCTCGGTGACCACCATCAGCATGATGTTCATGATCACGATGCCGCCGACGACGAGCGACAACGCGACGACGCCGATGAGGACGGCGAAAATGCCGCTGGTCGCCTGGTGGTAGATGTCGAGAATCGTGTCCGAGGTGAAGACGCCGAAATTGTCCGGCTGTTTCGGTTTCAGCCGCCGCGCGATCCGGAGCGCGACCGTCGCCTCGTCGATGGCCCGCGGCATCTCGGCGACGTCGCGCGGCTTCACCGTGAGCGACAACTGCCGCCGCGACCCGAACATCATCTGAAACTGCCCGAGCGGGATCACCGCGAACTCGTCCTGCGACCGGCCGAGCAGCGACCCGCGCTTGGCGCTGACCCCGACGATGCGAAAGTGCACGCCTTCGATCTGGATGACCTTGTCGAGCGGATCGACGTCGATCCCGAACAGGCGGTCGGCCGTCTGCCATCCGATCACCGTGACCGGCCGCGCCCGCTCGACTTCGATGGGGCTCATCAGCCGTCCGCGTTCGGCGTCGAAGGTGGAAAAGTTGATGTAATCCGACGTGACGCCCTGGATGCGGGTGCTGTCGATCGACTTGTCGCGGTAGGTGATGCGGCCGCCGGCGCCGGAATCGAGCATCACGGCGGTCGCGAGGTCGCTGTACCGGCGGATCGCGCGCGCATCCAGCATCGTGATGCGCGGGTTGCCGCGGATCTTGTCGAATTCCTCGTCGCTCCGCGTGATCGGAAACTGCTGGATGTTGAAGGAGTCGGCGCCCGCCTGGTTCAGAATCGCCGACTTGACCGACGCGTTCAGCCCCTGAATCAGCGACACCACGGCGATGATCGAGGTCACGGCCACGATGTTGCCGAGCACGGTCATGAACGACCGCAGCTTGGCGGACCAAATCGCGTCGAGCGCGATCATCGCCGATTCGAAGATCTGGTTCATAAGAAGCCGGGCAGGGCTGGTGGGTCTGGACCTGGCCTACCTGGCCTTCTTCCCGTTATCCACCTTCACCTGATCGCCGTCGGCCATGCCGCGCACCGAGTTGTACGGCCCCGTGATGACCTGCTCGCCCGCCTTGAGCCCCGACAGCACTTCGAAGAACTTGTCGCCGGCGATGCCCATCCTGATCGACACGAACTCGGCGCGGCCGTCGCGCACGACGAACACGCCTTCCGCCTCCTTCCGGGTCTGCCCGGGCTTCAGCTCTGCCGCGGCGGCCACCGGTTCGACCGTGCGGCGGCGCTTGTCGTTCCGCGGCTCCTTCACGACCTGCCCGTTCGCGTCATAGATCAGCTCGCGGACCGCGACGGCGGGAATCGGCACCGACACGACCTCCGTGCGCGTCGCCGTCGTGATGTCGGCCGTGCAGGTGAAGCCGGGTCGCACCTCCGGCACCGGTTCGTCCAGGATCACGACCACCTTGAAGTTCGTCGCCTGAGTGCCGGCGCTGGCGGCGGTGGTTTGAATCGGGCTGTTCCCGATCTCGCTGACGTGGCCCTTGAACGACCTGTCGGGGATGGCGTCGATGGTGATCTTCGCCGTCTGCCCGAGCTGCACGTGGGGGACGCTGGTCTCGTCCACTTCGACCTCGGCCTGGATGACGTCCATGTCCGCGAGCTGCAGCAGCACGGTGCCGGCGTTGTTCATCGTGCCGACGACCGCCGTCTCTCCTTCCTGGATGTTGCGGCGCGTGACGATGCCGTCAATCGGCGATGCGATCCGGACTTTGGAGAGATCGTATCGCGCGCTCTCGAGCGTGGCCCGCTCCTGCGCGATGCGGCTCTCCTGGGGCTTCATCTGTTTCTCGCGCTCCTGCACCGACGACTGCGCGACCTTGACGTCGTTCTCCGCCTTCTCGAGCGCCTCGCGCGTGGTGAGCTGCTGTTTCCACAGATCCTGCTGCCGCGCCAGGGTCTGCTGGGACTGGACGAGCTGGGCGCGCGCGGTCTCGACCGACTGCCGCATCTGATCGAGCGCCTGGACGTTCGCCTGCAGCGACGCCGTGCCGCTGTCGACGCGGGTGCTCAGCGACTTGGGATCGATCTGCAGCAGGAACTGGCCCTTGTGGATGCGATCGCCTTCGTTCACGGCCAGGTTGACCACGCGGCCGGGCGTTTCGGCGGCGATGTTGACGAGCCGCTTCGGCTGAATCTTGCCCGACGCCGACACGATGGCCTCGAGGTCGCGCGTCTTGACGACCTCGGTCGTGACCGAGAGGCCTTTATCCTTCTTGTAGTACAGATTCGCCGCGACGACGGCCGCGCCGAGCAGTACCACGCCGATCGCGATCAACACGTTCTTCCGGGACATCTAGGCTCCTGACGTGGCCGTTTTGACGGCGGCGATGATCAGCCCGATCGCCACGTAGATGACGATGAGGGTGGTCGCGATCGGGGCGGTCCGCTTGCGATAGAGGACGCCCAATCCGATGGCGAGGTTCAACCCCCACCAGATGACGAACAGGTCGATCGATCCGAGCAGCCGCGCCATGAACGAGCTCTCGTCCAGGAACGGCAGGAACACCATCAGGTTGGTGGGGCTCGACATCGTTTCGCGCACGTAATCGAGCGGCAGCACGAACAGCTGCTGCACGGCGATGATCACGCCTGAATGCACCACGACCGCGTACACCTGCTTGAAGGTGGCGTCGCCACCCATGATCGCATTGAACACCGCGAACGTGAGGCCGGCGATGATGAGCGCCATGAGGGGCAGCGAGATGAGCTGGCCGAGCGCGCCGAAGTAACGGCCCCGATCGGCGCTCTGCTCGATCCGGTCGTACGCCGCGTCGGTCATCTTCACGCCGAACGACTCCAGCGTCCGGACCTGCTGATCGACCATCGCCTGCTTCCCGACCTCGGTCGAGAGGAAGGCGAAGGTGCCGGCCATCGAGACCAGCAGGACCACCGCCAGCGCGCCGAGCACGCGCGGCCGGGCGGCGACGTCGGCGTAGGTCGCCTTCGGCGCCAGCAGCACGCCCACGATCCGCGCGGGCAGGCTTTTCGATCCCGCGTTCTGTCCAGGGTCGGCCGTCATCGTCTGTTCCACGTCAGGCCTCTTTTCCATCTAGGGTAGATACGGCCGCCGCTTCGCCGGTGTTCGATGATTCTTTCGAGAAACAGACGTCGGTGCCCCGGCGAACACCTTCCGCAGCACGATCAGGCCTCCCTGCAGCCGCCGCCGGGCGGGCAGATCGAGCGGCGCCAGCACCTCCGCCAGGTGCGTTTCCGCCGAGCGGCCGACGCGCTCGAGCGCGGAGCGGCCCGCGGCGGTGACCTCGATCATCACGACGCGGCGATCCCCCTCCGGCGCGGCGCGGCGCACCCACCCGCGCTCGACCATCGCGCTGATCGAGTTCGACATCGTCGGGAGGCTGACGCCCTGCAGCGAGGCGAGATCGGTGAGCATCCGGGGCCGGAGGGCCAGAATCGACAACAGACCGAAGTGCGCCGGCGCCGGCATTTCCCCGGCCGCGCGGAGCTCCGCGGCGACGGTGCGCATCACCAGCGGGATGATTTCGAGGAGCTCGTGCGCGGTTTCACGCGCCTGTGCACGGGTCATGGTCAGTACGTATTAGGTGCACTAATGGTTATGATGGCTAAGTTATCACGCCGTCTCGGACGGGTCAAACGCCGCGCCGGCTCCCGCCCGTTTCCTTGACACTGGGAAAGCCGGTGTTTACCATGCAGGGTCCCTGCGACAAGGAGCGTGAGCGTGGTCGGATTCGTCCCCAAGGAGATGTTCTTCACCAAGGGTGTCGGCAAACATCGCGAGAAGCTGACCTCCTTCGAGCTGGCGCTGCGGTCCGCCGGCATCGCGGCCTGCAACCTCGTGCGCGTGTCGAGCATCTTCCCGCCGAAGTGCCGGATCCTGTCGCGCTCGCAGGGCATGAAGCTCCTCGAGCCCGGTCAGGTCACCTTCGTGGTGATGTCGGAGGCGGCCACGCGCGAGCCGCACCGGCTCATCGCCGCCACCGTCGGCGTCGCGATCCCCCGCGATCGGGACCTCTACGGGTACCTTTCCGAGCACCACAGCTTCGGCGAGAGCGAAGACATCGCCGGCGACTACGCCGAGGAGCTCGCGGCAGAGATGCTCGCGACCACCCTGGGCCTCGAGTTCGACCCGGACAAGAGCTGGGACGAAAAGAAGGAAGTCTACCGGCTGTCGAACGAAATCGTCCGCACGCAGAACGTCACCCAGACCGCCGTCGGCGACAAGAAGGGTCTCTGGACGACGGTGGTGGCGGCCGCCGTGCTCGTCGGCTAGCGTGCCGCTTCTCTCCGTCGGCGCGCCACGAAGACACCAAGGCGACAGAGGACACAAAGGGTAAGGTAAGAGGCATGCGCTACGCCTCCCGGCCCTCGGTGTCGCTCGTCTTCTTCGTGTCCGTTGTTTCCTCCGTGTCCTTTGTGCGCGAAGCGCGCGCTCAATCAAGTGATCTCATTGGTGTGCGCGCGAGCGGGATGGCGGGCGCCTTCACCGCGGTGGCCGACGATGCGACGGCGACCTGGTGGAACCCGGCCGGCCTGGCGGGCGGCGCCTACCTGAGCGCGATTGTCGAAACCGGCACTCATCGGGAGCCGAAAACCGATCGCGACGCGAGCGGAGCGGCGGCCCCCGCCTGGCGCGGGGACGTCCGCGGCTTCACGGTCGCGTTTCCGGCCCTCGGTTTGAGCTATTACCGCCTACGGGTCAGCGAAATACAGCCACAGACCTCTACAGCCGGGAGCGGGGCCGTCCGACAAGATCAAGGAGCTACGGACGTCCGCCTTCGCTCTCTGGTCCTCAGTCAGTTTGGTGCGACCGTTGGGCAGTCCATCGGCGAGCATCTCGTCGTCGGTTCGACGCTGAAGCTCGTGCGGGGGAGTCTGGGTACCGATGTGCGAGCCAGCAGTGTCGCGTCGCTCGATCAGGCCTCCGAGCTGGACGGCGAGAGCGAGACGCACAGCGGACTGGACATGGGCGTCATGGCGTCGTTCGGCGCGGTGCGGGCCGGCCTGACGGTCCGCAACGTGAGGGAGATGGAGTTCGGGAGCGGCCCGGACGCCGTGACGCTGCACCGGCAGGCGCGAGCCGGCGTCGCGCTCAGCACGGGGAGCCGCGGCGTGATCGGGAGCGCCACGATGGCGTTCGACGCTGACTTGACGCGAACGCCGACGGCGGTGGGTGACGAGCGGCACATGGCGCTTGGGGTCGAGGCATGGACGCCGGCGCGGCGTCTGGGCCTTAGAGGCGGCGTGAGCGCGAATACCATCGGCGCGCGGCGATCGTCGCTCGGCGGCGGCGTCAGCGCGATGGTGCGTTCGCGCACGTATGTGGATGCCGAGGTTACCGGTGGTTCCGATGAGGGGCGCCGTGGTTGGGCCGTTGCCTTAAGAATGACGTTTCCTTGAGGTGACGTTTTAGGTCAACCGTTGACATATTTTGTCAACTCCGTGTAATTTTAAGAGTTCATGGCCGTTCGAATAGGTGAGCTCCTTTTAAAGGAGAAACTGATCACCCCGGACCAGTTGCAGCAGGCCTTGACCCAGCAAAAGGCCAATGGGGGGAAGCTCGGTTACAACCTCGTCAAGATGGGGTTCGTCAAGGACGAGCAGATCACGGCCCTGCTCAGCAAGCAATACGGCGTCCCGTCCATCAACCTCGCGCAATTCAAGATCGACCCGACCATCGTCAAGCTGGTTCCCACCGAGACCGCCCGCAAGTACCAGATCATCCCGCTCAGCCGCTCCGGCAGCACGCTCACGATCGCGATGACGGATCCGACCAACGTCTTCGCGATGGACGACATCAAGTTCATGACGGGGTACACGGTCGAACCGGTCGTCGCGTCCGAGGTCGCGATTACCGACGCGGTCGAAAAGTACTACCCGAGCGGAAAGTCGGGGGGCGCCGGCGCCAGGGGCGGCAAGCCCGGTGCGGCCGGCGCGGCGACCGGCAGCACGCTCGAGATGGCGAGCCGCGGGCTCGAGGAACTGCAGGCCTCGCTCGGCGGTGGCGCCGACGATGTCGAGGTCCTCGAAGAGCTGCAGGAAATCAGCGCCGAGGCGCTCGCCAAGCAGGGCGAAGACGCGCCCGTCGTCCGGCTCGTGAACGTGGTGCTCATGTCCGCCATCCAGAAGGGGGCGAGCGACATCCACATCGAGCCGTACGAAAAGGAGCTGCGCGTCCGGTACCGCATCGACGGGATCCTCTACAACATCATGGCCCCGCCGATGAAATACCGCGACGCGATCACGTCGCGCATCAAGATCATGTCGAAGCTCGACATCGCCGAGAAGCGCCTGCCGCAGGACGGTCGCATCAAGATCCGCTACAACGAGAGCGGCGAGCCGAAGGAGATCGACTTCCGCGTCTCGGTGCTGCCGACGCTCTTCGGCGAGAAGATCGTGCTCCGTCTGCTCGACAAGGACAAGCTGATGCTCGACATGACGAAGCTCGGCTTCGAGCCCGAGTCGCTCGTCAAGTTCGAGGCGGCCATCGCGCGTCCCTGGGGCATGGTGCTCGTGACCGGCCCGACCGGCAGCGGCAAGACCAACACGCTCTACTCCTCGATCTCGAGAATCAACACGCCGGAAACCAACATCATGACCGCGGAAGACCCGGTCGAATTCAACCTCGCCGGCGTCAACCAGGTGCAGGTGAAGGAGAGCATCGGGCTCAATTTCGCCGCGGCGCTGCGGTCCTTCCTCCGCCAGGACCCCAACATCATCCTCATCGGCGAGATCCGCGACTTCGAAACGGCGGAAATCGGCGTGAAGGCGGCGCTCACGGGCCACCTCGTGCTGTCGACGCTGCACACCAACGACGCGCCGAGCACCATCAACCGCCTGATGAACATGGGCATCGAGCCGTTTCTCGTCGCGAGCTCGGTGCACCTCATCTGCGCGCAGCGGCTCGTGCGCCGCGTGTGCGCCAATTGCAAGGAACCGAGCCCGCTGGCGCCCGAGGCGCTCGTGCTGGCGGGCTTCAACCAGGAGGACGCGAACAACGTCACGCCGATGAAAGGCGCCGGCTGCGACAAGTGCAACAACACCGGCTACAAGGGCCGCGTCGGCCTGTACGAAGTGATGGAGATTGGCGAGGAGCTGCGCGAGCTCATCCTCGTCGGTGCGTCGGGCCTCGAGCTGCGGCGCAAGGCGATCGAGGAAGGGATGATCACGCTCCGCATGAGCGGTCTCCGCAAAGTGAAGGACGGCCTGACGACCATCGAGGAAGTCGTCAGGGAAACGGTCAAGTAAGGGCTGAGGGCTGAGGGCTGAGGGTTAAAGGTAAAAGGCAAAATGGCAACGCTTCCGGAACTGCTGAAGATCCTGGTCGACATGGACGGGTCGGACCTGCATATCGCCACCAACACGCCGCCGCAAATCCGCGTGCACGGGCACCTGCAGCGCCTGCAGCTCCCGGAGCTGACGCCGTCGGACACCAAGCAGCTCGTCTACAGCGTCCTGACCGACGCGCAGAAGAAGCGCTTCGAAGAGTCGATGGAGCTCGACTTCTCCTTCGGCATCAAGGCGATTGGCTCGCGCTTCCGGTGCAACGTCTTCAGCCAGCGCGGCGCGGTCGGCGCGGTCTACCGGCTGATTCCCGAGAAGATCCGCACCTTCGGGGAGCTGGGCCTGCCCTCGGTGCTCGCGACGCTCGCCGACCGGCCGCGCGGGCTCGTGCTCATCACCGGTCCGACCGGCAGCGGCAAGTCGACGACGCTCGCGGCGATGCTCGACAAGATCAACTCGGAGCGTCACGAGCACATCCTGACGATCGAAGATCCCATCGAGTACATCCATCAGCACAAGAACTGCCTCGTGAACCAGCGCGAGGTGCACAGCGACACGAACAGCTTCGGCAACGCGCTCCGCGCCGCGCTGCGCGAGGATCCGGACATCGTCCTCATCGGCGAAATGCGGGACCTGGAAACCGTCGAATCGGCGCTCAAGATCGCGGAGACGGGCCACCTGACGTTCGGCACGCTCCATACGAACTCGGCCGCGCAGACGATCAACCGCATCATCGACATCTTCCCGGCGAATCAGCAGTCGCAGATCCGCACGCAGCTGTCGCTGGTGCTCGAAGGGATCGTCTGTCAGGCGCTGCTGCCGAAGGCCGACGGCAAGGGCCGCGTCTGCTCGCTCGAGATCATGGTGCCGACGCCGGCCATCCGGAACCTCATTCGCGACGACAAGATTCACCAGATTTACGGCTCGATGCAGGCGGGGCAGGAGAAGCTCGGGATGCAGACCGCGAATCAGTCGCTGGCGAGCCTGTACATGAAGCGGCTGATTACGCTCGACACCGCGATGACGGCCTCGTCGAACAAGGACGAGCTGCAGGACATGATCAACCGCGGCGTCGGCGTGGTGGCCGGGGCCGGGCTGGGGCGGACGCCGGGCACCGGCGGGCCGCGGCCGCCGGCGAGAAGCTAGAAGCGCGAAGTGCGAAGTGCGAAGTGCGAAATCTGAAGTCTGAAATCTGAAATCTGAGAGAAGACGTATGCCGAACTTTGCCTATACGGGACGCACGCGCGCGGGACAGACCGTGAGCGGCGAGCGGGCCGCCGATTCCATGGACGCCGCCACGGCCGCGCTCCGGCGCGAGCAGATCCAGGTGACCAAGATCGCCCCCTCCACGGGGAAGGCAGACGTGGCGAAGAAGAAGGAGGTCAGCGGGAAGACCGGCAAGAAGGTCTCCGCCAAGAACCTCGCCGTGTTCGTGCGGCAGTTCTCGGTGATGATCGATGCGGGCCTGCCGCTCGTGCAGTGCCTCGACATTCTCGGGAGCCAGGAGGAAGACAAGAACTTCGCGGCCGTGATTCTGGCCACCCGGACCGACGTCGAGTCGGGCGCGTCGCTCGCCGACGCGATGAAGAGGCACCCCAAGACCTTCGATGCGCTGTTCACCAACATGATCGCGGCGGGCGAGGCGGGCGGCATCCTGGACACCATTCTCAAGCGCCTGGCGACCTACATCGAGAAGGCCGTCAAGCTGGCCGGCCAGGTGAAGTCGGCGATGGTCTATCCGGTGGCGGTCGTGGTCATCGCGGGCAGCGTCGTCGCCCTCATTCTGTGGAAGGTCATTCCGACGTTCGCGGCGCTGTTCTCCGGCCTCGGCGCGGATCTGCCGCTCGCCACGCGTGTCGTCATCGGGTTGAGCGACAACCTGGTGAAGTACTTCCCGGTCATCTTCGTCGTCGGCGCCGGCGCGATCTACGGCTTCAAACGGTACTACGCGACCGACAACGGACGGCGCGTGATCGACGCCATTTCGCTCAAGCTGCCGATCCTGGGCAACATCATGCGGAAGATCGCCGTCGCGCGCTTCTGCCGGACGCTCTCGACGCTCATCAGCTCGGGCGTGCCCATTCTCGACGGCCTCGAAATCACGGCGAAGACGGCGGGCAACGCCATCATCGAGGACGCGATCATGGTGACGCGCAAGAGCATCGAGCGCGGCGAAACGATCGCGGCGCCGCTCAAGGAGACGAAGGTCTTCCCGCCGATGGTCACGCAGATGATCGGCGTCGGCGAGGCGACGGGCGCGCTCGACACCATGCTCGGCAAGATCGCGGACTTCTACGAGGAGGAAGTGGACACGGCGGTGGCCGGCCTGCTGACGCTGCTCGAGCCGGTCATGATTGCGCTGCTGGGCATCGTGGTCGGCGGCATCGTGATCGCGATGTATCTGCCGATCTTCGACTTGATCAGCAAGCTCACGTAGGGCGTCATGTTCGACACCGAATTGCGGCGGAAAGTCGCCTGGCTGATCTTCATTCGAGCGATCATCGGCACGATCCTGCTCGGGTCGGCGACCTTCGCGCAGACCGCGGTGCCCGGCTCGTTCCCGATCGATCCGTTCTTCTTCCTGATCGGCCTGACCTACGCGCTGACGATCAGTTACGCCCTGACGCTGCAGTTCGTGGACCGGCACCGCTGGCTCGTCGACCTGCAGCTGGCCGGCGACGCGCTCATCGTCTCGGCGTTCATCTACTTCACGGGCGGCATCACCAGCTACTTCACGTCGCTCTACGTCCTGCCAATTGTCGCGGGCAGCACGGTCCAGTACCGGCGCGGCGGCCTGCTCGTGGCGATGCTCAGCACGGTGCTCTACATCGGCCTGGTGCTCGCGCAGTACTTCGCCGCCTCGAGTCTTCTCCCGAGCGTGTGGCTCAACCCCTACTCGCTCGCGCTGCCGGCGCGCAACACCGCCGAGTTCACCGTGGCGCTGAACGTGTTCGGCTTCTTCGCCGTCGCGTTGCTGAGCGGATCGCTCGCCAACCGCCTGCGGTCGGCCGGTGCCCAGCTCGAGCAGGCGTCGACCGAGATCGCCGACCTCCAGGCGCTCAACCAGCACGTCATCGACAGCCTGCCGAGCGGCCTCGCGACGACCGATGCCGGACAGCGGATTCTCACCTTCAACCGGGGCGCGGAGTCGATCACCGGCGTGCCGTGCCGCTCGGCGGTCGGGCGCGCGCTCGACGAGGTCCTGCAGCTGCCGGCCCCGGTGATGGAATCGATCCAGAACGACCTGCTCGCGAAAGGCGCGCGGCGCCACGAGTTCCGGTACAGAACCGCGGACGGTCGCGGCGACCTCGAGATCGGCCTCACGGCGACGCATCTGGAGACGCCGGGCGGGCGGGCGGGGCTGCTGTTCACCTTTCAGGACGTCACGGCCATCAAGAAACTGGAACGCGACGCCGCCATTCAGCAGCGGCTGGCCGCGGTCGGCGAAATGGCCGCCGGCATCGCCCACGAGATTCGCAATCCGCTGGCATCGATGTCCGGGTCGATCCAGATCCTGCGGCAGGAGCTGCCACTCAGCAGCGAGCAGGAGCAGTTGATGGACATCGTCCTGCGCGAGTCGGAGCGGCTCAACACGACCATCCGATCGTTTCTGGCCTACGCGCGGCCGCAGCGGTTTCAGATCGAGCGGTTCGACGTGCGGCGCGCGCTGAACGACGCCGCGCTGCTGCTGCGCAACAGCTCGGAGGTGCACGACGGGCACGAGATCGTCGTCGACGTGCCGGCGAGCGAGCTGTGGTACGAAGCCGACGAAGGGCAGATCAAGCAGATCGTCTGGAACCTGGCGACCAACGGCCTGCGCGCGATGCCCGACGGCGGGCAGCTGCGGCTCATCGGCAGGATTGAGCCTGCCTCGGAAGGGGTGGTGCTAACCGTACGGGACCAGGGCGTCGGCATCCCGGCCGAGGAGCTCGACGCCCTGTTCCAGCCGTTCCACGGCAGCTTCCCGAAGGGCAGCGGGCTCGGCCTCGCCATCGTTCACCGCATCGTCACCGACTACAGCGGCGAGATCCAGGTCAGCTCGCAGCCCGGCGCGGGCACCAGTGTCTCGGTGCGCCTGCCCGCGCGCGTGGGGGTGGCCCCATGAGCACGGCCGCGCAACCCGTCGCGCCCGCCACCGATCGGCGCCCGCCGCGCATTCTCGTCGTCGACGATGAGCGGTCGATGCGGGAGCTGCTGGCGATCGTGCTGCGCCGCGAGGGGTACGAAGTGCTGCTCGCCGAGAACGGCCGCGCCGCGGTCGACCTGCTCGAGCGCGAGCCGGTCGATCTGCTGATCTCGGACATCAAGATGCCCGACCTGAGCGGCGTCGAAGTCCTGCGCGCCGCGAAGAACATCGACAAGGACATCCTGGGGATCATGATCACCGCCTTCGCGTCGACCGACTCCGCCGTGGAGGCGATGCGGCTCGGCGCGTGCGACTACCTGAGCAAACCGTTCGACATCGATCTCCTCAAGATGAAGGTGCGGGAGAAGATCGAGAACCGGCAGCTGCGCCAGGAGAACCTGCTGCTGAAACGCACGCTCGGGCTGTCGCACCAGTTCTCGAACATCATCGGCCGCAGCGAGGCGATGCTCAGTGTGTTCAAGATGATCGAGACCGTGGCCCGCACCAACAGCACCATCCTGCTGACGGGCGAGTCGGGCACCGGCAAGGGGCTCGTGGCGCAGGCGGTCCATTTCCATTCGCTCCGGCGGGACAAGCCGATGGTGTCGCTCAATTGCGGCGCCATGCCCGAGGCGCTCCTCGAGTCGGAGCTGTTCGGCCACATGCGCGGCGCGTACACGAGCGCCGACAGCAACAAGAAGGGGCTGCTCGAAGTCGCCGAGCGTGGAACCATCTTCCTCGACGAGATCGGCGAGATGAGCGCCGTGATGCAGGTGAAGCTGCTGCGGGTGCTGCAGGAACGGCGCTTCCGGCGCGTCGGCGGCCTCGAGGAGCTGACGGCCGACATCCGGGTCATCGCGGCGACCAACCAGGACCTGACCCGCCTCATCGCGGAAGGGCGATTCCGCGAGGACCTCTTCTATCGCATCAACGTCATCCCGATCGCGCTGCCGCCGCTGCGCGAGCGGCGCGAGGACATCGCGCTCCTGGCGGACCACTTCCTGGCGAAATACGCCGAGCAGATGGACAAGCCGATTACCGCGATTTCGCACGAAGCGATGGAGCTGCTCGTTCAGCACGAGTGGCCCGGCAACATCCGCGAGCTGGAGAACGTGCTCGAGCGGGCCGTGGCGCTCGAATCGACGCCGACGATTCTGCCCGACAGCCTGCCGCCGAGCATCCGGGGCGAGGCCCCTCGGGCGGCGTCGGCTCCCGCCGACGGGCTGCCGGAATCGGGCTTCGACCTCGAGGCGCACGTGAAGGAGATCGAGCGGGGCTACATCGCCGAAGCCCTGAAGCGTGCCGGTGGCGTCCAGGTGAAGGCGGCCGACCTGCTGGGCATGAGCTTCCGGTCGTTCCGCTACTACGTGAAGAAATACAATCTGCGGTAGGAAATGCGACCGCAGATTGTATTTCTTCATGGACGCGGCGGGCCAAAGCCCGCCGCCTAGTCGCGAAGCGGCAGCTTCGCGACTGACATTCTCTGTCGCTCCAGGCCGACAAAATTTGTCAGATCAGCCCATCTCCCTCAGAATATCGATTGCCGGTCCTTGTTCGTAAACTACACGATAAATGGCGCTTAGCTGTCATATTGGCGCCACTGCATGGGCTTGGCACTGGCGTTGCTCAAGTCTCAGTCACTCGCGACCGAAACACAGGGAACATGTCGCAGCCGAACTCTTTTTGAAGGAGACAGAACAATGAAGATGCGCGACTCCAAAGGTTTCACCCTCATCGAGCTGCTGATCGTCGTGGCGATTATCGGCATCATCGCGGCCATCGCGATTCCGGGTCTGCTCCGCGCCCGCATGGCGGGCAACGAGGCGTCGGGCATCGGGTCGCTGCGCGCCATCAACAGCGGCGAGGCGGCATTCTCGTCGAGCTGCGGACAGGGCGGATACGCGACATCGCTTCCGCAGCTGTTCGCGCCGGCGACCGCGGGCGGCCAGGGCTTCATCAGCCCGGACCTGGGCACCAGCGCCACGGTCACCAAGAGCGGCTACACGGTGAACCTGGCCGTCGGCCCGACCGCCACGGTGGTTCTCGTGCAGGCGTCCACGTGCAACAACAGCGCTGACGCCCTCGCGTCGTATCTGGCTATCGCGGATCCGGTCACGTTCGCTGGAACGGGCAGCCGCCACTTCGGCACCGACGAGCGCGGCACGATCTTCCAGAACACGGCGGACGTGGTGCTGACCTCGGCCACGCTGGCCACGGCCGGCACGATCGCTCCGGTTCAGTAGGACTGCTGGAGGCTGGAGGCTGGAGGCTGGAGGCTAGGGGCTAGGGGCTAGGGCCTGGGGGCTGGTCCCTAGACTAGTCCCTGGTCCCTAGCCTCTAGCCTCTTTCGTTGTTCACCTGCTTGACGCCGGACGCAGCCTCAGTTACAACTCGTAACGATCCATGAGTCACCGTGCGGCTTTCCTGGCGCTCACCTGTGCGATCGTCGGTTTCGGCGCTTCGGCCGCGGCCGCCTACACCCACTATCACCTCCTCTACGACCCCTCGTATCGGAGCTTCTGCGACGTCAACGAGACGATTAGCTGCACGCAGGTCTATCTGAGCCGGTTCGGCTCGGTCCGTGGCATCCCGGTCGCTCTCTTCGGCGCCATCTGGTTCACGGTCGCGGTCCTGCTGTCGGTCACCGCGCTCGGCGCGCGCCCGACGGTCCGCGAAAGCGTGCCCGGCTACCTGTTCGTGCTGTCGACCCTGGCGCTGGCCGTGATCCTGTACCTGGGCTACGCGTCGTTCGTGCTGCTGAAAGCGGTCTGTCTGCTGTGCCTGACCACCTATGCCGCGGTGATTGGGCTCTTTCTGGTGTCCGGCGCGGCCACGACCTTCCCTATGACGACTTTGCCTCGCCGTGCCTCCCGGGACCTGCGCGTGTTCATCAGTAGCCCTGTCGCGATAGCCGTGGCCGTTCTGTTCCTTGCCGGCGCCGCCACGACCCTCGCGTATTTCCCGCGTGAGGCTGCGGCTGGCTCCGGCCAGGCGGCCACGACCGCGGCGGTCGCGCCGACCCAGGATCAGCGCTCGGAATTCGAGCGCTGGTACGTGACGCAGCCGCGCGTGCCGCTCATCGTGCCGTCGGAGGGCGCGAAGGTCCTCGTCGTGAAGTTCAACGACTTCCAGTGTCCCGCGTGCGGCCAGTCCTACACGGCGTACAAGCCGATCTTTGCGAAGTACGAGGCGGAGCACCCGGGCGCGGTCAGGCTGGTGCTCAAGGACTATCCGCTGAACCGCGACTGCAACGATACGCTCGGCCAGACGATTCACCCGGCGGCGTGCGACGCGGCGGTCGCCGTGCGGCTGTCGCAGGCGCACAACCGTACCGGCGCCATGGAGGACTGGCTCTACACGCATCAGCCGGCGATGACGCCGCCCTCGGTCCGCCAGGCCGCGCGAGACATCGGTCAGGTGAACGACTTCGACGCGAAGTACGCGTCCACGATCAGCCTGGTCAAGGCGGACGTCGCGCTCGGCCGCCAGCTTCAGGTCAAGTCGACGCCGACCTTCTTCATCAACGGCGTGAAGATCGAAGGCGCGCTGCCGCCGCAGTATTTCGATCAGGCGATTGCCTACGAGCTCCAACACGCCACGTCGAAGTGACGTGCGCGCCCTTGCCACCGACGAACTGACGAAGGACTTCGCGGTCGGGTTCTGGCGCAAGCGCCCGTACCGCGCCCTCGATCGCCTGACGCTCGAGGTGGACGCCGGCGAGGTGTTCGGATTCCTCGGCCCCAACGGCGCCGGCAAGACGACGACGCTCAAGCTGCTGATGCAGCTCGTGTTCCCGACAGCGGGCCAGGCCGAGCTGCTCGGCCGCCCGCTCGGCGACCTCTCGGTCAAGCAAGTGGTCGGCTACCTGCCGGAGAACCCGTACTTCTACGACCACCTCACGGCCGAAGAACTGCTGATCTATTTTGGCGCGCTGTTCGGGTTCCCCGCCGGCGAGTGCCGCGCCCGCGCCCGGCGGCTTCTCGATGAGGTCGGCATCGGCGCCGAGCGCCGGCTGCCGCTGCGCAAGTTCTCGAAAGGCATGCTGCAGCGCGTCGGCATCGCGCAGGCGCTCATCAACGAGCCGGAGCTCGTCATCTTCGACGAGCCGATGTCGGGGCTCGACCCGCTGGGGCGGCGGGACGTCCGCGCGCTCATCCTGCGGCTGCGCGATCGCGGGTGCACCGTGTTCTTCAGCTCGCACGTGTTGAGCGACGCCGAAGCCCTGTGCAGCCGCGTGGCGATTCTCTCGAAGGGCCGCCTGATCACGACCGGCCGGCTGACCGACATGCTGGCGTTTCGCGCGAGCGGCTGGGAGATGGTCGTCGCCGGCGCCAGCGACGCGCTCGTGGCCGCGCTCGGCTCGCGCGCCAGCCGGACCGTCCGCATCGGCGAAGGGCGCCACATGCTGGAACTGCCGCTCGAGCCGCCGCCGGAGCAGCTGCTCGCCGAGCTGACGTCGGCCGGCGCGCACCTCGTGTCGCTGAACCCGATTCGGCAGACGCTCGAGGACTTCTTCGTGCAGCAGGTGTCCACGCCCGCGGCGACCTCCGCGCGATGGGAGCCGGAAGACGGCCCGGCCGGAGCGGCCCAGTGAGCGGCATCATGAACGTCAAGGCCACTGCCGCGATCGCGATCAACGTGTTTCGGGAGTCGGTCCGCGACAAGGTGCTCTACAACCTCGTGTTCTTCGCCCTCCTGCTCATCGGCGCGTCGTACCTGATCGGTCAGCTGACGGCGGGACAGGACGTCAAGATCATCAAGGACCTCGGCCTGTCGGCGACGTCGGTCTTCGGGCTCTTCATCAGCATCTTCATCGGCATCGGCCTGGTGTCGAAGGAAGTCGAGCGGCGCAGCATCTACAGCCTGCTCTCCAAGCCGATCCACCGCTATCAGCTCGTGCTCGGGAAATATGCCGGGCTGACGCTGACGCTGGCCGTCAACGTCGCAATCATGGCGGCCGCGTTGTATGCGGTGCTCGTCTACATGTCGTGGGGCGTCGGCGCCCAGGTGCAGCAGGGGTGGGACGCGCCCGCGCTCGATCCGGCGCTCGTCACCGCCGTCGCGCTGATTCTGATGGAGCTGATGCTCGTCACCGCCATCGCGCTGTTCTTCTCGACCTTCTCCACGCCGATCCTGTCGGCCGCGTTCACCTTCGGCCTGTACGTCGTCGGCCACTTCAGCAGCGACTTGCGCAACTTTCAGGACGTGGTCGATTCTCCGGCGGCCGCGCGGCTGGCACGCGGTCTCTACTGGGTGTTGCCGAACCTGGCGCAGTTCGACGTCAAGGCGGATGTCGTGCACGGGCACGGGGTGCCGCTCGGATACCTCGGCATGACCACCGCGTACGCGGCGCTCTACATCGCGATGCTCCTGGTCCTGTCCTCGTTCATCTTCTCGCGCCGCGATTTCAAGTAAGTGACCACGCGAACCTTCACCGCGTCGGCCGGAGTCATCGTCCTCGCCCTGGCGCTGCTCGCCGGCGCCGCCGAGCTGCAGGCGGCGCGGGAGCGTGTTTATCCGTCGCGCGCAGCCGGGGAAGACTCGCTGTACCTGTCGGGCACCGCCGTGCGGCGCCTGAGCGGCGCCTACAGTCCGCTCGCCGCGGATGTCTATTGGATCCGCGCGATTCAGTACTACGGCGGCACCAAGCGGCGCCTCGACGCGCGGCGAGGCGCGACGGCGTCGCCGCTGCTCCCCGCCGCGACCACCTCGGACGACTACCGGCTGTTGTACCCGCTCCTGGACATCACCACGACGCTCGACCCACGGTTCAACATCGCCTACCGGTTCGGATCCGTGTTTCTGGCCGAGGGCTATCCGAGCGGGCCCGGCCGGCCGGACCTGGCGGTCGTGCTGCTCGAAAAGGGATTACGCACCCGGCCCGATAAGTGGGAGTACATGCAGGACATCGGCTTCGTGTACTACTGGTACGTGCACGATTACCAGGCGGCCGCCCGGTGGTTTCACAAGGCGAGCGAGGTGTCCGGCGCGCCGTGGTGGCTGCGGTCCCTGGCGGCGACCACGCTGGTGCTGGGAGGCGACCGGCGCTCGTCCCGGGCGATGTGGGAGGCGATCCGGCAGTCGGCGGAAATCGACTGGCTGCGGCAGGACGCCGAGCGCCGGCTCCTCCAGCTCCGGGCGCTCGATGAGATCGACGCCCTTCAGCCACGTGTCGACGAGCTCTCCAGGCGGACCGGTCGGCCGCCGGCAGACTGGTCCGCGCTCGTCCGGGCGGGTGTCCTGCCCGGGACCCCGCTCGATCCGGTCCGCACGCCGTTCGAGCTGACCTCCGAGGGTCGCGTGCGCCTCTCGCAAACGTCGCCGCTCTGGCCGCTCCCGGTCGAGCCCGAGCAGCGCGCGACGCGGCCGCCGTCATGATCGACCCTGTGCCTGGCGCGTTGCTCGTCATCGTGGCGGCCGCGTTCGGCGCCATCATCGGCAGCTTCCTGAACGTCTGCATCTACCGGCTGCCCCTCGGGAAGTCCGTCGTGTGGCCCTCGTCGGCCTGTCCCGCCTGCGACCGCGAGCTGTCGTGGTACGAGAACATTCCGGTGCTCAGCTACCTGGTACTGCGCGCCCGATGCCGAACGTGTGCCGCGCCGATCAGCATCCGCTACCCGCTCGTCGAAGCGCTCACCGCACTGATGTTCGCGGCCGCGTGGTGGTACTACGGTCCGCAGCCGCTGCTGGCCGCGCGCCTGATTTTCGGCTGCGCGCTCATCGTGCTCTTCGCCATCGATCTCGAACATCATCTGCTGCCGAACACGATCACGCTGCCGGGCATTGTCGTCGGTGTTCTCTTCAGCTTCGTCACCGAGCCGGGATGGGAAGCGTCGCTCATCGGCATGCTCGTCGGCGGCGGCGTGCTCTACGGCGTGGCCGAGGCGTACTACCGTCTCCGCCGCGAAGAAGGCCTCGGGATGGGCGACGTCAAGATGCTCGCGATGGTCGGCGCGTTCCTCGGCTGGAAGCTGACGCTCGTCACGCTGATGATGGCGTCGCTTGGCGGCTCTGTGATCGGCGTGCTGCTCCTCGTCACCAAGCGCGGCAGCATGAAGTACGCGCTGCCGTTCGGGACGTTTCTCGCGCTGGGCGCGGCGGCGGCCGCCACCGTCGGGCCGGCGTTGCTCGACTGGTACCTGGGACAGTGGTGACGGGTGACGCGCCGGATGGTGTCCTGACACGATGAACCTGACGCCCTCCGCCTACGCGCTGCTCGGCCTCACCGCGATCGTCGCGTTTCTGACCGCCGTGTTGACGTTCGCGGTCCTGCGGTTCTTCGCGGCGGCTCGCGATACGCGGCGCAGCCTGAGCGGCGCCGGCGCGGAGACGGCGTTCCTGGCGGCGGCGCTGCAGGAGGCGGTCACCAAGCTGAAGGCGCAGGAACGGGCCGCGGCGACGCGCGCCGAGGCGTCCGAGCGGCTGAGCGACGAGATCATCTCGAGCCTCACGGCCGGTTTGCTCGTGGCCGGGTTGAGCGGCGAGATCAGGATCCTCAATCCCGCCGGCCGCCGCATGATGGACCTTGGGGATGCGGCGTCGCCCGAGGACTGCCGTCGCGCGCTGACCGAGCTCGCGCTGTCGGAGGTGATCGACGAATGCCTCTCGACCGGCGTCCCCATCGTCCGCCGCTTGGTGACGCTGCCGGATCCGCGGCATGGCGTGTCGCACATGGGCGTGACCGTCTCGCCGCTGTTCGACGACCACGGCTCGCTGCACGGCGCGATCTGTCTGTTCACCGATCTCACCGCGGTGAAGGATCTCGAAGCGCAGCTGCGGCTGAAGGAGAGCCTGGCGAAGGTCGGCGAGCTGACGGCGGGCATCGCGCACGAGTTCCGCAACGGCCTGGCGACGATCCAGGGCTACAGCAAGCTGCTCGATCTGCAGGCGCTGCCCGAGCCGTACCGGCCCTATGTCGAGGGCATCCGCGCGGAAGCCGAGTCGCTCGGACAGGTCGTGACCAACTTCCTCAACTTCGCGCGGCCGGCCGAGCTCACGCTGGCGCGCGTCGAGCTCGGCGCCGTCTGCGAGCGCGCGGCGGAGGAGATTCGCGCCGAGGCGCGCGGGCTCGGCGGCGATGTGGACGTGCGCGGCGAGTTCGGCGCGGTCGAGGGCGACGAGGTGCTGCTGCGTCAGGCGTTCAGCAACCTCTTACGGAACGCGGTCGAAGCGTGTGCCGGCGCCGCGGTCGCGCCCGTGATCGTCGTGCAGTCCGAGGTGGACGCCGCGCAGAAGGTGTCGCGCATCGCCGTGACGGACAACGGGCCCGGGATCCCCGCGGACCTGCGCGAGCGCGTGTTCCGCCCCTTCTTCACGGCGAAGCGCAACGGCACCGGGCTCGGCCTCTCGCTCGTCCAGAAGATCATCGTCTTTCACAACGGCCGCATCAGTGTGGCGACGGCGCCGCAAGGCGGCGCGAGCCTGCACATCACGCTGCCGCTCGCCGGCTGATCGGCCGCGCGCGGCACGGTGCGATAATCACCCCCTGCGCATCCTTCACGCGATCCACGACTTCCTGCCGCGCCATCAGGCGGGGTCTGAAATCTACGCGTTCGAGCTCGGCCGCGAGCTGGCGGCCGGGCACCACGTCAGCGTGCTCTGCGCCGAGTACGATCCGTCGCGCCGGCACGGCCACGTCACCTGGCGCGTGCATCGCGGGCTCACCGTCATCGAGGTGGTCAACAACTGGGTGTGCGCCTCGTTCGAAGAGACGTACCGGCCGCCGCTCGTCGGCGAACAGATCGCGCACGTGCTGCGCGCTGTGCAGCCGGACATCGTCCACGTGCACAACCTGCTCAACCTGTCCTTCGATCTGCCCGCCGTGGCGCGCGCGCACGGCGTTCCCGTGGTCGCCACGCTGCACGACTACGGGCTTGTGTGTCCGTCAGGCGGTCAGCGGATCCATCGCGCCGAGCGGCATGTATGTGAGGTCATCGACACCCAACGGTGCACGCGCTGCTTTCGCGAATCGCCGTATTACCAGCAGATCTCGTTCGGTCGGCTGGCGGCGGTCACGCGGGCTCCGCGGGTGCTCGGACGCGCGGCCCTCGCGACGGCGCGCCGGTTTCCGGTGCTGGCCGCCCGACTCGCGCGCGCCGCTGGTCGCGCCCCTCTCCTCGCGGTGACGAAGCGCGACATGGACGAACGCCTGGCGGCCGCGCAACGCGTCTTCGAGGAAATCGATCTGTTCGTCGCGCCGTCGCCATCGATTGCGGGGGAGTTCCGGCGGCTCGGCATCAACCCCTCGAAAATCCGGATCTCGGACTACGGCTTCGTGCCCGTGCTGCGCGGCCATCGACACGGCACGCGCGGACCGCTCCGCATCGGCTACGTTGGCACGCTCGTCTGGCACAAGGGCGTGCACGTCCTCCTCGACGCGGTGCGTGGACTTCCCTCCGATCGGTTCGAGTTGAAGATCTTCGGCAACCCCGGCGTCTTTCCCGAATACGCCAACGACCTGCGCGCGCGAGCCGACGGCCTGCCGGTCCGGTTCATGGGCGCGTTCGAGCGCGAGCACACCGCCGATGTCTACGCGCAGATCGACGTCCTCGTCGTGCCGTCGCTGTGGCTCGAAAACTCGCCGCTCGTCATTCACGAAGCGTTCATGGCCGGGATTCCGGTCGTGGGCGCCCGCATCGGCGGCATCGCCGACCTGGTCACCGAGGGGCACACCGGCCTCCTGTACGATCCCACGTCGGCCGGCGAGCTGACGACGGCATTGAGAGGACTGATTGAGAACCCGGGCCGCCTCGAGGCGCTCGCCGAGCGCGCGCGGACGGTTCCCGTGAAGTC
>Ga0082335_1002501_pt1 | contig 34038 bp, 33 predicted proteins | sample Subgrocontami58m_FD_72375 | JGI IMG/M metagenome (GOLD analysis project Ga0082335, IMG submission 72375) | Subsurface groundwater microbial communities from S. Glens Falls, New York, USA - GMW37 contaminated, 5.8 m (SPADES assembly) (version 2) ... | reverse complement strand
CGTAAAAGTAGTCGGTATGGAATTTCTCGCCCACAAATATCTTGTTGCCGTTGATGACTAAGTCATCGCCGTCCTCGACTGCCCGGGTCTTCAATGAAGCAAGATCCGAGCCTGCTTCAGGCTCGGTAAAGAGCTGCCACACACACACCTCACCACGGAGAATCGGGGTCAGAAACTTTCTCTTCTGCTCCTCAGAACCCCAAGCAAGCATCGCGTGCGAGAAGAGCCGATATCCGACATTGCCCGTGGACGGGAGATTATGCGCGCCGATCTCTTCCGCCAAGACAATAGATTGGTCAAGGGAAAGTCCACCGCCACCGTACTCCTTTGGCATCGTGGGAGCAAACCAACCCGCGACGCCAAGTTTTCGTTCGAAGTCACGAGCCCACAGGAATTGCTCCTCGGTGCAGTTGAGCATGTCCGTAGGTACGGAGTCCTCAAACTCCTTCGGGATATTCGCTTCGAGCCAGGCGCGCACTTCCTTCCGGAACGCAATCTGCTCCGCCGTGTCGTGAAGTTGGAAGTCCATTGTCCCCTCTCCAGAATGGCTTAGTGTAGTGGCGACAACGATTGTCTAACCGCTACCTACCCTGCCACACAGGGGCACGCTTCTCCATGAATGATCTTGTGCCCTCTTGGTTGTCCTGAGTCTCGCTCAGCCACCGAGATGCCCGTCCGATCAGCTCCCGGTGTTCTGGGAACTTTGTCATATGAAGCTGTCTCACCATGTGCTTCACCATCTGGTGGGTGAGCGAAGGGCCATGGGCGAGGCGCTTGGCCAGATCCATGGTGGTCGGCAGTAATTCCTTCTTGTCGTCAACGATCTGATTCACCAGCCCGAAGCGATAGGCATCTTGGACTGAGAGCACGTCGCCGGTGAGCAGCATGTGCATCGCAATTGCATGGGGCAGGTGAAAAGGCGCCCAGTATGCGCCGCCGTCCATGGTGGGCAGAGCCCGCCGCACGTAAACCTGGCAAAACCGTGTGTCTGGCGCCGCAATGCGCAGGTCACATGCAAACGACAGATCGCACCCTGCTCCTGCTGCCATGCCATTCACTGCGGCAATCGTTGGTTTGTTCGAGTTGTAGACCTGCATGTGGATCCGCCATCCGCTCAGGCCGGTATTCTGCATGCGCTCTTCCACAGTCATAGTGGGAGCGGTCCACAGTCCACGTTCTCCACGGGGGCCCTTTTTCATCCAGATTGGCTCCGGCCGCGGCACGCCTGCGCTGGCGGGCACGTCGCCACCCGCTGAGAAATTTTCACCCGCGCCGGTAAACACGAAAACTCGGTCATCAGGATCCGCGGTCGCTATATCAAGCGCCACCGTCAATTCTTCCATCATGGGAATGAACCAGGGGTTGAATCGCTGAGGATCAGAGGCAAGTGTAAAAAGGACTACACCCTCGTCTCGCTCCACCTTGATGTACTTATAATCCTGCTTCACGTTCGGCCTCCACAGAGTTAGTACGCAGCATGACTGCTTAACACGCGCAATATATCCGCACTCTCTTTACTTGTCAATCCGATGCTGCCTATAATTCGGTCGTCCTGAGCGCCGCCGCTCTCGCATCCCACTATTGAGAGGAGCAATGGGTCATGGACCTATCCCTTACGCCCACACAAGAGATGCTGCGAACAACTGCCAGGGAATTCGTTGCCCAGGAGTGTCCTACAACTTTTGTTCGCCAGATGGACGAGCAGGGTGATGGTTTCTCTCGCTCACTCTGGCAAAAGATGTCTGGTCTCGGATGGGTTGGCATGATCATTCCTGAAGAGTATGGCGGTGGCGGCTCGACCCTGGCCGATCTGGCGGTCGTGTATGAAGAGATGGGCAGGGGTCTGCTTCCGAGTCCACATCATTCCTCTGCGGTGCTTTGCGCGCTCCTCCTGATGAATGGCGGCTCCGCATCGCAGAAACAGTCGTTCCTGCCCGCCATCGCCAAGGGCGAACGGATCCTAAGCTTCGTCTATACCGAGCCCGAATACGGATGGGACCCTGAGTGTGTGAAGCTGTCAGCCACCAGCGCCGGTGGTCAGTTTCTTCTCAACGGCACTAAGCTCTTTGTCCACGACGCTCAAATCGCCGACACGCTCATTGTGGCGGCACGTACGAAACAGGACGCCAATCCGCGGAATGGGATTACCCTCTTCCTCGTTGACCGCAACACGCCGAACGTTTCCGTCCGAACGCTGAGCGGCTTCACCGGCGAGCGGCAGAACGAAGTGGTTTTCAACAACGTGGGGATTGGCGGGGACATGGTCATTGGCGCCGTGGACGGAGGCTGGCCGATCATTGAGAAGGCGCTTGACCCGGCTATTGCCGTCCTGTGCGCATACATGGTCGGTGGCCTTCAGACCTGCTACGAATGGACGGTAAACTACGCACGCACGCGACAGCAATTTGCAGTGCCTATCGGCACATTCCAGAGGGTCCAGGACCACGTTCTCGAAATCGTGAACCACCTTGACGCTGCTCGATGGACCACCTACGAAGCCCTCTGGAAGTTGGATACCAACCAGTCCGGAGCGGCGGAGTCTGTTTCAATTGCCAAAACGGTGACCAGCGAGGGGTTCGAATGGGGCACCCATCACGCTCACGAGGTGCATGCAGGCATCGGCTACTCCAAAGACTACGGCCTCTACCTCTATACGAAAAAGGCGCGCACGTTATTTCATTATCTTGGGGACCCGGACTTTCACCGGCGGCGCATTGCCGAGTTGCTTGCTTTGTAGTCGGCAAGCGGCCGAGCCCGCTAGGCTTTTAAACTGAAGGTGAGGTTCACTAATAGCTAACGCTGGACGCCGAGGGATTCTAGGGGTTTCTGGCCGGAATAATCTAAGGCATCCTAAAGTCAGCCGTGAGCAATTCCGCGACTAATAACAATGTGCAGCAGAACAGCGGCTGTCCTTAACAAGGAAATCAAGAATCATGGATCCAAAGCTTTTGTGGGTTGCGGTCGCTGAATCAGGTGAACTGAAATCAGAAGAAGATCTGGAACTGAAAGTGTCGTACGGCACCGTTTTCGGCACTACCAGGACTTCCGGGAAGCCGCCTGTGGTTGTTCCCTTGAACATCGGGTTAGTGACTGACCAACCCTCCCACACCTTAGTGGTGACGGTATTTGACCCAATGGGGAAGGTTGTTCAAGACTATACCGAGACGCTAGATCGGGCAATCCCATACCAATGGGAGGACGCCCTAGGCCAGGAACTTAGTCTAATGTGCGGTCTTCTCCTACTGCGGTTCCCAGCAAACGACGATGGCATATATATTTTTAATGCCGTGATAGAAGGCAAACCATTATTCAGTATAGGCCATCCTCTCCGTGTCATTGTCATGGACCCCAAGATCTTGTGACCCACCTTAGCGTGGCCAATTTCAGGGGATCATCCGCGGAGCAGGCTCGCGTCAAACAATCGTAGAATTAAAAACCTCGCGTGAATCTAAAACTTGTGAGAGCAGGCAAGACCGTTTTGTTAGGTTAGATGACACCATGTGGGGATCGTAAACGTTACAATTAGCTATTAGCCTGGCTTAAGATACTAGCGATATCCTTCGGCTCGCGAGATACGGCCCATCCCCATGTCCCGAACCCTCCTTGGGAGTTGACTGCATCACACCATTGGCTCAGCAATTTCCGCTTGCTCTGGTTTTCCTGCAGGTCTTGCCCTTTGACCTCCACGACCAAGGTCTTACCATTAATGAGCCTGATGAGGAAATCTGGTCGGTACTTCTTGCGAATACCCTTAAACAGGTACCGAACCTCGAAGCCGAGGTGGTCGTTCTTGACCCATGCCTCAACGTTGGGGCTACGGTCAAGCTCGAATGCTTCACTGGCCTCCCAGCTGCTGTCGAAAACACAGAGGTTGCTGTGTGAGCGTCGAGTGAGTTCGCACGGCCTTCCGCTGTACCAGGTCTTCATGTCACTCGTCGCCAGAATAGGGTGAGCATCGTCGAAGACAGGTTCGAGCGCGCCTCGGTATTCTCGAAGCGAATGGCCTCCCGCGATTCCCCGTGAGGGCACCGCTCGTCACAGGATGACGAGTACCGGAACTAAGAGAGGGGACTCGATGCGAAATGTACCCAGAATATGTTCGGGTCACACTTGTCGGAGGCGTATTCCTAAGTACACTGGACTTACGACGACAACGAAAAGCACCAGCACGGCATCCACCCAGAAGCCTTGCCCGGTCGTTTGGCTGCCCTGCAAGACTCCTATCCCCTGTAGCACCCACACTAAGCCTAGGAGGTCCAGCACTACTCCAAGTATCCGGAACGCCCAGTGCATGTTTCACCCTTTGAGCACCCACCTGATTCCCTGCACCCACTATTGCAACATTGTGGGCGCTTGTCCGTGGTTGCGTTAAGGTCGCCCTTCCTGCCGTTGCCTTCGCCATTCGTCCACAATGGCAGCCTGTACCGCCTTCTGTGGTGAGTCTATCTTACCCTCTTGGAGGACGGCGTTAAAGCGCCTTCGCTCCGTGCCTTCTACCGCGTGGGACCAGACATAGCCGCGAGTAGCGGTAGGATGTCCGGTTAGCTCAAAGACCTGCACGACGCCATCCCACACGGGCTGCCCCAGGAAGATCTCGGTTACGGGCACAGACTCAACCCATTTGGACTCACAACGGTAAAGGATACGGATCGCCTCTTGCAAGGCTTCCAGGGGTCCTTCGGTCATTCCGGCCCATTTCGTCCGGGGTCGGCTTCGGAGGCTCCAATTATGTGGTCGACTATTAGACCGCTGGCCTCCCAGGGCGCCACTTGACTTTAGTGCCCGTCCATAGAACATGGTGATGACAATCAATTGGAGGTTACCACGTGACCGCAACAACCGCAATTTTACCCGAGTCCACAGCAGGCCCTTGGGACAAGGCAACCTACGCCTTCCTCGCCGAGAAGCAGCGGCGTTCCGGCTCGGACCGCACGGTCCAGGGATACTCCGGGATGTTGCGGCACTTCTTCGGGATGGCGGGCAAGACGCCTGACCTAGTCACCGAGCAACAGGACCAAACTTGGGGGAAGGCCGCAGAGTCAACCACAAGAATTAGCGGGACTGCACCCCCCAAGCAACGCTGTACGGCCGGCCGACGTACCGAGTTTGCCTCTCCGGGCCCGGCGCTGTTGGCTAGGGTGTGGCGGATGGGTCGCTTCACGCCGATGATACCGTCGGCGGGTTACCGGGGCGGACCCCGACGGTGCAGCCTCGCCCCCCGTCGGTTCCCCGAATATGCGCTGCAACCCGAGATGGAGCTCGTGTAGTTCTTTCCCTTCGCGGCTGACCTTCCTCAAGAGTAAAGACGCCTCGCTTTCCTCGGGTCGGTTGCGGCCACGGGCGTAGGAAGCGGCCCACACTGCTGCGAGAGATCTGAGAGCCCGCCGCGGCCTGCGCCCAGGTCATCCCCCACTCCTCGATGGCTTCCACCACGGCCTCTCTGATTTCGCGCGAAATCCGCCGGGTAGTTACTTTCTTCTTGCGTCGGAATCCGCCTTGGTGCACCCCTTCGTCGAGGCCTGCTCGGATTAGGGGCATCGACCGTGTCGCCATCCACGCCGTTCAATAATCGTGACTATGTCCTGTTTTGCTCGGTCTCCCGACACCTCTGCCTGACCGCCGCAGGCGCCGCACCGAAACGTTATGGCGAACCGTTGCCGGGCCTCCTCATATCCTTTGTTGTAGCCTTCCGCATACCGTTCCAGTTCGGCAGTTTGCTCCGTCACGACGTGTCCCAATCCCCGCAGGAGCAGGCCCATGCGACTCACTCCCCGAGCTCTTAGGGAGTCAATTTGTGCCAGCACCTCCCGAGTGACCCGGAACGAGAGGACTGGATGACTGGCTTCATACCGTTTCCGGGAGGGCGGGATCGAGCGACCCTGTTTCCTAAGCATCGGTGCCTCCTTTTCTTGCAATATCTCCGCAATGTCCGCTGCATAACGCGATTACCCTACCTGACTACCATACGGTTTACCCCCGTACGCCTCGCAACTCGTTGTGTTTCGATAGTGTGTAATGCATCCTACTCACGCATAGCCATAGCGCGGCCTTTTGACGGAGCGCTATCACTGCACCGCTCTCCGCATGGCGCCCCGACGCTGGGTCGAAGCCGTCGTCCGGCCAGGTGAGAGATGGTCAGGACTTACGGCCGCTGCTTCGTAAGGGACCTCGATGAGGGCTGCCACCTCAGCCCAGCCCTGATCCTTGAGCACCTCCAAGCGTTGCAGATAGACCGTGGTCACTGCCAGATTGCTGTGATCCAGGAAACGGCTCACCTCTTCGATGGTGGCGCCGGTATCACGGCGGAGCTTGGCGGCGGTATGTCGGAAGAGATGGACACCAGCGGGCGGGAGGCCGGCCCGTGCGAGGTAGGTTTGCAGATGGCTGTAGAAGGTGCCACCCGATATGCCGCTTGTGCCCCTCCTTGGCCACAAGGATTCTGCTGGCGCCATTGTCGCGCGGTCTTTGCCCCAGGCGGCCAAAGCTCGCATAATGGCGGCATATGCCGGTGCGGGCAATTCCCGACGCCGGACCTTGCCGCCCTTGCCTCGGTACCGGTAGTACACCGCGCCTCCCTCGTGGGTCAGGTCCTGCAGTTGAAGCGCCATGAGCTCGGCGCGCCGGCGGCCGGTAAGGACTAAGGTGAGCATGAGGGCTCTATCGCGCAATCCTTCGGCTGTCTCCGGTACGACGGAGAGCAGCAGCCGAACTTCCGCGGCAGTGAGTCCGCGGGGTGTCGTCGCCGGCGCGTTTGGACGCTGCAGCTGATCACATGGATTGCTAAGGAGCAGCCCCATGCGGATCAGGAAGCGATAAAAGGAACTGATGCAGGCAATTCTGGCGCTGATGGTGTTTGCGGACGGGTCCTTCCCTGAGACGCCTTTACCATAGGACCAGAGGAAGACGTCCTGACTGGTTATCTGGTCCGGCGTTTTGCCGACCACGGTGAAGAAGTGATAGAGCAGGCTCTGATAGCTTTGGACGGTGCGAAGCGACCCCGATCGGCGCTGCTTCTCGGTCAGAAAGGCGGCGATGGCTCCACTCCAGGGTCTCCCGTGGTCTGAGCTCAAACGTAAGTCTGTTGTCATAGGCACCTGTTTCTCGCATCAGCGTCATGGGTTTTCGTAGGAGCGGACGTGTCTTGCCGCTGGACTGCCGCCAAGATAAGGTCGATGGCCCGGCGCAGGCGGTCGGTACGGTCCGGTAGCGGTACCCGAACAAGGGTAACCTCGAATTCTGTTGCTACTTGGCTCTGGTTGCGGCGCTTGTTCTCGCTCATAAACTCAGGATAGCAAAGCGGTATTGGTGCATTAGTGAATATTTTGGCGTTGTACTCTGTGATGATAAGTGGTGTAAATAGCTTAATTAGACACGATAAATATTGGATCACGCTGTCAAGCCCCTAAGGAGGGGAAAATGCCACGAGGCTCGAAAATTTCCCCCGCGCTGCGTCAGGAATGGCTGGAGGCCTATGAGCGGGGCAGGGGCACCGTGCAGATCGCCCGGGAGACAAGCCGGTCTGTCCGCACGGTGAAAGAGCACATCGCCCGCGCCCAGGAGGAGCGAACGCAACTCGAGGTGCGCAAAGGGCTGCTGCGGACCGCCTATCAGCGCCACTTCGACGACCTGATGGGTGCCGCCAGCCGGCTGCAGCAGCAGGTCCACGTTACGGAAGGCGCAGGAGCTCCAGGGAACGAGGACCACGTCACCGGGCTTCTGCGGCAGGCCCTCCGCAGCCATCTGCCGCGGTCGGGTCTCTGGAAGGCGCTGGAGACTTGGCGGGGTGGGACGATGCAGCAGCTTGCCGCCAGGGAGGAGGCCGTGCGCCTCTTCGCGCGAAGGGTTGAGGAGGAACTGTCCCGCCGGGGCGTGGACCCTCGCGTCATCGGCGACGGTCATGGCTGGCGAGAGAGCCTCCGATGGGCCCTCCAGCAGGCCGTGGAGGGGGGAACCCTGGCGGGCATGGAGTATCAGGAGGTTCCAGGGGAAGGGGACCTCGCCAGCCTCGCCTGGGGGGCCTTCGGCCTGGCTGGGGCCGTGGACGCCCCCACGCGGGGGGTGCTGCGGGCGATGCATGCCCATCTGGTGAGCGAAGTGCGGCAGTCGCCGGTGCTGCATGCGCTGCGGGAGGCCCAGCAGCGCATCAGGGGCGCGCGTATGCAAGTCGACGCGGAAGTCGACGTCGTGCTGCTCCGCCGCATCGTGCCGGGCCGATGTAAACTATGTCCGGGGTAGGGCAGGTAATCATGCACCGTGAGCCAATTTGTGAGGCTAACTTAGATAGCATGACGAAATAAGTGGAACACTCGATGTTAATTTGGTATACTATGGTCCATGCAGACGGTTACGAGCGAGCGATTGAGTAAGCTGTTCACGCAGTTGCGGCCGGTGCTGGGGGAACGTGACTGGCGCTTGGTCGGGGCGGCGGTGGCAGGGCTGCTGGGCCATGGTGGCGTGACGGCGGTCGCTAGAGCGGCAGGGGCGGGCCGCGGGACCACCACCCGTGGGATGGCGGAGTTGGCGAAAGGGGCGGAGCCGCAATCGGGGGCGCGACGGCAGCGACGCCCTGGGGGTGGACGGAAACCGCTGACCGAGCGGGATCCGACGTTGCTTCGGGACCTGGAAGCCTTGGTGGACCCGACAACCCGGGGCGACCCGCAGTCAGGCCTGCGCTGGACCTGCAAGAGTCTGAGCAAGCTCGCGGCGGCATTGGCGCCGCAGGGCCATCAGGTGAGTGCGCGTAAGGTGGGAGATTTGCTGCACCAGCAGGGCTACCGCTTGCAGGCCAACCGCAAAACCGAGGAAGGGGGCGCACCCCCGGACCGCAATGCGCAATTCGAGCACATGCATCAGCTGGCGCTGCACTTTCAGGAGCACGGGCAGCCCGTGGTGTCGGTGGATACCAAGAAGAAGGAGTTGGTGGGCAACTGCAGGAATGCGGGGCAGGAGTGGCAGCCCAAGGGGCAACCAGAGCGGGTGGCAACCTACGACTTCCCCAGCCAGGCGGAGGGCAAGGCGATCCCCTACGGGGTCTACGATGTGGGGCAGAACGAAGGCTGGGTCAGCGTCGGCACCGACCATGACACCGCAGCGTTTGCGGTCGCGACGTTGCAGCAGTGGTGGCAGCAGCTGGGCGCTCCCACCTATCCTGGCGCCACGGACCTGCTCATCACGGCCGATGGTGGCGGCAGCAATGGCAGCCGCAGCCGCAGCCGCTTATGGAAGGTGGCCCTGCAGCGCTTCGCGGATGAGACCGGCTTGCGGATTAGCGTCTGCCACTTCCCAGCAGGCACCAGCAAGTGGAACAAGATCGAGCACCGTCTGTTCTCTCACATCACCCAGAACTGGCGTGGCCGTCCCTTGGTCAGCCATGAGGTCGTGGTCAACCTCATCGAGAACACCACCACGCGTGCCGGACTCCGCGTCCACGCCGCGCTCGACACGACCCCCTACCCCACCAAACAACACGTTTCTGACAACCAACTGAGTGACCTCTATCTCACGCACGATCCCTTTCATGGCGAGTGGAACTACTCCATCACGCCTCGACAAAAACTCATACCGTGATCTACTTATTTCATCACGACTCCTAAGGAGTTGCCCATGACACGAGTGATGATCCGGGCGCGGGTATCAATGGATCCTTCTCCCGGAGACCCCTTTGGGAAGGTGCAGAACGCCACGCTCCCCTCCCCGCCTACTTTGTTCTTTCTGGTGAGTACACTTAGACGGACCTTCGGGCGTGCGAGGGCGAGCAGTTAAGACAAGAGGGACAACGTGAGAGCAGCACTGTATGGCCGGGTGAGGTCCGACTGCCAAGAGGAAGAGGAGACCATCCAGAGCCAGCTCGCGGAGGCGTCTGAGAGGATGGCCTCATGACCTGGGTGGAGTGCCTGGACGAGGGGTACAGCCGCGACAGTCTTGTCCGCCCAAACCTGGATCGTTTGCGCGATTTGGTGGGGCAAGGCGCGGTCACGCGCGTGTATATTCAAACTCTCGACCGCTTGGCTAGCGGCGCCAAACTCATCTTGCTGGTGGAGGAGTTTCAAGCACAGGGTCTGGAGGTCATCTTCCTGAAAGGGGCCGTGGAGGATACGCCGGCGGGCAAGCTCCTCCTGCACATGCAGGGAGCCATCGCCGAATATGAGCGCACCAAGATTGTGGAACGGACCCGCCGCGGGAAACTGTACTGGGCCAGGCAGGGCGCCATCGTCGGAGGCCACGCCCCATACGGGTATCGGTTTGTCCGGCGAACAGACACGGAGCGGGCGCGGCTCGAGCTAGACGAGTCTGAAGCCCCGGTGGTCAGGGAGCTGTACCGATGGTTGGTCGAGGAGCAGTTAAGCACCCGTGCCATCGCCCAACGGCTAACCGGGCGCGGTAGCCCCACACAGCGTGGTGCGGCCCAGTGGCAACCGACAGCCGTAGACCGCATCCTGAGGAATCCGACCTATCGGGGTACCGCCTATTACCAGCGGACCGAGGCGGTGGAACCTGGTAAACGGGTGGCCACGGGCCTCTATCGGAAACGGCGTAAGACCGGCAAGCGGCCGCGCCCTGAGAGTGAATGGATCGCCATCCGCGTGCCGCCGATCGTAGGAGAGGCGCTCTGGGAAGCGGCGCAATACCAGCTCGTGCAGAATGGCCTGCACGCCCGCCGTAATACTCGGCAGCAGTATCTGCTGAGCGGTCTCGTGCGGTGCTCCCGCTGCGGCGGGGCGTACTACGGCTTCACCCAACACGGGACGCGAGGCTATCGCTGTCTGCGGGCCCATGCGGCGAATTCCTCCTCTGGACAGCGCTGTCCACCGGGCGCGCGCCGCGCCCAGCTGCTAGAAGAGACGGTGTGGGAGACCATCACCGAGACCCTCTCACAACCCCAGTGGCTTGCCGAAGAATACCAGCGTAGGGTCTCGGCGGCCACCTCGCCCGGTGGGCTGAACCTGGAGCGCACACAGATTGCGCTTGCCGTAAAGCGGCTGAAGGGCCAGGAAGACCGGCTCACGGATGCCTACCTTCGCGAAGCGATGGCCCTGGAGCGTTATAAGACGGAGATGACCAAGCTTCGGGACCGGCGGGAAGATGTGGATCGCGCCGCGGCGGCCCTGGAACAGCGACAACGGCAGGAACTAGACAGCAAGGAGGCGCTAGAGCACCTCCAGCGATTCTGCCAGCAGATAGCGCGTGGTTTGGAGAGCATGACCTTCGACGAGAAACAACGATTGCTCCGGCTGGTCGTCGAGGGGATCCGTGTGGAGGAGCACCGAGTGTACGTCGAGACGATAATCCCCTTGGATAATGGTATATTGCGTGCACATCGTGGTGAGTTCATGACGAGCGGAAACCACTTTGTCCACAGCCAGCCAGGGAGATTGGTGGCAATTTCGCCACGGAAAAACCGTTGAATAGGTGCGTCGAGAGGCTCTTCCTAAGGTTGAGGAGCAGGAGCCTCTCGACCGTAGCGGTCGTCCACGCGCACCACGTCTTCCAATTGCGGGGTGGAGACCTCAAAGAAATCACAGTCGGTAACTGCTTCCAGGCGGTGGAGCGCGTCGGGGGGGACGTGATAGCTATCTCCAGGGTTTAAGTCGAGCGCTTGCAGAGCATCCTTATTCTTGCCGCAACGGAGAATGGCCTTGCCTGAAAAGAGGTAGATCGTTTCGTCTTTGTACTGGTGGTATTGCAGGCTCAGGGCATGTCCCGCTTGCACGTGCAATATCTTTCCGACGTATTGGTCTGTTTTTGCCCACAGAAGCTCGTAGCCCCACGGTTTCTGGGTGCGCTGGATATCAAATCTCTCTGTCACGGAACCTTCCCTCCAGTTCAAAGCAAGTTGTGCTTTGCCCGGAACATCCACTCATGTTTGACGGTCGCTGGTGTTATAAACCAGTCAGTGTCCGTCCGGCATCCAGCGCGGTTTTGACTTCCTGGGGTGAGCTGGTTTCTGCGTAGACTCGCAGCACCGGCTCTGTTCCCGAGAATCGCACCAACAGCCATCCGCCGTTAGCAAAGAAAAAACGTACGCCACTGGGCGCCTTGCTGTTGCCGATGATCTCCTGTTTGCTCACCTTGAGGCCGCCAATTGACGACGTTGTTTGAGTTACCCGACGGATGATGACGTCCCTCTGATCCATGGGGAAATGGAGGTCTATGCGGTCGTAATAGTGCGGTCCAACAAGGCCGTACAGGTATTCAATGAGCTGCGATGGCGTCTTCCCTGTGGAAACCATGAGGTCAAGGAAGTAGAGGCCGGCCAGCACGCCGTCCCGTTCAGGGATGTGGCCGCGGAACCCGAAACCGCCGCTCTCTTCTCCACCCATGAGAGCATCGCGACTCACCATTTCCGGCCCCACATACTTAAAGCCGACGTCCGTCTCCACCACCGGGACGTTGTAGAGTTCGCCCAGCCGGTAGATCATGCTGCTGGTGGTGATGGTCTTGATGAGAGGCCCTCTCTGTTTGCGGACCTCCAGCAGATAGAGGCAGAGGAGCGCATGGACTTGAAGCTGCGTCACGAAGACGCCGTGCTCATCGACCACGCCCAAGCGGTCGGCATCACCATCTGTGGCCAGCCCTACCGCGCCATCCCGACGCACGCGCGCGCGCAGTTTGCTCAGGTTGCGAGTAATGGGTTCAGGCTGGATCCCGGGGAATGCGGGATTGCGCACCCCGTTGAGCTCCACAAGCTTTGTCGAACCGCCAGAGAGGAGCCGTTTGAAATAGCCCGCTCCCGCGCCGTACATCGAGTCGGCGATTACAGTGAGGCCGGCGTTTTTGATCCCATCCAAGCGCTCCTTGCCCAGCAGCGCACGGATACCGGCATCATAGTCAGGATTTGGGTCTATGAGTTCCACCAGGTGTGTTTTCTGGGCGTCTTCCAGCGATATACGCTGTATCTTGCCGGACTCCTGGAGTTGCGGCAGATAGCTCTCTACTTTGTCCACGACTTCTTGAGGAGCGCTCCCCGCGTGATCACTCTTGATTTTGAACCCGTTGTATTCACCGGGGTTATGGCTTGCGGTGATCATGATGCCGCCGTCGGTCTTGCGGTGTTTGATGACATGACTTAGCACGGGCGTGGGGCAGACTTTGTTACAGAGGTAGACCTTGATCCCGTTGCCAGCGGCCACCTCGGCGGCGGCGGCGGCAAATCGCTCGGAAGCAAACCGGGTGTCATAACCAATGACAATCCCTCTGGAGGTGGCGCCGGCTTCTTTCAGGTAATTGCAGTAGGCCTGGGCGCAGATGCGGACGTTGTGAAAGGTAAAGTCTTCCGCAATAATTGCCCGCCAGCCGTCGGTACCGAACTTGATGGGCGATGTCGTCATAAACTGCTCCCTAACGGGTGTTCCAGGATCTCTTTGCCTGCTTCAAGGAGGTCTTTTACGGTGTCAACAGGCTTCCAGTACGCGGTGCTCTTGTACCCGTAGAGGCGTCCTTGTCGCGTGAGCTCAGGGAATGTGGTGGTCTCATGGTCACCCAGGTCTGGGAAGAGGGAAAAGGTATCGGAAGAGATGACGTAGACGCCGGCGTTGAGCCAGTGTGGCAGCAGCGGCTTCTCCTGGAAACCGGTGAGCCTGCCGTCGTCATTCAGGGTGGCAATGCCATAGGGGCTGCGTAGCTGGGTCAGCATGACGGTAACAGCCGCTTCCTTTGCGTGATGGAACTCCAGCATCGGCGCCAGAGGTTGCGTCTGTAGGTTATCGCCGTTCGCGCCGATGATCACCTTCTCAGAAGGGGGCACCAAGCCAAACCCCTGCTTGAGCGCGCCGCCTCGCCCCAAAGGCGTCTCTTCCACCGAGTATTGGATGGAAAGCCCCATGTGCGATCCATCTTGGAAGTGCTCCTGGATACGTTCTGCCCTGTACCCGCAAAGCAGCACCACGTGGGTCACGCCGTTGGCCTTGAGCCATTCCATCTGGTACTCCAAGAGGGGCCGGTCATTGATGGGCACCATCGCCTTGGGACGGTCGTCCGTATAGGGGCGGAGGCGCTGGCCTTCTCCCCCAACGACCAGCAGTGCATACATCGCTCTGATGACCCGGTTACGAGGCCGACTTTTCTAAAGGCACCAAGCGGATGCCCGCTTCTGCATGGAGCGCGCCTGCTTTATCCGTTCGCTCCCAGGGCGCATCGATGTCGTCCCTGCCAAAGTGGCCGTAAGCCGCAGTCTGGCGGTAAATGGGCCGCCGAAGGTTCAGGTTCTGAATGATGGCCGCGGGGCGCAGGTCGAAGTGTTTGTTGATGAGACGGATGATGACGTCCTCATCCACCTTGGCGGTGCCAAAGGTCTCCAGGGAGATGGAAATGGGCCGGGCGACGCCAATGGCGTAGGAGAGCTGCACTTCAACACGGTCCGCCAGGCCGGCCGCCACGATGTTCTTGGCCACGTAACGGGCGGCGTATGCGCCGGAGCGGTCGACCTTTGTGGGGTCTTTGCCGGAGAACGCGCCGCCGCCGTGCCTGGCGATCCCGCCATAGGTATCGACGATGATCTTGCGCCCTGTCAGTCCGGCGTCACCCATTGGGCCGCCCACGACAAAACGTCCGGTGGCATTGATATAGAACTTTGTCCGGTCATCCATGAGGTTGGCAGGTATGACGTTCTTGATGACCAACTCGGTAATGTCGCGCCTGAGCACCTCGTTGCTGACCACCTCGTCATGCTGCGAGGCAATGACCACGGCATCCACCCGCTTGGGCACGCCCATGCTGTACTCCACGGTGACCTGTGACTTGCCGTCGGGACGCAGATATCGCAGGGTGCCGTCTTTCCGCACCTGAGCCAGGCGGCGGCACAGCTTGTGGGCGAGGCTGATGGTGAGCGGCATGAGCTCGGGTGTCTCGTTACAGGCGAAACCCACCATCATGCCCTGGTCGCCTGCGCCCAATTTCTCCATCTCATCATGAGATAGGTTGCCCCGGGTTTCCATGGATTGGTCAACGCCCATGGCGATGTCGCCGGACTGCTCTTTGATGCTCACAATGATGCCGCAGGTCTCGCCATCGAATCCGTACGTATCCTTGGTGTAGCCAATGCTCCGGACAGTCTCTCGGACGATGGCGGGGATATCCACATAACTATTTGTGGTGATCTCACCCATGACGGCTATGAGACCCGTTGTGGTAGCCGTCTCACAGGCGACGCGCGCAAAGGGGTCCTGCGCGTAAATTGCATCCAAGATGGCGTCCGAAATCTGGTCGCACATCTTGTCAGGATGCCCCTCTGTCACCGACTCCGAAGTCAGCAGCAGAGAAGGCGATGTCATAAAACTAGTGCTCATTGAAGACTCCTAACGTCATTCCTTTTCTTCCACAGGCAGTTTGAATCATCTTGAACCATGATGAGAAATAGACTGGACAACTATGTGCCGGTCTCCCAGCTCTCCAGATACTCTTTTTGCTGAGGAGTGAGAGTATCGATGTGGATGCCCATGCTGGCCAGCTTGAGCTGGCCAACTTGCTGGTCAAGTTCCCTAGGTAAAGTATACACTCCAGGCTTCAGGTTTGCGGCGTTGGCCATCAAGAATTCTGCGGCCAGCGCCTGGCCGGCAAAGCTCATGTCCATTACGCTGGCGGGATGTCCTTCCGCCGCCGCAAGATTGATGAGCCGGCCTTCCGCCAAAATGTAGATGCGGTTGCCGTTGGTCAGGGTGTACTGCTCCACATAGGGCTTCACTTCACGATGCGTTTCGGACTCCTCCTTCAGCGCGTCAATGTTGATCTCCACGTTGAAGTGACCGCTGTTAGCCACGATCACGCCGTCTTTCATCAGCGGGAAGTGATGGCGGTCGATGACGTTGATGCAGCCGGTGACTGTGATAAAGATGTCACCCACCGGAGCCGCCTCTGCAAGCGGCATGACTCGGAAGCCTTCCATAGCTGCTTCCAGCGCTTTGATGGGGTCAATTTCCACCACAATGACCTGGGCGCCCATGCCACGCGCTCGGGATGCCACGCCTCTGCCGCACCAGCCATAGCCGCAAACGACCACGCGTTTCCCCGCCCACAGCACGTTGGTAGCGCGGGTAATGCCGTCCAGCGTGCTCTGGCCGGTGCCATACCGGTTGTCGAAGAGATGCTTGGTATCTGCGTCGTTCACGGCAACGATGGGGTATTTCAGCGCTCCCGCGGCGGACATGCTGCGGAGACGGATGACGCCCGTGGTGGTCTCTTCACTGCCGCCGATGATGTTTTTTAGTAGCTCTGTTCGTGTCTTGTGGATGGTGGCCACCAGGTCAGCGCCGTCATCCATAGTGATCTGCGGTTGGTGGTCCAGGGCCGAGGTGATGTGCTTGTAGTAGGTAGCGGTATCCTCGCCCTTGATGGCGAATGTGGGAATCTGATGGTAGGCCACCAGCGCCGCCGCGACATCGTCCTGGGTGCTCAAGGGATTGCTGGCGCAGATGGCCAGGTCTGCGCCGCCTGCTTTGAGGGCCAGCATGAGGTTTGCGGTCTCAGTAGTGACGTGAAGACAGGCCGAAAGCTTGATGCCTTTGAGGGGTTGTTCCCGCTCGAACCGTTCTTTCACCAGCCGTAAGACAGGCATCTCCTGGGCCGCCCATTCGATCCTGCGCTGGCCCAGGTCGGCCAACCGCAGGTCTTTAACGTCGGCCTGAGGGGTTGCTGCTTGTGTCATGAAATACTCCTTGTTGATGGTCTAGCTAGCTACAAATGGCTCGACGCATGCATTCATGATGGAGGAGGGAGCAAACGCTCCTCACTCTGTAAATGTAAATGTTCGCTTTTACTCAGGGTACGGATTCTCTCGAGTAAGTTGCGCGGTGAACGCGTCATACACGTTGCTAATGCCGGGGCTACGAGTGCTTACGGAGGGATTTTGATGGAGTTTCAGTCCAGCGGGGTAACCGGCGCCATCAAATCGCGCGTGACGTGCACATGACGTGAATCTTGGTTGCTAAATGAACTCACTCTGCGTAGTAGATCGTGTCCCAGCTTCGGATGCTCACGAATGTGAGAAGATTCCTCAGTAAGTTTACCAGGTTTTGCGAGCACTGCGTCACAGATTCACAAATTTCCCGCATCTTGGAGTGCCCCAGAACGCGCCACGTTCTGCTTGTAGCCGCATTTCTTCGCCGGGAAGCACGACTCGCTTGGCGATCCACGCCGCGTGCCCCTTTCTCTTAGCCGGGCCAGCTATCTTACGAGCCAGTCATAGAGAAAGAGCAGCAGTCTGTCAAAGAGGCTGCGCCCCTTCCAAATTGCCCAGGCTTCTGCAAGCCTGCATTGCTCTTGGTAGCCCAACTTCCGATACGCCCGGACCGCAGGCGCGTTCTCAGGATCGACGTTCAGCACCACATCGGGAACTCTGGCAAGCAATGCCCCTGTCAAGGCGCTCACGCATTGCGTGGCATAGCCTCGATTCCTATATGACTGATGGGTAAAGACGTTAGCCACCACGGCAAGGCCATATTTTTCTGAAAGGAGCTGCGTCCCAGCGATTGAGACGAGCTTCTCCCCCTCCCAAACGCCATAGTATTGTCCTTCTTTCAGATATTGTTGGGAGAGCGGAACGCCTCCGCCGCTGCGGTAAAGTGCATTCGCGTGGTTGATATCAATGGGTTTCAGGGCGATTGCTGGAGACGGCACAGATTGGAAGGTTGCAGAAGTCACAGACATGCGAGCCAGGGATTGCAATTCACGCAGCATAAAGTGCCGTTTGAGCAGCTCCTGGTGGCGCGCTTCGTACGTAATGTAGGAATACCTGGGCAAGGGAGCGTCACGCAGGATCGCATCAAGGCCCCCAACTGCACCCTGGCAATAGAGAGAGGCTGTCGGCGACCCGCTCGAACTGAGAAGCAGCGAATACCCTTCCCGCTGTTCCGCGATGTAGCCGGTGGTGCGGGCTGAAAGACGAGGCTCCAGAAATCCATAGGCCGTTGCGGCGTAGAGCCGGCTGGCTTCAAGGATAGGGACGAGGTCGGCCAACTCACGGATCACGCGCACGCTGGGCGGCGGCTCTGAGAACCCATCGATTGGCACTGCCATCCTCTTGCTCATGGGCAATCTCTTGTTACTGCGGCATGCCGAGCCGGTGCAGCACGTAACGGACACTCTCGGCCACTGAACCGGAGGAGGTGTGGATCGCGATGTGTTTGTCATACGGGAACTCAGTAATGGGCTCATAGGATGCCTTCTGCTGCAGGTATATCTCCCAGCGGCCATCCGACACGGAATCGCCGCGGCGCAGTCGCCGCTCAAGCCGCGCTTTGACGTCCTCTTCCGTGGCCGTGCACTCGACCGACCAGAAATCGGCTCCCATCTCTTTTCCCAGGTTCTCCACCAGTTCCCGCTGAGCACGCCGGGCAAACGCCGCGTCAATCACTACCGAATGTCCCTCATCCAGGTATTGTCTGGCGAGCCGCAGCAGCTCCTGGTAGGTGCGCTGGGAGAACTCGGAGGTGTAGAGGCCGGCGCCAAAAGCATCGAAGTGACGCTCAGTGCTGGGCACACCTGCAAGCCGCTTGCGGATGACATCTGACGAGATGGCCGCCATGCCTGAATCGCTGGCAACATAGCGGGCGATGGTGCTCTTGCCGGTGCCAACCAGCCCAGCGCACAGGATAAGCTTGGGTCTGGAGTGTTTCTGGGTATAGAAATGCGCAAGGTCAAAGTAGCTCCTTGCTCGTTTGGCAGCAGCGTCTTTCTCTTCGGTGGGTATGCTCGGGTCATCCAGGCGAAAGCCTTCCACCTTGCCGCGCACATATGCCCGGGTGGCTTTGTAGAAATCCAGCAGTTGCAGGGCGCCGGTATCCTTCGTCACCTCAAGCCACGCGTCCGCGTACGCGCGGGAGAGATCGTGACGGTCGTACTTGTCCAGGTCCATCGTCATGAACGCCATGTCGTAGGCAACGTCGCTGTAGCGGAAACGCTTGGTGAACTCGATGCAGTCGATGATCCGAACGCCCTGATCGGTGTAAAAGACCTGGGCGCAATGCAGGTCGCCGTGGCAATCACGGGAGCGGCCTTCTGCGACTCGCTGCTCCATCAGGGCGCGGTGCTCTTTCAGAAACCTCATGCTGTATTCTTCCAGCTTCTTGTGCAATGGGGCAGAGATGGTACGGCCAATGTATGCGGTTGTCTGCTGGAAGTTCTCAGCGACAAGGTTTTGCATGCCTTCCGGTCCGCCGATCGCGCTGATCTCTTCCGAGGTTTCTGCCGTCAGGTGGAATTTCCCGACGAGCTTCCCCAGTGCTCTTGCCATCTCTTCCGTCATCTTGTTGGCGCTCAAGAGGTTATCCAAGGAACGGTCTGAAGGAAGCCGGCGCATTTTCAACGCGTGCTCCACCACCTGTCCCTGGCCAGTAAGGGAGATTTCTCCGGCAGCGCTCTGCCGGATAGGTATCACCTCTAAGTACACGTCCGGACTTGTTCGCTGGTTCAGTCGCAGCTCTTCCTGACAGAAGTAGAGCCGTTTTTCCAGCGTGGTGAAATCCAGGAACCCGAAATCGACAGGTTTTTTGACCTTGTAGACGAACTCTGGCGTGAGGAAAAGGTGTGAGATGTGTGTCTGAATATGCTCAACTTGGGTGGGCGCGTCTGGGTAGAGGGATGGCTGCTCTAACGCCCGCACAACCTCGTCGTATTGGGTCACGGTTAGCCTCCGACGCCGTTAATGTACGGCACGGCGCCTTGCTGTACGCTGCTTGCAATCTCCCTCGTGAGCCTGAGCGCTTTCTCGGCGCTCTGCGGGGTTAGACCCGCCAGACCACATGAAGGGGTGAACATGCATTGCCGTTCCAGCAGTGCTCGCGGCACGTTCAGGTCAATGAGGCGCCCCCAGAGGCGCGCGAGGCGTTCCACCAGGCTGTCTATGTGTTCACCATCCAGTGTTTCCTGTGTCGCAGGCACGATGCCCCAGGCGATGAACCCGCCGTTTCCCAGGAACCCACGAATCTCCTTTGCCGCTTCCTCCGTGCTTTCACCGTAGGTGTACGCGTCAAAGTTCAGGACATGAAGGGGCAGATTACACAGGAGTTTCCAGTTCGGCGGCGCGCAGGTGTGCAGGCCTCTGGCACCCTTGATCCACATCAGGGTTGTGGCTATGAGGTCCATGCAGATTGAAGGTCCCAGCCTTCGGTCCGCCAGGCTCTGGGCCAGCAGCGGCTCGTCCAGCAAAATAAGCGTATTGCGGGTAGGGCGGCGGAGCTGGTTCCCCTGCCACTCTGCCAGTCTGCCCAGCAGGTGAGCCAGCCGGCGGGTAATTCGTATGTTTTCATCCGCAGAGCCGCCATCGGACATCTGTACTAAGTGGGCGAAGGTCAGGGGGCCGGTGACCTGGCCTTTGAGACCGGTTGCACCAGTAAGGTCGCTCTTCAGGAAAGCGAAGAACCCGGCGGCGCGCTCTTCCCGGAGCTCCGGCATGTCGTGCTCACCAGGCGAACCGGCGAGGGTCACGGTATCCCCTTCGATAGTCACGTCTGATATCCCATCCGTGAACTGCGGACCCATATGCTCCAGGGGGGACCGATGAAAGAGCTGCGGCCATGCAGGAAACTCAGGAAGTTCCTGAAGCACCATGCTCACCGCTTCCTGCGGGTCGGTCTGCGGCATGCTGCCGATGGCAGTTGCCAGTTGCGAGAAGGGGAGCCTAGGTTGGTTCAATCCTGTACCTGAACTTTCTGTCGCTTAGGACACATACTTCCCGATGAGGAGCGCCATGTCTTTCTTAGTCTGCTCCGGAATGAGGTCTCGTGCTGTGATGATGGCATTCTGCAGGGCGTTTGCGCACACGCAATCACGGACACTCGGCACCCTGTCCGCCACTCGCCTGATGATGGATTTGGAGGTGTCGACATTTTTCAGGAGGTTGGCGATGATCATGTCCACGGTGACGTCCTCTTCCGTCTCGTGCCAGCAGTCGTAGTCCGTCGCGCAGGCTATGGTGGCGTAGCACATCTCTGCTTCCCGTGCCAGCTTTGCTTCGGGCAGCGCCGTCATGCCGATGACGCTGGCTCCCCAGGAGCGGTAGAGGTTTGACTCTGCCCGGGTGGAGAAGAGAGGGCCTTCCATCACCACGTAAGCGCCGCCGTAGTGGACCGTTGCGCCCACCTCTCTTGCCGTGAGATAGAGGAGGTTGCTCAGCACGGGGCAAAAGGGGTCTGCAAAGCCGACGTGGGCAACCAGTCCGTTCCCAAAAAAGGTGTTCACCCTGCTCTTGGTGCGGTCGATAAGCTGGTCCGGCACCACCATGTCCAGCGGTCTGACCTCCTCCTTGAGGCTGCCGACTGCGCTGACGGAGATGATCCACTCCACGCCGAGGGACTTCAGCGCGTAGATGTTTGCCCTGGCCGGCAGCTCCGTGGGCATGATGCGGTGTCCTCTGCCGTGGCGCGGCAAGAAGGCGACGCTGGTGTTGCCGATTGCGCCGATGGTGATGCTGTCACTGGGATCGCCGAAGGGCGTGGAGATGCGTACCTCCTCTACGTTGGTCATGCCTTCCATCTGGTAAAGGCCGCTGCCGCCGATGACGCCTATTGTTGCGTGAGGCATAACGCTCCTCGTACTACCGACTTCTCTTTTGGAAACAGATGACCCCCGACCTATGCCGTGGCGTCTTGCGCAAACAATGCCCGTAAGCTCTCCCCGTAGGGTGGGTAGACCACACCCCTGTCGGTGATGATGGCCGTGACGTAGCGGGCGGGCGTCACATCGAAGGCCGGGTTGGCCACATTCACCCCTTCCGGAGCAAGCAGTATCTCGCCGATGCTGGTCACCTCTTCAGGATTTCGCTCCTCAATGGGGATCAGGTCGCCGCTGGCCAGGCTCAGGTCAATGGTGCTGAGGGGGGCGGCCACGTAGAAAGGGACGTTGTTCTCCTTGGCCAGGACCGACACCGAGTAGGTGCCGATCTTATTGGCCACATCTCCGTTTGCCGCGATCCTGTCGGCGCCCACAATGACGGCATCCACCTTCTTGGTGTGCATGATATGCCCCGCCATGCTGTCCGTGATGAGCGTGGCCGATATACCCTCCTGCACCAGCTCCCACGCGGTCAGCCGCGCGCCCTGGAGCAGCGGACGGGTCTCGTCCACGTACACATGGAGCGTTTTGCCCAACTCTTTGGCGGCCCGCAGCACCCCCAGCGCGGTGCCGTAGCCTGCGGTGGCCAGCGCTCCGGCGTTGCAATGGGTGAGCACCGTTGCGGAGTCGGGGAGGAGCGCCGCACCGAACAAACCCAATCGTCGATTGGCCTCAACATCCTCCTGCTGCATGCGCCGGGCTTCCGCCAGGATCAGGTTCTGTATCTTCTCCGGCTCCCTGTGGGCGGCGGCCGCTGCTTTGTCCATGACTCGCTTCACGCCCCAGGAGAGGTTCACTGCCGTGGGCCTGGCCGCGCTCACGGCGTCTGCGACGGGCCGGAGCTGAGCCAGCAGCTCCTCGCGCGTTACCGCCATAATACGCCGCGCCCCCAAGGCCACACCGTACGCGCCCGCCACGCCCAGCGCCGGCGCGCCCCGGATGCGCAGCACGCGGATGGCCTCGATCATCTCTTCAGGTGTGTGGATATCGAGGTAGATTTGGGCGTGGGGCAGCCGTGTCTGATCGATGATCCTGACTGCGCTACCCGTCCACTCGATGGTCTTGACCATATCCTGCATTAGAGCATTACTCACAAAAAAGCTTCTCTACGGGAGAGAAGCTGTCATGAGGAAAGTTTCTCCTGGATAGAGAGATTCAACCACTTTCAGAGGAGAGGTCTCCTTTGAAGAGGCCCACTGCTAGCGCCAGTGTAATCATTGCCTTTTGTGCCTGTCAAGGCAACGCTTTTGAGGCTAAGGTGTCTGTGCTACACTACCTGCAATGAACCAGCAGACAGATTCACCACCCGCCGCGCAGCCCTCTGGTGTGAAGGGGTATCATACCCACTCCTTCGTTCCCCACAGCGGCACGGTCTTTGACCATACCCGTCAGGAGTTCTACGAAGGCAAATGGCCCGAGCCTGACTATTCAGCCGGTTCTGCCCGCAACTGGCTGGTTCGCAAGCAACGGTTCTTTCTGCTCCACCTTCCTCGCTCAACCACTGCCCGCGTGCTCGACCTGGGATGTGGCGGAGGCTGGATGCTCTTCACAAAGGCCGGCAAGGTGATGGGCGTGGATATGTCGCATCAGTCGCTCATAGGAGCGCGCGGCATCTATCACGGCGCCATGGTCGGCGATCTGGCCGCGCTCCCCTTTGCGGAAAACAGCCTGGATCTCGTCGTCAGCTCGGACGTCGTCGGGCATATACCCCTTGAGCACAAACAGCAGGCGATTAGAGAGATGTACCGGGTGCTCAAGCCCGGCGGAAAGACAATCCACTACATTGAGGCTGAGGGTGACGACCCCCTCACGACGTTTGCGAAGAGCGATCCTCTGCTTTACCAGCGGCGCATCATCGGCCCTGAAGGTCATGAAGGTATTGAGTCTCCGCAGGCGACCTTTCAGCGTTTCCGTCACGAAGGATTCCGCCCAGTCCGAGAACAGGCGGCCTACCGGCTCATCATGTACGCGGGCCGCGCGGTCCAGCTCTATGACAACGAATACGCGCAGCGGTCGCGGCTGCTGGGAATGGCGGTGGCGCTCTGCAGGCTGTTGACGCGGCGCCGGCTCCTGGAGATTGCGGCGAACCTGGCCATTGCCACCGTCCTTGAGGTGACCGACCGCGTGCTCCCCTCCTCTTGGGGAAGCGGCGTGATGGTGGAGTATGTGAAATAGGCTGAAAGTCCTGAAGGGGCTGAAAGTCCTGGAGGGAGGGAGGGACTTCTTAGCGTGGAGCTACGCGTCTACTGGCAGGTCTTTCTCAGGCGATGGTGGATCGCTGCCAGCCTCACGACCCTGGTTGCGGTTATCAGCTTTGCGGCAAGCCCCCTTGCCCAGGGGAGCTACCTTGCGCCCTTCCGAGTATTGGTAACCCTGCCTGCGCAGCCGCCCGGCGCATTCTATACCTACGACCGCTATTATACCTTCCTCAGCACCGAGTATCTGACCGACGACGTCATTGAGGTGGTGCGGAGCCAGGCTTTCCACGAGGCAGTGCGCGCTGAGCTTGGCTCGAGCGGAAGCGCGCCTTTCTCCCCCTCCAGGACTTTCAGCATAGCAAGCCAGGCCCGCACAGAACGGGCAGCGCGCGTTATCAGTGTCACGGTTAGCTCAAACGACCTTGAACAGGTCCGTCTAGCAGCGGAAGCTGCGACCAGGGTTCTCAAAAGTAGGCTCACTGATTTCTTACCGACCTTGGTTAGCTCCGGGGTTTCCATCACCGTCATCGATCCGCCCGTGGCGCAGGCGCCGACGACTGGGGGCCGGAACTACCTGAATGTGGCGCTGCGGGCGGCCCTCGGTCTCATTGCCGGTCTGGGCCTGATCTTTCTCCTGCACTATCTGGACACCACCCTCTACAATGCAGAGGAGGCTGGCGCATCGCTGGGACTGGAGGTTTTGGCGGCGGTGCCTCCCTACGGCGATCAAGCGACGTAATCCTTGGGGTCTTTTCGGACTGTCTTGTTGGCCCGGCGTCGTTAGTGTGGTGTCCCCGAAAAACGTTTACTATGTCAGGCCGTACTCTCTTTGCGAGGCCGACGCAGGAGGGCCGCTCGTCCTGAGCCTGTCGAAGGACAGCAATCTGGGGGTAGAAAGCCAGGCTAGGCCCCACCCAGATTGCTTCGTCGCCCCCGACTCCTCGCAATGACAATCTCACTGCGATCTTCAGGGACACCACACTAGGTTATCTTGTCCAGCTCGCTCAGCAGCTCATCTATCTCAGGCAATTCCTGTTCGTAAATCTTCTTCCACCTGAGAATCCCTTGTGCGTCAATGATGAATACCGAGCGGACCGGCATCCCTCTGTTGCCGTACACCCCGTAACGTGAGCACATCTCTCCCTTAGGATGGAAATCCGACAGCATGGGAAAGCTGATGCCTCCCAGCTTCTCCGCAAACGCGCCGTGGCAAAAGATACTGTCGTTGCTGATGCTCATGACCTGAGCATTTCGCTGTTGGAAGTCCGACTGGCGCTCTTCCAGAGCGGCAAGTTCGTGGGCTCATCCACTGGTGAAATCGGCCACATAAAACACGAGGACGACCCTCTTCTTCCCTTTGAACTGACGCAGCGTGAACCGCTCACGGGTAGCTGAGGGCAACTGGAACTCGGGCGCTTCCTGGCCAACCGCGGGCACTGTTTGCTGCGTGGACAATGTGGGTTTTTCCTCTCTGTCTTTCCTAACCTCTTATGCAGCCATGACGAATACGTTCAGGTCGTGAGTTGCTCCTAGAGACTTCATGAGCTGCTTCGGAGATTGCGATAAGCTACGCCCGTCGCGGAGAGTCCGGTGCGTCATGACAGAATCACGCAAGGCAGGCCGGTTCCTCAGCCGCCGAGCTTCAAGACTGAAGGCGCCGTCCGTTCTAAGATCTGCTGGACGTCCTGCTCCGGCAGTCCCGCCTCGCGAATCCACGAGAAGGTTCGCGCGTAGGTTTCAAAGGAGAGCAGCACCGGAAAATCACTGCCCGGCAGGATGTGGTCGGCCCCGAACGCTTTCCAAGCGCAGGTGAGCGCCGCATGCGAGCCGTGGCCAACGGTGTCGTAGTAGAAACGCCGGGCGGTGACACTGGGCGGCTCCGGAAGGTTGTGCTGCCCCATGGAGAACTGATTGTCCAGACGCTGCAGCAGCATGGGGATAAGGCCGCCGAGGTGGGGAATGATGTAGGTGATGTTGGGATACCGGGACGGTATCTTTTTAGCGATGAGGTGCAGCGCGATGACCGTGTCCTCCATGGAAGTCCCCACGGCTCCACTGAACCCATAATCGGTAATGAGCGGTGAGCAGATGCCGTTGCCGCACGGATGATAGAAAATCATGCCGTGACGGCGGTCGATCTCTTCGTAGAGGGGTAGGAATTCGTCTTCCGCCACAGACCGGTCCAGCGCAGAGATGTGCATATTGACGCCGACCATGCCCAGTGCGTCCAGACCACGCTCCAGTTCCCGGAGTGAGGCATCGATGTGGGGCAAAGGCAGCGAGACGTACGCCTTGAACTTGTCCGGGTAGCGGTTGACCAGCGCAGCGTCAAGGTCGTTGACGAGCCTCGCCGCGCCAATTGCCAGGCCCTCGTCCCCGGTGTAGGGGGCGCGGCCAGCCGCAGGGGAGAGCACCTGCATCCCGACACCCGCCTGTTCCATCATCTCAAGGCGCTCCTGGATATGCGCTTCATCGTCGGTTTCCGGATGGTTGCCCAAGGGGCGGCCGCCCGGACCGATGCGCGCCAGCGCCTCCAGATATGAGCGCGGGTGGTAGTGACCGTGCATGTCGATGATCATTCGGCGGCTCCTCATTGGTCTCGATTGGGCTGATTATGCCACTGCGACGCTCCACCCGCAACGGGCACGCATGCTCCCCCATGACGCCCTACCGGTCGTTCCCTTCAGTGTTCAGTCAGTACTGCCGACCCCTTCCTCATGCCCTGAGCGCGGTTGTGGCGAGATCTGGGGGCGCTATGAAACGATAGCGTTGGGCGTCAGAGAGTGTTCTGGAGAGAAGGCCTTCGGCATTTCAGACACGTCGGCAAACTACCGCCCAATGTTTGTTGGTGCTACTATTGGCTGGATGCTTTTTGGCATGCCCCGCCAGGACGAAGGCTTCTCTTGTGGTCTGGGTCTACCCTGATGGTGACAGGGCGTTAGAGGTTATCGATATGTGGGGAAGAGCCTGCCCCATGTCGGGCTGCGCCATGTCGGCATGCGCCGATACGTTCAACAACTGTTGCTGGTCGTGGATAACGGCGCAGCTGCAATGGGAGGGGGAGGGGAGTGTTTATTAAGCCAGTTCTTCGAGCCTTGTTGAGAAGACGGGTGTGGTCTCGACAGGCTCGACCAACGACTTACGGATCAGTTTCGAAAGAAGAGCCGAGTTGACATTAAGTGCTGCCCGAGTTGCTGCGTTATATCGCTATCCGGTGAAGGGCTTTTCGGCGGAGCGCCGGAGTTCCTTGGACGTCCTCCCCAGCGGCAAAGTTGCGGGAGATAGGGTGCTGGCCTTCCGGTTCGGCGGCATAGAGGTGCTGGGCGACGCGTGGTCCCCGAAAGCCACCATGCTCTGCCTGATGAACACGCCGGGTCTGGCCACGCTCACGCTGGCGCTGGACCAAGACCAGGGCTGTGTGTCTGTGGGCAGTGAAGGCCGCACCCTCGCGGAGGAGGCGCTTGACGCCGCCGGCAGACAACGACTGGCCGAAAAATTGGCGGAGTTTGCGCTCAGCCTGCCTGAGAATCCGCTGGTCGGCCACCCTGAGAGACTGCCTCTGCAGCTTGTGGGTGATGGTGTCACTCCCCGGTATCATGACAGCGAGAAGGGCGAGGTGACACTCCACAGCCGGGAGAGCATTCAGGCGTTGGCCGCAGCGCTCGGTGGCGAGCTGGATGAGGTCCGTTTTCGGTCGAATATCGCTGTGGAGGGAGTGAAGCCTTGGGGGGAGCTCGCGTGGGTCGGGAGACGGGTGCGCATTGGCCGCTGCCTGTACGAAGTGACCCGAGTGAAGGGGAGGTGTCTGGCCACCCACGCCAACCCTACAACGGGCGTTCGGGACCTCCCCATCCTGACGACCCTTACCCACGCCTTCGACCAAGAGCAGCCAACTTTCGCCGTCAGCATGCGTCCCCTGGGCGAGGGAGGCAGGATCATGGTGGGGGACGACGTGGAACTCCTGGATGTTTGACGCCAGGAACCTCCAGCTCGATTCGCACGAGCATCGGATTATCTGCCCCCAACGACACGCTTAGCTATTTTACGCGCCGGAGCTTTTGAAAGCTGCGATACGTGCGCGGCGGGTTGTCTCGCGAGCCTTTCATGGTGAATGACACGTCGCCCACATACAGGTCGCCTCGGGAGTCGGTGGCGCAGCCGTGCGGGGCGATGAACTGGCCGGGACCTTCGCCATCATTGGGATCGCCCAGGCGGGCTACTCGGGTGCCGTCCTTGCGATGGATGCTGATGCGGTGACCCAGCGCGTTGTTGTCCTCGAAGCCGGACTGCGACCGCAATTCGCCTACGTAAAAGAGGCCGTCCTTGTCCATGCAAAAACCGTCGGGCCGGTAGATGTCGTGCCAGATGGCCTGCAGCTTGCCCATGCCATCAAATACCTGCACCCGGTTGTTCTCGCGGTCGGCCACGTACACGTACTCATCGGCGTCGATGATGACATTATGCGGGTGCTGAAACTCGCCAGGTTCGCAGCCAACGCCGCCCCAGGAGGTGACGAGCCTGCCATCCGGCGTATAACGGTGCACCATGGAGTTGCCATAGCCATCGGTCACAAAAATATCGCCGCTCTTGGGCGAGGCTGCGGCGTGAGTCGGGCGATTGAAGGGCTTGCCGCTCCACTTTGGCGCCGGCTTTCCCACCTCACCCAGGGTCCATACCAGCTTGCCATCCGTGGTGAACTTGTGCACGGCATGCTTCGAGTCGTCGACGCAGTAGACGAAGTTGTCAGGGCTGACCGAGATGCCATGCGCCCGGGCGGTGAAGGTGTCCTCGCCGAAGGATCGCAGAAACTTGCCGTCTCTGTCGAACACGCATACCGGATGTTCTCCTCTGCAGAATACGTAGACGTCATCATTGGCGTCAACGGCTACGCCGCCCACCTCATGGAAGCTCCATCCCGGGGGCAGCTTAGCCCAGTTGTCGATGGGTTCAAAGGCGATGTCGGCAGAGCGCAGGTAGGGAATGCCCGTAGTCATTTTCGGCTCCTTCGGCTGAATTGATGCCGGAAGCGCCCAAACTGCGGGCGGTTACACAGCTCCCCAAGGATAGGTCGACGACGACACAATGTCAACGGGACAGTGTGGAGAGTGCTGAACAACACTGGCGCGGCGGTGCCTGAGGTCGCAGATCCTGTAAGGGCTCGAAGGCACCGCTCGCTAGAGGCGACACTGGCGTCCGCCGTGTGTTTCGAGAGCCTCAACAAACGGCGGCATGCGCGTCGGGGGCCCCAATCGTGGCCTTCTCCTTCGTTATTCAGCACTCTCCAGTGTGGCCATTCTCTGCGACCGTCGACGGAGCTTTTGTAAACAAGGGAACGCCCAAAACCACCGACGAATATCAAAAGGCGGGCCGTCAGGAACCCGCCTCCACGTTTTGGGAAGCTACGTTGTTACGCCAGAGCCTGTCCGCAGCCACCGCAAAACTGTTGGTCCACCGCGTTGAGGCCGCCACAGTATCGGCACACTGATCTGGGAGTTCTCGGCCGGGGTTCTTCGTCAAAACCGCCCGTGAAGTCTTGCGTTAGCTCGTTGGCCGTTTTGCGGATATCCCGCACAAAGCCTCCGATGCTCCTGCCCAACTCCGGAATCTTTCCAGGCCCGAAAACGATCAGAGCAACTACAAGGATGAGAAGTATTTCGGGCAACCCTACGTCGGGGAGCATGTCTGGCCTCGCTGGAGCGCGAACCGGAGGAGCGTTCGAAAATAGACGTGCTTGCTACTGCATCTCCTACAAGGTTACCACACCAACGCTGAGAATGGGCGGGAACATGGTCGGCACCTGCTGCCAGGAATCGCCGTCGTCCGGGCTGCAGAAGAGCTGTCCAGTGTTGGTCCCCACGTACACGCCACAAGGTTCCAGGCTGTCCGTGGCCATTCCCTCCCGCATCACGTTGACGTAGGCCTGGCTGGCGGGCATGCCCCCAGTCTGTTTCTGCCAGCTTTGTCCGCCATCCCTGCTGCGCCAGATCGCCATTTGGCCGTCCTGCACCCAGTGCTGCATGCCACTGATCCCTGGGCAGATGTATACCGTGTTGCCGTCATGAGCGTGTATCGCCATGGGGAGTCCCCAGTCTGAGGGAAGTCCAGCTGTGATCTCTGTCCAGGATTCCGCCCCGTCGTCCGAGCGATACACCCCGCAATGGTTCTGTTGGAAGAGCCGCGAGGGGTTCCCCGGATGCATCACCATTTTGTGCACGCACTGTCCGAATTCCGGGGTCTGGGAAGGCTCGCCTGGCATAAAGTCTGCGCGGGTCCCCTTGTTCTTGGGCGTCCATGTTGCCCCGCCATCGTCAGTGCGGAAGACGCCGGCGGCAGAAATGGCAATGTACATCTTTTGCATGTCGTTAGGGTCGAGGATGATGGTGTGCAGCCCCAGGCCGCCGGCGCTCGGCTGCCATTGCTCACGTGTGGGGTGTTTGCTCAGGGCCTCCACCCACTGCCATGTCTGCCCGTTGTCCATGCTTTTGAAGAGTGCGGCAGGCTCCACGCCAGCATAGATCACGCCAGGCTCTTCCGGCCTGCCCGGCTCCACGTGCCAGACCTTCGCCAGCTTCTCCCCCGACCCTTCCGGGAAAACCGGGCCGCTCTGCGGCTCGTCCCACGTGTTGCCCAGGTCATTGCTGCGATGGACGCGGGAGCCGAACCACCAGTCCTCTGCGCCGGCGAACAAGGCGCCGGTGCGGTAGTCGTAGGCCATGTGCATCACATTCTTGCTCTCAAGATAAGGGCCGCGCACCGACCATGCCTTTCTATCTTTGTCGCTCTCAGCTATGAAAGCGCCCTTTTTTGTTCCCACCAAGATCGCCACACGATTTGCCATCGCGCCATCTCCTGCCGATTAGTAAGTCATTGGTTTTATTAGTGTGCCCGGCCTGGAAAATGGTGTCAAGTGACCAGATGCGGCGACCAGATGCGGTGACCGTGTCCTAATTTGATAGACGGGTTGCCAGGGCTACCAGGCGTTGGCGCGCGAAGACCGGATAGGTCGCAAACGAGCTGTCGGGGAGCAAGACGAGCAAAAGGCCGAGGAACGGGGCACGCCCACATGTGATGGCGAAAACGAGCAAGTAGAGGGAGGAGTAGGTGTTTCAGGGAAGGCTGGCGTTTACCTATGCAGGAGTTTCGTTCACATGCCGCCATTCCAACGGCGAGCGCGTAGCCCGTCGCTCGTATCGTGGAATTCATCCAGCCAAAGAAGATTTCCAGAAAGATCTATGTCGACCTTCCCAAATCTCTCGAAAAACGCCATGCCCAAGCCGACGTCAAGATCCTCATATATTACATCAGATACCTTGCGCGAATAAAAGGGGACTTCCGGAACCCAAAAATCGTCATCCGGCGAAGAATATCTGTCTCGCACTCGGATGGGCAAAAGAGCAACCAACTCGTTACGCGGGGCGGCAAATGGGTCGTCAAGCTTTGGAATCAGGCGGTATGCGGTTTTGCAATCACGATTGATTGCCTCGCGATACAATGATTCACGAATCCAGCATATTGCAGAGCCGGGATCCAGGAGCGCGTTAGCCCTTAGATGTAGATTGAGTAGGTCCGCTAGAATATATGGAATCGGCCACGTAGTGGGAAGGCGGAAGATCGGGATCCGACTGAGGTGAGGAAGCAGCATGCTCTCAAACTTTCATGAACCCTTTCTTTGCTTTGCGGACAGTATACATTACACCCTGGTCACTGTCTTCTGACAGGACGGGGAGAGCGGCGAGGACTTTAGATTCGTCCTGATGACGCTTGATAACGATGCCCTGGGGTTCGTCATAACCATGACTTGTAATCTTCATGAGAACCCAATCTGAGGCTTCGTGCTGTGGAATTTGGCGGGCCTCAAGGTCAAGAAGTACTCGCTCGAGCTTCTCAAGCCCTTGCTTCAAGCCGCTGTCACTTGATCTGAGTTTCTCCAGGGATTGTATGGCGGCGTTAATCTTTTGCTGTTCTTTGAACCGCAGAACTGCCAAACCAACTGCAATGGCAGCGAGTGTACCTGTTAGAATTTCGGGCATGATTGTTATCACCTTTTACGCTGGCGTCTGATCGTCAGGCCTTTCTGCAAGCTTTTCCGCCAGGCTGATTAACCTGTCCACTTGATTAGATTCTACTCCAAGCTGGGCAATTAGCCTCTGATTCACCGAATCAGTCAGAGCACCTAGTTTCCGATCGGTCTGGTATCCCAAGTACAGTGCCACGATAGACAGCAGGATTGAGACTGTTTCAACCATTTTACCCCTTGGCCCTCTTCGGGCGCAGGCGGACAATCACCAGTAAGTTAAGCTTACGTCGTAATGTTACCACTTAGGCACAAACAGGGACAAATGAGAACATAGTTTCCTGAGGTCAAATTAGGACACTACTGATGCAAGGGATATTGGTGCGCCCGTGAATGGCCCCGAAACTTTTCTAATGAGCGGATGCCGTCTACCGTGTCCGTCGTCCCGGCGCAGCGGAGGGATCGGTTGCCACGTTGATGAGCGCGGGTTTCCCCGAGGCAAAGGCTCGTTGCAGCGCCGGACGGATGTCCCGTGGGTTGTCCACGAACTCGCCATACCCGCCCAGTCCCTCTATCATCTTATGGTACGGCCGCACCCCCAGAGCGCTCCCAACCAGCCGCTCTTTCCCGTACAGGTCTTCCTGTGGGTGACTCTCCATGCCCCAAATTCCGTTGTTCCCCACCACACAGACAAAGGGGATATTGTGCCGGATAGCGGTGTCAAACTCCATGGCGCTGAACCCGAACGCGCCGTCTCCGATGAGGAGCAGCGTCTGCTCCTGGGGCCGGGCCAGCTTGGCCGCAATGGCGAAAGAAACTCCGACGCCCAGGACGCCGAATGGCCCGTTGTCCATCCAGTGTCCGGGCTGATGCACTCGTAGCACCTGCGCGCCGAACACCGTGATCTCGCCGCCGTCCATCACCAGTGAGGCGTTTCGCTCAATGGTGTGAGAGATGTCGCTGACCAAACGCAGCGGGTGCACCGGCGACTGATCCGACGTCATCTCTTCTGCCATGTCCCCACGGCGGTTCTGTACATAGTCCTGGCACTCCTTGATCCAATCGGCGTTTTCCCCTTCTCTTGCCAGGGGCCGGACTTCTTCGATCAGTTGCTGCAGGACAGCCTTGGCGTCGCCCAGCAACCCCACGTCGATGTTTCGATTACGGCCGATCTCTTCAGGGTGGATGTCGATCTGGATGAACTTGGCGTTGGGATTGAACATGGGCGGCTGGCCGAAGTTGAGCTGGTAGGTGAGGCGGGTGCCGGCCACCAGCACCACGTCGGCTTGACGGACTCCCACTCGGTTTGGCCCGAAGCAGAGCGGGTGATCCTCCGGCACCACACCGCGTCCCTGCCATGCCAGCGCCAGCGGCGCTTCCGCCAGCTCAATGAGCTGCTGCAGCTCTTGCCCGGCCTGTGAATAGAAAATCCCGCTCCCCGCAATGACCAGCGGCCGTTGTGCCTGCATCAAGAGCTGGGCGGCTTGCTGGACCGCTTCATGGTCCGCTCGTGGGCGCGCCGTTGGCCGGTAGCCACGAGGGAACCAGACGTCATCCTCTTCCACGGAGTTCTTGAGCACGTCCCCGGGCACTTGCAACACCACCGGCCCGCGCCGCCCTGACATCGCGTGGCGCATGGCGATTGATACGTATTCGGGCAAGCGCTTGGTGTCGTGGCAGGTGCCCATCCACTTGGTCACGGGCTTCAGCACGCTCTCCTGGTCCATGGCATGCATGGCTCCCTTCTGGTCGGCGCTGTCGGAGCCGATGGACGCGATGACCACCACGGGGCTGCCGGATTCGTAGGCATTGGCGAGAGGCGTGATAGCATTGGTGACGCCGGGGCCGGAGATGACGGTTGCCACGCCCGGCTGGCCGGTCGCCCGCGCCCAGCCGTCGGCCATGAACACAGCCGAGGCCTCGTGACGGACGTCGATGTTGCGCACCTGCTCGTCAATGCAGGCGTCATAGAGTGGCAGGATGGGCACGGCTACGATGCCGAAGAGATGGCTCACGCCCTCGGCTTTCAGGGCCTTGATCAGGAGCCGACCGCCATGAATGTTCGCCATTGGACACCTCCTGTCCATTCATGAGATGCTCGATTAGTGCGCTTGCGCGCAGGGCGAGCATAGGCTGGGGAGAAGAGCGTGTCAAGGGAAAGCGTGCGTCTTTCATGAGCCGAAAACATAGCTAGGCTGGGCGGTAAAGAAAGGCGTTTACCCCATTATCTGGTAGGCGGTGGTGCCTGGAGCCCGTGAACTAGGTCGCTGTTCGGCTGGTTTC